>Ga0335078_10016685_pt1 | contig 10902 bp, 11 predicted proteins | sample Lox_Sample_32_FD_206711 | JGI IMG/M metagenome (GOLD analysis project Ga0335078, IMG submission 206711) | Soil microbial communities from Loxahatchee National Wildlife Refuge, Florida, United States - Lox_Sample_3.2 | ecosystem: Environmental > Terrestrial > Soil > Wetlands | place: USA... | reverse complement strand
CGCGTGCCGGCGGCGGAGATTCCACTCGCAGTGGTGCGCGCGGCGAAGATTCCGATTACGGCGACATCGGCGAACCTGAGCGGGGCGGTGGAATGCACCTCCGCCGAGCAGGTGCGCGACCAGCTCAAAGACCGCATCACGCTGATCGTCGATGGTGGGCCGTCTCCACGGAAAACCGCGTCGACCATCGTATTTTTCAAGGAAGACGGAACGTGGGCCATTTTGCGCGAGGGCGCCGTCGCGGCCAAGGATATTGTGGAAGCTTTGTCGTAATCGGTGAACGGAATTGGGTCGAAAACGAAGTTCTGTCGGAACAGTTTCGCTTCTGAGATGATGAGCTGAGATGGCATCCGCCGCTCATTCGTTAATTCCGAATAAATCTGGGTGGTTGAGGCCGGTGCCGCTGTTCTTCGTGGCGGTGGCGGGGGCGCTGGTTTTGTTTCTGGGAATCACCGGCACGCGCATTGTGCGGGCGGCGGTGGAGGCCCCTTCTCACAAGGCCGACGTGATCGTAATATTCGGGGCCGCGCAATATGCGGGGCGGCCTTCGCCAGTGTACCGTGCGCGGCTGGACCACGGCTTTGAACTCTTTTCGACGGGAATGGCGCCGGTCGTCATCACAACGGGCGGGGCGGGACAGGATCCGGAATTCAGCGAGGGGGGCGTGGGACGCGATTACCTTTCGCACCGGGGCGTGCCCGAACAGGCCCTCATCGCCGAAACGCAGGGATCGGATACGGCAACCTCCGCCGAGCGGGTGGCCAATATCATGCGCGCGAATGGCATGCGGCGGTGCATCGCGGTGAGCGATGCCTATCATGTTTTCCGAATTCGCGCGCTGCTGGAGCGCTATGGGGTGGAGGTTGAACTGGCGCCGCGGCCGGAATCGCGTCCGCACTCGCTGTGGGAGCGGTTCCGGACGGTAATGCGCGAGGCAATGAGTTATTTGGCCTGGAGGGTGGGGATGGGGTGAGGCGGTTGCCCGTAGTCAGTTGCTGGTTGCCAGTGAGGTCGAGAGCAACCGCAACCGCCGGGCTGCGAGCTGAGGATTGCGACCTGAGAACTGAGAAACTGGCTAGGCGTCCTCACCACTCCATCTTTTCCCGTAACGTTGTGATGTGCGCTACGTGATGCTTTCCGTGCCAGGAGTAGAGCGCGAGCGTTTTCTCAAGGGTCATCGATCCGAGCTCGGGGTGACGGAAGGTCCGCTTCCAATCTGCTTCGCTTAGATTTCGTAGAACCACCATCCAGCGCCGGTGGAGCGACTCCAGCATCATCAGCGAGTTTTCGATTGGCTGACGGGAATCGGCAAGTTCGGCCCAGCGGTCTTCCAGGTAGGGCTTGATGGTCGGATCATCCTCGGTGAGCGCGAGCTTGAAGCGCACGTAGGAATTCAGGTGGCTGTCAGGGACGTGGTGAACGACCTGGCGCACCGTCCATCCACCGTCACGGTAAGGCGTGTCGAGTTGTGAATCAGAGAGGCCGCGAACCGCTGCGCGAAGGCGGGCGGGGGTTTGTTCGATATCGTCGAGAAACTGTTTTTTCTGTTCTTGGCTGGGCGGGCCGGCGTAGGAGAATTTGCCGATGGGAAAGCGCGGGTCGGTGGCCATGCCAGCTAGATGATTGAAAGCGGATCACCGACGCAAAAAAGCTTCCCAAGTTGAACAATCGGGACGCGGGTGTTTAGTCAGTTGACGACGGAAGGTGGTATCGCGCGCTGATGTTCGGCGTAAAGCGCCCTAGCGAACCATAGCGAGAACGCGCAGTTGATCTCGCGAGGAGGATTTTCCTTTGGCCGGAGCGACGATGATCAGCGAACCAGTGGGCGGCAGGGTGGTGAGTTGGGCGGCGCTCTCGATGACGTAGTTGCCGTGGAGGGCGATCTGGCGCGCGAGATTTCGTTCCGAGGTCAGGTCGGAGCGGGTTTCGACGGCAAAGCCGGTCGTGTAGCGGGCATCCATCAGGAACTCGGCGGCGTCAGGGCTGATCGGGACCGGGCTGGAAGAGGCAGCAAGAGCCGAAAGTTCGCCGGATGAAGGCGCGTGGCGAATGGCGACAACCGCGCCTTGCGGCACTGCCCCGTGCTTTGATTCCCAGGCGGCGATATCATCGAGCGAGATTTGCGCCGGCGGAGCGAGGTTGAGGTCCATGACCACGAGTGGAGCGATGAGGCGTTCGGCCGGGATTTCACCGGCGGTCCAGGTTCCAGGGATCAAGGAACCGGGGGCGACGATTTCGGTGTGTGCGGAGCGCAGGGAAGAGGTTTTTGGTGCGGTCAGGTCGACGATGTGCGAATAACCACCTTGCGGCGCTGCATGAGGCCGGCGGTCCGCGAAAAGAAGAATCGCCAGAACGAGTGCGTAAGCGATGATGAAACTGCGGATGCGCATAAAAAGCAGGGTCTGGCTACTTAGCTTCCACCTTAAGTGTAAGACGAGAGATCGACCCCTATTGTTGCTTGAACACGCCATCGGTTCAATCCTCGGTCGTACATGGCCGGAAGGCAGTTCCCAGTTAGTACCAGGGGATCCGAGAAGAGACCGCCGAGAACCGGGAACGGAGAACCTTCCTACAAACTTTCGTGACTGCATGGAACGCGTCGGGCGGCTGCAAAGCGGAGTAAAATAAAGACGATCCCGCAACCCTTCAATGTTCGGCCGCGAAGAAAAAGTCTCTCCTTTTCGTCTTACCGCTGTTCAGTACGCCGTACTGTTCATCTTTCTTCTATTGGCTTATGGTTTGTGGCGGCTGCAGGTAATGCAGAGCGACAAATATTCGCTGCTGGCCGAACAGAATCGCGTGCGCAATGTACCCATTCTTGCGCCGCGCGGCAAGATTCTGGATCGCGAAGGGCGCATAATTGTCGATAACTATCCTTCGTTTTCGGCGCTGCTGCTGCGCGATTCAACACGCGACCTGAACGCCGATGCCGATGCCATCGCCAAGGGCCTGCATTTGAATGCCGATGAAGTGCGGCAGCGCGTTCGGCGCGCCGCTTCGATGCCGCCATACCAGCCGCTCTTCCTGAAGGAAGACATCACGCCGGACGAACTGGCTTTCATCGAGTCACACAAGAACGAACTGCCCGAACTTGACACGATCATGGCGCACCGGAGGCTGTATCCGCGCAACGGTTTTATGGCTCATTTGATCGGCTATGTGGGCGAAGTCACTGAAGACATGCTCAACCAGCCCCAATTCGAACTCTACAACCCGGGCGATGTGGTGGGCGTGAGCGGTGTGGAAAAACAATATAACAGCGTGCTCATGGGCAAGAACGGCTCACGCCGCGCGCTTGTGAACAGCCGGGGCCGGGAGGTTGGACGGCTGGATGAGACTCCCGCCGAACCGGGAAAGCAGCTCAAGCTGACGGTCGATCTCGATCTGCAGATTGCCGCCGAGGAGGCCCTGGGCGACCGGAATGGCGCGATTGTGGCCATGGATCCGCGGACGGGTGAAATCCTCGCGATGGTGAGCCGGCCGACGTTTGACCCGAACAATTTCGCGGTGAAGATTTCAAAAGGCGAATGGAACAAGCTGGTAAACGATGACGACCACCCGCTCCTGAACAAGGCGATTCAGGCGCAACTGGCGCCGGGCTCGACCTTCAAGATCATTATGGCGACGGCCGGGTTGCAGGAAGGCATTGCGCAGACCCTGCACGTCAATTGCGGCGGAGGCGCGTCGTTCTACGGGCGCTATTTTAAGTGCTGGGTCGTCGCCGAGCATCGTGTTCATGGACCGGTCGACATCACGAAAGCGATCTATCAATCCTGTGATGTGTTTTTTTATACGCTGGCCGAAAAGCTGGGCATCGAAAAGATCGCGAAATGGGCGACGGCGCTCGGTCTCGGGCAAAAAACGGGCATTGATCTGCCCCAGGAAGTCAGCGGTGTCATGCCGTCGGAAGAATGGAAGATCAAGAACTTCAAGCAGAAATGGTACGCCGGCGAGACGATATCGGTCGGAATCGGGCAAGGCGCGGTAGCGGCCACGCCCATTCAGATGGCGCGTGCGATTGGCGGGATCGCGAGCGGCGGGTTACTGGCGTGGCCGCATGTTATCAATCCCACCGACCTGCCCGCGAATGTGATGCCTGCCTCCAGTGTTGCCAAGGAAACGCGAATTCCGCTCGATCCGGAGAATTGGGAGACGATCACGGACGCCATGGCAAACGTAGTCGCGCCGGTCGGTACCGCGCCGAGCGCGCACCTGCAGGGAATCGACTTCGCGGGGAAGACCGGCAGCGCGCAAACTATCAGCAACGCGCTCAAGGCGAAACTGGGTGCGGCGGGCAAGAAAAACTTCAAGGATAACGGCTGGTTCGTGGGAGTCGAACCGCGGCGTAATCCGGAGATCGTGGTGTGCACGCTGCTGGAAGAGGGCGAGCACGGCTATCTGGCCGCTCGGACGGCGGCGCAGGTCATCAAGGCGTATGTCGAGAAAGAGCGCCGCCAGCCCACCAAGGTTGCGCATTCTGGCGAGGGCAAGGTCGACATCGGGGCGGTTTGGAGCGAGCCGGGCGAGGCCGCTGGCGATCATTTGCAAGCTGGGCGGTTGTCGCTCGAAGTCGCGCGCCGGAAGACGCCGCTGGCGGTGGTTGCACCCGGGATGAACTAGACCCACAGCCTCATTCGCCGAAAATCCTCGCCTTTCTTCCGTTCATTTGCGGCGCGGTCCGTGAGTTCTGTGCTCCGGACACTCTACGTCCCTAAGCCCCTGTACCACTGAGACTTCGCCCCACTTGTTTCATGACCTACGTAACCTTTGCATCGTGGATACCGGGGTGTAATCTCGGGCCTGAAACAGTGCACTTTGCCGCGCGCGAGGTGCAAGTCGTCGATCAGACAGACGATCAGAAGGAAGGTTGTGCAAACTGTGCCCGAAGCCGGCAAACATTCTGTAGCTGAAGCCAGCAAGAACCCCAAAGGTTATACCGCCGTGCAGGGCGCGGCGCGCTTTCCCATCAAGCTTCCCGTGGCACTAAAGGCGGATGCAAGCGGAAACGCGAAGACCATCGAGACGGAAAATATTTCGGCCAACGGTGTGCTCTTCCGCATGGATGCCGATGTACCAGTCGGGTCAGCGGTAGATTTCACAATCTCTCTTCCGGCGGATGTGGTCGGAGGAGAGAACGATGTGCGCGTGGATTGCCGCGGACGTGTCGTGCGGAGTTTCGAAGAAGACGGCGGTCGGCGCGGCGTTGGAGTTGTGATCGACGAGTACCGATTCGAACGCGCCCACGGTGTGTAACAGCGGGTGTGCCGGAGAGGGAAAGGCAAGTAGAACCTCGAAACTGTTAGAGGGCAAAAGGACGGATGGCGACCACTCCGATAAGCGTTGCAGCTGCCGAAGGCTTTGAGCCGGAGGAAAGCAAAGGCACGATCCGTCTGATTCTCGCGGATACCCAGGCTATTTTCCGCGCCGGGCTACGCAAGATTTTCGCTCTGGAAGACGACATCCGCGTAGTGGGCCAGGCGGAGAGTCTGAGCCAGACGCTGGCTGCGATTCAGAAATTTAGCGCTGACATTTTGATCTTCGAGGCGGCTTTGACCTCAAATCCGCCCGACACGGTTTCGGAAATCCTGCGGCAAAGCGCCCACTGCCGCCTGGTGGTGGTGCTGCAGGAGCCGGATCAGGAAATGACGCTCGAGCTGTTCCGGCGCGGCGCCCATGCCGTAGTCTCGCGCGAAGTTGAACCCGAAATGCTGGTGGAGTGCCTGCGCAAGGTTGCACAGGGGGAGCCCTGGCTCGAAGCGCGCGCCGTGGGGTGGGTGCTCGAGGCCTATCGCACACAAGCGGCACGCCCGGCTGGGTCGCGTTCGAAAGTGCAGCTCACTCCCAAGGAATCGCTGATCGTTTCCTGTGTGACGCAAGGCATGAAAAACAAAGAAATCGCGCTCCGCGTAGGCACCACCGAGCAGGTCGTCAAGAATTATCTGCGCAAGGTTTATGACAAGCTGGGCGTGGCCGACCGGCTGGAACTGGCGCTCTATTGCTTGAATCACCGGGTCGCGCACAAGGAATCGGAAGTTCCCCAGAAGGGTGCCGCGGCCACGGCTCAAGCGAGCGGGCCGACCAACGGCGCGGCTCCGCAAGTTCCCGAAACAACCTCCACTCCTGCCCAATCGGCGGCTGCCGCCTCCGGATCACGGCCATAATTCGTTTCTTCTAGTACAATTTGGGGTCGCAACCAATCGCAGATGCGATTCTGAATCGCTGTTTGCATTCTCAGGGCGGGCGGTTCCGGCGGCGCTCCGAATTTTCCAAATCCTGGTTTCCGCGCGCTTGAGCGCGAGACCGTGCGAGGTACGACATGAAAGGCGACTCCAAGATCATTGCAATACTGAATGAAGTGCTAAAGGCCGAGCTGACGGCCATCAATCAGTATTTTCTCCATGCCGAAATGTGCGAGAACTGGGGCTACCAGAGAATGGCCAAGCACACGCGCAAGGAATCGATCGAAGAAATGCAGCACGCCGAGATTCTGATGGAGCGCATTCTCTACCTCGACGGCACCCCGAACATGTCGGACTATTTCAAGATCAACATCGGGCAGACGCTGAAGGCGCAGCTGCAAAACGATCTCGATCTGGAATATACGGCCGTGAAGCGATTGAATGACGGCATCAAGCAATGCGTCGCGGCCGGAGACAATGGTTCGCGCGAACTGCTGGAGAAGATTCTGATCGATGAAGAGCATCACATCGACTGGCTGGAAGGCCAGCTCTACATGATCAAAGAGATGACCTACGAGAACTACCTCGCGCAGCAGTTGGGGGAGGGGGAGGAGAAATAGTTGTTCGTTCCCGCTTGTGGGTTGCGAGTTCCCGGTCATCAGTAAAACCTTAGGTCGGCTGGGCGGCGGGGGGCGCGCGAAACTTCCTCCGTTCGCGTGCTGATAAAATCTTAGAAAAGCCGCTTCGCAGGGCGCCGGTCCGGCGTTTCCCACGGGCCCGTTCTGGCCCGGTGGGGGTTGGGGAGAGATGGCCGAGTGGCTGAAGGCGCACGCTTGGAAAGCGTGTTTACTCGAAAGGGTAACGTGGGTTCGAATCCCACTCTCTCCGCCATATTTTCAATGGGTTAGAGGCGGTCACACAACAGATACACAACACTACACGGACCGAGGCATAAAACCCGCGTTGCTGTGATCTTCAGATGCCTCCTCCGATCTGTCTTTCTCAGGTGCAGCGGTTGTGAAAACTAATGCTGCGACCTTGCTGTGCGCTTCCTTCATCCGGCCATCGACGACATCGCCGTACACGTTCATCGTCGTTCGGATGTCGGAGTGACGCATGAGTTTCTGTTGCACCGCAATTGGCGTTCCTACGGAATCCATCCAAGAGCGGTAGGTATGCCGAAGCGTGTGTGTTCCGAGCGCTCCGACGCCTGCTTCGATCGCGGCGTCATTGAAGCAGCGCCAGTACCATGGGTACGAGATGGGAAGTCGGCCTAATTGTGTTGGGCTGGCCCACATCCAATCTTCTTCTCCACGAAACTGGGTAACTTGCCGCCATTCCTTCAATACTTGAAGGACCGAGGCGTCCAAGTTCAATTGGCCAGAAGATTCACGGGTTTTCGTATCATCCACTTGCTGGCGATAGATTCTCTGCTCAACTGACAACCTGCTGTTCAGCCAATCGACGTGCTTCCACTTCAGGCCGAGAAGCTCGCTGGCCCTCAGCCCGAGGCTTACAGCCACGATCGTCATCGATCGGAGAGGTTCTTTCAGATGACTGAGGACCTTGTGGAAATCCTCCACCGTTAGACTACGTGGCTTTCGGCGCTTGGTCGCATGTTGGATTTTTACCAACGAGATCGGATTACGCTCTGTTGCCGGAGTAATTCCGGCCCATTGAGCGAAGTCATATAGCTGCGACATCAAATTCCTGATGTGGACTTGGCTCTTTGGTGACAGAGCCAAGCCCTTCAACCACAACTCTACCGGTCGAGGCTGCAGATCTGTGATTGCTGTTTTCCCCCAACGCGGCAGAACGTGGTTCCGCATCCAGGAATCGTATGCCAAACGGGTTGGCAACTTGGTGGGCATCTTCTCGTTCTTGTACATCTCCCACAGGTTGGTAACGAGGGCCTTCACTCCCTCGCTGCCACTATTAATCTGCGTCCGCACTGGCTCGGCCGCCCGCAACGCACCCTTCTTCGTTGCAAACTTTCCGAGACGTACGGACTTCTGGCGGCCTTCCGTCCGATACCGGAAGAACCATGTTGTTGTACGCGAGTCGAGAACTACCGACCCTTGTTGATAGTGACTACGCTGCATTGGATCTCTCCTTTGCAGCGCGCTGGCTGTGCCTGACGATTGTATCGTCAAGGTCCGGCCTAAGGAATCGCCAAATGCGACGCTCAGTTCCCGATAACGAATAGGCCTTGACCTTGCCAAGACGCACCCAGAACAACAACGTTCGCTTCTTTACCTTGAGGTATTGAGCTGCTTCTGCGGCGGTGAGCCACTGTTGGGGCTCGTTAAAGAACTCAGGCGGTTGCCTCGCCGACGAGATCCCACCCGAATGAAATCCGACCGAAGAGTCGGTTCGGGAACCCGATTGGTCGCACGCGACAACTGAATGCCGGTCTTCGAGACCGTTTCTTTGTGGGTCCACCACGGGCTGGGACATGGTTTCGTTTACTCCGAGTCTGGCTCCTGCGTTAGCTTGTGGGCAGTGGCCGCTTCTACCGTTGTTGTCCTATCTGCCCGAGTCCATGCGGAACAGACAATCTTTGTCAACTTGCTTCATTTCTGCCGTCGTGTCTAATGAAATTTCGGGAGTCTGTTATTCCCTCTGCGACTAATAGCTCTTAGAAACGGGTGTATTACGTCAGACTTCCGTTCACCGGGCGGCTTTGTGGAAGCGTAGCGTATTGAAAGATCGGAACTTGCAGAAGGGACAAAAATCTTGGAGCGCGCCAAAAACCCTTCGTACTGCGGTGGTGTCGGCCGTTGTCTCGGCTTTGTTCCGCGGCTTCCAAAGCCAGTCAGAGCATTGCAGCGGGGTATCCAGAGGGTGTGTGGTGACCGAAGAGTTAGCGAAATGACCTTGGATATATCTTTTGTTCATCGGAGCATAGAGATTCTTTCTCTCTGTCTCGACTACGAGTTCACCCGCCAAAGCACAATCACGAGAAGCTATTAGTCCCCCAGGGAATAACAGACTCCCGAACTTTCATTGGACAGCGAAATCGAGTGCGGTTACTTTTGCGCCACACGCAACAGATTTTAGCTGTTCATGGAGGCGCAGATGTCATCACGTTGGTTCCAAGGTAATCTCATTCGCCCGGTCCAGCCCCTCCTTCGGTCGAAGTGGGCGCGTCCAACCGCGGCTGTGCTCGCCGTGCTTTTTCTCATGCCTGTGGCTGCTCTGGCGCAGGGCGGTTCACCGTTCGACACCGGCTTTACCGCGATCCAAAGTCTTTTCACCGGCACCATTGCGAAGGTCGCAAGTCTAGTAGCCATCGTGATCGGCGGCTACGGGTTCGCCCACGGCGAACCCGGCGCCAAAAAGGCGCTCGCCGGCGTTGCCGCCGGTACGGGCATTGCCGTTCTCGCCGTCAATGTCCTGAGTTGGCTCTGGGGCGTTTAGCGGCCGTCCCAATATCCCAGACTTCTTCATTCAACACGTATAGCTAGGCGAGGGGCTTATGACGGACAAAACACGACAACATCGCACAAACCGGGTGTTTAAAAGCCTGCATAAGCCCCTCACCTATCTGGGCGTGGAGCGCACGCTGTTTTACTTCGTATGCGTGGGCGCGGTGGGGGCGTTCAATCTCTTCAATTCCATCCTCGCCGGCATCGCCCTCTTCATTGGTGGGTTTGCCTTTGGCCATTGGATAACGAACAGCGATCCGGCACTCCTCCGCATCCTCGCCAAGTCCGAACGGTACAAACTGCGCTACGACGCCGCGAAGCACCAAGTTCCCCGCGTGGAGGTAGTGTGATGCTACGTCTCGACAAAGTCATCAAGCCGTGGAAAGAGAGCGCAGCGCTCAACGACCACATCAACCTCTACGGCTTCTGGAACGAGATAGCCTTCCTTACCAAAAGCGGGGATCTAGGCATGGTTCTGAGTGTTCCCGGCGTGGACTACGAAAGTCTTGACCACTCGGAACAGGAATATGCAGTGAAACGGTTGGAGGCGGCCCTCAAAGCGTTTGGCCCAGGTTTCCATGTCTACCAGTACCTCTTCAAATCGAATCGACCCGACATACCGTTTGCAAAATATAACGACCCGATCGTAGAAGCAGCGATCGAGCAGCGGCGGAAGTTCTTTGAAGCAAAACGCGACGATCTTTATCAAGTGCAAATTTTCTACTGCGTCCTGCTCGAAGGGGCGCGATCGAAAACTGGCGTGGGCGCTGCGTTCGCTCGCTTTTTCCGAGATCCCGCTGGCGCGGTTGGCGAGTTGAAGGCGCAGTTCACCAGCGGCAGCATGAAGACCCTGTTACGCTCGCACATCGAGTGCGATGTTCGGCGCCTCGATCAGTCCGTGCAGGCATTTGCTCGACAACTTGCGGATTTCATGCAAATCGAGGTCTTGGATCGGCAGGGACAACTCACATTCTTTCGCCGATTGCTCAATTATGACCACTGGCGCGTAGCCGGCAGGCCGCAGTCCGCGCAGTTTCTCGACTATCAAGTCGTCAACTCGGACATCGAAGCGGAGAGAGATCACTTGCGTGTGGGCAATCACGTTGTCCGCGTCCTGACAATGAAGGATGCCATCATAGAGACCCGGCCCCTGGTGCTTGACGCTCTTCTGAAGATTGCGGCCAATTTCTACGTTGTCACGGAGTGGACACCACTTCCCGCGGACAAGGCCCGGAAAGAAGTGAACAAGCGCCGACGCCATTTCAACAAGTCGAAGACAGGGTTTGTGTCTCAGA
>Ga0335078_10016683_pt1 | contig 10902 bp, 9 predicted proteins | sample Lox_Sample_32_FD_206711 | JGI IMG/M metagenome (GOLD analysis project Ga0335078, IMG submission 206711) | Soil microbial communities from Loxahatchee National Wildlife Refuge, Florida, United States - Lox_Sample_3.2 | ecosystem: Environmental > Terrestrial > Soil > Wetlands | place: USA: Florida... | reverse complement strand
TCGGTCAAAAGTACTGTCCGCTTATGGGATGCGAAAACTGGTCAGATCGCCGCAGTTCTGCCAGAACTGACCGGAATGGTCTTTGCGATCGAGTTCTCCCCTGATGGCAGCCGTTTGGGGGCCACGATCGCCGGGACCAGCGTGGGAAAAATCGTGATCTGGAATTGCCGAACTGGCCAAGTTGGGGCGCAAATAGCAGACCTGACGCGCGAAGTCGTCTTTTCACCCAGCGGCGATCGCGTGATTACGGACGGCGGCGGCATCGAGCGGCCCCGCATCTGGGATGCCGGAACCGGGCACCTCCTCGCCACGTTTTCCGCACAGGGGGGCGAAGTGGAAGACGTGAAATTCTCGCCGGATGGCGAGCGGGCAGCTTCGGTCGGATCTGACAAGATCGTTCGCGTGTGGAATGTCAGGACCGGGGAGTTGCAGTTCAGCCTGAGCGGCCACACCGAGCGGATCATGTCCGTCGCGTTCGCGCCCAACGGGCTTTTGATCGCCTCCGCCAGTATGGACAAGACCGTACGGCTCTGGAATTCCCTAACCGGACGATTGCTGGCGACGCTGTCCGGGTATGAGGGACCGGTTGCGTCTGCGATTTTTTCCCGGGATGGCAAAAGAATTCTCACAGCCTCTTACCGGCAAACGCGCGAGTGGAACGTGTGGGGAGGTAATCTTTCCGCCATCCTGCCGATGCGCGACATCTTGGAGGCGAATCAGATCGATCCCATCACTGGGGCAGCCTTTTCGCCGGACGGCAACAAGATCATCGGGTTCGGGATAGATCAGGCCGAGACGTGGAACGCTATTGGCGCAAAGCCCCTCTCGCTGATCGCGGGCGGCAACTCCCCAGTTGAAGGCACCGTCTTCTCCGCTGACGGGCAACGCGTTGTAGTGGGGCTGCAAGACCGCGCACAGATTGTGAGCGCATCTAACGGAAGTATCGTGAATACCCTCGTCCCTCCATCCAAATCGGTGCAACACGCGCAATTCTCGCCCGACGGCGGTCGCGTCATCACACTCGGGTTTGACGAGCCTGCATTTCTTTGGGAATCGCAGAGCGGAAGATTGGTCGGCACGCTTGCCGGTCATCAGGGACCGATCATAAGCGCAGCGTTCTCGCCGGATAGCCGGTTGCTCGTCACCGCCGGTCGCGACGGGACTGCCCGCCTCTGGTCGGCAGCGGATGGCAAGCCGGTCCTGACTCTGGCTGGGCACAAAGATTGGGTGCTTTCGGCGCACTTCTCTCCTGATTCGCGGCGGATCGTCACCGCTGGCCGCGACGGAACCGCGCTCCTCTGGGACGCGCAAACCGGCAGGATGCTCGCGACATTGAGACCTGAAAGCGGTTCGGTTTTAGACGCTCGCTTTTCGGCTGATGGAAAGCTTGTCGCCACCGCGACGGCCGGCAACGCCGCTCAAATATGGGAGAGCAAGAGCGGGCGCTTGACCGCCACTTTGATCGGACATTCTGCCTCGGTGTCCTATGTGGGGTTCTCGCCGGACAACGATTACGTTGTGACGACCAGCGAAGACGGCTCCGCCCGATTGTGGAGCGCGAGTAGCGGCCATGTGATCTCCATCCTGCCGTCTAAGAACAATTCCGGTCCGGCGAACTTTTCTCCCGACGGAAAACGCATTGTTGTGGGCGATCCTGATCGGTTGGCACGCGTCTATACCGTGGATTTTGCCGAGTTGATGCAGTGGGCGCGGCACCACCTCCCCATAGATGCCGGCCAATGACGGCGGGGCGCTCCCGGTCCGCGGCGCCGCCCTCCCGCACGACCGCGGGCGCGCCGGCGGCGTGCTACGTGGGATTCAGCATCGGCACGGAAACGCGCGGCTCGATTTCATCGCCCTCCACGCGCTGCGGCGTGTCGGGCCCACATTTGGATTTGTGCCGCGCACCGGCGCCATGGCGCTTTCATGGAGGATGGACAAGATCGGGCTCATTTGCCTTTCCGTGGAAGATTGCGCAATGGTGATGAACTACATTCACCGGCAGGACGGCATGATCAGGCACATAACCCGTGAATCGCAGCGCTGCGATGGAATTTTGATTTTACTTTACGGCTGAGCAATGATCTAAACCAACGTTCGGCCAAACGCCAGACTGCGTGGGGCGCGGTGCCTCACTACGGCAGTGTGGTCAAGCGGTGCCAGTCCGGACCCGGAGCATCGCCGGTGTTGTTGCCGGCGATGACGCCGGAGTTGTTCATCCAATGATAGTCGGAATAGTTATCGATCTTGTATCGCTGCCCGGTACTTGGGTCGACGACGTCAACCGTGCCCAAAATCGCATTCTCCCGGCGACGTGCAATCTCATCATAGGTCTGCGAGCGCTCCTGCCAGCCCTTCATGATCATGTCGGAAGTTTGCTGCTCGTCTCTGGCGATGGCTTGCTGCGTCTCGTGCTGAAATTGCTGCGACCGGGCGGTGTCAGCCGCCACTGCGTTGTTGGCGATCTGTTGCTGGCGCCCCAGCCATTGCGGGTTGATGCGAATGGATTGCACCGATTGCTCCACGACACGCTCGGCGTCCTGCTCTCTGCCGGGCGCCGCAAGATAGCCGTAAAGCCTGTAGGCATACCACATCGTCGATTGCGGTATCGCTAGGGTAGCCGCGACGATCATGCCTCGAACCGGAGTGCCGCTGATGGAGCACGTAAAGCTGGCATCGCCGGCGGCAAGCCGGACGTTGGGCATGCCTTCCGCGCGAGCCTTCTCGCCCAGCGCCGAAGAGAGATCGGCGCGCGCGTTGTTCGAGATCATTTGCACTCCCGAGCATTCCGGCGAAACATAAACGTGAACGTAATCGCGAGCGAATTGCTGACCGTCGACGTAGCGCCGGATGAGTAGCTGCGAGCCGTCGCCCAATCGATAGTACGTCCCCTCGCGCATCCCGGCGTAAGCCATCATCGGAGTCGGACCGATGAAGGTGCCCAGCCGCGTGTCCCCAAGAATCACGCGAATCTGCCCGTCTGGAGACGCAAGTGTCACACCGGATCGGACATCGGTTGCCGCAAGCCGATGCGCGCCGCCCACAACTTTCCATCCCTGCGGCACCGATAGGCTGTACGCGCCTTCATATGGGTCTGTCCAAGTCACATACGTGATCGGGCCGCTGGCAGCTGCGGTGCGGCTGTTTGCTACTGTCGCGGGCGCTGGTGCGTCCGACACCACGCGGAAGCTACGCAAAATCGCCGCGAAGGTGTCCTGCTCGGCGGGATAGGAACTCGTCGGCGCCTCCACGCAATAGAGCGCTATCGAACTGCCGTTCGGCTCGTTCGACCAGCGCATCACGGCCACACCACTGCGCTGCGGACTCTTGGCAATCGTACGCACGGCGCCACTCGCGGCCGATGCCGTACCCCAGGGCATCTGCCCGTCCACTTGCCGTGCGAGTTGCAGCACGAGTGCCGCAGCGCCTCGCGCGTCGAGCTTCTGCTGCATCGATGCTGGCCACACCACGATCTGCTCGCCGCGCGGGCCCTGCACCAGAATTCGGCCGGCGCGGACATCGCTCGAAAAGGACCAGCCAGGCGGCATATCCACAGCAAAACCCCTGGCATCGTTGTGAGTGGTCCAACCCGCCGGACGAACCTGCGCCGCGGCCGAGGCACCCACACAACTCACTGCCAAAACCCTGTCGGGAAGAACCAGCATGAGACAGTGTAGAGAAATCGTACTTGCCCGGACCTTGCGCATGATACTTTCTCCTCCACGAAGGTTAGGCGAGAATACTCGCGATGGTCGCATGATAGCGCAGAGAATTTGTCGGCGATTCAACTAATTTAGCGGGGATTTCCTCGATTACTACGTCGGCCCTCTCAAAACCTTTCTGAGTGTCGTGTAGTGCACGCCGCTAATTTAGACAGTCACGGCCTCGTTCGTTAGTACACGCGCAAAAGCCACGAAGGCCCAGTGTGCGCAAATCTTTGAAAAAGTGGCGCGCCCGGGGAGATTCGAACTCCCGATTCTTCTGGTTAGAGCGATTAGCCATGGCAATTCGTTGGAAGGTTTTCCGCTACTTCACGTGTAGCATTGAAGCTCCACCACGTCCAACCGTCTCAACTTCTGTTTAGCCCGTCATCCGACCGCAAATTTCGCTTGACTCTGGACTGCGCTCCAAATTTTAGAATACCCTTGAAACCGAAGGAATATCGTGGAGTCTGACGCCACAACCTGCAAATCGCGCGACATCCTATCAAGCCCCCGGCGTGTTTTCATCCTGTATTGGCTTCCGGTTATCGCGATTGTCGTCGTCGGGGTTCCCGGCGTAAGCAACGGTTGGCGAACAGCAGTCTGGACTGTCTCGTTCGCCACCATGGGAGTGGCTTGCACTGTAAACGCGCTCCGCTGCGGGCGCGTGCACTGTTATCTCACCGGGCCCTTCTTCCTCCTGATGGCCCTCATCGCATTGTCGTACGGTCTCGGCATTCTGCATCTCGGGAGGAACGGTTGGAACCTGCTCGGCCTAATTACCCTGATCGGCGTCATCGCCCTGTGGTGTTTACCGGAGATGTTTCTGGGAAGATATCGAAAGCGCCGCGCGAGTAATGGCAACGCTCCTTGAGTTATTCCTTCGGTTTCGCCCGTGATTCGGGCGTGATTGTTTATGCCTATGGTCTGCACTCCTGACAAACCAAGACATCTTTTGGATATTTGGTATAAGCGATGACTCAGACGAGGTTCTTCCTGAGTCGTGGGCTACCCGGAACTGGTCTAATAGCGGCAGAGGACAAGCTGAATTTGCTAGATCTTTGTGCGGGCTGTCACCGAGGCCGATGTTCGAGTCCCCGCGTCTCCGATCACTGCACGGGTTCCCAGCCCTCCGGCAACATATCGAATGCCAGCGTGTCACGGTAGGCGTACTGATTGCCTTCCAGAACGGCCACTGGCGTCAACATGTGCCAGATGCGATCATCGTCGAAGACGTAACACTCTCCCGATTCGCGCATTGTGAAGCGATCCAATTCCTGCTTGTGATTGTCGGTTATGACGACTTCGCCGCCCTGAGCGCCGCAGCGGCCGACTAGATGCGTGGCGATGTATTTTTCCCCGTCTTTATGTAAGCCCGGTGGACTTGTGTCGCACGGCCGGCCAGGCGCAGCCGCGAACCTTATTAGATGAACGTTGACCAAATACTTTGTACCTACCGTCGACAGCGGTAGGTAATAAAGGTGGTGAGCAATCATCTTGCGAACGCCTATGTAACCGGCAATCGCCGGTGGCAGCGGAGCGTACTCTCGCGGCTGGCCGCCAATTGTCGTGTTGTATTTTTTCAGCTGCACATACGGCGTGCTCTCTTCGCTCAACCAAACCTTTACACCACCCTCAACAATCTCGGCACGGACACGATTTAAGGAACGATACCTGTCGCCGCCATCGTAGTAGTTGTCCTTTGGAATGGACCAGGCGGCATGGGATAACGCTTCCAGCGAGCGCGCAATGTCGACATCAACCCTGAGCGGCTGACGAGTGAAGCCGCGCTCGAGGAGGTCGCTTCGCGACCTGGCATTGGTTGCAACCGGAATAAAACTATCTTGATCCATGATTGCTCCTGATCAATGCTCGACGATTGCATAACCAATTCGCAACGCTTGAGCCATGCGCGGGAGGAAATTATAGCCGATGCAGCCCATTGGAGAGGATGCCGACGATGCTGGGCGGGTGGTGGGCAAAGCTTCGCTCATTCCATTGCGGAAGAGTTGCCCGTAATAAAGTAGCTAGCCCTTGCCAGTCGGATTGAACGATGCAAGATTCGCCTTAATTTCCGGTTGCCAGTTTCATTTCCGCTGTGTCGCCCTTTATTTCAATCGTTGTGCCAAAAGGTTTGGACGCGTCAGCCAGGCGCTGGAGGATATAACCCGCTCTCGCACCTGTCACTGGCGAGGGCAAGCCGCGCGTGTCGAGGAATTCATTGTTGTCGTACGGGTCATGAATATCGGGTTGGCCCTCGCCTACATAGTTCAAAACAATTGGCCGGAACGAAATCGATTTCAAATTCTTGCCTTGAAATTGCACGCTCGCGACCACGCTTTCCCAACTCATCGGTTCGTCAATGTAGCTCAGCGTCGGCGGCAAGTTGTAGATGAAGTTGCCCAAGTCGAAAAAAATGGGCCGCCCGTGATAAATCTCCACGCCGTGCAGCAGAGGCGCGCCATGCATCACGATGATGTCCGCGCCCGCATCCACTTCTGCATGCGTCCACTGCCTGAGCCAATCGTTCGGAGCGAGTCGCTCCTGCATCCCTTCGGTGAAAATCGTGGCGAACGAGTGATTGCCGAAAACATGGTTATGCTGGTATACGATCACCAGGTCTGCGTGCTGGCGCGCGTCACGAATGCTCTGAAGGATGCGCCGCGAGTCCTCTTGATTTGGTGTGTTTCCGGGGGCACCGGGCAGATCGACCGTCGCCTCATTTTCTCTGCCGCCGGCTTCGATGCGAAGCTCATTCACGCCCGGTCGGTCCGCCGTAGCGCTTCCTCCGGGCGTAATCAAGCCTGACGCGCTTGCGATGAGGGCGATCGTGCCCTTCGGCGTGTTCAGATAACCCGGCGCTGCAGCTTCGGCCAGGTTGTTTCCAGTTCCGGCATGAATGATCTTCCGGCTGTCCGCCTCCCGGATCGTGTTCTGAATGCCCGTCAATTTCAGGTCGAATGCATGGTTGTCGGATAGCGACAAGAAGTTGAAACCAAAAGTTGTCAGCGCATCGAGCGCTTCGGGAGGCGCGAGAAATCCCCTACCCTCGTGGACCGTCTCGCCTTTTTCGGCGACGGCGCCTTCAAAGTTGGTGAATACTACATCGCCCTTCAGCAGCCCCTGGATCACCGGTACCGCCGCCGGCGCGGTCGCCCGGATATCCGACCGGATCATCGACTGCCCCGCCAAGATGATTGTTATTGGAGGCTCCTGCGGTCGCTGTGCAGACGCCATCGCGCACAGGATTGCGAACGGAACCGCGAGATACGCTGTTCTCATCAAGACCCCGCCGGTTTTCAAGATTGTCGCCATTTGCATCGCCTCTCGTGTCCGTCTGAGTGCTCGCGAATCCGCCTTCCATGACGTATCGCCCTTCATCAATATACTCGGATTCGGTCAGTTCCCTGCTGCAGAGGAAGTAGTTCTCCGGAGCCAGATTCTTGATGAACAGTCGGCTCTTCAGACGTTTGGCGACGGTCTGCCGCAATCCGGACATCTTGCGATTTTTCCCGAGTGGTCTGAGTTGAATTCAGCATTTTGTGTTCGCATGTAAGCGGATGACCCGGATGGGCTGATAGCAGAACGCCGAGGTGTCAGCACTGCAATAGAGTGGATAAGCCTCACGGTTCCTCACATCCATGGGCGAACCCAGCGCTGACATCGATCGGCCCACGTTTTCGAACTTCAAGAACACCTCGACGCCGCGCCAATCCCGGCCGCGGATTTACTTCTCCCGTTGAGTGCAGGAATCGCGGCAATTCGGCTCTTCGAGATTTGGCAAGAACGAAAAAACCCGGACGCACGGAGATTGCGGGGATGCAGAAGGAGTCCCACGTTGATGCAACAGAGCATCAACGTGGGCGAAGAAGTGGAGTCAAATCCCCACCGCTACTGATTGAATCTTAGCTAGCCACGTTCACGCGCAATCATGCACCGGCCATCGCGTCTTTTCTGCGACGAACGAGACCTGCCAAACCGAGTGCGAGTAAGCCACCAAGCAACAGACCCAGCGTTCCCGGCTCCGGAACTACACCGCCAACATAGGCATGTACCGGAAAAGCGGTACCTGGTTGTTGCGTGCAGTTACCGGTCGAACCGTTTTCCTCGCATACATGCGCGCCGAAATCGTACTTGCCGGCGTAAGTATCCCCAGAACCAGACGTTGTGTCGAGGACTTCAAGTTGGCTCACCGATGTAAAGTTATCGGTCGGATCCTGCACGTCGAACGTGAAAGTCGAAGCCGTCGCCGGTGAAGCGCCGGTGGTATTCCCATTGGCGCCAGCGCCGACTCCAAACTCATAGTAGCCGAATCCGTCAAAGCCAAGCGTGTTCGTGGCCGGCGAGACGCTGCTACCAGAGCAACTGAGATACGCGCTGCAATTCGAGAAGAGCACGGCAGTGTCCGTGGAGTCGTTGAAGACGAATGCGTAACCGTTCGTTTGTGTGTACAAGAGATAGCCAGAAGCTGCAGTCAGGGTCACTTGTATGCAGTCGCCATCCCCGTTGCTGGCGCAGCCACCGCTGCCCGGAGTCAGTAATGTAAGCGTCCCGGATGCGTACGGCCCCGATCCAGGAAGACTCGAGCCTCCATCTTGGAAATTGAACGTAAGGCTATCGGCCTTCGCCACCTGGCACAAAGCAAGTATCGCGACAATCGCCAGCAATCCCCCAAAAGTTCTCTTCATCGAGTTCTTCTCCTTTTCGAAACCCGGTCAGCCGTTCAGTCGTACCTTATGCAGACTGAACATCGGGCCGTCCCGGTCGTTCTCGGTCTCGTTTCACCAGCTCAACGCGTGCACAGGCGAAGCCGCACAGACTGGCGCTTGCAAGAGCACCCCCTATGTCCTAGCGGATGCGCTTCAAAAGATCGTCGGACGGTGATACTGCCTCAAAATGTGAATAGATCAATTGCTCGCAAATGCCAAAGGCAGAATTCCAATGCGCTGCCAAGCAAACCTCTGGCGTGAACATTTCTGCAGATTGCTTGCCATGCAGTCATCTTGCTCCTGTGGAAAACATGTCATTTGTTTGCAGTACTATACGCCACAGTACTAGCGCTCCATTACTCGAACTCGCGAGCACTTATCAAATTCTTTGCATGTACTGGACAAAAACATGCCGAACATGTGCGAACGACTCGACAGGATTTGGCCGGTGGCTGCGCAAGGATTCCCAAATTGCCAGCCTCCAGGCCCCGGTTGGGCACCTCTGGACACTGCCCCGGCATCTTCGCGGTTGAGGGGCTAGCGTCCAGTGGAACGCGCTGCGAAGATTCTTAGCGCGGTTCATTTCTCGTTGTTTGCGTTTGTACGAACTGCTGTTTTGCGAACGGTAATCCCCTCGCGACGGCACAGATCGGCCACCGACACCTCGGCCCGGATCCCTTCCATCACAATGCGGATTTTCTCTTCGGCGGGAAATCTCCTGCGGGTCGCTTGCTTGGCTCGGCGGATCAGCTGCCGCGCGGTCTCCCCGCTCCGGCCGCCAGCCCTGCCCTCGGGCAGGGCTGCCCCTCCCTGATCACTCCCAGATTCTTCTTGCTGCTCCTCGAATCCTTCGTTTCTCGTTCGCTCTTCGCTCATGGCTCACCCTGCTTTCTGCGCATCCTAGCGCTGGTTGGGGTGAACCGGAAATCTCAGATTCCATAGCTTATGAAAACTCTCAACTCACTCCCATTTCCCCTGACGTTGGACAGCACCGAACACAAAGAGCGATTAGATTTTCCTCAGTGTCATCCCCCAGACGGCTGCGCGGCTGAATGTGATGGACCTGAAGACACTCGATCGAGCCTCACAATTGGCACCGCCAGCCGTCTCGGTCGAGGATTTCAAGGCACAGCCGCCGGTATTCCTCGTCTTGCATTCTCAACCTGGGTCGTAACTCTTCACATTGGACCCAATTCATGGCTATAATAGCCATGAAGGGAGAGAGCTCAAATGCGCAGTGTGAATGTGGCGGAACTAAAGAACCGGCTGAGCAAGTACCTCACATTCGCCAAGGGCGGCGAGGAAGTGGTGATCCGAGACCGTAATCTCCCGGTGGCGAAACTGGTTCCGTTCTCGGCGGAAGGCGCCGACGACCAGGAGTTAGTGCTGATTGCCGCTGGGAAATTGCGTCTCCCCAAAGTGCGACTGAATGTGGGAGAGCTCTTAAAGATCCCAACGGGAAACGTTTCGGGAAACAAAGCGATTCAAGCCGTTCTCGACGACAGAGAAGAAAATCTGTGAAGAAAACAACCGCATTTTGGGATGCGAGCGCGCTAGTCCCCTTGTGTGTTCACGAGGCCGCGAGTCGTGGTGCTCAGACCCACCTGAGGAGATTCGATCCTGTGGTCTGGTGGGGAAGCCTCGTAGAAGTTCATAGCGCGATTTGCCGCCTCTATCGCGATAAGGAAATGACCGATCTCGACAAACAAGGGGCAGTGGCACGCCTACGTCTGCTAAGCCGTGGGTGGAGGGAAATTCTTCCGAGTGACGAGGTTCGAGACCTGGCGACGCAATTGTTGGATAAGCATCCCTTGCGGGCGGCGGATAGCCTGCAACTTGCTGCGTCATTGACCTGGTGCGAACAGCGTCCGTCTAGAAGGAGCTTCATCTGTGGGGACCAGCGATTGGCCGACGCCGCAGGTGCGGCTGGATTCTCCGTTCTCGAACTTCCAATGGTCGGGCGCTGAGTCCTCCCGCGTGCGCAGCAGCGCCGGCTGCTACATTGCTGTCACGCGATCGCACTCTGCTACAACTCATCTCCGCTTCAAGTGGGCGACCGACGTTGTTGAAGAGTGGGGTATCGTTTCAGTAGTGCGCCAGAGAATCCCGTTTAGTGTCTTGCGTTTGTCGGTGAACTTTCTGGTGACACCGAACACAAAGAGCAATCAGTTTCTCTTCCGTGTCATCCCCCAACCCGCTCCTGGTCTGAAGATGATGGACTTGAAGATTCTCAATGCAGCCGCAGTTCGTAACGCAAAAATCGCCTCGATCGGTCTGTCGGTTCGATATCCGCTAAGCGCTCTGTTGCTTGAACCAAACGAATCCGGCGGTGGCGATAGAAGTGACCAAGAAAAGCATCGCGCCTACCAAGAATGTATGGCCCGAAATAGAGTCGCCCCTGGTCTGAAGCAGTGTAGAGCGCAAACCCTCACAATTGAGAGGGCGAGTCACCCGGGCGATTAGAACACGATTTGGGATCTCCAGCGGGTGCA
>Ga0335078_10016681_pt1 | contig 10903 bp, 9 predicted proteins | sample Lox_Sample_32_FD_206711 | JGI IMG/M metagenome (GOLD analysis project Ga0335078, IMG submission 206711) | Soil microbial communities from Loxahatchee National Wildlife Refuge, Florida, United States - Lox_Sample_3.2 | ecosystem: Environmental > Terrestrial > Soil > Wetlands | place: USA: Florida... | reverse complement strand
ATCGGGCCTTCCATCACTTCCGCGCTGGCCTTGCCCGGGGCCACCGCATTAATTTTGTAGTAATCGGAGTAGATCCAGGCCGGACCGCCTTCAATCGGAAGAGCGGAACCCAGACTCGGCACATGACCCAGCCCAAGCCGGCCGTATGCGCGCTGGATGAGGCCGGCTGTCGGGTAGGCGCCCGCCAACAACGCGCATCCCGTGTTCAACCGGCCCGGCGAAACCGTCGGCGAACCTCCCGCGGGCCCCATTTTGGTGTCGCCGCGGCCGCTATCCTTGCAGGGCTTGATCGAGGCCACCTCGAATCGGGCGCTTGCCGCCGGCGCGGATTGAGCACGGACGATCGGCGCATGCATCGTGCCAACCGCGATCGGCGCCGCCACAGCGGCCAGCGCGGCAGCCGTTAAAGCCGCTTTCCGGGAAAAGTCCAAATCGGCCGAGAGGCGGCCTGCCAGGATCGCATGAATTCGCTTCTTCAGATCTGACCCCGTGACTCCGGACACGCAAGCAACCGGCGATTCTAGGTAGCTCTTGCAGACTTCGAGAATTCCTTCCGCGTAGTCGCGCGGTTCGCCGCCCAGGCTCAGCACGGCTTCGTCGCAGGCGCGCTCGCGCTCTTCCACCAGCCGCGCGCCGATCCACCACACCAACGGATGAAACCAGAAGATGGCCTCCACCACCATGTGAATCGCCGCGGTGAGGTTGTCGCGCCGCCGGACGTGGCACAGCTCGTGCGCCAGCACCGCGTCCAGTTGCCGCGGTTCCAGGCGTTCCGCGATGCCCGCGGGCAGCAGCAAAACCGGACGCCGCCAGCCGACTACGCCGGGCTCGATCAGGCCGGGGGAGGAGCGCACTGTGACGCCCATCGGAAGGTCCAGGGGCGTGCTGGCACGGAGCACGGCCTGAACTCGCAGCCAGCCGCGCAAACGGCTCAGCACGATTGCCGAGAACCCGCAGGCCCAGATCGTGAAGATCGCGATGGGAAGCCAATCGGGACGGCTCTCCGCCACCGGCGCCTGGGCCAATAGAACGGGAAACGGCTGGGCGATCTGCACCACCGCGGAAGAAACGGCCGGCGTTGCGATCTTCCGGGCGGCCGGCGCCCACTCCAGGTGCGCGCCCAGGCCGATCAGCAACGAAACGGGCAACAGAAACTTGACCGACGCGCTTAGCCACATCCAGTAGCGGACATGCGCGCGGTTCCGGCGGAAGGCGAGTGTGAGAAGCCCGGCAATAACCGCGAACAGCGTCGATTGCCACAGATGGTTGGTCCATGCGCCCATCATTTCGGTTTCTTCGCCCTTTCCGCTTTTCGCTGCTGCTCCACTCGCTCGATGGTCTTTTCCAGCTCGCGAATGTCGTCGCGGGTCAGCTTCCCGGCTTCGGCGAGCTGCGCCATCATCGGCTGTGCGCGCCCCCCGAAGAAACTCAAGATCTCGTCCAGCAGCCGGTGCCGCGCGACGTCCCGCGCCACCGTCGGCTCGAAGATATGGGCGTTGCTGATCTTCCGCACCCGGCGCACGGCTTTCTTGCCTTCGAGGCGGTAGACCGTGGTCTGAATGGTGGTGTAGGCGGGACGCGGCTCCGGAAACGACTCCTGAATCTCCCGGATGGAGGCCTTCCCTTGCGCCCACAGGGCCTCCAGGATTTGCAGTTCGAGCTTGGTCAGCTTGGGTTTGGACATCGATTCTACTATCTCGTAGATGAATCTACTACCGAATAGTAGATCTTGTCAAGCGGGAATTTCTCAAAGACGGAAACTGCGGGATGACGGGGCGCTTCAGGCCACCGTCTTCAGGGCTTTCAGCCGGTCTCGCAACTGCGCGGCCTTCTCGAATTCGAACTTGCGCGCGGCTTCGCGCATGCGCTCTTCGAGTTCGCCGATGAATTTTTGACGCTGCTCCGGCGTGAGGCTCTCGATCTCCTCGTCGGTTTCGAGCGGCACCGTGACGTAGTCGCCTTCCGCCACCGCCACCAGGCTCATGTCGATGGGTTTGACGATGGATTGCGGCACGATGTGGTTGCGTTCGTTGTACTCCACCTGAATGCAGCGGCGGCGGGTGGTCTCGTCGAGCGCCTTCTTCATGCTGTCGGTCATGACGTCGGCATACAGAATGGCCCGGCCTTCCACATGCCGCGCGGCACGGCCGATGGTCTGGATCAGCGATCCCGACGACCGCAGAAAACCTTCCTTATCGGCATCGAGGATAGCCACCAGCGAGACCTCGGGCAAATCGAGCCCTTCGCGCAGCAGGTTGATGCCGATCAGGACGTCGAATTCCCCGCGCCGCAGATCGCGCAGGATCTTGATGCGCTCGAGCGTCTCCACCTCGGAATGCAGGTAGCGGCAGCGCACGCCGACCTCCGAGTAGTACTCCGAGAGGTCCTCGGCCATGCGCTTGGTGAGCGTGGTCACCAGGACGCGCTGGCCGGCTTCCACCCGCAGGCGGATCTGGCCCAGCAGGTCGTCCACCTGCCCCTTGACCGGACGGATCTCGACTTCGGGGTCGATCAGGCCGGTTGGCCGGATGATCTGCTCCACCACCACGCCGGCCGCTCTGGTCATCTCGTACGGGCCGGGCGTGGCCGAAACGTAAATGAGCTGGTTGACGCGATGCTCGAATTCCTCGAAAGTCAGGGGGCGGTTGTCGAGCGCGCTGGGCAGGCGAAACCCGTGTGACACCAGAACCTCTTTGCGCGAGCGGTCGCCGTGGTACATGCCGTGCAGTTGCGGAACCGTCTGATGGCTTTCGTCGAGAAACATCAACGCATCGTGCGGCAGATAGTCGAGCAGCGTGGGCGGCGCTTCACCCGGCAGGCGGCCGGAGAAATGGCGCGAGTAATTCTCGATGCCGTGGCAGTACCCGATCTCCTTCATCATTTCGAGATCGAACATGGTGCGCTGGAAGAGGCGCTGCGCTTCGATCGACTTGCCCTGTTTCTCCAGTTCCCGGCGCCACCAGTCGAGCTCCTGGCGGATGCTCTCCATGGCGTCGTGCTTGGTCTCGTCCGACATCACGTAGTGCGTCTTCGGATAGATCGGCAACCGGAGGTAAGTCTGCTTCACCTGGCCGAGCAGCGGGTCGATCTGGGCCAGGCTTTCCACTTCGTCGCCCCACAGCTCGATGCGGTAGGCGTTGTCGTCGTAGGTGGGGTAGATTTCGATGACGTCGCCGCGCACGCGGAACGTGCCGCGCCGGAAATCGCCGTCGTTGCGCTCGTACAGGATCTCCACCAGCTTGGAGACAATCTGGTTCCGCGAGATCTTCTGGCCTTTTTCGAGCATCAGCAGCATGCCGTAGTAGGCTTCCGGCGAGCCGAGGCCGTAGATGCAGCTCACGCTGGCCACAATCACGCAATCGCGCCGCTCGAACAGGCTCTTGGTGGCCGAGAGCCGCAGCTTGTCCAGCTCGTCGTTGATGGTGGCTTCTTTTTCGATGTAGACGTCGCTCGAAGGGATGTAAGCTTCGGGCTGGTAGTAATCGTAGTAGCTGACGAAATACTCCACCGCATTGTCGGGGAAGAACGACTTGAACTCGTGGTAGAGCTGCGCCGCCAGCGTCTTATTGTGCGCCAGCACCAGCGACGGGCGGCCGATGGCCTCGATCACTTTGGCCATGGTGAACGTTTTGCCCGAGCCCGTGACGCCCAGCAGGACCTGGTGCTGCTCCCCGTCGCGAACGCCGCGCGTCAGTTCGGCGATGGCGTTTTCCTGATCTCCCCGCGGCCGGTAATTGACCGCCAGACGAAAGCCCATGGTTTCAGTATAGAGGCAAGCGATCGCAGCCCCGGTCTGACTCCGTTCCGCGCGGCCCCTGGCTTTGATACAACGGTCTGCATGAGGGTTCTTTTCATCGGCGGAACCGGCGTCATCAGCACGGCATGCACGCGGCTGGCGGCCGAGCGCGGCATCGATCTCACCCTGCTCACGCGCGGGCGCCGCGCGGCGGACCCGCCCGCGCGAGTCCGGGCACTCACGGCGGATATGGAAGACACGGATTGCGTGGCTCGAACGCTGGGGCCGGCCTCGTTTGACGCGGTGGTCGATTGGATCGCCTTCCGGCCGGACGACATCGAACGCGACCTGCGCCTGTTTGGCGGGCGGACTCGCCAGTACGTCTTCATCAGCTCCGCCAGCGTCTACCAGAAGCCGGCCAGGCATTATCTCATCACCGAGTCGACGCCTCTGGCCAATCCGCATTGGGACTATTCGCGCAACAAGATCGCGTGCGAGGACCGGCTGCTGCGGGCCTATCGCGAGCAAGGTTTCCCCATCACCATCGTCCGGCCGTCGCATACGTATGGAGACACGCAGATCGCCCTGGCGATCAATAGCTGGGCCAAGTCATACACCGTGATCGACCGGATGCGGCGCGGCAAGAAGGTCATCGTTCCGGGAGACGGCTCGTCGCTGTGGGTCATCACGCACAACACCGACTTCGCCAAAGGGCTGGTGGGCTTACTGGGGAACGATCAGGCGATCGGGCACGCCTTCCACATCACCACCGATGAGGTGATGTGCTGGGACCAGTTTTACCGGATTGCGGGCGCGGCCGCGGGCGTGGAGCCGGACCTGGTGCACATTCCGTCGGATTTCATCGGCGGCTGCCTGCCGGAGGCGCTGGCCGGATTGCTCGGAGACAAAGCCGTCAGCGTGGTCTTCGATAACAGCAAGATCAAACGCTTCGTGCCGGACTATTGCGCGACGGTGCCGTTCGGCCAAGGCATCCGCCGGACGCTGGCCTGGTTCGATGCCGACCCCGCGCGGCGGCAGGTGGACGACGAAGCCAACGCCCGCTGGGACCGCTTGATCGAGGTGTACGAAAAAGGCCGGCGGGAGGCGTTCGAGGCCTTTCGCTAACGGGCCGTTCGGGAACCGGCCCCTGGAGTTTCTACATTTCGGACCGCTGAAATGCGAGGTTTGGTGGGGTCCCGCGCTCACACGCGGGCTGAATTGCCGGCGACTGGCCGATTGAATCGATTTCAGCCCTGTGCGTGAGCGCGGGGTTGGCGGCGACCGAAACTTCCAGCCGCGCCAAATATTGAGGGGGAGCGGTGGTGCCAAACGGCGCAACTTGCGCCGTTTGGCGTGACCCTCGCCGTTTCCTGTCAATCACATCCGAATCTCCCGCCGCGTAAGTTGCGCCGTTTACGAGGTGCCCTGCACGAAGATTTATTGACCGAGCTATCGTGCCGCGCTGCTCGACCTGGGCGTCGCCCTGGGGACTTCGAGCTTTCGCAATTGACGCGCGTCTCTCCGGAAACGTTCCGCGCCATCGCCCCCGCCATTCAGGATGGCGCGCTGCACTACCAGGGCGAAGTCATCGCGTTGAATCCTGAGAACTCGCACCGGGTGGCTGCCGCGGTGGCGGGGCTGCGAAGCGCCCTTCCGAAACGGTCTGGCGGGCCGCGGAGCCTGGAGCCGCAAATCCGCGGCCTCTGGCAGGAAGCGGATGTGGCCGTGCGAATCGAGAGGCTCAACGAGTGCTGCGCGGCTGCCGAGAACAGGTTGAACTGAATGGTCGGCAGGCTGAATGCCTGCCCGGGGCCGGTCGGGAACAAGTCGGGAACCGGCCCCACGCCGCTCTCGCAGGGCATCCCATTCTTCGGCGCCGAAGCGGGCGAAGGCTTGGGCCGGGGTGAGGTCGGCGGCTGGAACCGGATGGCGTCCGGTGCGGCGTAGCTCCTCCAGCATCGCGTCGCACACTCCCACTACGGCGGTGAATAAGACGGCCGGCAGAATCGCGAGCTTGTAGCCCAGGGCCTGGGCCTCGTCCAGCGAGACATCCGGCGTCTTGCCGCGCCACACGAGGTTCAGCAGGCAGGGGCCGCGCACCAGGCGCGGAATGGCGGCCACCTCCTCCGGAGTTTGCGGGGCTTCCACGAAGGCCATGTCCGCTCCGGCTTCGAGCGCCGCGTTGGCGCGCCGCACGGCCTCGTCCAAACCCAGCACGGCGCGCGCATCGGTGCGGGCAATCAACAGAAAGTCGGGGTCGCGGCGGGCGTTGGCGGCCGCGCGAATCTTGGCGGCGTAGTCTTCGAGCGGAATCACCGCCTTCTCTTCCAGGTGGCCGCACTTCTTGGGGAAGCCCTGGTCCTCGATGTGGATTCCTGCCACGCCGCGCTGCTCGTACTCGCGCACCGTGCGCACCGCGTTGAGCTCGTTGCCGTAGCCGGTGTCGGCGTCGGCGATCACCGGGATCCCGACGGCCGCGGCCAGCCGCCCGGCGTTTTCCGCCATCTCCGACAGAGTCACCAGCCCGTAGTCGGGATAGCCCAAGGCGGCCGCCGTGCCTGCCCCCGTCATGTACACGGCGGCAAATCCCGCCCGCTCCACCGTTCGCGCGGTGATGCAATCATAGGCTCCCGGGGCCGCAATCAGTTCGCCCCGGCTCAGCAATTCGCGAAGCCGCCGCGCCGCTCCCATGCCTACGTCTCCCAGGCGGTTGCGGCCGCCATCACCGCCGCCTCCAGTTGCTCCAGCCCGCCGGCGAAGAAATGGTCGGCGGCCTCGATCCAGATGAGCTGTTTGGGCTCGGCCAGCGTGGCGAAAACCGCTTCCAGATCGGCGCGCGGGCCGAACTCGTCGTGCGTGCTTTGCACGAAGATCTTGGGCGCCGGGCAGGTTTCCAGGTATCCGTTCTCGCGCTGGGTGGAGTGCCCCACCGCCATCAGGAACCGGGCGCCTTCCAGCGCGCAGCCCAGGCGCGTAATCACGCGCGCGCCGAAGGAAAAACCGGCCAGCGCGAACGGCAGTTGGGGATAGCGCGCGCGCAGCCAGGCCAACGCGGCGCGGGCGTCTTCGATTTCCCCGACCATGTGGGCGTGCTCGCCTTGGCTGGCTCCCACGCCGCGGAAATTGAAACGCAACACCGCCGCGCCGGCTTGCCGCAGCCCGCGCGCCACCCGGTAGACCACCTTGTTGTGCATCGTGCCGCCGTGCAGCGGATGCGGATGGCACACCAACACCGCCATGCGCGGCGCCCGGTCTTCCGGTTCCTCCAGCAGCGCTTCCAGCCGGCCGGCCGGGCCGTCCAGAAAATAGCTTTCGATGCGGCGCGCCACGTTCAGTTGGTGCGGTAGTTGGTGAACTGCATGTCGATGCCGAAATCGCTCTCGCGCAGCAGCTTGATGGCCATTTGCAGGGTGTCGCGGTCGCGGCCTGATACGCGTACGAAATCCCCCTGGATGGAAGCCTGCACCTTCAGCTTGCTGTCCTTGATCTTCTTGACGATCTCGCGCGCTTTCTCGGTGGAGACTCCCTGCTGCAAGGCGATCTCCTGCCGCACGGTGGACCCGGCGGCCGGAACGATGTCGCCAAACGAGAGGTTCTTCAGCGGCACCTTGCGCTTCACCAGCTTCGATTCCAGAATGTCCACGACCGCCTTCAATTTGAACTCGTCCTGGCTGGCGAGCACGATCTTGCTGTCCTTCTCGTTGAGCTCGATGCTGGAGCGCGAGTCTTTCAGGTCGTAGCGCGTTTGTACTTCCTTGAGGGCCTGCTGCACGGCATTCAGCACCTCGGGCAACTCGATTTTGGAAACCACGTCGAAAGTGTTATCGGGCATAATTATTCGCGATTGGGCGGAGGCTCGGTGCGCCCCAGGCTCAGGCCGAGGATGGAAGAAGAGCGGACGCGGATGGGGCTGATGCGGCGCACCGGCTCGCTGTGCGGTTCGGGCCGGGGCGGCGCGGCGGCGAGCGGCACTTCCGGCTTCAACGGCGCGGCGGCCGGCGGCAAGGGCTCGGCGGACAGGGGAGTCTCCGGCTTCTTGAGCGAGAGTGTGGTCAGCATCTGGCGGGTGATTTCGTCGACGATCACTCCCATGGCGGCGTCCAACGCCACGGTCACGGCGGCCCGCACCTGCTCGGAATCCACCACCGCCACGAACGGGGCCACCGGAGCGCTTCTGGGCGGGCGTTGGCCGGCGAGGCCCGAGCCGTCGGCCGGCCCGGCCTGCGCGCGCGCCGCCGACGCCGCTTCCGCCAGAGGCTTCACCGCCGCCAGCAGGGCGCTGGCCTCGAACGGCTTCTTGAGCGTCCCATCGGCCTCCACCCGTTTGGCCTGATCTTCGTCCAGCGGCTCCAGCACGCCGGCCGTCAGGATCACGCGCACGTGCCGGTGGCGCGGGCTCATCTTCAGGTAGTGGCAGATATCGAACCCGGTCCGCCCCGGCATCACCGTGTCCGCCACCACCACGTCCGGATCGGCGTCATCCAGCCGGATCAGCGCCGAATCGGCGTTGCTGACGGTCACCACCTCGTAGCCTTCGTCCGCGAGGATGCGCTCGCCCATGCGCTGCGCGTGCGGGCTGTCATCCACCAGCAGGATCCGGCTCATGTTTACTGTTGCGGCTGCGCCTGGGGCTGGGCCGCACCCGGCGCGGCGGCAGCCGGTGTTGCGGCTGGCTCGGTCTTCTGCTTGGTCTTCTTCTGCTTCTTCGGTTTCAGCTTGACCACGTGGTTCGACGGCAGCGGCTGCTGCGCCGCGGCGTTCTGCGCGGTGACGTCCGTCGTGGTGGCCGCGGGGACGGCGGCATTCTGGCCGGGCGGATTGGCGCGCGCGTCCGGATTCTTGTCCAGCGCCGAAGCGTCGGTCACCACCGCGGCCGAAACATCGTTGGTCACGCCGGGGCCGCCCGCGGTTACCGGCACGCTGACCGGAACCGTCGGGCGCAGTCCGGCCACGGTCGGAGTCCCCGATTTGGCCGCCGCCCGCACGTCCGGTCTCGATCCGAAAACCCCGAGGACGCGCCCGGGAATCCCCGCCTTAGTCCGGTTCTCCAGCTCGTACTTCATGTGGGCCAGGGCCGTGGGGTCCGATTCCGGCACCGGGCGGTTCATCGCCTGCAGGCGGCTCTTGGCCTCATCCATATGCGCGCTCAACGGATAGTCCCGCACGATCTTGGAGTACGCATCGGCTTCCCGCTCCTCAAAGCGATCGCCCATGCGCCGATAATCGTCGGCCAGAATCCACAGCGCTTCGTCGCTCGCGCTGTACAGCGGAAACTGTTCGGTGAGCGCGCGCATCCGGTTGGCGGACGCGGGGTAGCTGCCTTTGACGTGGTAGAAGCTCCCCACCCGGTACTCGCTATCGGCCAGCACTTCCTGAATGTTGCGCACTTTCTGCTGGGCTTGGGGCGCGAACTTGCTATTGGGGAATTGCTTCAACACCTGGTTGCATTCGTCCTGGGCGCGCAGCGCGTGCTGCGGGTCGCGATCGGATTTCTCAATCTGGCTGTACTGGATGTCGCAGACCTTGTTTTGCGCCTCGGCCGCCTCTTCCATGGCCGGATAGAACAGGATGAAGTCCTTGTATTCGGCCTCGGCCTGCGCCATGCCGCGCGCCCCGCCCTCGCGGTACCAGCTGTCGGCCACGGCCAGTTTGGCCTTGGCCAGGTATTCGCTCGTATCGTAGGTGTTCATGAGCGTCTGCAGCGTCAGCCGCGCGATCTCGAACCGGCTGTGCTCGATGTCGTGGATCGCCTTGTCGAACAGCACCTTGTCGGGCTGCTGCGTGTCCTTGGTGATGGGGTTGTCGTAGGGATGCCGCTTCAGCCCGCACGAGGACATCAGGAAAGCCAGCGCCGCCAGCGCCGCGCCATAACGAATCGAATTGCGAAACATCATGAAACCACCCAAAGAAAGACTTAGATTTGAACCGCCGTCGCCTGGACGGCAATCTCGCGCATTTCCCTTACCGTCGCCTGCGGATCGGGGCTGTGAAATACCGCCGACCCTGTGACGATCCAGTCACACCCGGCGCGAACCACTTCGGCCAGGTTGTCCCGATGCACGCCGCCATCAATTTCGATGGGCAGCGCCAACTTCTTCTCCCGCCGTAACCGATCGAGTTGCCGCACCTTGTCCAAAACGTACGGGATCAGCGTCTGGCCGCCAAACCCGGGATTGACGCTCATGAGTAGCACGTAATCGGCCACCTCTAGAATATCTTGCAGCACCGCCACCGGGGTCGCCGGGTTCAACACGATCCCGGCCTGAACGCGTTCCGCGCGGATGAGCTCGAGCACGGCGTCCAGGTGGCGGCAGGCCTCGTAATGCACCGAGATCGAATTGGCGCCGGCCTTGGCGAACGCCGGCACGTACTGCTCCGGGTTCTCGATCATCAGGTGGACGTCCAGGTGCGCGCGCGTGATTTTGCGGATGGATTCCACCACCGGCGGCCCGATGGTCAGGTTGGGGACAAAATGCCCGTCCATCACGTCCAGGTGGAGCATGGAGGCGCCCCCGCGCTCGACTCGGCCGATCTCGTCAGCCAGGTGCGCAAAGTCCGCCGATAAGATTGACGGAACAATTTCAACCATTTGCAGATTAACGCGATTTTATCACAGCGGCGAAAAACCCGTCCCCCGGGTCGCGTCCGGGAAGCCGGTGAAGGGTCTCCAGCAACACGCCCGGCGGCAGGCCGGCGACTACCTCTTCGTTCTCTTCCGGCTCGAGCGAACAGGTGGAATAGACCAGCCGCCCGCCCGGCGCCAAAACCGCCCGCGCTTCGGCCACGAGCGCCTGCTGACGCCGCTGGAAGCCGGCCAGATCCTGGGGCTGGAGACGCCACTTGATCTCGGGATTCCGCCCCAGCGTGCCGGTTCCCGAGCAGGGGGCATCCACCAGGATGCGCTCGAAGCTGCGGGAAAAGGGCAGCGGCCGGGCGCCATCGAGCACTACTAGGTCCGCGCCCAGCCCCGCCATGGGCCGCAGACGCCGAAAGCTGACATCGCACGCCACGGCGCGGACACCGGCCTCCAGGGCCTGGGCGGTCTTGTTTCCCGGGGCCGCGCACAGATCGAGAAAGTGCTGGCCGGGCTCCAGCCGCAGCAGGGGCACGATGGACTGCGCGCCAATGTCCTGGATCCGGCTGCCGGCGCCCGAGACCCGCACGAAG
>Ga0335078_10016680_pt1 | contig 10903 bp, 9 predicted proteins | sample Lox_Sample_32_FD_206711 | JGI IMG/M metagenome (GOLD analysis project Ga0335078, IMG submission 206711) | Soil microbial communities from Loxahatchee National Wildlife Refuge, Florida, United States - Lox_Sample_3.2 | ecosystem: Environmental > Terrestrial > Soil > Wetlands | place: USA: Florida... | reverse complement strand
GTGAGTGCGAGTGTGAGTGTGAGAACAAGTGCCAGTGTGAGCGTGAAAAGTGAGAGCCAGCGGTTTGCGTCGATCCACACCCGCAGTCACACTCCACACTGGCACTTCACACTCACACTCCACACTCACACTGTCTTATCTGTCAATCGAGAACCCGCCTCTACGGTTCAACTGCCAGCACTCTTCGTTCGACTCCGTGCAGAACGGTTTCTCCTTGCCGTAGCTGATCACGCGGATACGATCCGCCGCTACGCCTGCCGTGACCAGCGCGGTCTTGGTCGCCTGCGCCCGGTTCTGGCCCAGCACCAGATTGTACTCGTCCGAGCCGCGCTCGTCGCAGTAGCCGCCGATCACGATTTTGATGTTGGAGTGCTGCAGCAGGTAATCGGCGTCCTTGGCCAGCGTGGCCTGCGCGTCGGGACGGATGTCGTAATTGTCGTAGTCGAAGAAGATGTCCTGCACGTGAGCTTTGAAATCCTGTTCCGGGCTTACCTGCGTTGAAGGCACTTCCGGAGTGAGGGGCGGATTCACGGTCACGCGCGCCGATGCGTCAGCCGACCCTCCTTCGCCGCGCGCCACCAGGTGATAGGTGGTCGATTCGGTGGGTTTCACCGTCTTCACGCCTATCGAGGGAAGACCGTCCCCGACCCCGTCAATGGCAATCGACGTGGCGTTGGTGGTGCGCCAGTTCAACTGCACCTGGTCGCCGGCCGAAATCACCGTCGGTGTCGCGGTCAGTTCCGCGGTGGGAGAAGGCACCGTCGTCGCCGGCGCCGTCTCTGTGGACAGCGGAGCATGGGGCTTCTTTTTGCAACCCGAAACTGCGGTCAAAGCAATCGCAAGGAAGGCAATCGTCAACAAAGAATTCCGTAGGCTCAAGAGAGTTCTCCTTTTCTCAGAAGATTGAGTAAAACTTTCGAGCAATCGCATCTGGTGTCACCGCGCTTGCGCCGCCCGATTCTGAAGGCCCCTAAAATCATAGTGCATCGCGCCGGGATACCGGTCCACCATGTGCTTTCACCGCCGCGTCGCCAGCACATTGGCCGCCCCGGCAAACCAACCTGCGAAGCCGCCGACTTGCTGACTCGCCGGCCTGCAGACTCGCTGACCTCTCACTTCCAACTCCAGTTCGGCATCGAATTGTCGCCGCTGAAGGTCAACTGATGCTGTTCCGTTCCATCGCCCAGCATCTCCCAGATCTGCGTGCGGTGATTGATCTCGCGCTGAAACACGATGTGCCGCCCATCGGGCGACCACGACGGGGAATCGTTGTTGCCCGCCTCGTGCGTGGCCTGCAGCCAGCGCCTGCTGGCCACGTCGAAGACATAAATGTCCTGCCCTCCGGGATCGCCGGGGCCGTACTTGCGATTCCAACTGAGGGCCAGCAGGCCGCTCGACGACCAGGAAGGCGAGACGGCGTAGCCGCTGTCGGTCATGCGCTGCACATTGGATCCGTCCTGATTGATGACATACACCTGCGGCTCGCCGGTGCGTCCGCTCACAAAGGCCAATTGCGTCCCGTTGCGCGGATTCCACACCGGTGAACCATCCGCTCCAAACGAAGTGATCTGGTGCGGGTTGCCGCCGCCCGCATCCGCAATCCAGATCGCCGGCCGCCCGGCGCGCGCCGAGGAAAACGCCAGTTTCGATCCGTCGGCCGACCACGCCGGCGTAATATTGCTTCCACCTGCCAGGCCGGCCTGGAAACTCACAGTGCGCCCGAGGTCGAGCGAGAACATGCGTATCGCCCATCCCGTGTTCCCCAAAGAGGCGAAGGCGATACGCGAACCATCCGGTGAGACGCGCGGCGAGATCGAAACCGAGCCCAGGTGGGTAACGACGTGCTGATTGGCGCCGTCGTAATCCATCACCCAGATCTCCTTCGATCCCGTCCGGTTGCTCACAAAATAGATCTTGGTTTGGCAAATGCCGGCGATGCCGCCGCCCAGCCGGGCAATGATGTCGTCGGCGAAGCGGTGCGCCAGGGTGCGCGCCATGTCTTCGCTCGCCGCCTCGTTATACTGCCGCGTCAGCACGGGCGGACTGTTCGCCGTGGTGGCATCGATCAGCCAGCCGTAGACCGCCAGCCGCCCGTTGTCTGCCGATAGGGCCCCCAACGCCACCATGGCTGCATTCGCCGGCGCCGCCGACCACTGCGCCGGCACAAACTCCTGCGGCGAGCCCGGCATGGCCTGCGGCGCCAGGCTCTTCGACACCATGTCGAAGATGCCGGCGTTGCTCAGGTCATTGAATAGGGTGGTGTCGAATACGTTCTTCAGGACCGGCGTCTGCGGGTCGCTGCCCACCGGCTTGAAATCGGCCGCCGCCAGGCGGATGTGCTGATTTCCCAGGTTGGTTCCCGTGACAACCCAATCCTGACCCATTGCTTGCGGCGCTTGAAAATACGCCAGGGTCAGCAGGAACAGAGGCAAAACCCTCAAAAATGCCTTCATGCGATGTGCAGTCCTTCCTGAAAGGATCGGATGGTGTTGCGCACGCCCGCAAAAGGGGGCTTACTGCATGACGCCAAATGCCACTGAATCGTTAGATGCCGCTTTTGTCCCCAGGAGTTATCGTGGCACGAGACATTACCGGCTAACCCCCAAATTTTCTTCGGCGTGCCCAACCCTCGCGACGATCTTGTTTTTGCCGCCATGGCGGGACCGTTTCCTGGCTCCGCTAACCCCGCCAACTCCGCCGGCGCCGCTGCCCTTCAATACTCGCAGTAGAACGAGACCTGCAACGTACTTTGATTATATTGCGAGGGCAGAGGACCAAACGAATCCACGCGCTGCACGGCGCGCAGACACGAAGTGTTCAGGGTGGAGCTGCCGCTCGCTTGATCCATCAGCAGATTGCTCACGCTTCCGTCGCGGCGGATGGTAAAAATCACGTAGGCGCGAGTTCCCTTGGGAGTGGCCGAATTCACTTCGTACCTGTTCCACTTGCCCCCCACGGTGTTGTCGATGCCCTGGACATACCACGGATACATGCTGGCAAAACTGTTGTCGCCCACCGCGGTATGCCCGATCTCCGCGCCCGTCTGCATCTGGTGCGGCGTGTTCGAGCCCGCCTGCTCTCCGTAGGGCACAGCGTTGGGCGGCGGCTGCGGCTGGTGCAGCTGCGTCTTGGCCATGTTCTGCGGCTTCGGCGGTACCTGCTTGCCCGCAATCGGAATCGCCGTCTCATCCGCTTTGTGCTGTTCCCTGGGACTGGGCAGAGCCGGTGCGTGGCTGGGCGTTTCTGTGGCCAGCACATTCTGGTTCAGCTCATCGGCCGGCAAGGGAAGCGCGCTCGAAACCAGGTTCACCTGCATGGCTCCGCCGGCGCCCGGGCTTCCCCAAATATTGTGGTGAAACAGCCCCAGCATCCAGGCATAACCAATCACGAACGCCGCCAGCGCGAGATGCAGTCCCACCGAACCCGCCGCCGGCCCCGCAATCCGCTCCGCCGTCAGCTCCCGCTCCAGGTGATTGCCGTAATCCAGAATGCTGTTCATGACTGCGTACCGCGCCGACGCGCTGACTCGCTAACTCGCTAACCCGCTGACTCGCTGACTCGCTAACCTGCTGACGCGCTACTTTCCCTTCGTCTCCAGCGGTTGCGTCACAATCGACACATTGGTAATCCCCGACTGCTTTACCGCATCCATCACGCTGGCAAAGGCCCCGAACGGCACCCGCTCGTCGCTGCGCAAATAAATCGACTGGTGCGCGGGATCCACGCCCGCCTGGTGCAGCTTCACCGGCAGGTCGTGAATGTTCACCGGCTGATCGTTCAGATACACATTCTGATCGCGGTCGATCGTCACCACCATGCGCTGCTCGGTGATCTGTTTGACCGTCCGCGTCTTCGGCACACTCACTTCAATCCCCGACTGCAGCACCGGCTCTGTGATCATGAAGATCACCAGCAGCACCAGCACCACATCCACCAGCGGAGTAATGTTAATATCCGCCAGCGACGTGCGCGTCTGTCCGTTCATGGTCGTGAATGCCACGCTTCAAATCTCCAACACTGTGGGGTGCCCCATCTTCAACGCGTTTTTTGCGTTTAGGGTGGGAAACCAACCCCGCTAACTCCGCTCACACCGCTCTCAACCCCGCGGCGGCGACTGGGTCCGCACCGGGATCTCCTCAAGCGAGTTCAGCAGCTCCCGGCAAAAATCGTCAATGGCCGCGGCAAAAACCCGAATCCGCCCCGTGAACTGGTTGTAAGCCACCACCGCCGGCACGGCCACAAACAGTCCCGCTGCCGTGGTGATGAGCGCCGTCGCAATGCCCGGCGCCACAGCTTTGAGCGATCCCGCGCCGACCACACCAATCGCGTGAAATGACTCCACTACGCCCATCACGGTCCCGAACAGCCCCACAAACGGGCTCGTGCTTCCGATCGTCGCCAGCCACGTCATCCGCCGCTCCAGCCCCGTCACCGCCTCGCTGGCCGCGGTCTGCGCCGTGCGCTCCAGCGGCGCCAGGCTTTTCGGCGGCCCCGACCCGCCGGTCACGCGCTTGTAGGTCTCGTACACGTCCTCGAACACCTGCGCCAGCGGGCTGGCGCTGTATTCGCCCGTCAGCGCCGAAATCTCCTGCAGCCGCGTCGCCTTCCGGAACGCGCGGATAAATCTCCGGCTCTGCTTGGTGGCCTTGCTGAACGTCGCCCACTTGCCTAGAATCACGGTCCACGAGTAGAGACTGGCGATCAGCAGCAGGATCAGCACGGCCACCGCGATGGGCCCGATGTCGCTCATCATCTCGGCCAGCGCGCTGAACCCCATGGTTGGCTGCGGCACCCCGGTGCCGCTATCAGTCTGCAAAATCAATGCAATCGCTGCAGTCGGAATCGCTCTTCACCTCAACTTCCACGGTATCAGACAGTATTCCCCGCGCCCAAGTAACCGCCTGGATGCCTCCAAGGATCATCAACGGACCCAATTGTGGCCTTGACAGGGAATCCGTGTAGCGTACACTTCCCGTGTCTCCCAAACGAGGGTACGAGGATGACTAGACCGGAGGTCAATCCCAAGTCTCGGTCAGCGCTCTTCTGCCACGTGTGTCTGCCAATAATTCTCGGTGCGGGCATTTACACCCTTTGGCGGTCGAAGAGATTACTTGTGTTCACTTGGTACCGTTGCCTTGGTCTGGGACCACTAGTCATATCCATTCGAGAGGGCGCTGCGAGCATGCGGCACCTCATTCCTGCCTTCGTGCTTTATTCAATTCCCGACGCCCTTTGGGTGTATTCCTTCACCTTTTTGATGTACTCCGTGTGGTTCGGATGTCCGAAGACCAACGGACGAAGATTTTGGATATTTCTTCCATTGGCCCTTGCGGTCGGAGCCGAATTCGGGCAGCTTTTTAGAATCGTCCCGGGGACCTTTGACCTAATAGATATAGCTGGGTACGTCACCGCGTGGGGCGCAGCCACAGTATTTATAACAACCTGTTGCAGGAGAGGTGACCGTGAAATCGCAACGTAAGGCGCATATTTTCTCCTTCCTTTGCCTGGCCGTCTTCTGTTTCCTCGCGGCTGGCAGCATCGAGGACTCCTCATCAAAGACGAGCACTTCCACGCCAACGCCAGAGGAGCCCCCGATCAATGTAAGCGCTGAACGACTCTTCGAGGCCTACCAGCGAAACGAAATTGCCGCTGACTCTGTCTACAAAGGGAAAACGCTTGAAGTGACCGGGACGGTTACCAGCATTAACAAAGACATTGCAGACAGCCCCTATCTTATGCTCGCAACCTCCAACGAATTCATGGGAGTTCACGCGGACCTGCAGGGCAATCAGATGTCAGCCGCGGCTACTCTCACCCCCGGAAGCGTCGTGACTGTTGTCTGTCAGGGTGAAGGAATGATCCTAGGTAGTCCAATGCTCAAGGACTGCGCGTTCAGATAGAAGGTGGGGGCAGTCTACGGGGCAAGCCGCTTCCTGGCCCGAGCGACAGTCAATCACCCACGGGGGTTTGTCTCATTTCCCCCAATTCATGCTATGCTGCGCTCGACTCCGGAATTTGGGCGCCCCATCCGCAACGCGGGTTTTGCGTTGAGGGTGGGAGGCCAGTCAGGTTCTCCCAGCGAGCCTGCGACCAGGACCAAGAAACCATGCTCGTCGAACTCCGCGCTGAAAACTACGCCGTCATCGATCACGCCATCGCCTCCTTCGGCCCCGGCCTCAATCTCCTCACCGGCGAAACCGGCGCCGGCAAATCCCTGCTCGTCGACGCGCTCGCCCTCCTCATGGGCGGCAAATCCTCCGCCGACCTGGTCCGCCACGGCGCCGACAAGGCCGTCGTCTCCTGCGTCTTCGAGTCCACGCCCGGCGCCGAATCCATCCTCGAAACCAACGGCATCGATGCCGAGTCCAACGACATCATTCTCCGCCGCGAAATCTTCTCTGGAGGCAAGGGGCGCGTCTTCGTCAACAATCAGCCCGCCACCGTGCAGGTCCTCAAGCAGCTCGCGCCCGAGCTGGCCCTCGTCCACGCGCAAACCGAAACCCTTTCGAGCTTTGATTCTACGCAGCAGCGCATCCTCCTCGACCGCTTCGCCGGCATCTCCACCGACGCCGTGGCCGAGGCTCACGCCCGCTGGCGCGCCGCCGCCGACAAATTGCATGATCTCCTCCAGGGCGAGCAGGACCGCCTGCGCATGGTCGATCTTTGGACGTACCAGCGCAAGGAAATCGAGCAGGCCCAGCTCCAGGCCGGCGAAGACGAAGCCCTCGAAACCGAGAAGCGCGTCCTCGCCAACGCCGAAAAACTCTACGCCGCCGCGCTGGCCGCCTTCGACCAGCTCTACGAAGGCAGCGCCTCCGCCGAAGCCGCTCTCCAGGCCGCCATCCGCAACGTCGACGAGCTCGCCCGCTACGACGCACGTTTTTCCGAATCAGTGCAGCAGCTCGCCTCCGCCCGCGCCACCCTCTCCGACGTCGCTTCTTCTCTCCGCGACTACGCCGAAGGCATCAACGCCTCGCCCGAGCGCCTCTCCGAAATTGAAGACCGTCTCGCCCTCCTCGATCGTCTCAAGCGCAAATACGGCAAGTCGGTCGCCGAAGTCATCGCTTTCGGTGAAGACGTCGCGCGCAAACTCTCTGAAGTTGAAGACCGCGACGAGATCCTCAAGACGCTCCGCGCCGAGCTCGTCAAAGCCGAAGCCGAATACCGGGAAGCCGCCTCCGCACTCACCGCCGAGCGCCAGGCCGCCGCCGCCAGGCTCGCCAGGCTCGCCGAGTCCCACATCAACTCCCTCGCCATGAAGTCGCGCTTCTCCGTCATCGTCACCGCCAACGACGCGGAATCCGCCTGGACCGCGGCCGGCTGGGACACCGTGCAATACCTCCTCTCGCCCAACCCCGGCGAACCGCTCAAGCCGCTCATCGAGATTGCTTCCGGCGGCGAACTCTCCCGCGTCCTTCTCGCCTTAAAGGTGGCGGTCGAAGAATCCTCGTCCAAATCCAGGAAGAAAACCACGCCCCGCACGCTGGTCTTCGACGAAATCGACATCGGCATCGGAGGCCGCGCCGCCGAAGCCGTCGGCCACAAACTCAAAGCCCTCGGCCGCGCCCAGCAGGTTCTCTGCGTCACCCACCTGCCGCAGATCGCCGCCTTCGCCGATCAGCATCTCGCGGTAGAAAAGCGCGAGCAGGACCAGCTCACCACCACACGCATCCGCGTTTTGGATGATCGCGCCCGCACCCACGAAGTGGCCCGCATGTTAAGCGGCGCAAAGGTGACCGACACCAGCCTCCAGCACGCCGCGCAAATGATTGCCGGGAGCCGGTGAGGACGCAAGCGAAACATGGACTGGCCGGAGGGTTGCGAGATTTAGACTGAACGTGTATGTTCTCTTGGATAGAGTCGAACTCGCACGCTATAGAGGCGCTCGTCAGCTTCGTAACTGTCGTTGTTGGCTGCATCACAATCGTTCTCGCCCCCTTGACATGGGCAGCAACCAGAGCACAAGCCAAAGCCGCATGGAAGCAGGTCCATGCTGACCGCGTCGCCGAGATCTTCAAAACGCTTCGTAGGTTCGAGTGGTTCGTAGTCCACAGTGGAAAAGTTGGACCAGACAAGGATTATTCAGAGTTCGGGAATATTTCACTTAAGGGAGGGAAAATCTGCGAAGAATATCTGGACCTACAAGAAGCGTTTTACCTCTCTCGGCTTATCTCCGAACCCCTATTCGAGTTCATGCAAGAACGAATGCATGAGGCGGATGGCCTTCAGCGAATCAAAGATCCAGAAATCTTCCAGAAGAAGCTTAGGGAGTTCCATCAAAACTGGGATGTCTATAAGCTGGCTGAAAAAATGAGAGACCTACAGTGAGCCTGGGCGGCTGGAAACTGCCCAATTCCGCTATTTCACCCGAACAACTCGCTGTGCGATCCCAGTCGCGCCAATCGCAACAAATCCTGCTCGGTTTTTCGATAGATCAACAGCAGATCGGGCTTCACGTGGCATTCGCGATAGCCACTCCAATCTCCACTGAGATCATGATCTCGATGCCGCGGTTTTAGCGGTCTGTCATTTGCCAGCGCCGCGAGAATAGGCATGAGGTCGTCATCCAATGTCGCCCGATGCTGACCTCGTGCCTCTCGTTTGTAGTCGCGCCTGAATGGCGATGATCGTTCAATCGTCCGCATGGAGATCGTCCATCAGAGCCTTCACGCTCCGGAACCGCTTGCCCTTGCCGGCTTCCAGCTCGGCAATCGCCTTGCGCGTCGTCGCATTGGGAACGCGCACCTCGAAGGGCAGCCGCCGCTCGTCGGCCACGCGCAGCATCAGCAGCCGGATCGCATCCGAAATGGACAACCCCATCGCCTCCAACGCGTCCGCCGCTCGCTCCTTCGTCTCGGTATCGATGCGCGCACGAACGTATGTATCCGCCGTTGCCATAGAAACCCTCCAATTGAATTGTAGTCGCAACCGGACTACAATGCAACAGAAGGGACGTGTGCCAACTTCCGGTAACCAGCGCAAAGGGTCGCACGCGGGTATCGCCCTTTGAGAAGCGATGGCAGACACTCGACTATCAGGTTGTCAAGGCGACGGATGGGTGTCTCCTCTTCGGCTTCGCTTGCGGCCTGCCTGCGCGGACGGTGACCGGCGCTCATGGCGACCAACCGAAGTTACGGGAGGGAGTTCAGCTTCTCGCGGACGTCGGGGGCGTTCTTGCCGCTGGGCGATAACGCGAGGTATTTTTCATAGGCGTCGCGGGCTTCGGGTTTTTTCTGCAAATTGAGATACGCATCTCCGAGGTTCAACCAGGCGACGGCGCGCTCGGGATCGAGAGCGATGGTCTGCTGGAACCATTTCACGGCATCTTCGTACTGGCCCATGCGAAAGAAGGCAAAGCCGGCGTTGTTGGCATAGAGCGCCATGTTGGGCCGCAGATGCCAAGCCGCAATGAACTTCGCGGCGGCGTCCGCGTAGTTTTTTTCCTTGTAGAGACGCATGCCTTCATCGTTGGCGGCGGCGGCGATTTCGGAGGGCGGCTTAGCGGTGGCCGGCGCCGGCGCGATGCTTGTGGCCGGGGCGTCGACGGTGGCCGGCGCGGGCGCCCGGGCGGCGGAGGAAGCAGAAGCGTTGGCGGGCCCCGATGCAGTGGTTGCAGTGGATGCAGGCGCGGCGCCGGATGCGGGAAGGGAAGCCGATGCCGGAACTGAATTGGCGGGCGCTGCACCTTGCTTCAACCTGGCTTCGGCAGTGGCAAGCTGCTTGCGCAGTTCCTGGTTGGCGCGCTCTTCTTCGCGCATCTGGTTGCGCAGCTTCTCGAGTTCGCCGTTGACTTTGATGGCTTGATCGTCGAGCTGCGCCGAGTCTTCATTGAGGAATTCGGTGTCGTGCTTGAGGTTGAAGATGAAGTCGCCGCCTTCAGTGCCGGGCAGGTTGCCAAAGGCCGGAGTTTGATGCGAGAGAGCCGAGACGGCAGGGGCGACATAGGCCGCGAGTTCCGTAGCCGTGATGACGCCATCGCCATTCAGATCGGCGCGGCCATCGAGACCTTGAAGAAGCGTCCAGGTGAAGACGGAGTGGCCGTTGGGTCCGTTGTCTGCAACCTGCTGGTCGGCTCCGCCGGCGGTGAACATCTGGCGGGCTTCGCGGCGCGAAATTTCGTTGAGGTAATTCTGCGAGAAGGCAGGCATGCCGCCGCCGCGGGTGAGGGCCAGGCCGCTGTAGCAGGAGTCCATGACGAAGAGCACGTGCTTGGCGGGAATGGCCTCGGAGATGTCCTGGAAGTTCGTCATGGAGATGGCGCTGCCTTCGAAGTTCTGGAGGCCTGCGTCAACCGGGATGATGTAACCGAGTTCGCGGCCGGAGGCTAATTTGCGAGTCGCCCCGTGACCTGCAAAGAAGACGAAAACGCGGTCGTCGTGCTGGACCATGGCGGAGCTCAGCTTGTCGCCGAGCAGGGAAAGGATGTTCTGGCGCGTGGCCTGCGCATCGAGCAGCGTGAACACGTGGTCGGGCTTGAAGGCGTATTTCTGGATGAGCAGATCCTTGACGCCCTGGGCATCGTGGACGGCATACTGCAGCTTCTGCCAGTTGACATAGTCGTCGATGCCGATGACGGCGGCCCAACTTTCGCGATAGGGTTGGACAGGAGGCGGCGGGGAAGCGAGCTCCGGCTGTTGGCCCCGCGTTTCGGGTGCGGCGAAGGCGGCGCCGTTCCAGGAGACGAATTTGTATCCATCGGCTTCAAGGGTTTCGATGACGACGGGAAGAGCATCGAGAGCGACTTTGTGAATGTCGTGGAAGAGAATGATACCGCGTTGCTGCTTCTCGACTTCAGTAATGACGCGCTGCGCGACGGAATTGGGCACCGGATCGGCCCAATCTTCGGAGTCGACATTCCAGATCACGGTCTTCATGTTGTCGGCTTGAATTTCGGAGAGAATGT
>Ga0335078_10016679_pt1 | contig 10903 bp, 15 predicted proteins | sample Lox_Sample_32_FD_206711 | JGI IMG/M metagenome (GOLD analysis project Ga0335078, IMG submission 206711) | Soil microbial communities from Loxahatchee National Wildlife Refuge, Florida, United States - Lox_Sample_3.2 | ecosystem: Environmental > Terrestrial > Soil > Wetlands | place: USA... | reverse complement strand
GCACGCTGCTGGAATCTTCCAGACCGTAGATCGAAGCGATGTTCGGATGGTTCAGGGAGGCGAGAACTTGAGCCTCACGCTGGAAGCGGGCCATGCGCTCGGCGTCCTGGGCAAAGGCTTCGGGTAGGATTTTCAGCGCCACCTCGCGCCCGAGCTTGGTATCCGTTGCCTTATACACTTCGCCCATGCCACCGGCGCCGATCACGGCGGTAATCCGATAATGCGAGAGCGTGCGGCCGACCAGATCAGCCCCCCCTTCAGGTCAGACGTTGTTAGTTGTGGCTTCGCCTTGAACCCACGCAGCGCTTATTCTACACCAAGGGCTTTCCAGAACTGTGGCCCGGTCGGCGTTACTCCTCGGTTCCTGGACGGATGCTTGAGGCGTGAGGATTCTCCAGGCGCCGACTACCCGCGATCAACGGCGTAGTGGCTACCTGCTGAAGTTCACTTTGACGGCTTGTCGGCTGTCGGAGAAGTGCCTCCAAATCCCCAGCGCAGGATTCCTGGCGGGTGGGAGCGATGGCGACGATATGGAAAGCGATGTCGCCGCCACGCGCGAATCAGGCCCGCGGGAGGCTGTTCAAGAGGGCAAACAAGCGGGGATGCTCAAAGATGGTGGCGTTAACAAGGGCTGAGATGGCCTGCCCGGCGTCCAAGGCTTCTTCGACTCTACCCTCCGGCCCTCCAGATTCGCTCGACGTCCTCCAGGGCCCTTCTCTCGATCTCCTTCGACGGCAGGCTGCGGAGTTCAGCTTCTAGGTACTGGATGATGGATTCGAATCCTCCGCGGTCAAGCCACCTGCCGTGGCATTGGGGACACGAATCGATGAGCACCGACGACCTGCCAAAGGTGACGGAGACCATCCTGACGGTCCGGCACTTCACGCACGGCCGCTCGGTGGCCGCCACGCTCGTGGTTTCGATGGCTTCGATTTCATCGTTGAGCCAGCGCAGCGATCCGCCATCGACCCTGTTCTTCAACTGCCGGAGTTCGTCCTTCACCAGCCAGATGCCCCCACAATTCGGGCAGCCTTCGAACGGCATTGATGAAATCCGGTAAGCACGGAGCGTCTGGCCACACGTCGGACAGGTGTCGGCGGTTGTTCCTTCATATTCGGAGCCGGCGATCGAGGGAGTCTCCATGCGGATGTTCTCTTTCCGCTCACACAAGCCTCTGCACCGTTCGCGCAGATTAGTAAAGACCTGGTGATGAAAAGTCTTCAGTCCATAGTGTATCAACTCCAAAGTGCAATTCAGAGGCGCCGGCGCGTTTCGGGTGCGCGACATAGACGTGGGCTTTTTGGCGTTTCTTTTTTTGCGGTTTTTATCTGTACGTATGACATACTTAAAGATGGAGGAGGTGCCTATGCCTCAAATCCTGCCTGCCCTGGAAGGCGAAAGAACCCGCTTGCTGGAAGACATTTCCAAGCTCGGCGATTTTCGGAGCGGCTCCATTGCTAGCGTGGTAAGGCGCTGCGGCAAGCCGAACTGCCACTGTGCCCAGCCCCAAGACGCTGGTCACGGCCCCGATTTCCGGCTCACCTATAAAGTCAACGGCAAGACGCGTACCGAGTCGTTACCGACACCGGCGGCTCGCCACAAAGCCCAACGCGAGGTGGCTGAGTTCCGCAAGTTCCAGCAACTCAGCCGTGCCTTGGTGGAAGCCAATGCCACGATTTGCCGTTTGCGTCCGGTGGAGGAGGAGCCCGAGACGGAACAGGAAAAAAAACGGCGGAAGCGATCCGACAGCAGATGGCACGCGAAGTAGATCAGTTCTTGCGGGTGGTTTTCCAGTAGCGCCGCAAGACGAGACCCCTGGATCTGGAAGCCACCGAGATGGCCCTTCGCTCCGCCTTGCATCGGGCCGGGGCCGCCGCCCTGACCGAACTTCTGCAATTCCCCGCTCCCGCCGCCGACCAACGCGCGATTCCTTGCGCTTGCGGCGAGCAAGCTCACTACCACGAGCTGCGCACCAAGCCGGTGCTGACCGCCGTGGGGCCGGTCGAAGTCTCACGCCCTTATTACGTGTGCCCGCATTGCCATGCCGGGCAGTTTCCTGCCGATCGAGAACTGGACATCGAGGACACGGAGTTTTCTCCGGGGGTGCGGCGCATGCAGGCGACGGTAGGTCAAGAGGCACCTTTTAATCACGGTCGTGATCAGATGAAGGTTTTGGCCGGGTTGGAAGTGACCGCCAAATCCGTGGAGCGGACCGCCGAAGCCGTCGGTGCCGACTTGGCGCAGCGCGAGCAGAGAGAAATTCAGAAAGCCTTGCAGTTGGATCTGCCCGCCGTCGCCGGCGAGCCGATTCCCATCTTGTATGTGCAGATGGACGAGCCAGGGATTCCGGTGGTGAAAAAGGAGACCGTGGGTCGGCCGGGCAAGGTCCAGGGCCAGCCGGCCCACACGCGGGAAGTGAAGCTGGGATGCGTGTTCACTCAGACGAGGTGGGACCAGAAGGGGTGCCCGATTCGCGACGCAGATTCGACCACCTATACCGGGGCCATCGAAACCGCGGAAGCCTTCGGCCAGCGCCTTTTCCGAGAAGCCTGGCGGCAGGGCTGGAGTCGTGGCCTGAAAAAGGTGGTCATGGCTGACGGGGCGGAATGGATCTGGAACCTCGCTGCCTTGCACTTTCCCGGGGCCATTCCGATTGTCGATCTTTACCACGCGCGCCAGCATCTCTGGAAGGTGGTGCGTACTCTCCACCCAAACGATGCAGGGAAACCAAAAGCCTGGATGAAGGTCCATCAGAAGCGCCTGCTGGACAAGGGAAAAATCGAAAAACTCGTGGGCGTGTTACGTTGCGTCCCCTCGAACCATCCTGAAGTACTCGAGAAGCTCCGCACCGAGGCCGACTACTTTGAAAGGAATGCGGAGTGCATGCGCTATTCCAAGTTCCGCCGCCAACACCTCTTCGTCGGCTCCGGCGTTATCGAAGCCGGGTGCAAAACGGTGATCGCTTGCCTCAAACGCTCGGGCCTGTTCTGGACCGTCCGAGGAGCCAACGCTATCCTCACCCTGCGTAGCGCTTATCTCAACGGCCGCTTCGAGGATTACTGGGAGAGCCGCCGGGCAGCCTGACTTCCACTTTTATGTCGCGCACCCATGGTGGTGGGCTTGAACGACACACTGATGGTGCAACTCGCCCCAGCGGCCACGCTTGTGCCGCAGGTCTTGGTCTGGTTGAAGCTGGTTGGATTCGCACCGCTGAAGGTCATGCTGGTGATGGTGAGCGATGCAGTTCCCTTATTAGTGAGCGTTACCGACTTGGCTTTGCTGGTGGTATTGATCACCTGAGTGGCGAAGGTGAGGCTGGTCGGCTTAGGGCTCACTGCGGGCGCGGTTCCGGTTCCCGTCAGGCTCACCACCTGGCTCCCGCCAGGCGCATTGTCGGTGATGATCAGATTGCCGGTGCGGGTTCCGGTCGCCGTCGGGATGAAGGTGACGGTCACCAGGCAGGTGGCGGACGGGTTCAACACCGTGGGACAGCTTTCGTTTGTGAGAAGTCGCCGGTGGTCGCGAAGATGGAGAACGCCACCGCGCTGCCGCCTGTGCTGGTCACGGTGACAACCTGCGTGGGGCTGCTGGTGCCCACGGCCTGGCTGGCAAACGTCAGGCTAGAAGGGGAAAGTTGGACCGCTGGTCCTGCGCCGGCCCCGTTCCCGATTAATGCGACGTTGGCCGTTCCTCCGAAACTGTCGGAGGCCAGGGTGAGCGAGCCGGCTACGCGCGCGGAGGACGCTGGGGGTAAGGTCACTTGCACTGCGGAGGATGCGCCCGACGCGAGCGAGGCGGGGCAGTTATTCGAACTGACGGCAAAGTCTCCGCTCGCACTGGCAGTCCCTGAAGAGAGCGTCGCGACACTCGCGTTCGAGACCGTCAAAGTCAGCGGCGAGCTGGTGGTGCCGACGCTCTGATTCGAAAAGTTCAACATGCCGGGCGCCAGAAGCGCGACAGGCACGTTCAAGGTGGTGAAAGCCGACGAGGTTGACGTTCCCGGCGCGACGGCAAAGAGATCGGGCGCGCCGCCGTTGTTGAGATCACCGGCGGCGATGCCGGTGGTCGGATTCCCATACGGAGGGTTACTGAGCAGGAACGACGGCGCAAAGGTCCCGTCGCCGTTGCTGAAGAAGAGCCGCGGTATCGAGCTGGACGCGGGGGTAGATCAACATGGCGAGGTCAGTCTTGCCATCGTTGTTGAAATCGCCCGCCGTCAGGGAAAGTGCGTCAACGTCAGCGAAGGCGCCGGTCGGGGCTTGGAAGGTGCCGTCGCCATTGCCGATCAGCACGCAAAGCGATGGAGGACAAGCCAGCGCGATATCCGGCTTGCCGTCCTGGCTGAAGTCGGCGACGACGAGGCCGGGGGTGAAGCCGCTGTAGTCGATCGGGGAGCCAAAGATGCCATCGCCGTTCCCCAGATAGACTACCAAACTGGCGCCATTCTGGGCCGTGAAGATCACATCAAGCTTGCCGTCGAGGTTCACGTCGGCGGCTGCTATGGCGTACGCATAGACGTTTGAGTAGGTACTGACCGCGGACTGAAAAGTACCGTCGCCGTTGCCGAGGTGGATAGAGAACGTGAGGGTGGTGCTGCCGGGGCCGTCGGTGGCCAGGTCCAGCTTGCCGTCCTGGTTGAAGTCCGCTGCGATCAACTGGGTCTCAGTCGCGCTGAGCGCCGCGGTACACGAGTACGTGAAAGTGCCGTCGGCGTTGCCAAGATACGTGTACAAGTAGTAGTGGCAGACACCGTGGCCGCAGTAGGTCACTGCGAAGGCCACGTCAGGTTTCGCGTCGCCGTTGAAATCCGCCACAGCCGGCATCTGGCCCGGGCCCGAGATGGTCCCCGCCGCCGTAAATACCCCGGCGCCGTTACCGAGATAAACCTGACCGGTTGTCGCATTACTGAGCAAAACGTCGGGCTTTCCATCCAGGTTGAAGTCGGCCATGTTGATATAGGAATAGGAACCGAAAGTGGGTCCCGAATGCGTGAAAGTCCCGTTCCCGTTGTCGATGTAGAGGCCGCTGGCGCTGCCGGCGACAAAGAGATCGAGTTTGCCGTCCCCGTTGAAATCGGCCGCAACCAAGCCGCTCGCGGCGATGCCTTGCGAGGCCGGGCTCTGGAATACTCCGCCGCCAGCGCCCAGCAACACCACCAGGTTGCTTCCGGTGGCGACCGCCAGGTCGAGCTTGCCGTCCAGATTGAAGTCGCCGGTTACGATCTGGCCCGGTGCGGAGACGGTGTAGTCGGTTTTGGCGCTGTAGGTCCCGTTGGGCTTGGACAGGAAGATGGAGACCGTCCCACTGGAGTTCGACACGGCAAAGTCCGGCACGCCGTCGCTATTGAAGTCGCCTTGGGCCACAGCTGCCGGCGAACTGCCGGTCGTCAGCGTGGCCTTGCCGAAGACGAAGCTCTGGGCGCGTGCCGAGCCAGGCGCGAGCATTGCGAGGAGGGCAACCAGGATCAAGAATCCGGAATTCAGAGCAATGTGCTGTTGCGTTGCGAGTACGGGTTGAGTGGCTTTCATCATTCTCCTAATGGACCGTAATAACCCCGAGGTTCTGCGCGGCTGGTAGTGCAATTGCGCTGGCTGAGGGTAAGAAACTACGCTTTAACGTCATTCGTCGCGAGCCGACTTCCTCTCGGCTTTAGCGGGTGGCAGCGATCACCGATGGGCGGTGACTGAGCCGGCGCGAGGCGCCTGGCCAGCCATACAAGCTGCCCCCGGGTCAGAGATCATAACTGAAATGAGTCTTCTTGCAGGTCTTCAACGGAGTTACCAACGCATCTCAAACTTCAGCCAACTGCTACGTGGACTCCTGCAGCGAGCTTGAGGCAAATTGGGAGAGACTGACTGGGGACGAGCCTTGGGTGCTAGCGACCCACTGAACGGGCTTATGATGACGGTTTTGCGGTATGCGATCTCTGCTGATTATCGGGGCGGATGCACTGGAGCAGAATGAGACAATCGGTCACGCCCCGCTGAGGCGAGATGCGTTCCATGGTAGCCCTGAGCCGAGGGAATCACGAGGACGGCTTGCTCCTGCTAACTGCAGCTTGTCTGGCGCCCGGCGAAGATTGGTTACAACCGGCATTGTCAGCTTCGCACGTTAAGGCATCGCGCTCGTGCCCGGCTTCTGCGACCTCCTTGGCTTCAGGCGCGGAGAGCAGAGAATGATCGCAGGAGTCATCGCCAGCCTCGCACGCCAGCAGGTTTCGTTGACGAGCGGAGCTGGCAACAGCGCTCGCTTCCGCCGGTGTCAGCTGTGAGCTGTCGCACATGACCTGGCCTGTCTCACAGGCTAGAAGGTTTTCTTCGTGTTGGAGGTGGTTGACTTCCGCCGCTTGCGCTGGACTTACCAACGAACGATCGCAGATCGCAGAGCCGGTTTCACAATTCGCAAGGTTCTGGTCTCTTTCGATTTTGCCAACCTCTTCCGCCTCGGACGGTGTCAGCGTACCCTTGTCGCAAGTCTCGGGAGACGTCTCACAGGTCAGCAGATTCTGCCGTCGCGCCGTCGCCGCCACCTCGTTTGCCTCTGCCGGAGTCAACAGGCTATGGTTACATTCCAGATAACCACTCATGCAGTCCCAGAGGTTCTTATCGCGCTGCACGTCCGCGAACTGCCTTGCCTGAGTCGGCGTCAAGAGGGACTGGTTGGAGCCAAAGCCGTCCAGGCAATTCGCCAGGTTCTGTTGCTTTGTCCTGACCACGGCCCAGCAGAGGCTGGCGCCGGCCAGGCACGCAAGTGCCACCGAGATCGTCACAAGTCGTCTCATACGAATCCTCCGACCCTCCGCGTTCGGGCCGTAGAAGCTTGAGAGACTGGCCTCTACCGGGGTACTCCGTCAGAAAGGTATCGTCCAGACCAGAAGGGGTTTCAGCCGCGCCCAAGCCGCGGGATTGGTTGCTGCCGTTGCAAGGTGCTAGGGTCCAGCGCCCTGAGCTTCATTCTGCTCTCAAGGCGCAAGACCCTCATTGGAGAAGACTGGTTCAACCAGCCTGGATGTGGATGTTCCGGGCAAAGTCGCCGCTACGCTCCGGCAGAAGGGTGACCGATGCCGGCTTGCCAACGGCGTTCGTCAGCTCACGCATGCTGTCCTTGGTGTTGTTCGCGGCCAGGATACGTGTGGCGGGCGATACGCGTAGATCGAGCGGAATACCATCGGAGTCCTTCAGTACCATCAAGCGCCCGTGCTGGTCCACGGCCGTGATCGTCCCGGTGAGAGTCTCAGCCCGGCCAAGAACTTCTCGTTGCGCAGTGTGGCTGGCTCCTGCCTTCTCGTTCTTGGCGGTAGTATTGGAAGTCTTAGACGCTGCGAAAGCTCCGGCTCCCGCTGCCGGCAGCAACGTCATAACAAGAATTGCGATTATCGAGAGATGTTTTTGAATGCTGCCCATTGCTAATTCTCCCGTCATAAAGTAAGTAGGACTCACCTTGTTTGATGCGAGGCCAGATTGGCGGAGTTTCCCATGACGGGGCGCTCGGCCAGCGGACGCTGAATACGGCGATGAAATTCTCCACTTCGGTAAGCAATTCGTTGGATCTTCTCCCGAGAATCACACTCGGATCGGAGCCCCGCCGCAAGCGCCTCGCGCCTTACCGGTTCCAGGCCGTGGATCTGTTTGCGTCGGAGTGGAAGCGCCAGATATCAACCTGCGTGTGGCTCGAGCTAACTCCCCATTGCGGTACTCTGCGAAGAGGGGAACTTCAACTCCTGCCGCCACCCGTGAACGTCGATCTCGGTGATCACGTGCTTGTTTCCGGCGGTGTTGTATTGAATCTCGGTCTGATCGATCTTCTTGGCTTCATTAACCAGCTTGGGCTGTGCTTTTCCCATTAGTTTGCCGTCTTGGTAAAACATCACTTCTGGTGAGCTGGCTTTGCTGACGAGTTCCACTCTGTAGGTGCCGGCTTTCAGCATGGGACCGTTTACAATCCGCGATGCATAAATAAGGTCGACATTGCCAGACTCGTGGTGATTGCTAGTGCCCGCCCAGGCGGTCGCGGCGGTCAGGAAGGTGGCGGTGACTGCTATGAGAGCAGCTTGACTAAGATAACTCCTGATCTCCGTTCGTACCTCCTTTGAATTTGTTCCTTTATTTTTGAGCGCGCGCGGTCCCGATTCGTTGTCTGACTTGTAATATAAAACTGCGACAACGATTGTGTTGGCCCACGCATCCCAGAGAGTAGACACGAACTGGCGATGAACCAGGGCGCGCCGTGAGAGGTGAGCCGATGGTTCAAACAGCTGTGCACGTTCAAGCCTCAAGAGCCGCGGGGCAGAGTTGTAGGCTCGAATCCTCGAACAGGCTGAGTCAGCCGCTGCCGATGGCTCACCGTAGTCCGTCGCGACCGCCGCCGGCCTCCTGGAGACTTGCCTGGACCGCTGGGGTTCAGTGGTTTGTGTCGAGAAAGGACAAATCCAAATGATCGATATGGGCTTTGCCTCGTTTCTTACCCTCTTGGTCATCAGTCTTATTACCGCTCTCGTTATGCACTATGCCATTCGCTACCGCGTGCTTGACGGCATCGACGGCTTCGCTGCGAAGTGGATCGCCGGCTGGGTCGTAGCCTGGCTGGCCTCGCCGGTGCTGGGACATTGGTTTGCCGGCGCAGAGATCAGTCACGTCTACATTGTGCCCGCGTTCATCGGAGGCTTCATCGGTGCCTTTGCGCCGGCAGTCATGTGGAAGGCCAGATCAATGGCATCGAAGCCCCGTTCCTTCGACGTCCAACAAACGTCGAAAGCCGCTTGAGATGAATCGCGCCCGTCGCGGATCTCGCAGTTTGTTGAATGACTCGTTGCACCGTCATTCCTGGGAGTGGCAAGCCTTCGTAAACGTCTCTCAACAGACTGCTAGCTCGGCAGGCTGCAGCAAGGTTGGGCATGCCCTTCCGAGGCCCGCGCGGCTCATCGCGCAGTTTGTTTTAAGGTATGCCTATGTATGTGCTTCTCGCGGATGCGACTTACGTGTTTGTGGGTCTGGTGGCGCTAGCGATCGGATTCGGGGTGTGTCTGGCTTGGCTTCTTGTTCGAAAGATCCTAGCGGAGGGCGCAAAATGTTGCTTGCGGCGGGCCACGCCACAGCGAAAGGCGACCTGGAGGCGTTCGCAATCCGTCGACCTGATCGCGCGGCCGCGCAGCCGGGTCTCGTGACAGCAGTCCGTGCTCCGAAGCCGCCTCTGTCTCGTGAGGGCGGATGAGGACCGTCCGAGTGCTCTCGATCTAATGGTGAAAGGGGGCCAACATGGGCAGAAGCAAAACGACAACAGCCTTGCGGGTGTGCCTGACTGGACTTTTGTTAGTATGCAGTGCTGGCGCGGGGCTGGCCTCAGCTAAGCAGAGGAGGAACCGCGTAAGTCCTAACGACCCTACCGCCCGGCTGTTCGAATTGCTCGACAATTCGTACGGGGGTAGACTCGCAGATTTTTGTGTGGTCGCCAACACGTACGCCAAACCCAGCCATCCTGGTCAGACGCTGCAATACGTCCTGCAGGTCAGTTATGATAAGAGCCTCTTTTACGGACGGCTCAGTATCTCGGTGCGAGGTGTCTCGCAACTGACGGCTGGGCAGCTGGCCGAATACACGCCGCAAGAGATCTACGGCTTTGGTTCGAACGTGGCCAGATTTGAAAAGATCAATCCCGGACCCCTTGGCGAGGTGGGCGATTCCTACTTCCGGGCCACCTCTCAAGGGGTGCTGGCCTCGGCTCCGGTCACCAAGGGTGCCATAAGGCAGTACGATTCGTTCCTCAATCGATACATCATGCCCGCGCTTGAAAAAGGGTGAAGACCAACCCAAGCTGCCCGACCCGTGCGATTACCCGGCGAGCTGAGCTATGCTGTTACTTCATAAAGGTGCGTGCGGCCCTTGCAGCGCCGCCGTTGACTGTTACGAGATGATGTCTAAACGGGGCGGCTGTAAGGCCTCTCTTCGTCGGACCAGGTTGGCGCCATCCGGCGAGAGACTCGGAGGGCTTGATGCGAATTCTGGCGAAATTCAATTTGATCCTCGTCCTCATATTTGCGACCGCGGTGGCGATCACGGGCTACATCGCTCACGGTTTCCTCGAAAACGACGCTCGCCAACAAGTGATCCAGCAGGCCGAGCTGATGGTGGGTGCGGCGGGCGGCATGCGCACTTACACCGCCGATCAGCTCGACCCGCTGCTCGAATCGAGCGAGCAGCACGCAGACCGATTCATTCCGCAGACCATCCCGTTTTACGGCGCCACAGAAGTATTTAATTATCTGCGAAAGACGTATCCGGCCTATACCTACAAGGAGGCCGCCCTCAATCCGACCAACCCCCGTGACCGCGCCGCAGATTGGGAGGCGGACGTTATCCAGAACTTCGCCAATCATCCCAACCAGACCCAGACTATCGGCGAGCGCCAGACTCCTGAAGGCGAATCGCTGTTCCTGGCTCACCCCATCAAGGTGGATGCGACTTGCCTCGAGTGCCACAGCGAGCCCAGCGTGGCGCCCAAGGCCTTGGTCGCGGAATACGGTCGAGACAACGGCTTCAACTGGAAGGTGGGCGACGTGATCGGCGCCCAGATCGTCTCCGTGCCCACGGCTGTACCGGTAGCGGTGGCCGCTCGCGAGTTCAGGGCGCTCATGATTTCGTTGGGATCCGTTTTTCTCGCCACGCTGTTGCTCCTCGACCTGGCGCTCATCTTCGCGGTTATTCGCCCGGTATCCAGGCTTTCGGCCGCAGCCGATGAGATCAGCAAAGGCAATCTTAACGTCCCGGAGCTACCGGCTTCGGGTTCCGATGAAATCTCGCAGCTCGCGCGGTCCTTCAACCGCATGTACGTTAGTCTTGCCAAGGCCATCAAAATGTTGGAGTCGGAATAGCAGTGCGTTCAAAACAGGTGCGAGGAGAGAAACTTC
>Ga0335078_10016678_pt1 | contig 10904 bp, 6 predicted proteins | sample Lox_Sample_32_FD_206711 | JGI IMG/M metagenome (GOLD analysis project Ga0335078, IMG submission 206711) | Soil microbial communities from Loxahatchee National Wildlife Refuge, Florida, United States - Lox_Sample_3.2 | ecosystem: Environmental > Terrestrial > Soil > Wetlands | place: USA: Florida... | reverse complement strand
GGTCGGCGCGCCACCGGTCGAGCAGGTCCGGCAGGTCAGCCGCGGGGTGGGTCCTCAAGGCCGGCATAATCCGCAACGGTACGGCGCGGGGCACCGGGCCGCCAACGGCCTCCCGGCGCGGGCCGCAAAATCTAGAACAGGTTCTTGCCGAAAGCCCGGCCGGTCGGAAAGCTTGGTGCCATGGACGCCACCGACCTTGTCGCCCTCGAAGAGATCCGCCAGGTGAAGTACCGCTACCTCCGCTGCGTCGACCTGAAGCTCTGGGATGACCTGGCGGACACGTTCACCCGCGACGCCACCGCCGACTACGGCACGCCCGCGCTCGGCAAGCCGCTAAAGCTGGCCGGCCGGGACGAGATCGTCGCGTTCCTGCGGGACAAGCTCGGCCCGGACATTATCACCGTGCACTTCGCCAGCCAGCCGGAGATCACCGTGGACGGCGACGCGGCCAGCGGCACCTGGAGTTTCGAGGACACGGTGATCGCGACCGAATACCGGGTGGTGATCACCGGCGCGGCCTTCTACGAGGACCGCTACTCCCGGTGCGAGGACGGCCGGTGGCGGATCGCGCACACGGGATACGTGCGCACCTACGAGGCCACGCTGTCCCTGGACGACCTGCCGAGCTTCCGGATCACGTCGAATCGCTGGGCCGCGCAGCCCGCGGTCGGCTAACCATAGAACAGGTTCTAGTTCGGAGACTCCCTTGCCCGCCTTGCCCACCCCGGTCACCCAGTCGTTCGCGGACGCGGTGCTCGAAGCCGAGAAGATCATCACCGGCGCGCCGCACGTGCAGACCGAGCAGGACCTGGCCGAGGGTTACGACTACCTGGCCGGGAGCATCCGGTCCTCGCTGCAGCTGGCCTGGGCCTACCAGCGGGACTTCCCGTACTTCGTCGCCTCGACCGGCCCGTACACCAAGCTGGGCCTGGACAACCCGGACACCCTGTACTTCCACGCCTACCTGCGCGACGACGCGGAGTACGTGGTCACCGGCCGGCGCGGCACGACCGCCGACCTGAGCTTCCAGGTGCTGAACGGCGACTACTCGCCGGTCGAGGTGCCGGACAGCCTGTCCGCGTTCGACGACCGGGAGATCGAGATCGCCGGCGACGGGACGTTCGAGCTCCGGTTCGGCCCGGCCCGGGCGGATCCCGGCCCGGGCTACGTGACCCTCGGCCCCGGGTCGGCGATGCTCCTGGTCCGCGAGGTGTACAGCGACTGGGACACCGAGCGGCGCGGCACGATCAGCATCTACCGCGCCGATCGCCGCGGGTCCGCCCCGCCGCCCGTGACCGACCCGAGCGGGGCGGCCAAGCGTTACCGCGTGGCGGGCAAGATCCTGCTGTCCCGGCTCCGGACGTTCCTCGCCTTCCCCGAGTGGTTCTACCTGAAGCTGCCGGTGAACACGATGACGCCGCCGCGCCCCACGCCCGGCGGCCTCGCCAGCCAGTTCTCGTCGGCGGGGCACTACGACCTCGGCGACGACGAGGCGATGATCGTGACGGTTCCCGCCGCCGGCCGGGCCGTCGCGCCCTACCAGGGCATCCAGCTCGGCAGCATGTGGTACGTGTCGCTGGACTACATCAACCACCAGACCAGCCTCACCGCCGACCAGGCGCGGACCGACCCGGACGGCCAGATGCGGTTCGTGATCAGCGAGCGCGACCCGGGGGTGGTGAACTGGCTGGAGCGCACCGGGCACCGGCGCGGTTACGTGCAGATCCGCTGGCAGCGGCTGACCCGCGACCTGGGGCCCGAGGACGGACCGCAGGTCGAGGTGGTGGGGTTCGGCGACCTCGCCCGGGCGCTGCCGTACCACGAGCAGGCCCGGATGACTTCGCCGCAGTACGCGCAACGGATCGCCGCGCGCCTGGCCGCGGTGGCCTCCAGGATGCCGTGACGGGGGATGGGGAGGTGGGCGGGGTGTTGCGGGACAAGGTGGTAGTGGTCTGCGGGGTCGGCCCCGGACTCGGCCGGGCCATCGCGGTGCAGTGCGCGCGGGCCGGCGCAGACGTCGTGCTGGCCGCCCGGACCGCGTCCCGTCTGGACGAGGCGGCCGAGGCGGTCAAGGCGCTAGGTGGCCAGGTCGTGACCGCGGTGACCGACATCACCGACGATGACCAGGCGCAGCGCCTGCCGCAGATCGCGCTGGAGACGTTCGGCCGGGTCGACGCGCTGGTCAACAACGCGTTCGCGATCCCGCCGATCACTAATCTCGCCGACGTCGACCTGGACGCGGTCCGGGCCGGCATCGAGACCAACGTCCTGGGCACCCTGCGGATGACCCGGGCGTTCACCCCGGCCCTGGCGGCGGCGCGGGGCTCGATCGTGATGATCAACTCCATGGTCGTGCGGCATTCGCGACTCACGTTCGGGCCGTACAAGATGGCCAAGGCCGCGTTGCTGGCGCTCGCCCAGAGCCTGGCCACCGAGCTCGGCCCGCAGGGCATCCGGGTCAACTCGGTGGCCCCGGGCTACATCTGGGCCGGCTCGGTGAAGTGGTATTTCGGCGAGCTGGCCAGGCAGCGCGGCGTGACCAGGCAGCAGATCTACGACGAGACCGCGGCCTCGACCGACCTGCGCCGGCTGCCAGAACCGGACGAGGTCGCCGACGCGGTGGTGTTCCTGGCGTCCGACATGGCCCGGGCGGTCACCGGCCAGTGCCTCGACGTGAACTGCGGCGAGTACCACCACTAGGCGCACCTCATGGCCAGCGAGCGGGAGAGCGTCGGCACCGCCGAGGACCTGCACACCTCGGCCACGAAGATCACCGGGCTGGAGGATTTCGGCGCCGACGACTACCGCGACGGCCTGGCCGTGCTGCTGGACTCGTACGCCCGCGAGGCGGCCCTGACCCCGCTGGGCCGGAAGGTCAAGCGGTCGTTCCTGCGGGGAGCGCTGGTGGCCCGGCTGCTCAGCGAGGCCGCGTGGCAGTCCTGGCCCGGGTACGCGGCGGTCCGCATCGAGCGCCCGATCTTCGTTACCGGGCTGCCGCGAACCGGCACCACCGCACTGCACCGGCTGCTCGCCGCCGACCCGGCGCACCAGGGGCTGGAGATGTGGCTCACCCAGGCGCCCGGGCCGCGGCCGCCACGGGCGACCTGGGCGGCCAACCCGGTGTTCCAGCAGATCCAGGCGGGCTACGAGCGGCACTACGCCGAGCACCCCGAGTTCATGGGCGTGCATTACATAGCCGCCGACCAGGTGGAGGAATGCTGGCAGCTGCTGCGGCAGTCGATGCGCTCGGTCTCGTATGAGTGCCTGGCCCACCTGCCTACGTACTCCCAGTGGCTGCGCGGGCAGAACTGGACCGGCGCCTACCGCAGGCACCGGCGCAACCTGCAGCTCATCGGCCTGCCCGACGCGGGCCAGCGGTGGGTGCTGAAGAACCCCAGCCACCTGTTCGCGGCCGACGCGCTGCTCGCCGTCTACCCGGACGCGCTCGTGATCCAGACGCACCGTGCCCCGCGGACCGCGATCGCGTCGGTGTGCAGCCTCGCCGCGCAGGCTTCCGCGGGCTGGTCGACCACCTTCAGCGGGCCGGTCATCGGCCGGGATCAGCTGGAGCTCTGGGCGCGGGGACTGGAACAGTTCCGGGACGTGCGGGCCAGGCACGACCCGGCCCGGTTCTGCGACGTGGCCTACGACGAGTTCGTGGCCGACCCGGTCGGTACCGTCGAGTCGATCTACGCGCGCTTCGGGCTGAGTCTCAGCGGGCCAGCCGGGGACGCCATGCGGGCTCTCGTGCGCGGGCAGCAGTCCGGCGGCAGCGCCCGGCCTGCGCACCGGTACGCGCTGTCCGACTTCGGGCTCACCGGCGAGCAGGTCGACGAGCGCTTTCACCGGCACGACGGCACAACGGGGCGCTAACGCTCGGGTAACCATTAAGGCCCAGGTCGGCGACCCGGCCTGGATTTCCCGTAACCTGCCACCCAGGGGCAGCAGGTCAGCGCGGGCACGCCAGCCCGGGGAGGGCCGAGATGATCCGCGGGTCATTCCTGGCGCGCCGGGCGAACTCCACGCGCTGGCTGCTCGCCACGATCATGCTGACCGTGCTGGTCACCACGGCGCTGGGTGCTGCGCTGGCCAGTTTCGCCGCGCAGAGCCTGCCGCAGGCCGCGCGCGTCCAGCTGGCCCGGTCGCCGGCCCTGCCCATCGCGATCAGCGGGTCGATGACCACGTCGCAGGTCACCGCGGCATCGCGGATCGTCCGCGCCACGGTCGCCAGCGCCCTGTCCGGCGTGCCCTACCAGCTCGACCAGGCCCTCTGGTCGGACCAGCTCCACCTGGCCGCGCCACGAGGCGGCAAGACCGAACCGCTGGTCGAGGTGGCGGCCCCCGGCCAGATCCAGGCCCGCGCCGTGCTCACCGTCGGCGCCTGGCCCGCCGCGCCGCGCCGCGGTCAGCCGCTCGGCGTCGCGCTGCCGGTCCTCGCCGCCCAGCAGCTGCACGCACGGCCCGGAACGATCCTGCGGCCCGCGGACCAGGTCACGGGCGCCCGGGTCCCGCTGGAGGTCACGGGCCTCTATCGGCCCAGGGATTCCGGCTCCCCGTACTGGGGCATCGATCTCGTCGCGCTGTCCGGGATCAGCATCGTGCCGTCCGACGTCAGCGGTCAGCCGACCGTCGTCAGCTACGGGCCCGCGGTGGCGAGCCCGGCCGCCTTCGGCCCCGGCCGCCTCGCCGTCGCCCAGGTCTCCTGGATCGTCGTGCCGAGCGCGGCCGGGATCCGCGACGGGGATCTCTCCGGCCTGTCCGGAAGAGTGAGCCAGGCGGTCGCGTCGCTGCAGGCCAACACCGGCCTGAACGGGGCCCAGGTCAGTACCGGGCTGCCGCAGCTGCTGAGCGGGCTAGCCACCAACCTGGTGGTCGCCAAGTCGCTGCTGGTCATCAGCGCGCTGCAACTAACGCTGCTGGCGGCCGTGGCGCTGGGGCTCGCCGCCCGGCTGCTGGCCAGCCACCGCGAGCAAGAATCCGCGCTGCTCACCGGGCGGGGCGCGACACGGTGGCAGCTGGCCAGGCCGGCGCTGGCGGAGACGGTGCTGCTCGGCGGCGCGGCCGCGGCGGTCGGAGTGCTGGTCGGCACCAGGCTGGCCGCGGTGCTGGTCGCGGCCACCGAGCCGGGCGCGGGCATCAGCCTGTCCGGGATCCCCGCGTCGGCCTGGTGGGTGGCGCTCGCGGTGCTCGCGCTCGCCGCCGCGGTCGCGGTCTGGCCGGCCGTGCGGCCGGTGACGCCGGGAGCCGCCCGGGTCCGCCGCGGCAGGCAGGCCCGGCTGGTCGGCATCGCCCGCGTCGGCGCCGACCTGGCGCTGCTGGCCCTCGCGGTGCTCGCGGTGTGGGAACTGCGCATCTACTCGGCGGTCGCGCATCCCTCGGCCGGCGGGATCGGGATCGACCCGGTCATCGCCATCGCGCCCGCGCTCGCCCTGGCCGCCGCGGCCGTGATCCCGCTGCGCCTGCTCCCGGTGGGGGCGAGGCTGATCGAGCGGGTCGCGGCGCGCGGCCGGCGGCTGGCGGCCGCGCTGGCCGGCTGGGAGATCTCCCGGCGTCCGATCCGGCAGAGCGGTCCGATCCTGCTGGTGATCATCGCTACTGCGGCCGCCACCCTAGCTCTCGCGCAGTACCAGACCTGGCACAGCTCCGCCGCCGACCAGTCGGCGTTTGCGGTCGGCGCTGATCGCCGGGCCGTCCTCCTGGAGCCGCTGCCGCCCGCCGCCGCGGGCGCGATCGCCCGGTCGCCCGGGGTCCGCGCGGTGATGCCGGTGGTCCGGGTGAGCACCGGGACAGCGGGGTCAGGGGCCGAGTTGCTCGCCATTGACGCGCGCACCGCCGCGGCCACGGTGCTGCTGCGCAGCGACCTTTCCCCGTATCCGGCCCGGCAGCTCTGGTCGCGCCTGATCCCGGCGCAGGCGCCGCCCGGCCTGGCCATTCCAGGCCGTCCGGCCGAGCTGGAGATCATGGCCAGCCTGGCCCCCGGATCCGTTGCTACCTCGCCGGGCCAGGCCGCGTTCACCGCGTCGATCCAGGACGCCGACGGCATCGTCTACGAGGTCGGCATGGGCAGCCTGCCCGCCGACGGGCGGGAGCACGCGCTGACCGCCGAGCTGTCCCCGGCCCGCCAGGCGGCCTACCCACTGCGGCTCCTGGGCCTGTCCATCAGCTACAACCTGCCGCCCTACCAGACGTCGGGCGGCGCGTTCCGGCCCGCCCCTGCGGCCCGGCTCGTGATCAGCGGGCTCGCCGCCCGGCCGGGCGGCGAGCCGTTCGCCGGTGGCCGTGCCCTGGCGTCCTGGTCGGTCGCGGTGTCCTCGATCGGGCTCAGCGGCACCGGGGCGCCGACCGATGCGGCGATGGCGGCTTCGGCCGGGTCAGCGCCCGCGCTGATCAGCTGGCAGCCGAGCGGTCGCGCGCAGCAGCTCGGATTCTCGTCCGGCTACAGCCCGTCCGCCGCGGCGCTGGCGGCCAGCTACACCCCGGATGCGGGCTTCGTCGGCCAGGTGGCCATCACCGCCAGGCCCCCGGCGGAGCCCGTTCCGGCCATCGCAACGGCGTCTTTCCTGCAGGCCAGTAACTCCCAGGTCGGCCGGGTCCTGCCGGTGCCCATCGACGGCGTCACGATCCCGCTGCGAATCGTCGCCGTCGTGCGCGCGTTCCCGACCGTCGGCGCCGGGGGAGCGCTGATCGTTGACCAGGCGCCGGTGCAGGCCATCTTGGCCAGCCAGTCGGCCTATCCGCTGCCCGCCACCGAGTGGTGGCTGGCGGGCACGAACGGCGCGGTGCCCGCGGCGCTGCGCGGCGCCTCGGTGACCGACTGGGCCAGCCAGACCGCTGCGTTGCTCGGTAACTCGCTGTCGGCCCTGCCCCGGCAGGCCGCGCTGGCGATCGGCCTGGCCGCGATGTTGCTGGCCGTGATCGGGTTTTCGGTCAGTGTCGCGGCCAGCGTGCGGGCCCGGCGAGCCGAGAGCGCGGTGCTGTCCGCGCTGGGCGTGGCCAGGCCGGCCCAGACCGGCCAGCTCTGCCTGGAGCAGCTGATGCTGAGCGTTCCGGCCGCCGCCGCCGGGCTGCTGGCCGGCGTAGGCCTGGCCTGGCTCGTGGTCCCCGCCATCACCCTGACCGCCAGCGCGGGCCGCCCGTTCCCGCCGGTGCTGGTGCAGATCCCGGTGGGCTGGGCGGTCCTGCTGGCCGCCACCGTGGCGGCGTTGCCGGTCCTGGCCGCGGCGGCGAGCACCGTCCGGCGGCCCGACCCGGCCGCAGAACTGCGCGCCGCGGAGGCACCATGACCGCCGGGCCACCGCCGGGCGGCGGCGCGCGAGGTGGCGGTGCGCCGGGCCGTGGCACGCCGGGCCGGCTGCGGTCGCTGCCGCGCCGGGCCGCCGCCGCGATCTGCGGTACCGCCGCCGCGGCCAGCGCGGGACTGGCCGTGCTGGTCTTCGCGGCCGTGCTCGTCTCGATGGCCATTCCCCGGGCCAGCCTGGGCCAGCGCACCCAGGCGCTGCGGCGCAGCCTGGCCACGCTGTCGGCCACGTCCACGGCGGTGCTCGGCAACCTGCCCTACGGCACGTTCGGGGACTACTTCGTCGGCCACCCGTTCACCGCCGGCCAGCTGGACGCCACCCGGACCGAGCTGGCGGCCGGCCTGGCCCGCCAGGGCCTGCCCGTGGCGGCAGCCTCGGCGTGGGTCGGCCTGGCTTCTGGTTTCAGCCAGGTGACCGGCTACGCGCCCCAGGCGATGTCGAGCTTCCCGCCGAGCATGGAGATCCTCTACCGGGACCGGCTGGGCCCCTCCAGTCGCCTGGTCACCGGGCATCTCCCGCGCCACGGCCAGGTCAGCCACGGCCAGGTGGTGCTGCAGATCGCGGTGACCCGCGCCACAGCGGCCCGGTTCGGGCTGCGGCCGGGCTCACGGCTCGGGTTCCCGCCGGATGTCACCCTGGAGGTCACCGGCATCGTGACGCCGGCCGACCCGCAATCCACGTTCTGGGGCGTGGACCCCATCGCGGCCGCGCCCGTGCTGAACACGGCACCGCCGCCGTCGTTGGCGACGTACTGGGTCGGCGCGTGCTTCATCGGCCCGGCCGAGGTCCCGCTGCTGCAATCCAGCGTGCCGACCGGCTCGATGCAGGTGTGGTGGGCGGTTCCGATGGCCACGGCGCGCCTGACGGCCGGGCAGGTCACCGCGGTGGCGGCCAGGCTAAACGGCGCGCTCAGCGTCGGTGGCCTGGTGCAGACCAACGGCCAGCCCACCCAGGTCGCGCTCAGCAGCGGGCTGGCCGCGGCGCTCGGCGCGTTCTCCGCCCAGGACCAGGCCATAGGGGCCGTGCTCAGCCTGCTGTTCGTGAGCCTGGCCGTCATCGGCATCGTCGCCGTGCTGCTCGGCGCCGGCCTGGTGGCGGCCCGCCGGAGCGCCGAGTTCGCGGTGATGCGGGCCCGTGGCGCGTCGCTGCGCCAGATAGCCGGGCGGACCCTGGCGGCCTCGACGGTGCTCGCGCTGCCCGCGGCGGCGGCCGCCGCGGTGCTGGCGATCGCGGTGACGCCCAGCAGCGGCACGCCCGTCGCCTGGTGGCTGGCCGGATGCGTGCTCGCTGCGGCGCTGGCCGGGCCGCCGCTCTTCGCGGTGGGCCAGCACCGCAGCGTCGGCCCGGACCAGGAAGGGCGCACCCGGAGTCCCGGGTCACAGCAGGCCGCGTCACGTCGCATCGTGGCCGCCAGGCGCCTGGTGGCCGAGGCGGGACTGGCGGCCGCGGCGATCGGCGGGATCATCCTGCTCCGGCGGCAAGGCCTCAGCCCGGGCAGCGTCGACCTATACCCGAGCGCAGCGCCGGTGCTGGTGGCGGTCCTGGCCGCGATCGTGGTCGTCCACGGCTACCCGGTCGTGCTCCGGCTGCTGCTGCGGCTGGCCCGGGCCCGGCCGGGGGTCAGCGCCTTCGTCGGGCTCGCGCAGGCCACGCGGGCCTCCCGCAGCGCCATCGTGCCGGTGTTCGCCCTGGTCCTGGCCCTGGCCGTGGTCGTATTCGGCACCATGATCGACGACGCGGTGTACCGCGGGGACGTGTCCGAGTCCTGGCGCGAGGTCGGTGCGGACGCCCTGGTCGACGCGGGCAGCTCACTCCGGCCGCTCAGCCCTGCGGTGCAACGGGAGATCGCGGCTGTGCCGGGCGCGGAGCGCACCGCGACCGTGCTGATCACGTCCGGATCGCTGGCTTCCGGGGCCCGGGTGTCCGTGGCCGTAGTCGGCCCGTCGCGCTACGCCGCGCTGGTCGCGCGCACCCCCGGGCCGGCCTTCCCGGCCGCGAACCTGGCCCGGCGCCCCGCGCAGGCCGGTTCACCGGCCGTGGCGCTGGTGCCAGCGCTCGCGTCGCCGTCCGCGGCCGGGGTGCTGTCGCGGCCTGGCACCAGCCTGACGGTCGGCGGCCAGACGCTCCGGCTCCGGCTGGCCGGCCGGTCGCCCGGTATCCCCGGCGTCGCGAGCGGCGCGTTCCTGGTGCTGCCGACCTGGGTGCTCAGCGGGCCCCAGCCGCCTCCCACGGTCATGCTCGTGGTGGGGCCGCACCTCGACGTCGGCGCGCTGGCGGCCACGGTCCGGCGCGACCTCCCCGGTGCCCAGCTGACCTTCCGCGGTGCCATCCTGGCCGGGCTCGGCAGCGCGCCGCTGCCGGCCGCCGCGCACGCCGCGATCGCCCAGGGCGCCGTAGCGGCGGCCGCGTTCGGCGCGGTGATCCTGCTGATCTGGCTGCTGATGAGCGCGCATTCCCGGGACATGACCCTGGCCCGGCTGGCGACCATGGGACTCGGACGCGGCCAGGCCCGGTGGCTGGTGGTACTGGAGACGCTGCCGCTGGTCCTGGCCGCGGTCGTGGGCGGGGCGGCCAGCGTGTACGTGCTGGCGCCGCTGATCGCGCCGTCGATCAGCCTGTCGGCCTTCACCGGAGCCGGGACTTCCGCAGCCGGCACCGGGATCAGGACCGAGCCGCTGCCGCTGGCGGCGTGCGCCGCGGGCCTGATCCTGCTGTCCGCGGCGGCCCTGGCGGCCCAGTTCCTGATCACACGGCGGCGCAGCGTGGCCAGGGCGTTGCGGGTGACAGAGTGAACGGCGTGGCGAGCGCGTTGCGGGTGATGAGGTGATCAGCGTGGCGAGCGCGTTGCGGGTGATGAGGTGAACAGCGTAGGCAAGAGGGGAGGCGGCCGGTGGTGAGCAGCCAGGCGGCAGCCAGCGCGGGAGGGATCACCGAGCTCGACGCCGAGCGGCAGCGGGAACGGGCGGTGTACGGCGAGGGCGCGCTGATCGTCTGTGACCGGGTGGTCCGGATCTACGCCGGGGACGGCATCGAGGTCCAGGCGCTGCAGGGTCTCGACCTGCTGGTCGCCGAAGGCGAGCTGACCGCCATCATCGGGGCGTCGGGCAGCGGCAAGTCCACGCTCATGAATATCCTGGCTGGGCTCGACCGCCCGACCGCGGGCACGGTCCGGGTCGACGGGCACGATCTCGGCTCGCTGACCGGCCGGGAGCGGCTCGCCTACCGCCGCGGCGTGGTCGGGTTCATCTGGCAGCAGACCTCCCGCAACCTGCTGCCGTACCTGACCGGGCGGCAGAACGTGCTGCTGCCGATGCGACTGGCCGGGGTGGCCCGCCGGGACCGCACCCGGCGGGCGGACGAACTGCTAGATGCGCTCGGGGTGTCACACTGCGCCCAGCGCGTCCCGGAGCAGATGTCCGGCGGCGAGCAGCAGCGGACGACCATCGCCACTGCGCTGGCCAACCAGCCGCGGCTGCTGCTCGCCGACGAGCCAACCGGCGAGCTCGACACCGCCAGCGCCCATGACGTGTTCGCCGCCCTGCAGACGGCCAACACTGAGCTCGGCGCCACGGTCCTGGTCGTGACGCACGATCCTGCGGTATCCGC
>Ga0335078_10016677_pt1 | contig 10904 bp, 13 predicted proteins | sample Lox_Sample_32_FD_206711 | JGI IMG/M metagenome (GOLD analysis project Ga0335078, IMG submission 206711) | Soil microbial communities from Loxahatchee National Wildlife Refuge, Florida, United States - Lox_Sample_3.2 | ecosystem: Environmental > Terrestrial > Soil > Wetlands | place: USA... | reverse complement strand
CTCGATGCCGGAGCTCCCTATGTAAACGATCATGGCCGAGGCCTGAGCGATGGCCTCCTCGAGGGTTGCCATCCAAGGGTCCCCTGGCTTCAAATTGTCTTTGTCAAACCAGATAGTGAGGCCGTTGCGACGCAATATTTCTGCCAATTGCCGAGCCGCGCCGGTGTCCGCGCCGGCGTGGCTGAGAAAGATATGGTCCGCGCGAAGTTCATCCGGCATGGTGGTCATGGTGACTACTATAATATCGATAGATTTGCAGGTAAGAGCAAGCGCCTCGGGCCTCAGACGAAAGCCTGCCCCGATAAGACGATCTCGCCGGCGGTGCTCGAAAGCGGGTGCCTCCGCCGCAGGCCAAGGGTTCTCCAAGTCCCCGAATTTGGCATCTTTCGAAGGCATCGCTGATCGCTATCGTTGTTGGACGGAGTGCACGCCCTCAGCATGACAGAAACCTGTCAGAGCATGCCTGAAAGTTGTATTCGAGTTGTTATGCCGACCTTGGATGATAGGCCGTGCGCCTGGAAAAAAACTGCTGTATGGGTAGAACTGCCAAAGTGATGCTCTGGGAGGATGGTCGGCCACTCGGAGACAGATCGTTCTGCGCGACATAGATCCGTCAAAAAACCGCACAACCGACTTGGGGGCAGAAGTCGGACAGAGCGATCCGGGGCCCAAGCTCAAGTGAGGCGTATTAGAACAAAACCAGCTATTCGAACCGCAGGGCCCGCAATGGGTCGATGCGTGCCGCGCGTCGCGCCGGCAGGTAGCCCGCGAGCAGCGCCACGATGAGCAGTCCGGCGGCCACACCGGCAAACGTCAGGGCGTCGTTTGGGGCGATGCCGAATAGCATGCTGCGCAGGACGCGCGCGCCGGCAAAAGTCCCCGCCAGGCCGATCGCCACTCCGGTTGCGGCGAGCCCCAGCGCCTGTACCAACACCAGCCGCATCACTCCCGCGGTGCCCGCCCCGAGCGCGCGGCGAACGCCGATTTCCTTGGTGCGCTGCGCCACACCGTAAGAGATCACTCCGAAGATCCCGATGGCCGCGAGCAGTAGCGCCAGCGCGGAAAAGCTGCCCAGCAGGATGGCGTGGAAGCGCGGCGCGGAAACGGAATCGGCCACGTACTCGTCCATGGTTCGGACGTCGGAGAGGGGGATATCGTGGTTCATGGCGCGGATTTCGGACTGGATGGCGCGCGCCAGTTGCTTGGGGTCGCCAAGTGTACGCGTCACGACGTACACGGGGGTAGTGGGTTCTTGCAACGTGGAAAGATATAACCCAGGAGTCGCCGCCTGGTCGAGCGACTCTTGGCGCACGTCTCCCACCACCCCGACGATCTCGTAAGGATTGTCGGGATGCCCCCATTCGATGTACAGCTTCTTGCCGAGAGCCTCTTCGCCGGGGAAGAACTGGCGCGCTAAGGCGGCATTCACTACCACGGTGAACGGTGCGCCCGCGCGATCTCGCTCGCCGAACGGACGTCCACGCTCGATGGGAATGCCCATGGCCGCGAAGTATCCCGGCAGGATGCAGAGTACTTCCGTCATCGGCTCCTCGCCGTGGTGAGGCTGCGGCCGATCGGCGCGCCAGAACCCTGTACCCGGAATTCCGCCGTGCCCGAGCGGCAGGTAGTGGCTGGTTCCGGCAGCCTCGACGCCTGGTACCCGCCGCACGCGCTGCAGTATGTCGAGGTTGAAATTCAGCATGTCCACGTCGGTCTTGAACAAACCGTCTTCGGAGAGTTGCATGGAGAGAACGTGGCGCGCGTCGAACCCGGGAGCGACGCGGACGAGATTCGCGAAACTGCGGATCAGGAGCCCGGCGCCGGCGAGCAGCATCATGGAAAGCCCAACCTCGGCCACCACCAGCGCATTCCGCATCGCGCTGCGGCCTCCGGCAACGCCGCGGCCGCTGGCCTGGAGCGCCGGCTGCAAATCGCTGCGCGCCGCCTTGATCGCGGGCGCGAGCCCGAACAGAATTCCCGTGGCGGCGGATAAGCCGATGGCGAAGAGTAGCACCGTAGGATCGACGCGAATCTGGCGGATGGTGGAATACGCGATGTTGTCCGGCAGCGCCGCCGTCAGGACGCGCATGGTCCACAGGCCAATCAGCAGCCCCACTATGCCGGCTAAGACACCCACCACCACGCTCTCCACCAGCAATTGGCGGGCGATGCGCCAGGCGCCGGCGCCGAGCGCGCCGCGAATCGCAATCTCACGCCCACGCCCCTCGCCGCGCATCAGCATCAGGTTGGCGACATTGGCGCAGGCGATGAGCAGCAGAAGCCCGACCGCGCCCAGCAACATCGCGAGCGGCGTGCGCATGTCGCCGACGATCTGCTCGCGCAGCGGAACCACCGTGATGCCCCACTTGCTGTCAAAGTCCGGACGCTCCTTTTGAAGTTGCGACGCCAGCACGTTCATGTCCGCCTGCGCGCTCGCCATCGAAGCACCGGCGCGCAGCCGTGCGAGGGTCCGAAGATAGCGCCCACCCGCATTGACCTCGGAGCGATCGAGGATGAGCGGCGTCCAAATATCCGCCCGGGTCTGCGGGAAGCGGAAACCGGCCGGCATGATTCCGACGATGGTGCGCGGCGTGTGGTTTACATCAATTCTGCGGCCGAGGATGTGAGGATCGCCGCCATAGCGCCGGCGCCATAACTCCGCGCTCAGGATGGCCACCTGTTCGCCGCCGGCTTGCCCCTCCTGCGGGGTGAACCAGCGCCCCAGGATCGGCTTGATGCCGAGCAACGGGAAAAACGAATCGGAAACGATGAGGCGGTCGATTTGTTCCGGCTCGCCATCGCCCGTCAGAGACGAACCGGTTTCCACCAGTGCGGCAATCGTCTGGAAGGAGCGATTACGGTCGCGCCACCCGAGAAAGTTGCGGGGATTGACGACGTTCGGCTTGGGGGTAGTGGGACTGCGCTCAAAAACCATTACCAGGCGATCCGGGTCCAGAAACGGCAGGCGCTGCAGCATGGCCGCGTTGACCACGCTGAAAATGGCGGTGCTGGCGCCGATGCCGAGCGCCAGGGTGAGCGCCGCGACTGCGGTGAAACCGGGACTTCGGCGCAGTGTGCGAAAGGCGAAGCGGACGTCCTGTAAGAGGTTGGTGGCCCACGGCAGCGCGCGGCGCTCGCGGCAGGAATCGGCGGCCAGTTGCAGGCCTCCCGATTCCATGAGGGCCGCGCGGCGAGCCTCTTCCGGGCTCATGCCGGCGCGCACGTTGTCCGCGATGCGCATTTCGAGGTGGGCGCGCATTTCCTCGGCGAGATCCTGTTCGGCGCGGTCGCGCTCGCGGAGTCCGGCCAGCCGCGCGAGCCATGCCCGCAGGATTCTCATAGCGCCTCCTCAGGGGGCGCGAAAATGCGCGCGATGGCGGTGGTGGTGCGCTCCCATTGGCGCGCCTCGCGGGCGAGTTTCCTGCCACCGGCGCGCGTCAGCTTATAGATTTTCGCGCGGCGATTGTGGTCGGAAACGCCCCATTCGGCGGCGATGTAGCCTTCCTGCTCGAGCTTGATCAGGGCCGGATAGAGCGTGCCATATTTGACCGAAACCATGCCGCCGCTCATCTGCTCGATGCGCCGCGCGACGCCATATCCGTGCAGCGGGCCCATGCTTTCGAGCGTCCGCAGCACCATGAGAGCCAGGGTTCCCTGCCAGACGTCGGTATTCTCGCCCATGCCGGACCTCCTATTGGATTCCTATATAATGATGGCACGGGATATATAGGAATGCAATAGGAGCGCGCGGTCACTCCTTCAGATACTTGTGCATCGGGTCCCAATAATTGCCCGGCCAACCGGTCTGGAAGTGCTCCCAGTTTTCCTCGGGGAAGCCGGTGTGATCGAGAACCAAATGCGTTCCCGAGCCCTTTGCCACGAGCTCGAATCGCGCGATGGAATACACTCCAGCGGGCCAGGATGCCGGACGCCAGGCCTGGACGATCCTACGGTCGGGAACGAGTTCCACGTTGCGTCCCTCAATTCGGCCGCCGAAGAGTTTGAACGGCGCGCCGGCTTCCGGCCGGATCTCGGCCGTGTCGTGGCTGAACGCGGCAAATTCTTTCGCGTCCAGCAGGATGGTATAGATGCGAGCGGGAGGGGCTTTGAAATCGACCTCCTGATGCAGCGAGGTGCCCGGCTTTTGGTCTTGCGCCCGCGCGCTGACGGCGCCAAGGCCAGCCAGCGCCATCGTCAGTCCACTCGTCAATTGGCGCCGTGTTAAGTTTTCGTGCATGGATTGAATTGAACCATGGCGCCGAAATATGATCAAGCTCATATTTTAGGAGGCAACCTATGCCATATCCCGCGGGTCATCGCGATCGTGTGCGCAGCCGGATTGTGGAGAGCGCGCGGCGGCTTTTCAATCGCAGCGGATTCGACGGAGTCTCGGTGAACGCCATCATGGCCGACGCCGGTCTGACCCGCGGCGGTTTTTATACTTATTTCGCGAGCAAGAGCGATCTATACGCCGAGGCGCTGGGATGCTTCTTCACCGATCCCAACTGGAAAAGCCGGTGGGAGGGAGTGGAGATCGATCTGGCGTCTTCGGACGCGGGGCAGCAGATCGTAAAAGCTTATTTGTCGCGGCAGCATCTGGAGAACATAGAGGATTGCTGTCCAATGGTGGCGCTGCCCAGCGATGTGGCGCGGAGCGGCGCGAAGGTGAAGGGCGCCTTTGAGACGATTTTTCGGGCGATGGTGCGAACCATCGGCCGGGACGTAAGGACGAACGGCAAGCCGCGCGACCAAATCGCGCTGGCCATTGCGGCGCTGTGCGTCGGCGGAATGGTGGTAGCGCGATCGGTTGCGGATCGCGCTCTGGCGGACCGAATCTGCGATGCCGCCGCGGGCGTGGCTCTCGATCTGGGAGGCTGGGCTATGCCGCTCGCAGCGCCAGCACCGCGTTCAAGCCGCCGAACGCGAAGGAATTCGAAAGCGCATACTCCATCCCCGCGGCGCGCGCCTCATTCGGAATGACGTCGAGGGCATTCGGGGTCGGGTTCGCGATAATTGGCAGTGGGAGGCAGGATGCAATCGCTCCGAGCGCGCGGCGCGGCTCAACGCGTTTGCAGCTCAAAAGTGGGGCGGGCCGAATTACAAAACGCCGCGACCGCCTTGTCCCTGGCCGGGCTGCACCCTTCGAAGCGATTGGGCGATGTCTTCCACGCCTCTGGCAATTCGGTTTAGCGCCGAAATCACGCTCCAGACGATCGCAACAATCGTCAAGAGGTATACCAGGATACCGAGAGATCCGAAAATAGTAGTCACGACCGACCAAGAGTAGCATCAGGTTCTCAGGGGCTCAACGGGGAGGTTGGCTACGCCGCGCGCAGCGCCAGGACGGCGTTCAAGCCGCCGAACGCGAACGAATTCGAGAGCGCGTACTCCACCCGCGCGGCGCGCGCCTCATTCGGGATGACGTCGAGATCGCATTCCGGATCGGGCTCGCGATAATTGGCGGTGGGAGGCAGGATGCCGTCGCGCAATGCCAGGACCGTGGCGAGGCACTCGAGCGCCGCACCTTTTCCCATGTGACTCTACTCGTATGGGATTTCCACCTCTGTGAAGCTGCCCGGCGTGGCGGCCTCCACGGCCGCCACCACCCTTTCGACGTAGCGGCGCAAGACCGGCCATTGCTGGTTCCCGAGCACCACAAACGCGATTTTGCGGCCTTTCAGGTTTTGCTGGTAACGCATGTTTTTGTCGGTCGTAACCAAGAGCTCGAACCCTGCCGCCTCCGCCGCCGCTATCAATTCGCCGTTCACCAGCCGGTCCCACCCACGCTCAATGGCTTCAACAACAACGTGGTCTTTCAGGGCGTATCTGAGCGGGGCGGGAGTGCCGTTATCAAAGAGTATGAGCATCGACCGTTTGGGCAGGGGGCGGCACGGGCGGCGCGTCAAGGCTACGCGCCGCAAATTCGATCACAGTAACCACCTGCTCACGGGACAAATGGAACCATTCCATGATTTCATCGATCGAAGCGCCGACCTCCAGATTGTCAAACACAACGGAAACCGGAGTCCGCGTGTCGCGGAACACCCATGCGCCGCTGCGCTTGCCGGGGATGCTCTCCACGGCGGGGCATTGTGACCAATCGAGAGTTGACATGACCTTCCCCTCCTCTCATCGTAGCTTTTTTTAGGTGCGACCGGTGCTTCGCGTCACCTGATATCCGTGACGCGACGAAATCGCGATGGCCATTGCGGCGCTGTGCGTCGGCGGAATGGTGGTAGCGCGATCCGTTGCGGACCGCGCTCTGGCGGACCGAATCTGCGATGCCGCCGCGGGCGTGGCTCTCGATCTGGGAGGCTGGGCTACGCCGCTCGCAGCGCCAGGACGGCGTTCAAGCCGCCGAACACGAACGAATTCGAGAGCGCATACTCCACCCGCGCGGCGCGCGCCTCATTCGGAATGACGTCGAGAGCATTCGGGGTTGGGCTCGCGATAATTGGCGGTGGGAGGCAGGATGCCGCCGCCCCGAGCGCAGCACCGAAGGCACTTCAGAGCAAGATGACGAAACCCAAGGCTCCCATGAGGGCAAAGACGGCAAACATCCCCGCTCCGGGCTTCTCATCGACAAGCAGCTCCCACAACATCGGGGGACACCTCATGCGACGTTGCCGCTCCCTGAAAGTCCGGAGAGTCCGCAAGTTTCTTCCAGGGATCCGACTTCGAAAGCGCTTGAGCTCTGGCCGCGGCGCACGCCAAACCGAACTCGACAGCGATTCCGGCTACGTCTGGACCGTCTCCTCCCGATAACAGCCCCGCGAGGATGTTCTCCTTGTAATGAGAGATGCCCCATAACGGCGCTTGACGGCCTCGTCAACCCGGTTTGCCAGGCCCGATGCCGTAGTTAGTTAGAGAGCCCGACTGGATCGCGCTCCTTAACTGCTGCGTAAGCTGGGTTAAATCTGCCTGGCTCGGTGGCTGTGCCGGCAACGCGGCCGAAACACCGCAATCCAAATGACTCGGCGCATTTGGGCCTACTTATTGCATTCTACCGCGCGCAGCGCCAGCACCGCGTTCAAGCCGCCGAACGCGAAGGAATTCGACAGCGCATACTCCACGCGCGCGACGCGAGCTTCATTCGGAACAACGTCCAGATCGCATTCCGGGTCGGGCTCGCGGTAATTCGCCGTGGGAGGCAGGACGCCGTCGCGCAGTGCCAGGACCGTGGCCAGGCATTCGAGCGCCGCCGAGGCGCCGAGCGCGTGACCGTGCATGGATTTCGTGGAACTCACCGCCAGCCGGCCGGCGTGGGCGCCGAACACCGCGCGGATGGCGGCGGTTTCCGTGGGATCGTTGGCCGGCGTGCCGGTGCCGTGCGCGTTGATATAGGCGATGGCTTCCGGAGCGAGCGCGGCATCGCGCAGCGCCGCGCGCATGGCGCGCGCCGCGCCTTCGGAGGAAGGTTGGGTGATGTGGCCGGCATCGGCCGACATGCCGAAACCGGCGATTTCGGCGTGAATGCGCGCTCTGCGGGCGCGCGCGGCGTCGAGCGGTTCCAGCACCAGCATGGCGGCGCCCTCGCCCAAAATCATTCCGCGGCGGTCCTTGGAAAACGGACGGCAGGTATCGGGCGAGACCACCCGCATGGCTTCCCAGGCTTTGAGAATTCCGAAACTGAAGGGCGCTTCGCTGCCGCCGGTGATGGCCAGATCGGTGGCGCCCGAACGCACCATCCAGAATGCCTGCCCGATGGCGTGGGCGGCCGAGGAGCACGCCGTCGAAATGGTGAAACTCGGGCCGGTGATGCCGAATTCCATGGAGATGTGGCTGGCGCCGGCGTTGGCCATCGTCTTCGGAATGGTCAGCGGATGGACGCGATTCTGTCCCAGCTTGTAAACATCGCGAAATCCGATGTCTTCGGTGCTTTGCCCGCCCACGCACGAGCCGGTGACGATGGCGGCGGTTTCGCGCAGCGCGGGCGTCCACTCGATGCCGGCATCGGCGATGGCCTCGCGCGCGGCAATCACGGCGAATTGGGCGAAGCGGTCGAGAAAATCGGCGCGGCGGTCGTCGAAGTAGGGCGCGTGGCTGTAGCCTTTGACTTCGGCGCCATTCTGAAAGCGGATTTGCGAAACGTCTGCGGATTCGATGGGCGCGATGCCCGGGCGGCCCTCCGCCAGGGCGCGAGCGAACTCCGCCACGTTCCGCCCGAGCGCGCAGATGGAGCCCAAGCCGGTGATGGCGACGCGCCGCATCGGCTACTCGGCGGCCTTAGCCGGCGCAGCAGCGGATTTCGCCAGCACCAACCGCTCCACGCCCTCGCACATCTGGCGAATGCCGCGCACTTCGCGCACCTCGTCGTCGGGAATGTTGATGTCGAATTCGTTTTCCAGCGCGAAGAGAATCTCCACGGCGTCCATGGAGTCGATTCCGAGCGCCAGGAAGTCGCTGTCGATACCTATCGATTCGATGGGGATCCGCTTAGTGGCGGAAATCACCTTGATGACTCTCTGGATCAGCTCTTCGGACATAACAGTTCGTCTACGGTTTCCAGTTTGTAGCCCCGTTCGAGCAGCGCGGGAACCAGCCGCCGCACTGCCTCCACCGTTACTCTTACGTCGGGCCGCGGCTCGAGTTCGCGGCCGTCATGTAGACACAGAATACCGCCATTCGCAGCGTCTTTCGCAACCCGGTCCGACACTTGGGCGGCATTTAACTTCCAATCGCGCCCGATCGCGCTCCACATGACGCCGGTAAGCGATAGGCGCCGCTGCGCGCGGCCCATGCCGAACCAGCGCACGCCATAGGGCGCGCGAAACCATCGCGGCTCGACGCCGGTATGGGCGCGAATGGTCTGCTGCGCGCGCCGCAGGTCGCCCTCCATAAAAGCCGGCGAGCGGAAACAGAACAGCGGGTGCGCGTAGCTGTGGTTGCCGATGGCATGACCGGCCGCGGCCACGGAACGCGCGATCTCGGGCAGGCGGTCGACATTCGCGCCCACCTGGAAAAACGTGGCGCGGACGCGATACTGCGCGAGGATCTCGAGAATGGCGGGCGTACCCTCGCTGGGGCCGTCGTCGAAAGTGAGGGCCAGCGCGCGGCGGCCGGGACTGCCGCGCCACAGCGAATTTCCGAACACCGAGGCGGACCGGCCGCGCACCGCCCAGGCGAGAAACGCCGCGCCGGCCGTGACGCCGCCGCCCGCCATTGGGAACGCGTTCATACTACGACCGCGGCGGCGCCTGCAAGCGCCCGGCGCCCAGGCGCGCCAGCATCCACCCGGGGTACTCCACCGGCAGAGCGCTGACGTCATCCAGTTGCTTGATCTCGTCCGCCGTCAGACGCAAGTCCACCGCGGCAAGATTGTCCTGAAGCTGATCGAGCCGCTTGGCGCCGATGATGACGGAAGTGACTACCGGCTTGGCGAGCAGCCAGGCAAGCGCGACGCGCGCGGCGCTCGACTCGTGCGCTTTGGCAATGGGCGCCATGACGTCGAGAATCTTCCAGGTGCGTTCTTTATCGACAATCGGGAAATCGAATTCCGAACGGCGCGATCCGGCCGGCTTTTGATTGTCGCGGCTGAACTTGCCGGAGAGCAATCCGCCGGCAAGCGGGCTCCAGACCAGCAGGCCGGTCTTTTCCGCTTCCAGCAACGGTACGATCTCGCGTTCCAGGTCGCGGCCGGCGATCGAATAATAAGCTTGCACGGTTTCGAAACGCGCCAGCCCCCTGAATTCCGAGATCGCCAGCGCTTTGGCGATTCTCCACGCCGCCCAGTTGGAACAGCCGATGTAGCGCACTTTTCCTTGCCGCACCAGGTCGTCGAGCGCGCGCAGCGTCTCTTGCACCGGCGCAATGGGGTCGTTGCCATGAATCTGGTAGAGGTCGATGTGGTCGGTCTGAAGGCGGCGCAGGCTGCCATCCACCGAATCCATGATGTGGCCGCGCGAGGCTCCCATGTCGTTGCGGCCGGGGCCTACGCGCCCGAAGACTTTGGTCGCGATGACGACGTCTTTACGCGCGATGTTCAGATTCTGGAACGACTGTCCCAGGATGGTTTCGCTTTGGCCTTCGGAATAGACATCCGCGGTGTCGAAGAAGTTGATGCCGGCATCGACGGAGGCTTTGATCAACTCGTCGGCGCCCGCCTGGTCGACGGTGCCGATCACTTTCCAGAAGCCTTCGCCGCCACCAAAGGTCATGGCGCCGAGGCAGAGTTCGGAGACGAGCAGTCCGGTGTTCCCTAGCGTTCGATATTCCATGCTCTTCTATTATCGGGCGTGTCAGCTCGTGTGATCGTGTATGATTTTCCAGCCCTTTGGCGTCTTGCGGATGACCAGCGTGAATCGCCCGCTGGCGTCACCGCCCGCGGCCGCCGCGCGCGCCAGCGAATACTTCCCCGTGGCGAGCACGAGATCGGGCGTCAGCACCCGAACGGACAACTCCGAAAACAGCAGCGCGCCCATGGCCTCTCGATTCGGGTAATGCGACTGATAGCGCGCAAGGATGGCGGCCGTCCCGCCTTTCGTCACAGTCTTGCCGACGAAAGTGGTGTCGGGCGAGTCTTCGTAGTCGGCGGCGAATGCGGCCAGGTCGCCGCGATTCCAGTTGTCTTGCGATTTTTGCATCATCGCGCGGATCTCATCGGTCTGCGCGAAGAGCAGAGGCGTGCAACAGAGCAAAAAGCACCAGCGAAGCATTCCGAGATTATACTGGACAGTCTATGGCAAATAGCGACGACCGGCAGTCCCTCGACGCAATCCAGGCCGATCGGAGCTTCTTCGGCCACCCCCGCGGACTGGCCACGCTCTTCTTCACGGAGATGTGGGAGCGTTTCAGCTACTACGGCATGCGCGCCATCCTCATGCTCTACATGGTGGATAAGTTGGCGCACGGAGGGTTGGGGTTCGCCGATACCAAAGCAGGATCGGTCTACGGGCTCTACACGT
>Ga0335078_10016676_pt1 | contig 10905 bp, 7 predicted proteins | sample Lox_Sample_32_FD_206711 | JGI IMG/M metagenome (GOLD analysis project Ga0335078, IMG submission 206711) | Soil microbial communities from Loxahatchee National Wildlife Refuge, Florida, United States - Lox_Sample_3.2 | ecosystem: Environmental > Terrestrial > Soil > Wetlands | place: USA: Florida... | reverse complement strand
TGCGCGCCTTGTCCAGGTCGCCGTCGGCGGCCGCCAGCGCGGCCGTCGCCACGTCCAGGTACTTCACCGGCTGGTCCGCGGGCAGCTCGGACAGCAGCCGCTTGGCGACCGGGGCGCGCGCCCCGTCCGGCCCGAACCGGGCCGTCGTGAGCGCGTCGATGACGGCCGCGTACGCGGTCAGCGGCTTGGCCCGCGGGGTCCGACCGTGCGCCGCGACCGCCGCGTCGACCGCCGCCTTCGCGGCGTCGTACGTGTCGACGCCCTGCGCCTTCTCCGCGTCCTGCATCGCCGCCGACGTCGCCTGCGCGTAGTCCTTGGCGTGGATCGCGTCACCGATCGCCAGGTACCCGAACGCCCCGTACGTGGTCATCTGCAGGGCCGCGCCCCCGAGCACGAGCAGGATCGCGAGCCCGCCGCCCACCAGCTTGCCGGTCGGGCGCTTCTTCGGCCCCAGCGCCGGCCGTGCGCCGGCCTCGTGCGGGCCCGGGCGGACCGAGGTCGTCGCCGCCGCCCGCACCGGGGCCCCCGCGGGGACCTCGCTCGTGCGATGCGCGCTCCGGTCGACGCCGATCGAGCCCGCGCCCGCGCCGCCGCCGCCGTCGCCCCCGCCGAAGTCCACCTCGCCGAACGCCATGCTCGCCTCGGCGCCGGTGGGTGCCTCGTGCCGCGTGACGGCGCTCGCTCCCGGAGGAAACGAGACGTGGCCGCCCCCGCTGCGAGGCTTGGCCTTCTCGCCGAAATCCAGATCGCCGAAGTCCGCCGAGCTCTTCCCCGATGCGCCCCCGGGCGGCACGCTGCCGGGTTGCTCGCGCGGAAGGTCGACCTCGCCGAAGCGCGGGGAGACGGACGCGCGATGCGCCTCGGGCACGGACGGCAGCGACTCGGTGACGTTCGGCAGATCGATCTCGCCGAAGCCCCGGGCGACGGGGAGGACCTTCGCGGGCAACCCGGCCGCGGGTACGGGGAGCGACGCCGCAGGTACCGGGAGCGACGCCGCCGCGACCGGGAGCGATGCCGCGGCAACGGGCAGGCCGGCGGAGACGACGGGCAGGTTCGCGGCCGCCACCGGCAGGTCGGCCGCGATGGCGGGCAGATCGGCCATGCCGCCGCCGCCACGCCTCGCGACGGGCAGGTCCGCAGCGCGAGCGGGTAGATCGATGTCGAACGACCCGGCCCCGGCCCGGGAAGCCACCGGCTTCGCGGCCGGCAGGTCCGCCGCGACGACGGGACGGTCCAGATCGACCTCCCCGAAACCCGGGGCCTTCTTCGCGGCGACGACGGGAGCGGCCGGGCGCGGCGCCCCGGACGACACGAGCGGCAGGTCCGCCTCGTCGAGCGATCCGAGCGCCGCCGGGAAGTCCGATGGCAGCTGCGGGCGCATGGGAGCCATCTCGGGCGGCGTCACCAGCGTGGCCGCCGCGGGCGGCGGGCGTACCGGCGGTGCCGGGGGCGGAGCCATGCCCATCATGGTCTTCTTCGCCGCCGCGGGTACGGGCGGCGGCTTGCCGTGCGGGGCCGGCGGTCCGCCGCCCGTCTGGACCGTGGTCTTCGGCACGGCGGGCGGCTTGGGGGCCGCTGCCGCGGGCGCCGCGCCGGGGTTGGTGACCAGGAACGAGTGCCCGCACTTGGGGCAGCGCATCTTGAGACCGGCCGGCGGAACGCGCCGCTCGTCGATCTGGTACGGCGCCTTGCACGACTCGCACTCGACCTTGAGCATCGACCGCAGCAGCGTATCACGCGGCCCCCGGACGACGCGATTTCCTCGGCGTTTGGTACGCTCGCGCTCGTGATCGACGCGGGCACCCCTTACCCGGCGCAGCTCGACGCGCGCGCCGCGGCCCTCGCCACCCGGTGCGTCCACGCCGGGGATCGCCCCGACCCGAGCACCGGCGCGCTCGACGTCCCCCTCGTGCTCTCGAGCGCATTCGGCTTCGCGAGCGCCGAGGAGGCGGCGGGCGCGTTCCAGGGGACGAACGACGCCTACATCTACGGGCGCTGGGGCAACCCGACGGTCGAGGCGCTCGAGCAGAAGCTCGCGGCGCTCGAGGGAACCGACGACGCGTGCGCGACCGCGAGCGGGATGGCGGCCGTCAGCGGGACGGTCCTGGCGTTCTGCGCGCAGGGCGACCACGTCGTGGCGCCGAGGTCGATGTACGCCGAGAGCGCGCGACTGCTGCGCGAGCGCCTGCCGCGCTTCGGCATCGAGACCACGTTCGTGGACGCCACGGACGCCGGCGCCTACGAGCGTGCCCTGCGGCCGGGCACCCGGCTCGTCTACCTCGAGACGCCCGCCAACCCGAACCTCGCCGTCACCGACCTCGCCGCGGTCGTCGCGCTCGCGCGGGCGCGCGGCATCCCCACGCTTGCGGACAACACGTTCGCCACCCCCTTCTCCCAGAACCCGTGCGCGCTCGGCGTCGACGTCGTCGTCCACTCGATGACCAAGGCGCTCGGCGGGCACGGCGACGCGATCGGAGGGTGCGTCTGCGGCCCTCGCGAGCACGTCGCGCGCGTCCGCGATCTGGTCGTCAAGGGCTTCGGTGGCGTCCTGTCGCCGTTCGCCGCCTTCCTCGTCGCGCGCGGCCTGCGCACGTTCGCGCTGCGGCAGCGCCAGCAGTGCGCGACCGCCGCGACGCTCGCGACCCGCCTCGCCGCGCACCCCGCCGTCGCCGTCGTCCACCACCCGTCGCTGCCCACGCACCCGGGCCACGCCCTCGCGGCGCGACAGATGCACGCCTACGGCTCGCTCCTCTCCTTCGAGCTCCGCGGCGGGCGCGGCGCCGCCGGCGCGAGCTCGATCGACGCCGGGCGTCGCGTCCTGGAGGCCGTGAAGCTCCTGACCCACGCCGTGAGCCTGGGGGACGTCCGCACCCTGATCGTCCACCCGGCGTCCACCACGCACTCCACGATGCCGGCCGAGGCGCGCGCCGCCGCGAACATCGCCGACGGCCTGCTCCGTATCAGCGTCGGACTCGAGTCCGCGGACGATCTCTGGCTCGATCTGCAGCGCGCGCTCGAGACGTGCTAGCTGTTCCAACCCATCGTGGATCGCCTCGTCGTCGTCGGCGCGCGGCAGCACAACCTGAGGAACGTCAGCCTCAGCCTGCCGCGCGGCAAGATCGTCGTCTTCACGGGTCCGAGCGGATCCGGCAAGTCGTCGCTCGCCTTCGACACGATCTACGCGGAGGGCCAGCGCCGCTACGTCGAGTCGCTCAGCGCCTACGCCCGGCAGTTCCTCGAGCAGCTCGCCAAGCCCGACGTCGATCGCATCGACGGGCTGAGCCCGGCCATCGCCATCGAGCAGCGCCCGCTCTCGAAGTCGCCCCGCTCCACGGTCGGCACCGTCACCGAGATCGCGGACTACCTGCGCCTGCTCTACGCGCGCGTCGGCGTCCCCCACTGCCCGAGCTGCGGCAAGCGCATCGAGGCGCAGACCGTCCAGCAGATCGTCGACCGCGTCCTCGCGCTGGAGGACGGCACGAGGCTGTCGATCCTCGCTCCCATCGCGCGAGCGCGCAAAGGGGAGCTGAAGCTCGAGCTCGAGCGGCTGCGCCGGGAGGGCTTCGTCCGCGCGCGCATCGACGGCTCGGTCGTCGACCTGGGCGACGAGCTCGAGCTCGACCGGACCCGGATGCACGACCTCGACGTCGTCGTCGACCGCATCGCCCTGAAGGAGGGGATCAAGGGCCGGCTGACGGACAGCGTCGAGCTCGCCCTCAAGCTCGGCGAGGGCCGCCTGCTCGTCCAGGCGGGGGACGACGAGCCCTTCTGGATGAGCGAGCGCTTCGCGTGCATCGACTGCGGCATCTCGCTGCCGCCCATCGAGCCGCGCATGTTCTCCTTCAACGGTCCCCACGGCGCGTGCCCCGCGTGCGACGGCCTCGGCGCGCGCGACGTCGTCGATCCCGAGCGCTGCGTGGGCGATCCGCGTCACACGCTGCGCGAGGGCGTGGTGCTCGCGTGGGGGCGCCGCGGCAGCATGTCGCTCGCGACCGAGGTCGCGCGCGCCGTCGAGACCCTCGGCGTCAACCCGGACGTCGCGTGGTCCAAGCTGCCCGAGGAGGCCCGCCGGGCCGTCCTCGACGGCACGGGCGGCAAGGGCCGCAAGAAGGGCTACGAGGGCATCGTCCCCCGCCTCGAGAAGCGCCTGGCCTCGCTCGCGGACAGCACGCGCGCCGACGAGCCGGAGGACGACGATCCGGACGCCGGCGACGGCGGGATCGGCGACGACGAGCTCGGCAGGTTCCTCGTCACGCGCACCTGCGCCGCCTGCAAGGGCAAGCGCCTCCGCCCCGAGGCCCTGGCCGTCCGCCTCGGCGACCAGGACATCGCCCAGGTCGGCGGCATGCCCCTGCGTCACGTCCGCCGGTTCGTCGAGGGCCTCGGCGCCGAGGACTCCGCGCAGGCCTTCGGCACGAGGGAGGCCGCAATCGCCCGGCCGCTGCTCAAGGCCGTCGCCGCCCGCCTGGGCTTCCTCATCGACGTCGGCCTCGACTACCTGACGCTCGATCGCAGCGCGCAGACGCTCTCCTCCGGCGAGGGGCAGCGCATCCGCCTGGCCACGCAGATCGGCGCCGCCCTCGTGGGCGTGCTCTACGTGCTGGACGAGCCCAGCGTCGGCCTGCACGCGCGGGACAACGCGCGCCTCATCGAGGCCCAGGTCCGCCTGCGCGACCTCGGCAACACGGTCCTCGTCGTCGAGCACGACCGCGAGGCCATCCTCGCGGCCGATCACGTCGTCGACATGGGCCCGGGAGCCGGCGTGCACGGCGGACAGATCATCTCCCAGGGCACGCCCGCGCAGCTGATGGCCGACCCCGCGTCGATCACGGGCCCGTGGCTCAGCGGCAAGCGGAGGCTCGCCGTCCACGGCAAGCGCAAGCCGCGCGGCCGGCAGCACGTGCGCGTCATCGGGGCGCGCGCGCACAACCTCCGCCACGTGACGTCCGAGATCCCGCTCGGCCTCTTCACCTGCGTCACGGGCGTCAGCGGCAGCGGCAAGTCCAGCCTCGTGGTCGACACGCTGCTGCGCGCCGCCCGCGCGAAGCTCTACAACGCCACGGCCCCCGTCGGCGAGTGCGACCGGGTCGACGGGCTCGACCACGTGGACAAGGTCGTCTCGATCGACCAGGCGCCCATCGGACGCACGCCCCGCTCCAACCCGGCGACGTACACCGGCATCTTCGCGCTGCTGCGCGACCTGTACGCCGGGCTGCCCGACGCCCGCGCGCGCGGCTACAAGGCGGGGCGCTTCTCCTTCAACGTGAAGGGCGGGCGCTGCGAGGCCTGCCAGGGCGACGGCGTGCTCCGCGTCGAGATGCACTTCCTGCCCGACGTGTTCGTGACGTGCGACTCGTGCGCCGGGCGTCGCTACAACCGCGAGACGCTCGAGGTCAAGTACCGCGGCCTGTCGATCGCCGACGCCCTGGCGGTCACCGTCGAGCAGGCGACGGACCTCTTCGGCGCGGTGCCCCGCATCGCGGACAAGCTCGAGGCGCTCCGCAAGGTCGGCCTCGGGTACCTCACCCTCGGCCAGCCGGCGACGACGCTCTCGGGCGGAGAAGCGCAGCGCGTGAAGCTGGCCCGCGAGCTGTCGCGCAAGGCGACGGGCAAGACGCTCTACGTCCTGGACGAGCCGACGACGGGGCTGCACTTCTCGGACGTGGAGGTGCTCCTCGCCGCGCTGACGGACCTGCGGGACCAGGGCAACTCGGTCGTCGTCATCGAGCACAACCTGGACGTCGTGGCGTGCGCCGACTGGGTCATCGACCTCGGCCCGGAGGGCGGCGAGGGCGGCGGCGAGATCGTGGCCACCGGGACGCCCGAGCAGATCGCGGAGGAAGAGCGCTCGCACACCGGCCGGTACCTGAAGGAAGTCCTCGCCCGCAGCGCGCCCATCGCGCCCGCGACGAAGAAGACGGCGCGGAGCTGAGAGGGGCTGCGGCGGGGCGGGCCGCTGCTATAGGTACGCTCCCATGCGTGTCGCCCGAGGACTGCCCTTGCTGCTGGTGTGCGTCTGGGCGTGCGCGGCCGGCGTGGACTCGGGGGACGACCCGGGCGTGGGGAACCCCGGAAACACGGGGGGCAACGACGCGGGGGTGGACCAGGGTACCGGCCCGGACACGGGCTCCGGCTCGGACGTCCAGAGCGGCTCCGACACGGGCGGCGGCAGCGACACGGGCGGACAGCCCGACGGCGGCTCCGCGACGGACGCCGGCAGCCCGACCGACTCCGGCGCCGCCACGGACGGCGGCACCGCGAACGACGCCGGCGGGACCGACGGGGGCGGCACGGGCTGCGCCGCCCACGGCTTCTCGGGCACGATCGCCGCGTTCGATCTGTCGTCGCAGTCCGGAAGCGAGACGAGCGCCGCCGCGACGACCTCCGCCACGGACGTGACGGTCGGCGACCTCTCGCGCGCGTCCGCCCTCACGGCGGTCTCGGGCAGCGGCTCGATCAACTCGAGCGGGTGGGGCACCGGATCGAGCGCGGACCCGACGAGGTACTACACGTTCACGGTCACCCCGACGTCCGGGTGCACGCTCGCCCTCACGTCCCTCGCCCTCGACGTCAAGGCGTCGGCGACGGGTCCGACGACCGGCGACGTGGCGACGAGCGCCGACAACTTCGGCACCCACGTCGGAGCCTTCTCCGGCACCTCGACGCCGACGGTCCCGCTCGCGGTGGGCGGCGTCACGGCCATCGAGATCCGGGTCTACGGCTACGGCGCGTCCGGCTCCTCGGGGACCTTCCGCGTCGAGAACACGATGACGCTCTCCGGGTCACTCGAGTGAGCGTCTAGGCCGAGAACTCCATCGCCCCGTCGTTCACCCGCCCACGGCGCAGCATCATCCGGTCGAGCGCGTAGTTCTGGTAGAGCTTCCACGGCGCGAAGGAGCCCTGGCGCGGCAGCTGGTCGATGGCGCGCAGGACGTAGCCGGACGAGAAGTCGATGAGCGGCTCCTCCTTCAGCGACGGATCGGTGCGGCGCGGGCAGCACCACGTGTAGCCGTGCGCGTCCATGTAGTTGACGAGGCGGCACACGTACTCGCTCGTCAGGTCGCACTTGAGCGTCCACGACGCGTTCGTGTACCCGGCCGCGAGCGCGAGGTTGGGCACGTCGCTCAGCATCAGGCCCTTGTAGGTCATCGTCTTGTTCAGCTCGACCCGCCGGCCGTCCACCTCGACCTCGACGCCGCCGAGGAACTTCAGCTTCAGGCCCGTCGCCGTGACGACGAGGTCCGCCTCGAGCTCCTGTCCCGAGCGCAGGCGGATGCCCTTCTCCGTGAACGTCTCGACGTGGTCCGTCACGACCGAGGCGCGGCCCTCGCGCAGCGCGATGAACAGGTCGCCGTCCGTCACGGCGCAGACGCGCTGGTCCCAGGGGTCGTACGAGGGCGTGAAGTGGGTCGCGACGTCGACCTTCCCCCGCAGGGCCTTGCGGACCTGGCCGACGAGGAAGCGCTTGGCGCGCTCGGGGTACCGCCTGGAGAACGCGTAGAAGGCCATCCCGCGCAGGACGTTCTTCCACCGCGCCGCCGCGTACGCCGTCCTCGCCGGCAGGCGCTCGCGGAGCCAGTCGGCGATCCCGTCGCGGACCGGCAGCGAGACGACGTACGTCGGCGACCGCTGGAGCATCGTCACGTGCGCGGCCCTGCGGGCGAGCTCCGGCACGAGGGTCACCGCCGTGGCGCCGCTGCCGATGACGACCACTCGCTTCCCCTCGTACTCGACGTCCGGCGACCAGAGCTGCGGGTGCACGATGCGCCCGCGGAACCGCTCCCGGCCCGGGAAGTCCGGCGTGTAGCCCTCGTCGTAGTCGTAGTAGCCGGCGCACACGTACAGGAAGCTGCACGTCAGCCGCACGACGTCGCCGGATGCGGCGCGGGCGTCCACCGTCCAGCGCGCGTCCTGCGTCGACCAGCGCGCGCGCTCGACGCGCAGGCCGTAGCGGATCTTCTCGTCGATGCCGTACGCCTCGGCCGTCTCGCGCAGGTACGACAGGATGGAGGGGCCGTCGGCGATCGCCTTGGGCTGCGTCCACGGACGGAACGAGTAGCCGAGCGTGTGCATGTCCGAGTCCGAGCGGATGCCCGGGTAGCGGAACAGGTCCCACGTCCCGCCGAGGCGCTCGCGCGCCTCGAGCAGCGCGAACGTCTTGCCGGGGCAGCGCGTCTGCAGGTGGTACGCGGCGCCGATGCCGGAGAGGCCGGCGCCCACGATGAGCACGTCGAGATGAGCTGGTTGCACGTGTCGTCAGGGGGCGTCGAACGCGAGCTTCGGACCCTTGGGGACGATCCCGCTCGGGTTGATGGTCTTGTGGCTGCCGTAATAGTGCTGCTTGATGTGGTCGAAGCTCACGGTCTCGGCCACGCCCGGCACATGATACAGGCGCCTGACGTAGGGCCAGAGGTGCTCGTAGTCCACCAGGCGCCGGAGGTTGCACTTGAAGTGCCCGTGGTAGACGGCGTCGAACCGGACGAGCGTCGTGAACAGGCGCCAGTCCGCCTCCGTGAGCCGGTCGCCCACGAGGTAGCGTTGCCCCGCGAGGCGCCGGTCGAGATCGTCGAGCGTCGCGAAGAGCGCGTCGAACGCGGCCTCGTAGCGCGACTGCTTCGTCGCGAACCCCGCCCGGTACACGCCGTCGTTCACCGTCTCGTAGACGACGTGGTTGATCGCGTCGATCTCCTGCGCGAGCTCCGGCGGGTAGAAGTCCGGCTGCGGGATGGTGGCGAAGGCGTCGAGCTCCCGGTTGAGCATCCGGATGATCTCGGCCGACTCGTTGTTGACGATCGTCCTCGTCTTCCTGTCCCAGAGCACCGGCACCGTGACCCGACCCGTGTAGTCGGGCTTGGCCAGCGTGTAGATCTCGTGCAGGGCGTGCTTGCCGTTCACGGCGTCGGGGATGCACCCGGGTCCCGGGTCGAACGTCCAGCCCTCCGTGCCCATGAGCGGGTGGACGATCGAGATCGAGACGGCGTCCGTGAGCCCCTTGAGCCTCCGGAAGATGAGCGTCCGGTGCGCCCACGGGCACGCGAGCGAGACGTACAGGTGATACCGGCCGGCCTCCGCCGGGAACCCGGAGGAACCGTCCGCAGTGATGCGCTGGTGGAACGCGGTCTCGGGCCGGCGGAAGGACCCGCCCGTCGGCACCGTGTCGTACCAGACGTCGCGCCAGACTCCCTCGACGAGCATGCCCATGGTGCCGCTCAGAAATCCGACCCGCCGCCGCCCCCGTCGCCGCCGTCGAATCCGCCGCCGCCACCGCCGTCGTCCCAGTCGGATCCGCCGCCGCCGGCGTCGAAGGAGCCGCCGTCGTCCGCGATGTCCTCGCGGCCGCCGCCGAAGGCCCCGTCGCGGACGCGCTCCTCGCGCTCGCCTTCCATCTTGCCCAGCTCGTAGCCGGCGAGGCCTCCGAGGCCGGCGCCGATGAGCCCTCCGCCGAGCGGTCCCATCCCGCCTTGCGGGGCCGCGCCCGGACCGTAGTACGGGCCGGGGACTCCGCCGTACGGAGGGCCACCGCCGGCATACGGGCCGCCGCCGTAAGGCATGCCCGGATCCGCGGACCGGCGTCGCGCGAGCCAGACGACGGCGCCGATGACCCCGGCGATGATCAGCAGCAGCACGAGCGGCCCCATGAACGTGGTCCCCTGCCCTGCCGGCGCGCTGGCCGTGGGGCTGGAGACCGCCCCGCCTGCGCCCGCGTTGCTCGCGGCCGCGCGCAGGATGTCCTCGCTGCCCTGCTCCCAGGCGCCCTGGCGGAACGAGTCGTTGCCCGCGCGCTCGATGGAGGACCACGCGGCGTGCGGGATGCGGCTGCCGGTCCCGAAGTGGACCTGCACGTGGTGGTGCTCCGGATCGATCCCCACGACGACCATGTCGGGCTCCGACACGAGCGTGCCGACGTACCGCGAGAAGGCGCCCTGGTCGGCGTAGTTGGACGTCGTCACGATGCGCGCGTCGAACGGGGCCCGCGCGACCGCGGCCTCGAGCTGCGCGGTGTCCGCGGCGCCGAACAGGTGCGCCTCGTCCCGGACCTGGAGCTGGCCGGCGCTGGCGTCGACCGTCGCGACGAGCAGGGCGCCCGCGAGGGCGGGAGCGAGGAGTCGTGCGGGATGGATCATGCTGACCTGCAAGCTAAGGACGGCCCGTCGCACCTGCCAGCGGGACCGGAAGCAAGCCGGCGGAGCGATGTGACAATCCGGTGCCGGCTGACCTCCGGAGCGCCGCTCCGGAGCCCCGGAGGCCGGCGATCAGCGGTCGAACGTCTTGATCGACCCGATGTACTGCATCTTGCCGAGGGTGACGCCGTTGTGCCGCAGGATGGCGTACGCGTGCACGAGGTGGAAGTAGAAGTTCGGCTGCGCCATCTCGACGAGGTAGTCGGCGCCGTGCATCGACTTGCCCTCCATGAACGGCAGATCGACGCGGCGCTTGTCGGCGTCCTTGAAGTCGTCGGCCTTGTACGTCTCGAGGTGGGTGACGACGCTCTTGATGCGCGCCCGCAGCTCGCTCACCTTCGTCTCGGTGTCGGGGTGCTTCGGCGCCTCCTTGCCCGTCAGGCGCGCGGCGCAGAACTTCGCGTTGTCGCAGGCCGACTGCACCTGCCGGACGAGCGGGTACTGGTCGGGCGACAGGCGCTGCGACAGCAGGACGTCCGGGTCGAACGACCTCTTCGTGGCGTACTCGACGGCGTCCTCGAGCCAGCGGTCGAGGTTCTGGAGCATCTTGGTCATCTCGGCGACGGCAGCGTAGGCGTGGGACATGATCGGGGGCCTCCTCTTCGGGAGCGCAGGCATAGCATGGCCGTCGCCCCCACCCTGCCCTCCCCCGCAGGAACGGGGCAGGGTGTCTCGACTCACCCTTTCCCCTGCTCCTGCGGGGGAAAGGGCCGGGGATAGGGGG
>Ga0335078_10016675_pt1 | contig 10905 bp, 9 predicted proteins | sample Lox_Sample_32_FD_206711 | JGI IMG/M metagenome (GOLD analysis project Ga0335078, IMG submission 206711) | Soil microbial communities from Loxahatchee National Wildlife Refuge, Florida, United States - Lox_Sample_3.2 | ecosystem: Environmental > Terrestrial > Soil > Wetlands | place: USA: Florida... | reverse complement strand
CGCATCGTGCGGGAGGGGACGCCCGACGAGGTCGGCGAGCACCTCCTCAGCGCCTACATGGGCGAAGCCGGCTGATCAGGCCGGCGCCGCCCCGGCCACCAGCTGCTCGCTCACGTCCCACAGCCGCCCGGCGGCGGCGGCGTCGCGTGCCGCCTTGGACGGCGTGCGCACCTTGCACTTCACGAAGTACTCGCCGCTCACGCCGGCCACCTCGGGCGACGACGCCAGGTACACCGAGGTGCGCGCGCCACGCTCGGCGGTGAGGATGAAGGGCTTGATGAGCTTGAGACCGAAGGCGAGCACGCCCGTGGCGTCGCCGTCGCGTCCGTAGCCGGTGGCCACGGTGCCGGGGTGGAGGCAGTTCACGGTGACGCCGCTGCCGGCCAGGCGCCGGGCCAGCTCGGTGGTGAAGTAGATGTTGGCCAGCTTCGAGCGCGAGTAGACCTCCATGCCCCGGTAGGAGCGGGTGGACTGCAGGTCCTCGAAGTCGAGGCCCCGGCGCGCCCCTTTGTGGGCGGTCGAGGCCACGTTGACGATGCGGGCCGGCGCGCTCTGGCGGATGCGGTCGAGCAGGAGCTCGGTCAGCAGGAACGGCCCGAGGTGGTTGACGGCGAAGGTGGCCTCGAGCCCGTCGTCGCTCTGGCGCCGGTCGGAGAGGACCAGGCCGGCGTTGTTCACGAGCACGTCGATGCGGGCGCAGCGCCCGAGCAGGTCGGCCGCGCCCTGGCGCACCGAGGCCAGCGAGCCCAGGTCGAACAGCGCGAGGTCGACTCGGTCGCTGCCGGCGCGGGCGCGGATGTCGCTCACGGCGGCCTCGCCCCGGGCACGGTCGCGGGCGGTGATCACGGTGTCGGCGCCCGCCCGGGCCAGGGCGACGGCGGTCTCGAGCCCGATCCCCGAGTTGCCGCCGGTGATGATGACGGTCCTGCCGGTCATGTCGGGGACGTCCACAGCCCACCTCCGTTGTCTGGTCGGGGAGGATTCTGGCGTGCGGCGCGTCGTCCCGCCAGCGCTGTACGGTGACGGGCCGTGCCCATGCCCAGCGACATCGGCGTCGTCGACTGCATGATCGGTTTCCCGAGCGCCAACGCCCTGCGGCGCTTCGGCTTCCTCCAGCCCCAGCTGCGCGACCCCGACGACGCCGTCACGCGCTCGCCCATCTCCTACATGTTCAAGCAGGACCCCAACGAGGCCATGGGGGTGGCGGAGGAGGACGACCCCGTGGCCCTCACCCTGCGGGAGATGGACCGCTTCGGGGTCGACATCGGCCTCGTGGGCCTGGCCGGCACCACCGTGGACCGTGCCCTGGCCGAGCACCCCGACCGCTTCAGGGCGAACCTCGAGGCGCTCGACCCCAACGACATCACCGGGGCGGTGCGCGGCATCCGCAGCGCCCACGCCGAGCGCGGCATCAAGGCCGTGACCACCTTCCCGGCGGGCTGCAATCCCCAGGTCCCGGTGAGCGACCGCCGGTACTACCCCGTGTACCAGACCTGCGTGGACCTCGACCTGCCCATCGTGGTCAACGCCGGCATCGCCGGTCCTCGCGTCCCGTCCGCCTGCCAGGACGTCATGCACTTCGACCAGGTCTGCTACGACTTCCCGGAGCTGCGCATCGTCATGCGCCACGGGGCCGAGCCCTGGGAGGAGCTGGCCGTGAAGCTCATGCTCAAGTGGCCGGGGCTGCACTACATGACGAGCGCCTTCGCCCCCAGGTACTACCCGAAGGCCATCATCGACTACGCCAACACCCGCGGTGCCGACAAGATCCTGTACGCCGGCTACTTCCCGATGGGCCTGACCCTCGAGCGCATCTTCACCGAGCTCCCACAGGTCCCGCTGCGCGACCACGTGTGGCGGCCCTTCTTGCGCGACAACGCCGTGCGGGTGTTCAAGCTCGAGGGCTGATCCCGTCCCGACGCGCTTCGGGGGCGGCGCCTCGGGGACCGGCGCCCCGGGTGGTGGCGGCCCGGCCCCGATGACGGCGGCCCGCTTCCCCGGCGCCGCGACAGCTGCGGGTCGGGCCGGGGGCGCTCACCCCGGCGGGGCCTCACGGGGTCGGTCCGAGCTCCACGGTCACCTCGGGCGGTCCCTCGCCGGTGACGAGCTCGGCCACGCCGCCGGCCTCGCACACGTCGCCGGCGGCCTGGGCCAGCAGCGCCAGGCGCTCGGCGCTGTCGGTCACCGTCACGCGGGCCACCGGGGCGCGCATGGACACGTGCGCCTCGGACTTCACCTTGCGGATCTCGCCCAGCACCGACGCCGCCACGTCGAGGACGCCGTCGGGGGCGTCGCCGGCGCCGGGGTGCGCCGCGCCCGGGAGCTCGTCGAGCCCGGGCCACGGTGCCCGGTGCACCGAGCCCACGTGCCACCACGACCACACCTCCTCGGTCACGAAGGGCGCGAAGGGGGCGAGCAGCCGCAGCTGGACCGACAGGGCGAGGGCGAGGGCGGCGCGCGCCGACACGGGCCCGGGCCCCGTGCCCGCCTCGTAGGCACGGCCCTTCACGAGCTCGAGATAGTCGTCGCAGAAGGACCAGAAGAAGGCCTCGGTGCCCTGGAGGGCCCGGGCGTAGTCGTAGGCCTCGAAGGCGGCCGTGGCCTCCGAGATGACCGCGCCCACCCGCCGCAGCATGGCCAGGTCGAGGGGGGCGGTCACGGCGCCGGGGCCGGGGGGGTCCTCCCCCAGATGGCTGAGGGCGAAGCGCGAGGCGTTGAGCACCTTGATGGCGAGGCGCCGGCCCACCTTCATCTGGCCCTCGTCCACGGCGGTGTCCACACCGGGGCGCCCGCTCGCCGCCCAGTAGCGCACCCCGTCGGCCCCGTGGGTCTCCAGGAGGGGCAGGGGCGTCACCACGTTGCCCTGGGACTTCGACATCTTCTTGCGGTCGGGGTCGAGCACCCAGCCCGAGATGGCGGTGTCGGTCCAGGGGAGCACGCCGAACTCGATGTCGGAGCGCACCACCGTGGAGAAGAGCCACGTGCGGATGATCTCGTGGGCCTGGGGGCGCAGGTCCATGGGGAAGACCCGTCCGAAGAGGTCGGGGTCCTCCTCCCAGCGCCCCGCCACCTGGGGCGTGAGCGAGGAGGTGGCCCAGGTGTCCATGACGTCGGGGTCGCCCACGAACCCCCCCGGGACGCCGCGCCCCGACTCCTCGTAGCCGGCCGGGACGTCGCTCGAGGGGTCCACCGGCAGGCGGTCCTCACCGGCCACCAGGGGACGGTCGTAGTCCACGGCGCCGTCCTCGCCCACCGGGTACCACACCGGGAAGGGCACCCCGAAGAAGCGCTGACGGCTGATGTTCCAGTCGCTGTTGAGGCCCTCCACCCAGGCCTCGTAGCGGTGCACCATGTGCGGCGGGTGCCAGCGCAGCTCCCGGCCCCGGGCGAGCAGGCTGTCGCGCAGGGCCAGCGTGCGGACGTACCACTGGCGGCTGGACACGATCTCGAGGGGCCGGTCGCCGCGCTCGTAGAACTTCACGGGGTGCGTGATGGGCGTGGGCGGCCCCACGAGGGCGCCGGCGGCGTCCAGCAGCTCCACGATGCGGCGCTGGGCCTGGGCCACGGTGCGCCCCGCCAGCTCGGCGTAGGCGGCCGCGGCCGAAGCCGGGTCGTGCGAGGACCAGGGTTCCTCGCCCCACGGCACGGGGCGCAGCCGGCCGTCGCGTCCCACGACGGTGCGGGTGGGCAGGGTCAGCTCGCGCCACCACGTGACGTCGGTGGTGTCGCCGAAGGTGCAGATCATGGCGATGCCCGACCCCTTGTCGGGATCGGCGAGCTCGTGGGCCAGGATGGGCACCTGCACCGAGAACAGGGGCGTGAGCACGGCATGGCCGAACAGCGCCCGGTAGCGCTCGTCGTCGGGGTGGGCCACGAGGGCCACGCACGCCGGGAGCAGCTCGGGCCGGGTGGTCTCGATCTCCACCGCGCCGGCGTGCCCCACCCGGGGGAAGGCGATGCGGTGATAGGCCCCGGGGCGCTCGACGTCTTTCATCTCGGCCTGGGACACGGCGGTCTGGAAGTCCACGTCCCACTGGGTGGGCGCCTCGGCCGAGTAGACGTGGCCGGCCCCCAGCATGCGCAGGAAGGCGCGCTGGGACACGCGGCGGGCGGTGGTGTCGATGGTGGCGTAGGTCTGGCTCCAGTCCACCGACAGCCCCAGGCGCCGCCACAGGTGCTCGAAGGCCCGCTCGTCCTCGGCCACCAGGCGGTCGCACAGCTCGATGAAGTTGGGGCGCGACACCGCCACGGCCTCGCGCCCGGGCTCGGCGGGCGGGGTGAAGGACGGGTCGTAGCGCAGAGAGGGGTCGCAGCGCACCCCGAAGTAGTGCTGCACCCGGCGCTCGGTGGGCAGCCCGTTGTCGTCCCATCCCATGGGATAGAAGACCTCGTAGCCCCGCATGCGCCGGTAGCGGGCCACGGTGTCGGTGTGGGTGTAGGAGAAGACGTGGCCCATGTGCAGTGAGCCCGACACCGTGGGGGGCGGCGTGTCGATGGCGTAGACGCCGCCCCGGGGCACCGTGCGGTCGAACCGGTAGGTGCCGTCGTCGTCCCAGCGCCGTGCCCACTTCTCCTCGAGGCCGTCCACGGTGGGCTTCTCGGGCACGCGCGGGGCCTGGGGCGGTTCGAGCCGGGGGGGCTGCACGGCGGTCGTCACGGCGGCGTCCACGGTGCGGTTACCGTACTCCGCGTGCTGCGGCTCCACGACACGGCGACGGGCACGGTCCGGCCGCTCGAGCTGCGCGACCCGGGCCGGGTGTCGATGTACGTGTGCGGGCCCACCGTCTACGACGTGCCCCACCTCGGGCACGGCCGCTTCGTCCTCGTCTTCGACGTCCTGCGGCGCTACCTCGAGTTCACCGGGCTCGAGGTCCGCTACGTCTCGAACGTCACCGACATCGACGACAAGATCATCGCCCGGGCCTCGGCGGAGGGTCGCACCGAAGCGGAGGTGGCGGCGGAGTTCGAAGGGGTGTGGTTCGACGCCACCGACGCCCTGGGCGTCAAGCGGCCCGACGAGACCCCGCACGCCACCGGCTACGTGGGGGACATGGTGGCGCTCGTCGGGGCGCTCGAGGGCGCCGGGGTCGCCTACGAGAGCGCCGACGGCGTCTACCTGTCGGTGGAGGCCATCGACGGCTACGGGCTGCTCGCCCGCCAGAGCCTCGAGTCGCTGCGGGCCGGGGCCCGGGTCGAGCCCGGCGAGCACAAGCGCAGCCCCCTCGACTTCGCGCTGTGGAAGAAGGCCAAGCCGGGCGAGCCCAGCTGGCCCTCGCCGTGGGGCCCGGGGCGCCCGGGGTGGCACACCGAGTGCGTGGTGATGTCGCTCGACCTCCTGGGCGAGGGCTTCGACCTCCACGGCGGGGGCATCGACCTCGCCTTCCCCCACCACGAGAACGAGCGGGCCCAGGCCGAGGGGCTGCACCGGCGCTTCGCCCGTCACTGGGTGCACAACGGCTGGGTCATGGTCGAGGGCGAGAAGATGTCCAAGAGCCTGGGCAACTTCACCTCGCTCACCGATCTCCTGGCACGCGCCGACGCCCGCGCCTATCGCCTGCTCGTGTTGCGGGCCCACTACCGCTCGCCCATCGAGGTGACGCCGGCCACCGTCGACCAGGCCGAGAAGAGCCTGGCCCGCCTGGACGAGCTGGCCCGGCGCTTCGACCTCGACCCCGCGCTGGGATCGGTGCCCGCCGCCGAGGCCGCCGGGGTGGGCGCCGACAGCGCCGCCGTGGCGGCCTTCGTCGAGCGCATGGAGGACGACCTCGACACCCCGGGCGCCCTGGCGGGCGTCTTCGAGCTGGCCCGCCGCGCCCACGCCGCCGCCGACCGGGGCGAGTCCGGCGACGCCCGACGCCTGGCCACCACCGTGGCGGTGCTCGGCGGCGCTGTCGGGCTGGCGTTGCAGGCGGGGGCGACGATGGCCGTGGGGGAAGGTGCGGGGACCGGCCTCGATGCCGAGACGGCGGCCAAGGCCGCCGAACGCGACGCGGCGCGCGCCGAGCGCGACTTCGCGCGGGCCGACGCGCTGCGGGCCGAGCTCGAGGGCGAGGGATGGGTGGTGGAGGACGGCCCCGAGGGCACCCGGCTCCGGCGCCGTCGCGGCGCCTGATCGAACCGCCGTCGGGGGGCCGGCCGCTGCTACCTTTTGCCGCCAGGGGGGCGCAGGACTGCAGAGGGGAGAAGGACGTGCCGTCGGGAACGGTCAAGTGGTTCAACTCGGAGAAGGGCTACGGCTTCATCGCCCAGTCGGACGGGGAGGACGTCTTCGTCCACCACACCGCCATCCAGATGAACGGGTACCGCAGCCTCGAAGAGGGACAGGCGGTCGAGTTCGAGCTCAAGGAGGGCCCCAAGGGCCTGCAGGCCGTCGAGGTCCGGCCCAACACCGCCTGAATCGTCCCGGGGTGCGCCGCTGCCGGCGCACCCCGGTCGCCGCACCCGCCCCTTCCGGCACCGCCACCCCGGTGCTGTCGGCACCGGGGCCGCCTCGGCGCCGCGCCCGCGTCCCGGTGCCCGCCCCGACTTGACGGCGCGCAGGGCGTGCCCTGTGCTGTCCCCATGCCGCTGCCCCGGGGGTCGCGTCGGACCCGCCCGCCGGCTCCCCTCCGGGGTCTGCCTCCCGGCTTCGGGGTGCTGTGGTCCACGGTGGCGCTCGATCTCGTGGGCTTCGGCATCGTCATCCCCCTCCTGCCCCTGTACGCGCGGCGCCTCGGGGCCGGCCCCGCCGCCGTGGGGATCCTGCTGGCCGCGTTCTCGGCCGCCCAGCTGCTGGGGGCCCCGCTGCTCGGGCGGCTGTCGGACCGCGTGGGCCGCAAGCCGGTCCTGGTGGTGTCGCTGGTGGGGACGGCGCTCGGCAGCCTGCTCACCGGGGTGGCCGGATCGCTGTGGCTGCTGATCGTGGCCCGCGTGGTGGACGGCGCCTCGGGCGGCAGCGTGGCCGTGGCCCAGGCCGCCGCCGCCGACCTCGTCCCCGGGGGCGAACGGACCCGGGCCTTCGGGCTCCTCGGGGCGGCCTACGGGGTGGGCTTCGTGATCGGTCCGGCGCTCGGGGGGCTGGCCGCGCTGGGCGGGGCCCGCCTGCCCTTCTTCGTGGCCGCCGCCGTGGCCGGCGCCAACGCCGCCGTGGCCACGCGCCGGCTCCGGGAGACCCGACGCCCCGAGCCCGCCCCGGTGCCGGGCCCCGCCCGCCCGCTGGCCGACATCGGTCGGGCCCTGCAGGCGGCGGCGGCCCCCGTGGCCGTCACCATGCTGGCGGTGGTGGCCTTCAGCGCCTTCGAGGTCAGCTTCCCCCTCTTCGGCCACCGTCGCCTGGGGCTCGGCCTGGCCGGAGTGGGGGCGGTGTTCGCCCTGGTCGGGCTGGTGGCCGCCGCCGTGCAGGGAGGCCTGGTCCACCGGGTGGTGGCCCGGGTGGGCGAAGCCGGCTGCGTGCGGGTGGGCATGGCGGCCGAGGGGGCGGGCCTGGCCCTGCTGGCCGTGGTGCACACCCGGCTCGAGCTCGTCGCCCCGCTCGTGCTCGTCACCGCCGGCCAGGGGCTGTGCACCCCGGCGCTCAACGCCCTGGTGGCGGCCAGGGCGGACCCGGACGGGCGGGGGTCGGCCCTCGGGTCCCAGCAGGGCTGCGCGGCGGCGGCCCGCGTGGTGGGCCCGGTCCTGGGCGGGGTGGCGGTGGCCGTCTTCGGCGTCGGGGCCGGCTTCGTGGCCGGGGCGGTCGTGCTGGGGTTGGCCCTGGCCCTGGCGCTGCCCATGCGGGGGGCCGGTCAGGAATCCCCGCGTGTGGTTGCCGATCGGGCCCCCCATAGGTTACCGTTGAGTAACTAAGGGTAAGGGGGGGTCACCGGGCCGGGGGGCGGCGGTGGCACCTGCGGCGCCTCGTGCGACGGCCCGGGCCGGGCCGTTCGCACGGAGAAGGGAAGGCCAATGCCGGAGTTCTCGCTCGATCTCAGCGAAGACCAGCTGCAGATCCAGAAGTGGGTCCACGATTTCGCCGAGCGGGTCATGCGCCCCGCCGCCCATGAATGGGACGAGCGAGAGGAGACCCCGTGGCCGGTCATCGAGGAGGCCGCCGCCATCGGGCTGTACTCCTTCGACTTCATGTCCCAGTGCTTCTTCGACCCCGCCGGCCTGCTGCTGCCCATCGCCAACGAGGAGCTGGCCTGGGGTGACGCCGGGCTGGGCCTGGCCATCTTCGGCAGCGCCCTCGGCCTCGCCGGCATCGTGGCCAACGGCACGCCGGAGCAGGTGATCGAGTGGGGCCCGCAGTGCTTCGGCACGCCCGACAAGATCCAGCTGGCCGCCTTCGCGGTGTCGGAGCCCGACGCCGGCTCCGACGTGAGCTCGCTGCGCACCCGGGCCGAGTACGACCAGGCCAACGACGAGTGGGTGCTCAACGGCACCAAGACCTGGATCACCAACGGCGGCATCGCCGACGTGCACGTGGTGGTGGCCACCGTCGACCCGTCGCTCGGCTCGCGGGGCCAGGCCAGCTTCGTGGTGCCCCCGGGGACACGGGGGCTGTCGGCGGGGCAGAAGTTCAAGAAGATGGGCATCCGGGCCTCCCACACCGGCGAGGTCATCCTCGACGACGTGCGCGTGCCGGGGCACTGCCTGCTCGGCGGCAAGGAGAAGCTCGACGAGAAGCTGGCCCGGGCCCGCTCCGGCCAGCGCTCGAATTCCCAGGCCGCCATGGCCACCTTCGAGGCGTCGCGCCCGTCGGTGGGCGCCCAGGCGCTCGGGATCGCCCGGGCCGCCTACGAGTACGCCCTCGACTACGCCAAGGAGCGCAAGGCCTTCGGGCGGCGCATCATCGAGAACCAGGGCATCGCCTTCAAGCTCGCCGACATGAAGATGCGCATCGACGCCTCGCGCCTGCTCGTGTGGCGCGCCGCCTGGATGGGGCGCACGGGCAAGGCGTTCGAAGCCGGCGAGGGCTCGATGTCCAAGCTCTACGCCGGCGAGGCCGCGGTGTGGGTCACCGAGCAGGCCATCCAGATCATGGGCGGCTACGGCTACATCCGCGAGCACCCCGTGGAGCGCTGGCACCGGGACTCGAAGATCTACACGATCTTCGAGGGCACCTCCGAGATCCAGCGGCTCATCATCGCCCGGGCCATCTCGGGCATCCACGTCAAGTAGCGGTGCCGCCCCCCGCCGGGGGCCGTGCCATCCTGCGGTGATGCCACGCCAGACGACCGAGGGTGCCGCCCGCGGCGGCGCCGACGACGTGCAGCCGCAGGTGCTGTTCCTGTGCACGGGCAACGCGGCGCGTTCGGTCATGGCCGGCCTGCTCTGCGAGCACCACGGGGCGGCCGTGCGCGTCAGCACCGCCGGCACCCACGTGGTCGAGCACCAGCCCGCCAGCGTGCGCACCCGCCAGGCGCTGCGCGGGATCGGCCTCGAGCTCGGCGGCCACCGCAGCCGCCAGCTCACCGACCACGGCCTCGAGAGCGCCGACCTGGTGGTCGCCATGGCGGCCGAGCACGTGCTCTACGTGCGGCGCCGCCACCCCGGCGCCGCCGCCCGCACCGCCACGCTGCGCTATCTCGCCGGCCGGCTCCGCCCTGGGGGGGACGCGCTGGCGCTGCGGGTGGCCGAGCTCGGGCTGGCCGGCGTGGACCCCGAGGACCAGGGCGACGTGGCCGACCCCGCCGGCGGCGACGACGCCGACTACGAGACCTGCGTGGCCACGGTGGCCGCCCTCATGGCCGAGCTCGTACCCCGGCTCGGCTAGGCCCGCCGCCGTCCCCCTTGGGTCGGGCGGGCCCCGACGGCCTCAGGCCCGGACGGCCTGGCGCAGCTCCCCGTGGCGCACGGACAGGTCGGCGCAGTCCTCGCACACCCGGGCGGGGATGATCCCGGCCCGCATGAGCAGGGCGAAGACGCGGCACCCCAGGCAGTACCCGAAGGCGCACTCGGCCACGGCCGCCACCTCCAGGAGGGCGAGCACCACCCACGCCGCCACCGCCTCCCCGGCGACCAGCCACAGCACCAGGGCCGTCGTGGAGAAGGCCACCCCCATGCCCTGGGCGAAGCGCTTGGGGGGCCCGGGCACGGGACGGGCCGGTCCCAACCGGGGGGCCACCACCCGCGTGGCCAGTCGCCCGAGGGGGCTCAGGGTGGGGCCCGTGAGCACCCGGGCCCAGAAGCCGTAGGCGAGGGGCACGAGGAGCCAGGGCTGGCCCAGGGCCAGCGTCAGGGCACACCACAGCGCCACGCCTCCCGCCACCACCCTGGCGGCCACCTCGTTGACGGGGTCGGGGAAGCCGAACGGCGAACGGACGTGAGCGAGCATGGTGACCACCTGCCTGGGGCCCCGGGCGGGGCCCGACCGGACGAAAGCTTACCTCTCAGGTCAACTTTCGTCTCCCGGGGCTGGCGGCCGGCGGAGGGCGCTCAGTCCCGGTGGACCGACCGCAGGCCCGCCCAGGCCAGATCGCCCAGGCGGCGGGCCAGTCGGGTGGCCTCGGAGTCGGGGGGGTCGCCGACGCCTGCCCGGCGGGTGGCCAGGAACTGGCGGCTCGCCCCCTGGGCCATGCCGACCACGGCGTAGGCGAGGATACGGCGGTGGTCCTCGTCGAGTCCGGCGTCGATGAGGCCTTCGATGGCCTCGGCGATGCTGTCCTCCACGTGACGCACCGCCCGGGACAGCTCGGGATCGTCGGGGACGTCGCTGCCGAAGAGGAGGCGAAAGGCGTCGGCGTGGGTGACCACGGTGTGGAAGTAGGCGGCGAAGCCGCCCTCGACCTGCTGGCGCGGGCCCTGGGCCGTCGTCACGGCGATGCCGATGGCCTCGAGCATGACGGCGGCCACCGAGTCCACGAGCTCCAGGTACAGCGCCCGCTTGGACGTGAAGTGCTGGTACAGCAGCGGCTTGGTCACGCCGGCGGCCTCGGCGATGTCGTCCAT
>Ga0335078_10016674_pt1 | contig 10905 bp, 7 predicted proteins | sample Lox_Sample_32_FD_206711 | JGI IMG/M metagenome (GOLD analysis project Ga0335078, IMG submission 206711) | Soil microbial communities from Loxahatchee National Wildlife Refuge, Florida, United States - Lox_Sample_3.2 | ecosystem: Environmental > Terrestrial > Soil > Wetlands | place: USA: Florida... | reverse complement strand
ACGCGCCAATCGCTTCCTGTTCCTTTTCCGGCAGCGCAGAAGCTTTTTCAATCGCCTTTTCCAGCAACGCAGTCATGACAATAGGATACACAAAAAATCCGGATACTCAAGATATACCCGTCAGGACCTGCTGCCTCAGAATTTGGAAAACATCCGTTGATTCAATTTCCTTCGCGCCCAACAATTCTAGTCGTTCGGTGATGAACACCGGCCAATCTTTTTTGTCTGCCGGGCGGCGGCCATGCGAGCCATTTACCAGCGACGCGTCGAGCGGAACCACGTCCATCAACATGCGGAAACCGAGTTTCTTTTGCAGCAATCGCCACGCAATTTTCAATTTTGGCAACGGAATTTTCGGGTCGAGAAACAGTTCCACCGGGTCGTAGCCGGGCTTGCGGTGAATATCCACCATCCGCGCAAAATCCGGCGCGCGTGCATCGTCCAGCCAGTAATAATAGGTGAACCACGCTTTTTTCGCGGCGATGGCAATCAAATCACCGGCGCGTGGATGGTCAATGCCCGTAACAATTTTCTCCGCCTCGCCAAGCACGCTGTTCACGCCGTCGGTCTTCTCCAGCAATTCGCGCACAGGTTTTTCCAGCGACACATCGTTCAGATAAATATGTGCGACCTGATGATCCGCCACGGCGAACACCTTGCTCGCGCCGGCGTCGAGGATTTCCAATCCGAGTTCGTCCTTCACCGTCAGCCATCCTCGCTCGCGGAAAATCCGGTTAAGATGGACCGGCGAGTCCACGTTCGTAATGCCGTATTCGGAAAGCAGAACTACTTGCACGCCACGTTTACTGAAGAAATCAATCAGGTCACCAACGATGGCATCTATCGCACGCAAGTCGGCATGAATGGCGGGATTGATCTCGTAGGAGCCGACGTGAGGAGGCTCTGACTTTAATTCCGCACTCCGCGTACCGCACTCCGCATTTGATTTGAGACTCGTTACCTCGTCTCCTACAACAAATGGGCCATGCCGTTGCAAATTGTAATCGAGGTGCGGCAGGTAAATCAGACTCAGCGTCGGTGAATACTTGGTTTCAATCCACTTTGCGGATTCGGCAATCCAGCGCGTGGCACAATCGGCGGCGCCTTGCAGCGTTTTGATTCCCGCTGCCGGCCCCCAAAAACCGAAGAACGGAAATTCGCCGAGGTCACGTTTGATTTCGGTGCGAATCGAATACGGCCAGGTGTAAATGTCGAAGATTTTCCGGCCATCGGCGGGATATATCGGACGCGGAGTGATGGAATAATCGGCGGTCGAATACATGTTGAACCACCAAAACAAATTTGCGATTGACGATTGCCGATTGACGATTGCCGAATTTTCCCGAAGCGCATCCCAGATTTTTGGAGTGGTTACAAGATGGTTGGATTGTTTCCAGAACTGGACTTCGGACAGTTCGCGGTTGAACCAGCCGTTGCCAACGATGCCGTGTTGCGACGGCGTTTTGCCGGTGAGGTAATTCGATTGCGCCGTGCAGGTGACGGCGGGAAAGGCGGGCACAATGTGTACCAGCGCACCGCGTTGGCGAAATTCCGCGAGGCGCGGCGTGTGTTCGCCGATGAGCGTTTCGGTGAGGCCGACGACGTCAATAACAGCAAGCCGAATCACGAGGGCATTGCCGCAAAAAATCGCAAAGGACGCAAAGGAATTTTTAACTACGGACTCCAAGAAATCGCGCACAGGTGGACACGGACGAAAACGGATATTATATTTTTCATCTGTGACGGTGTTGGAGTTCGCGGATCGCTTCGATGACCTTTGGCAAATCCATTTCGTGGACTTCCACACTGCGGCCGATCTCTGTCAGGAGCGTGATGGTCAATTCGCCGCCGAGATGTTCGCGGAATTCCTCGAGGCCGTCCAAAATATGCAGGTGGTCCCGGGCGTCGGCGCTCAGCAATTCATCGGTGAACAATTTGAAACCCAGCCGTTCGAGCAATTTCAGAATCCGTTCACCGGATTCTGCGTCGAGCAAGCCGATGCTGCGCGAGTAAATCACGTCCAGCGCGATGCCTGTGGCGACGGCCTCACCGTGGCAGATTTGGAAATTCGAAAGTTGCTCCAGTTTATGCGCTGCCCAATGGCCGAAGTCGAGCGGGCGCGCGGAGCCGGTTTCAAATGGGTCGCCGCTCGTGGCAATATGATCAAGATGCAATTCGGCGCAGCGATGAATCAACTGTTTCATGGCCGCCGGCTCGAACGCGACCAGCCTGTCCGCCTCGCGCTCGATTTCCTCGAAGAAGGCATAATCGCGAATGCAGGCGACTTTGACGGCTTCGACGTAACCGGCGCGCTTGTCACGCGGTTCGAGCGTGGCGAGCAGGTTGAAATCATTAAAAACGGCGAACGGCGGCGCAAACGCGCCGACGAAATTTTTTTTGCCAAAGGCGTTGATGGCGTTTTTCACGCCAATACCCGAATCAGCCTGGCTGAGGGTCGTCGTCGGGACGCGCACGAGGCGCAGGCCGCGATGCGCGGTGGCGGCGGCAAAGCCGGCGACATCGAGCAACGCGCCGCCGCCCACGGCCATCAAATACGATTGGCGGTCAAGGTGATGGCGATCTATTTGTGAAAGGATTTCCGTGACGAGCGTCAGGGAATTTTTCGCGGGTTCGCCCCCTTCCACGAACAACGGCGGGCGAACGAGTTGCAGGCGGTCGGAGTGGGTTGAAAAATAATTTTGAATCCGGGTTTCGAGGTCAGGCAACGCCTGGGCAAGTGAATCTTCGAGCACCACCAAAACCTTGCGCCGGCCGACGTCAGCCAGCGTGTTTGTCAGAACCGGGCTGGCCGGATTGAAAACGTCCTCGACAAAAAAAACGCGCAATTGCCAGCCAACCTGAATTGGGCGCTGAATCAAGTCCATCACCTCCAATCTGGAACCTCGCACAGCACTTTTCTAGCTTTATTTGGCAAAACAAAAACCCTCCCGGCGCGAACCGGGAGGGCGTTTTGAGATTCAACGGTTATTTTTTCAACTGCTGGTCCACGGGAATCCGCATGCAATAAAACGAGCGATAGACGAAGGTCAACGCCACCAAGAAGAAGAACGTGCCAATGGCCATCTTCAAATTCTTGTTTTGCATCGTCACGGCGATTTGCGCCGCGAGCAGGCCGAATAGCGTGGTGAATTTGATGACGGGGTTCATTGCCACCGAGCTGGTGTCCTTGAACGGATCGCCCACGGTGTCGCCGACGACGGTGGCGGCGTGCAGTTCCGTGCCTTTCTGTTTCAGTTCCACCTCGACGATTTTCTTGGCGTTGTCCCACGCGCCGCCGGCGTTGGCCATAAAGATGGCCTGGAACAATCCAAAGAACGCGATGCCCACGAGATAACCAACGAAGAAATAGGGATTGAAAAATGAGAGCGCCAGCGCCATGCAGAAAACCACAATGAAGATGTTGCGCAGACCTTTCTGGGCGTAAATGGTACAGATTTCAACAACGCGTTTGCTGTCGGCGATGGAGGCTTCCGCCTTGTCGAGCTTGAGATGCTCCTTGATGAACACGACCGCGCGGTAAGCGCCGGTGGCCACGGCCTGCGTGCTGGCACCGGTGAACCAGTAAATCACCGCGCCGCCCATCAACAGGCCGAGGATGACCTGGGGACGCACGAGGCTCAACATGGCTTTAATGTCGAACGCGGGGTCGGTCTGGGCGCCGACATTTTGCAGCAGTATGATGATGCCGAAAATCATCGTGGTGGCGCCGACGACCGCCGTGCCGATGAGCACGGGCTTGGCCGTGGCTTTGAAGGTATTGCCCGCGCCGTCGCCCTTTTCCAGTTCGAGCTTGGCGTTCTCAAAATCGGGTTTGAACCCGAAATCCTTTTCGATTTCCGCGCGGACGTTCGGCACGGCTTCAATGCGGCTCAATTCATAAATGGACTGGGCGTTATCGGTCACAGGGCCGAAACTGTCCACCGCGATGATGACCGGCCCCATCGCCAGGAAACCGAAGGCCACGAGGCCGAAGGCGAAGATGGGCGCGGCCCACACGAATTGTTGCGGCATCAGGACGAGCAGGGCTGGATTCTGCGAAAGCTTGTAGGCTGTGCCCATCAGCGTGATGATCACCAGCCCCATCCAGAACGCGCAGAAATTGCCCGCGACAAAGCCGGACAGGATGTTCAGCGACGCGCCACCCTGGCCGGAGGCGGTGGTGATTTCGCGCACGTGCCGCGACTGGGTGCTGACGAAAATTTTGGTGAATTCCATGATGAGCGGTCCGGCCAGTGTGCCGCAGGAGATGATGCCGGCCAGCACCCACCACAGATTCGGGTTGTCCATGCCGGGGAACGTGTCGTGATGGGGCAGCAGCACGCGGCTCGCCGCAAAAGTGGCCACGATGGAAACGATGGAAGTAAGCCACACCAGATTCGTCAGCGGTTGTTCCCAGTTGAAATCTTTTTTGCCCTCGAATATCGAGTCGCTGGCGAATTTGTTCACGTAAAAGGAGACGAGCGAGGTGATGACCATCATGCTTTGAATGGCGAAGATCCAGACGATGAGCTTGGCGCTGACGGCCGGCGCCGACGCCAAGGCCAGCCCGAGAAAGGCAATCAGGGCCACGCCCGTCACGCCATAGGTTTCAAAACCGTCTGCCGTCGGGCCGACGGAATCGCCGGCGTTGTCCCCGGTGCAATCGGCGATGACCCCGGGGTTTTTCGGGTCGTCTTCCGGCAGGTTGAAAACGATTTTCATCAGGTCCGACCCGATGTCGGCAATCTTGGTGAAGATGCCGCCGCCGATACGCAGCGCCGCCGCGCCCAGCGATTCGCCAATGGCAAAGCCGATAAAACAAGGTCCGGCCAGAGCATGCGGAACAAACAGCAGGATGCCAATCATGCAAATCAATTCCACGCAAATCAGCAGCAGGCCGATGCTCATGCCCGAACGCAGCGGGATGAACAACGTCTGGAGCGCGCTGCCCCGGAGCGAGCAGAACGCGGCGCGGCTGTTGGCGGTGGTGTTGATACGAATGCCAAACCACGCCACGCCATAACTGCCAAGGATGCCAAGCACCGAGCAGAACAGGATGACGGCGCCGTTGCGCATCAATTCGCCATGGGTTCTGGCGGGATCGTTCCACGGCAGGCCGACGAAGTAATAGACCATGCACACGGCAATCACCGCCCAAAGCACCACAAGAAATTTACCCTGTTGGGCCAGATACGTTTTGCATGTCTCCCAAATCATGTGCGAGACGTCGCCCATGGACTTGTGCACCGGCAACGCGCGGCAGCGTTTATATTCATAGAAACCGAACAGCACACCGATCACGCAGGCGGCCAACCCAAGGTACAAAAGGACCGGCCCGCTCAAGCTGCCGCCCAAAAATGTAACGCCCTTCAAGTCAGGCAATGTGATGTCGGCGTCTCCCGCAAAGGCGTTGGCTCCTAAGGTCAACAGCGCCAACAACATTGCGCCACGGATAAACGATTTGGTCTTCAGCATAAGTTTGTTAAAACTACCGGAACGGCGCAAGGTGGCCAACCATTTTTTGGCAAAGACTCCGCTTGGAATTGCCCTGAAAACGAGGGACCTCATCACTTTCTGAGTGGAAAGCCATCTAAACCGCCTTTTCTTTGACCTTGCCGCTGATTTTGAGTTTCCCCATGCTGGCGCGCGATGGCGGAACGTCCCATCTCCACCTTGAACAAACCGGACGCCGCGTTGGAACTGACGCTGCGACCATCGCTGTTTTCCGAATTCACCGGCCAACCGAAAGTCAAGGAACGGCTCGAAATCGCCGTCGCCGCCGCCAAAAAACGGAAGGAAGCGCTCGACCACATCCTGTTGAGCGGCCCGCCCGGCCTCGGCAAAACCACGCTCGCTTACATTCTCGCCAAGGCCATGGGCACGAACATCAAATCCACCAGCGGCCCCACCATCGAAAAGGCGGGCGACCTCGCCGGGCTGTTGACGAATCTCGAAGAAGGCGACGTGCTGTTCATTGACGAAATCCATCGCCTGCAAAAGACCATCGAGGAATACCTGTACCCGGCGATGGAGGATTTCAAGCTGGACATCATCATTGACCAGGGCCCGAACGCGCGCAGCGTGCGGCTGAATCTCCCGCGCTTTACATTGATTGGCGCGACCACGCGGAGCGGTCTGCTCACCGCGCCGTTGCTCACGCGCTTTCCGATTCGCGAACGATTGGATTATTACGTCGCCGAAGACCTGGCAAAAATCGTTGTCCGCTCGGCGCGGCTGCTGGACGTGGAGATCGAACCCACCGGAGCGCATGAAATCGCCCGGCGCAGCCGCGGCACGCCGCGCATCGCCAACAACCTGCTCCGCCGCGTGCGTGATTACGCCCAGGTCAAACACGAGGGCCGCATCACCTCCGACATCGCCGACAAAGCGCTGGCGATGCTGGAGATTGACCAGAACGGCCTCGACGAGATGGACAAGCGCCTGCTCGAGGCGGTCATCACCAAATTCGGCGGCGGACCGGTGGGCATCAGTTCACTGGCGGTGGCCGTGGGAGAGGAACCGGACACGATTGAGGAAGTCTATGAGCCGTATCTCATCATGGAAGGCTATCTCAAGCGGACTTCCCAGGGCCGCGTGGCGACCGAGTTGAGTTACAAAAAGCTGGGGCTCAAGCCGGCGGCGGGAAATCAGACGAAACTTTTTTAGCTGCGCATACAAGCATGGGGAAATTTCCCTCGCCTAAACAAAGCGCGAAAGCGAAACAAATTTACTTCCGCGCTGATGCGGTGAGATTTTTCGAATGGTGCAGGTTTAATCTCAATGACTGCATAAAAAAGCTCGATGTCGCCGACAAAGAGGAGTTTGAGTCGGGCAAAATTCCAAAGAATATTTTTGATGCTGTGCGGTCAGCATGGGCGGACAATTTGAAAACTCGTTTGCCTTGGAACGAACATTTCGCCGTCATACGTAAGGTGTTAACGAATTCAAGCGACTATGATTCGTTTATGAATTGTTCAATGCACTTGTTGAACAAACTGCCAAAACGGATTCTTATTGCTGTTGCTGCCGGAGAAAGGAAGCGGGCAGAGGAAATTCACGATTCTTTTTTTGCCGATGACGGTGAGATGCGCCTGATGGATTATTTGCGAGTTTGGCAGAGTCGGAGCCGAGCGATGAACAAGCTGATAATTCAAGTGACGGGAAGAAAGTTAAATGACAAAGGCCATCTTGATGCGGAACAGTATTTCCTCGACATGGCGGCAATAAAAGGAACTGCTTCGATTGGAAGCTTGAGATATTTTCTCGGTGGGGTCGTGCCCGTTCGCTTAAAGGACAAGCGCGAAATTACTTATGATGAGACTTTGATGCCCAATGTTGTGCTGCTGCCAGACAAAGACGGCCTTTGGGCGTCTGAGGCCCGCCTCAATCGTTTTTTGAAAAACCTTGGCCGAATTCTTTCTTCCAAAAAGAAGCGAGGAACGTCTCTGTATGAGCCTGATTGGTTGCATGGCGTTGATCAGACTGTGCGATTTATTGTTGAAGGCTGGTGTCAAAATATCACTGTTGATGAGGAAAATTGGCCAATGCTTTGTTTCTTAACAACTTCAGCCCTTGTGAAGTTTCTTCGGTTGTGTAATGTCAAACATTGCAAGCTTGGAAGAAAGGATGCCCGCACCATAGAAAGAGAAATTCAACGGCTCGGATTGGTTAGGCTTCCGCGAGGTCGGATAAAGCATGTCGAGAAAAGGGGCGGACATTTCCATTTCACCTAATTTTGCGACAGCAGACTGCACATCTGATTGTCGCCCTTTTTCCAATATGAGCGCGGTAAAATGCGCTCGTGAAAAAAAGATCGCATCGGCGATTGCCGCCGAAACACGGAAGCTCGTGTAGGAGCAAAAGGCCGAATAAGCTGTGGCACTGGATTTTCCTCGTCACGGCTTTCGTTCCGCTTGGCGTTGAATTGATTCGTTTCACCGAACAGCTGTTGGCGATGTTCAAATGTGATTTGCCCGCACCAATTTTCTTTCATTTCACGTTTAATTCGTGTTTCATTTTGCGGTTTTGAATTATGCCGAAACGGACGGACATTCATTCAGTGCTCATCATCGGCGCCGGCCCGATTATTATCGGCCAGGCGTGCGAGTTCGATTATTCCGGCACGCAGGCCTGCAAGGCGCTCAAGGAGGAGGGCTTCCGCGTGGTGCTCGTCAACTCCAACCCGGCCACCATCATGACTGACCCGGAGTTCGCCGACCGCACCTACATCGAGCCGATCACGCCTGAATGCATCGAAAAGGTCATCGTGCGGGAAAAGGATGAGCTGAAGAGACTCAGGGCCAAGGGCAAGCTGGTTTTGCTCCCGACGCTCGGTGGCCAGACGGCGCTCAACGCCGCGATGGCCCTGTTTCGGAGCGGCGTGTTGAAGAAATACGGCGTGGAGATGATCGGCGCCAACGCCCAGGCCATCGAACGCGGCGAAGACCGCCAGGTCTTCAAAGACCTCATGCTGTCCATCGGGCTCGATGTGCCCGTCAGCGGCACGGCCCATAATCTGGATGAGGCCCGCGCCGTGACGGAAAAGATCGGCCGGTTTCCCGTCATTATTCGTCCCGCGTTTACCCTCGGCGGCACCGGCGGCGGCATCGCTTACAACCGCGACGAGTTCGACGCGCTGGCCAAACGCGGCATGGAGCTATCGCCCGTCTCGGAAATTCTCATCGAAGAATCCCTGCTCGGCTGGAAGGAATTCGAGATGGAAGTCATGCGCGACAAGGCCGACAACTGCGTCGTCATTTGCTCCATCGAAAACTTCGACCCGATGGGTGTCCACACCGGCGACAGCATCACCGTCGCGCCCATTCAGACGCTCACGGACAAGGAATTTCAGATCATGCGCGACCAGAGCTTTGCCGTGATCCGTGCCGTGGGCGTCGAGACCGGCGGCTCAAACATCCAGTTCGCCGTCAACCCGGACAATGGCCGCATGGTCATCATCGAAATGAACCCGCGAGTGAGCAGGAGCTCCGCGCTGGCGTCCAAAGCCACTGGCTTTCCCATCGCGAAAATTGCCGCCAAACTTGCTGTCGGCTATTTGCTTGACGAAATCCGCAACGACATCACGCGCGAGACGCCGGCGAGCTTCGAGCCGACCATTGATTACGTCGTCACCAAAATTCCGCGCTTTGCTTTCGAGAAATTCCCGCAAGCCGACCCCACGCTCACCACGCAAATGAAATCCGTCGGTGAAGCGATGGCGATTGGCCGGACGTTCAAGGAAAGCCTGCAAAAATGTCTGCGCTCGCTGGAGATTGGCCGGTACGGCCTGGGTGGCGACGGCAAACCGTGGCGCATCGGCAACGAAGTTTATGGCGATCGCGATATTTTGCCCAGGGACGTCATCAGTCGCAAACTGAGTGTGCCCAACGCCGAACGCATTTTCTTCATGCGCCACGCCCTCCGCGCCGGCTTCACCATCGAAGAGATTTTCAACCTCACGAAAATTGACCGCTGGTTCCTGGTGCAGATCAAAGAAATCGTGGATTTCGAAGAGGAACTGGCGGAGGTGAGGAATTAAGAATCAAATTATGCCAAACCTGACTCCACTTTCAGCATACGAGGATTTTCAAAAGGTCTTCGTGTATCGCAGCAATTTTCGCCTGTTTGTGCAACTCTTCGTCAAGCTCGATTGGAAATGTCTTGCTCATGCGAATCGGGCGTAAGTTATCGAAGTATGCTAACTAAGTCAAGTTACTTTTTATTTGCTTCACGGTTGGTCACTTTCGTTCCCATCCAAGGCCAAACGCGCCGCACCAGGGGCGAATGCAAGATGAATTCGAGGCCAGCCGCGCGTTGGTGGCGCAGTGACCTCAGAACCAAGCGCCACCGATTTGTTTAAGTCCTTCGGGCGGTTGTCGCTATGTCTCAAAGAGAAATTGTAACGTACCGCGGGTTTCATTAAGCTGCCAGTGTGAATTCCTTCAGTCAGCGCGTTGCCGTCTGCGCCGCCGGCTTCGCTTTGTTGATTTCATTGGCTGAACCGACTGCTGGCGCCAAGCCGACAGTTGAGCAATGGGGCATTTTTGCAGTTTCGTTGGCCGGCCCAACCAACGGCAACCCGTTTCTGGATGTCCAATTTTCCGCCCGGTTCCAGCTTGGCGACACCAACATCACGGCGGACGGGTTTTATGACGGTGACGGCGTTTATCGCGTCCGTTTCATGCCGGAGAAACAAGGGCGCTGGCATTATGTGACGCACAGCAACGTCCAGAAACTCGATGGCCACACCGGCGAGTTCATGGTCGGGCCGCCGTCAGGCAATGATCATGGGCCGGTCCACGTCGCGCACACGTATCATTTTGCCTATGATGATGGCACACCGTATTGGCCCATCGGCACGACCTCCTATAACTGGTGGCACATGTCGGAGCCGCTGGAAAAAGAGACGTTGACGACTTTGGCAGCCTCGCCGTTTAACAAAATCCGCATGTGCGTCTTTCCCAAACACGAACTCGGCAAGACCAATGAACTGGCGCTGTACCCTTTTGCAGGGACACCTCCGAAGAATTGGGATTCTTCCCGATTCAACCCGGCGTTTTTTCAACATCTGGATGAACGCGTGGGCGAATTGCGCGACCTCGGCATCGAAGCGGACGTGATTTTGTTTGATCCCTATGACAAGAGCCGATGGGGATTTGACCGAATGCCGCCAGCCGTGGATGACCGCTACGTGCATTATATCGTGAGCCGGCTGGCAGCATACCGCAATGTCTGGTGGTCGCTGTCCAACGAGTATGATTTCAACAAAAACAAAACCGAGGCCGACTGGGACCGGTTGTTTCAGATGGTCGAGGCGGCGGACCCGTACGGACATTTACGCTCCATCCACAATGGTTTCCTGATTTATAACAACGGCAAACCGTGGGTCACGCACGCGAGCATTCA
>Ga0335078_10016672_pt1 | contig 10906 bp, 5 predicted proteins | sample Lox_Sample_32_FD_206711 | JGI IMG/M metagenome (GOLD analysis project Ga0335078, IMG submission 206711) | Soil microbial communities from Loxahatchee National Wildlife Refuge, Florida, United States - Lox_Sample_3.2 | ecosystem: Environmental > Terrestrial > Soil > Wetlands | place: USA: Florida... | reverse complement strand
ATCCTCTGAGCCAGTTAATGTACTTGGACACTAAGACTTACCTGGTAGGAGATATTCTTACCAAAGTCGATCGCATGAGCATGGCGACTTCCCTGGAAGTGCGCGTCCCCATCCTGGACCACGTGTTCGTGGAGTGGGTCACTGGTTTGCCCGCCGGCTGGAAATTGCGCGCCAGCCAGGGGACCTGCCAGCCCAAGTACATTCTGAGGAAGCTGGCGGAGCGCGTCGGAGTTCCACCGGAGGTGCTCTACCGGCCCAAACAGGGATTCTCCCTTCCGCTGATTCACTGGCTCCGGAACGAATTGAGAGGTGAGTTGCCGCGCCTGCTACTGGAGCCGCGTTCGCTCCAGCGGGGATATTTCGAACCGCGTGCCGTGCGGCGGCTGCTCGACGAGCACTGGCGCGGACGGCGGGATCACTCCTACCAGATTTGGTTGCTTTTGGTTCTGGAGCTCTGGCACCGAAACTTCCTTGAGGCCAGAAGCGACTTTCCTTCGTTGACCGCCCTGGAAGTAACCAAGGGAGGCTGGAGGGGTGGGGGTGACCAATCCGTGGGCGCGAGGATTTCTGCGGCACCTGGGGAGATTGCCAGGTGAAAACCCACACCCAAGTCCAGAATGAGGCCCAGCCACCGGTCGCATCCGCGACGGGCAACGGACTGCCGGTCGCCTTCTTGATGACCAATACTCTTGAAACCGGCGGAAGCGAGCGCCAATTTGTCAGAATGGCGCGCGCCTTGGATCGAAAGGAGTTTGCGGTTGAGCTGGGCTGCGCCAACCGAAGGGGTGCTCTGTCGCGTGAGGTTGGAGAAATCGCTGAGTTTCGACTCGGCGGCAGCCTTTACGGCGTTCAGTCGTTGCGATCGCGGATGGCTTTATGCAGGCGTCTTCGCGCTCACCGCGTGGCGGTAGCCCATTCGTTTGACTTCTACACCAACCTGATTCTGATCCCGGCGGCGCGGATGGCCGGAGTCCCGGCGGTGATCGGCAGCCAGCGTCAGATAGGCGATTTGTTGACACCGCTCCAGACCGCCGCACAAGGCACAGCCTTCCGACTCTGCGATCGTATCGTTTGCAACTCCCATCGCGCGGCCGACCGGTTGCTCGACGGCGGGATTGCGGGTGAAAAGCTGGTCGTCATTCCCAACGCTTTGCCGAAAGAGGCGTTTGAGAAAGCCGTCCCCGTGCTGCCAAGGAAGCCGGGGGTTCTGCGGGTAGGGATGATCGGCCGGATGAACGGACCCGTAAAGAACTATCCGCTCTTTCTCCGCGCCGCGAATCGCTTGGCTGACGATTTCCCAGCGGTCGAATTTCTGCTGGTAGGCGACGGATTCCTGCGGCCCTCGCTGGAGAAGTTGGTGGCGGAGCTAGGTTTAGAGGATCGCGTCAGATTTCTGGGCGAACGACACGACATCCCCTCCGCTCTGGCGGCCATGGACGTTTCCGTGGTGCCATCCGCCTCGGAGAGCCTGTCGAACGTGATTCTGGAATCAATGGCCGCTGGCGTGGCCGTCGTGGCTACACGTGTGGGGGGAACGCCAGATGCGGTGCAGGAAGGCGAAACGGGACTCCTCGCCTTACCCGATGACACAGAGAGCCTGGCTTCGGCTATCTCGACATTCTTGGCGCAACCGGAATTGCGACTTAAGTGTGGCAGGCAGGCAGCCGAGCGGGCGCGCGCCCGGTTCACCCTGGATGCAGTTTGCGGCCAGTTCGAGCAGGTCTACTGGGACGTTTTGGGCGAAAAAGGCTGGACTCGCGGACGAGAAACCCCGCAGGCAGCGGCCGGTGCCTCCGGTCGCCTAAGGGTGGCCATCGTGGCGGCCTCGTCGCGCTGGGTGGGAGGTCAATCCGTGCAGGCTGATCTCCTGATCCGCCACTGGCAGAACGACCCCGATATCGAGGCCCGCTTTGTTCCGGTCGACCCCGACCTGCCTCGTTGGCTGGCTTGGGCTGCGAGGATTCCCTTTGCTCGGACACTCCTTCGCCTGCCGTTCTACCTGATCGAACTGTGGAAGGCGGCCGGGAAGGCGGATCTTCTGCACCTTTTCAGCGCTTCCTACTGGTCCTTCCTGGTGGCGCCGGTGCCGGCCTGGATCGTCGGACGCTTACGCGGGAAAAAGGTCTTGATCAACTACCACAGCGGTGAAGCCAGGGATCACCTTCGCCGCTCTCGCACCGCCGTGCCGGTGTTGCGGCGAGTGGACGGGATCGCCGTCCCTTCGGGGTATTTGGTGGACGTCTTCCGCGAGTTCGGGTTGAAGGCTCACCCCGTACCGAACATCGTCGACGCTCGCCAGTTCCGCTATCGCCAGCGAATACCGCTCCAGCCCCGCTTGATTTGTACACGCGGGTTTCATCGTTACTACAGAGTGGATCTGGTGGTGAGGGCGTTTGCCGAGGTCACCAAAGAATTCCCGGAGGCCGTCTTGTTGCTACCGGGCCGGGGGATGTTGGAGGGTGAGATTCGGGGACTCGTGGCGCAGTTGAATCTGACCGGCGTCGAGTTCACTGGGGTTGTGCCTTACCGCGAAATCGGGGGCGTTTACGATCGGGCTGACATCTTCATCAACGCCTCATGGGTGGACAACCTGCCGCTCACGATTCTCGAGGCATTCGCCGCGGGGACTCCGGTGGTGACGACGGCGCCGGACGCAATCCGATACGTGGTGGAACATGAACGTACCGGCCTTCTCTGCGAGCCCGGCGATTGGCAGGCCCTGGCCAGGAATGTTATTCGCCTGCTTCACGAGCCTGGCCTCGGCTTGCGTCTCGCGGAGGAAGCGCACGTGGAGTTGCAGCGATATCAATGGCCCGCGGTCCGTGGGCGGTGGCTGGACCTTTATCGTTCGCTGGTGGCGGTGAAGACTGCGGACGCTCCGAGGCCCGTTGATCGCGACGCGGTTTTGACGGTGAATGACCCGTAAACAGCGCCGGCATTCCGCGCGCCAAAAGCGAGAATTCTATTTGCCGGATCACTTTCGGTGAGGGTTGACTGTCGCATACAATGTCTTAATATATTGTTAGTTAATCATCCTTGATTGTAATTATGTTAACGACATACACTCTGTAGATAAGGAGCTTGCTAACCCATGTCCGACCATCTGAATCCGCCGCATGGCGGAGAACTAGTGAATCTCTTTGCAGCGCCGGAGAGGGTTCTCGAACTTCAGGCCGATTCGCGGGACTGGCCGTCTTGGGACCTCACTGGCCGGCAACTCTGCGATCTCGAACTGCTATTGAGTGGCGGGTTCTCCCCGCTGCGCGGGTTCCTCTCGCGCCCCGACTACGACCGCGTTTGCAATGAAATGCGCCTGGCGAGTGGGAAGGTCTGGCCGATTCCAATCACACTGGATGCGACCGCGGAATTTGCCAAAAGCCTCCAGCCCGGATCGAGCGCCGTGGCCTTGCGTGACCCGGAGGGTGTGATGCTCGCCGTATTGCACGTGGACGACGTCTGGCAGCCCGACCGGCACGCGGAAGCCGAGATGGTGTTCAAAAGCACCAGCCTCGCTCACCCTGGCGTCGCGCATCTGTTGCGGACCTCACATCCCTGGTACGTGGGCGGCCGGCTGGAAGGAATCCAGAGACCGGCTCACTACGACTTTCGCTCGTTGCGGCTGACTCCCGCCGAACTGCGGGCCGAATTCGTGCGGCTGGGCTGGCGGCGCGTCGTCGCCTTCCAGACCCGCAACCCGATGCACCGCGCTCACCAGGAACTCACCTTGCGGGCTGCCAAGAATGTCGAGGCCAACCTTCTGATCAACCCCTCCGTGGGCATGACGAAGCCCGGCGACGTCGAGTACTACGTCCGCGTGCGTTGCTACGAGGCGCTGCTGCACCGTTATCCCAAGGACACGGCCAAGCTTTCGCTGTTGCCGCTGGCCATGCGCATGGGAGGTCCACGCGAAGCCGTCTGGCACGCCATCATCCGTAAGAATCATGGGTGCTCCCACTTCATCGTCGGGCGCGACCACGCCGGTCCCGGGAACGACGAAAACGGCAAGCCGTTCTACGGTCCCTACGAGGCCCAGGAACTGCTCCGCCAGCATCAGGAGGAACTGGGTGTCGTCATGGTTCCTTTCCAGATGATGGTTTACCTTCAGGGCGAGGACCGTTATGTCCCCGAGGATGAAGTTCCGGCGGGCGCTCACACCCTGAATATCTCGGGCACCGAGTTGCGGCGGCGGCTGAACGAAGGCCAGGAGATTCCTTCCTGGTTCACTTTTCCCGATGTGGTCCGGGAACTCCAGCGCAGCTATCCGCCCCGGTATCGCCAGGGATTCACCGTATTCTTTACCGGACTCTCGGGTTCCGGCAAGTCCACCATCGCCAACGTGCTGCGCACCAAGTTCCTGGAAATGGGTGGGCGGCCGGTGACGCTGCTGGACGGCGACATCGTGCGCAAGCACCTGTCGTCCGAGTTGGGATTCTCCAAGGAACACCGCGACATCAACATCCGGCGCATCGGCTTTGTAGCCTCGGAGATCACCAAGAACGGCGGAATCGCCATCTGCGCGCCGATCGCCCCTTACGATTCCATCCGCAAGGAGGTAAGGGGGATGATTCAGCCGCTCGGCGGGTTCATTCTGGTTCATCTCTCCACCTCGCTCGATGTTTGCGAGGGACGCGACCGCAAAGGCCTTTACGCCAAGGCTCGAGCCGGGCTGGTGAAGGAATTTACCGGCATCTCTGACCCCTACGAAACGCCGACCGACGCCGACGTGACGATTGACACCAGCGAAGTCAGTCCGGAGGAAGCAGCTCAGGAGGTTTTCCTTCACCTGGAGCGGCAGGGATTCATCGGCGCCAACGCCTCCTCGGATTCGACTTCGGCGGCGGCCAGCGGCGCCTGATGACGGGCGGAGCGCGAGCCACACCTAGGCTAGCGTACTGGTGAGCAAAACCGGGGAAGGCGGGGCTTGCACGCCGCTGCCAAGCGAGCAGCAATCAAAATCGCCCGTTCGCGTGGTGGCCGGTGCGGTGGGCTGAGGCGCCGTCCTTCCCCAGCCCCGTTCAGCACCTGCCAGCCTATATCCTCGCTGCGCTCACGGCTAGGTCAACGCTAGTGGTTCGACTCCGGAGGCGAGCCCGGGATATTGGGCACGCGAGCGTAGCGGCCGGTTTTGGCGTCACTCAGCACGATGCGGTGGGCATCGAGGATGGTGGCCGTGGCCTGTTCGAACTGTACCAGCGCCGAAGCATAGGTGGCGCGGGCCTTGGCTTCGTTGCCCTCCGAGGTCACCAGGTTCTGCTGTTCCAGAATGACGTTGAGCGTGGTTGACGTGCCCGCCCGGAATTTCTTTTCCTCCGCGTCCAAGGCCTGCTGAGCATACACCCGTGCCTGCGCGGCCGCGGTGATCTGGGCTTTAGCCTGGGTGACAGCGATCTCCGCGTTGCGCACGTCCTGCGCCACCTGGTTCTTCTGCCGCTGCAGCGAGGTCTCCATCATGTGCTGCTCGACGAGCGCCTGGGCGGCGTTCGCCTGCTGGGCGCGATTGTGCAACGGAAGACTGAACGTGAAGCCTACGGAGTAGTTCGGGTAGTTGTTACTGAAGACATTCGAAAGAGAATCGCCCAGCCCGCCCGGGGAGGTGGCAATGATGTTGAAATTCTGGTCGCGCACGATTCGGATGCCGGAAAGGCCGGCCGGCGCATAAGTGGCAAAGGCGTCGAGGCTGGGAAGCAGACCGTTGCGGTTGTTCTGGATTACGTACTCCTGGTTGCGCAGGTTCAATTGGTCCTGCTCAATCTCAGGACGGTTCTCAGTCGCCTCTTTCAGCGCCTGCTCGAGAGCAGGAATATCGTCGGGCCGCGGCTCCGGCAGCTGATCCGTGGCGTCAATCTGGACCGGCGCCAGCTGCGGATCGACGTTTTTGGACAGCATGGTTTTCAGCACCTCCTGCTGCTGCAGGTAAGTCGTCTGGGCTATGACAAGGTTCTGCTGGCTGTTAGCGAGCTGAGATTGAGCCTGGACGACGTCCAGGGGAGCGAGTAGGCCCACCTCCACCTCCTTCTTGTCGTCGTCGACGAGTTGCTGGGCGTACTTGATGGCGGCTTCCGCCACGCGGACCTGGTCCTTATCCGCGAGCAAGGTGTAGTAGGCATTGAGCACCTGGGCGACGCTCGAGATCACCTGCTGCCGAAAGACGCTGTCGGCCACCTTGAGGTCGTTGCGGGCAATGCGAATGAACACCGCGTTGGCGCGATAACCGAAGCCCTTCAGCAGGTGCTGATCGAGACCGACCGCTAAGCCCGACCCGACCGAGGGATTGAACAGCGAGAAAATCGAGTTGGTCGTCTGGCGCTGACCAGACACGGTGACCGCGTAACTGGTGCCGGAGGTGAAGCCCTGCCCGTAGAAAGTCTGATAGGTTGCAGTATGGCTGCTCTCGACCGGCTGGCCGATCAGTTCGGTGTAGTTGAGAGGGCTCTGAGCGTAGTTATATCCGTAGCTGAACCCGGCGAAAGGGTCACAGCACCCGACAAAACCCGTGTTGATGGCTGCGTTGGTTCCGGAAAAAGCTCCCGCCGTAGAGCTGCTGCTCCCCGTGAAGCCGCTGACGCCGGTGCCGATGGCCCCCGTGAACAGAGCGTTTGAGACCACCGCCCCCTGCACGCCGCGGGCGGCGCCTCCGCTCTTGGCGCGCAGAAGGTCAAGTTGGGCCAGGGGTAGTTGAAAGCGACCCACCGCAATGTCGAGATTATTCTGCAGCGCCAGCGCCAGGGCATCCTCGAGCGAAAGCTCCAGCTTGCCGTCTCGGATCAACTCATAAATCTGGGCAGAATTGCGCAGCGATTCGGAGGGAACCGGGGGATAAGCGTAAGCCTTGAAAAGGGAGGTTCCGTTCTCATAACTGAAGCCGGTCGTCTTGGCTGCCGGCTCCTGCGGACTGGATCCTTGAGGTTGCTGGGCCTGCAGGGCCGCAGTCGCCGCCGCTGCGAGCGCCAGCGCTCCCAGCCAACCTCGAAAACGATTCGGTCTCACCGTTTGCCTCCTTACGGAAATCGATTCTGACTTTGTCGGAACAAAAGCATATCGCAATCTGCATCCGCTGTCGCCTTCATGCCCTCAACCCCACCTCTTCAACTTTACGAAGCAAGGCGGCAACATTTTACGATCGCCAAACGTATTTGCCAGTGAGTGGAAGTGGATGGTAAGCTGGAGGGGTTGGGGGACTTCATCGAGTCGCAGTCGGCTGCGACGCCTCTGCCCAATCTGTTTGCTCGCTCGTTCTGGCCAGGCGGATTTCGCTCGGGACGATATCTGCGGCAGAAGGAGGGGTTCGGGACTTTGGATTCCGGGTTGCTGCAAGGTGTTGCCCTTTCTCCGTTCTCCTCTGTGTACTTGGAGCCCCGATCGGCCCGCGTTTCCCACTCCGCCGCGTGTCTTATCAAATGGCGGGCTGCCGCCCTTTGGCGCCAGAGCCGGGTTTGAAACTCCGCCTCCAGGAAATGCGTAGTTAAAGTCTTGTGCCTATTTTCCGGTCTGAAATCGAGACCCGTGAGGAGAGAACAATGAGTTTGAATAAGTACCGCTGGATTACCGCCGTCCTGGTGCTCGGGACATGGATGACGTTGGCCGTCGACCCGGCTGCGCTTCAGGCTCAACAACAGGCTCAATCTTCGACTTCCGCGCCGGCCGCAAAGTCGGAAACCAGCTCCGCACCGGCGATCGAATACAAGACGCATTCCACGTTTCCCAATTTTCTCGGGGCTTACACGGCTCCGTACGTGGCTCCCGCCCGCATGGTCAACTCCCCGCGCCTCGAATCGTTGATTCGCGACGGCAAGCTGGAACTGAGCGTTGACGACGCCATCGTGCTGGCGTTGGAGGACAACCTCGATATCGCCGTGGCGCGCTATCAGATCCCGTTTGCCGAGACTGACTACCTGCGCGCCAAGGCGGGCGGCGCCACCCGCGGCGTCACCGGGGCCTTTCAGTCGTCGGCCCTGTTCGCCGGCGCCATCGGCGGCGGCGTCAGCGGGATCAGCGGCGGAGGCAGCAGCGGCGCGGGCGGATATGCCGGCGCGGGCGGCGCCACCAACATCGGCGCCATCGGCTGCTGCGACCCTGCTGCCGGCGTCAACTTCGGATGGGACCTCGGCACCACGCCGCTGAACTACTCCGCCGTGACCGGTATCCCGGTCACTACCAACCAGACCACGACCATGAGCACCTTCTATGGGCAGGGGTTCCTCACGGGAACCAGCTATGCTGTGGCTGTGTTCGGTGAGCGGCAGTCCACCAATTCTCTCAGCGCGCTCTTCAATCCTCAGACGCCCAGCGGCCTGGAGATCGGCATCAACCAGCACCTGCTGAACGGATTCGGGTACCGCGCCAACGCCGTTTTCATTCGGCAGGCGCACAACGAACTGAAGATTGCCGACAGCGTTTTCCGGCAGCAGGTGATGACCACCATCGGCCAAGTGCTGAACGACTATTCGAACCTGCTCGCCGACCAGGAGCAAGTAAGAGTGGCGCAGCAGGCGGTGAATTACGCCCAAGTCTTTCTCGAGGACAATAAGAAGCAGGTGCAGATCGGCACCCTGGCCCCCATTGAAATCGTGCGCGCCGAATCCGAGGTGGCCACCGACGAACAAGCGCTGGTGGTGGCGCAGACCACCTACCGCCAGCAGCAAGAAACCCTCAAGACGGCCCTTTCCAAGCGGGTGAGCCCGGAACTGGCAGCGTCCGAGATTGAGGCTACCGACAAGCTACCCGAACCTGCACCTGATGATATAGCGGCACTGCCGGAAGCCTTGAAGATCGCCATGCAGAACCGGCCGGAGGTCGAGCAGGCAGACTTGAACCTCGCTAACCAGGAGATCACCATCAAATCGAACCGCAATCGCTTGCTGCCGACGTTTGACGTTTTCGCCTCCTGGGTGCCTTCCGGATTGAGTGGCGACCGAATCGTTCGCAACCCCACCACCGGCCAGATCGTCGAGGTGGTACCGGGCGGAATCTGGGATTCGCTGGGCAATTCGTTTGGCGGCACCTATCCGAATTACTCTTACGGCGCCAGCCTTAGCGTTCCCATTCGCAATCGCTCCGCCCAGGCCGACGCTGCTCGCGCCATGCTCGAGCAGCGGCAACTTGAAACTGAACTCCAGCGCAGCAAGAACCAGATCGAGCAGGACGTGCGCAACGCCGAGATCGCCGTCACCCAGGCCAAAGCCCAGATCAACGCCGCCGTCAAGGCTACCCAACTTGCCAAGGAGACGCGCGACGCCGAACAGAAGAAACTCAAGCTTGGCGAATCGACCGCGTTCAACGTCATCCAGACCGAGCGCGACTACGTCACCGCGCAGGGCAACGAGGTGAAGGCTCGCGCCACGTATGCCCAGGCGCTAGTGCAATACCAGCAGGCCACCGCCACCATCCTCGACAAGTACAACGTCCGCATGGCCGACGCCAAAACCGGCCGTTACTCCGGCGCCCACAACATCCCTGGTGCACCGGAAACGGAATCGAGCGGCTCGACGCGCGAGTAGGGTTCGGAAGACAACGAAACTGGCAAGGGGCGGACGGGACGATGGGCTGGGAACGGGACTGGGAGCAAAGCAGGTTCTGTTCTGCCCCCGTCCCTCTCCTTGCCTTTTGGTGTTGTTTCCGGTCTCTTTCTTTCATCACCTTGGAGCAACCGCGCGAACTCCCTCCACTAGCCTCGAAACCTCTTCTTCCGTCGTGTAACAGGCGCAACCGGCGCGTACCAACCCCTCCTCGCCCAAGCCCAGCCGTTCGACGATCGTCGTGGCGTAGAAATCGCCGTGCGACGCGAAAACTCCGTGCTCGGCCAGGCTCGCCGCCACCCGTTTCGAGGGAATGTCCCTCACTGTGAACGAGACCGTCGGCGTGCGCGGGCGTGCAGGCGGCGGACCGTAGACCGTCACTCCATCGATCGCCGAAAGACCCTCCCAGAGTTGGTGTACCAGCGCTGCGTGCCGGAGATGCAACCCGTCCAATGTTGCGCTCAACCGCTCGCGCCGCGTGGCGCCAGGCGCCAGCGAGGCGAGGAAATCCACCGCCGCCGCTGCGCCCACCATGCCTTCATGATTCTGAGTTCCCGTCTCCGCGCGCTCGGGCGCGGTGTTGGGCGCGGGCAGGAGCTTGGGAAATTCCACCGACTCCAGCAAATGTCGTTTGCCGTAAAGCACCCCGATATGCGGGCCGTAGAACTTGTAGGCCGAGCATGCCAGGAAGTCGCAATCGAGGGAACGGACATCAGTAAGCGTGTGCGGCGCCGAGTGGACGGCGTCCACAAACAGCAGCGCCCCGGCGGCGCGGGCCAATTCGCCCGCGCGGCGCGCGTCGTTGATGGTCCCCAGAGCGTTGGAGGCCGCGCCCAAGGCTACCAGCTTGGTTCGCTTGCCTGTGGCGGATTGTAAGTCCTCCCAATCAAGTTCTCCGCTTCCGGGGACCGCCTTCACCACGCGCAGGGTGGCCCCGCGTTCGCGTGCCACCGCCCGCCACGGGGCAACATTGCCATGATGGTCGAGCTCCGTCACGATGATCTCGTCCCCAGCGCCCCACCGCTCTCCCAGCCCCCGCGCAAGATGAAACGTGAGCGTTGTCATGTTGGCGCCGAACGCGATCTCTTCCGGACTGGCGTTGAGAAAGTCGGCTAAAGCTGCCCGCGCGTTTTCGATCGCCTGATCGGTCTCGGTACTCGTCGGATATGCCCAGTGGGTGTTGGCATTATGATGGTAGAGGTAGTCGGCCATGGCCTCTACGACCTCGCGCGGTACCTGCGTCCCCCCGGGGCCGTCAAAGTAGGCTACGGCCTGACCATGGTGGCGGCGGTCGAGGGCCGGAAAATGGGCCCGGATTTCCTCAACCGGAAGCAGACCGCGGTCGCTTTCCCGCATGGCCTGTATCATAAGGGATATCTCCTCATTGTTAA
>Ga0335078_10016670_pt1 | contig 10906 bp, 8 predicted proteins | sample Lox_Sample_32_FD_206711 | JGI IMG/M metagenome (GOLD analysis project Ga0335078, IMG submission 206711) | Soil microbial communities from Loxahatchee National Wildlife Refuge, Florida, United States - Lox_Sample_3.2 | ecosystem: Environmental > Terrestrial > Soil > Wetlands | place: USA: Florida... | reverse complement strand
CATTGCCCACGCTCCCCAGTGAGCCGGTCACCGGCTGGGCATGTCCCAGCACCGCAGTGTGCCGAGCTCCGACGCGGAGCTCGGCACCGGACCCCTCGACCCGGAAGAACCCAATTTCGCAAAAGCAGACCTGTTCGGACAGATCAGCACTCAAATCACCAGCGTCAAAAAGATTTCACTGACCCCGGTGACCACATCAGCCTCATATCTTATGCGGTATCGCGACGCGTCGTAAATTTAACAGACCCCACGGCTCGCCGCCCATGGGTATCAAAATGGCTGGTGGGGCGGGTGGGGCTCGAACCCACGACCGGCGGATTATGAGAAGTACGACTCCGTACATCGTACGCACTACCTGCACGGATACCACGGAGCCATGCCGCCGGTGGCCCTGCTTGCACTGTTTGCACCGATGGCTCGGTCCACGAACCGGTCCACGACCAGCACAGCGAGCGCCGGACGCCGACTACGGAGCGTTATATGCACCGCGCGATATCCGCCGTTCGGTACGGTCAGCGACTGGTTGATGCTTGATGTGAGGCGGTGCCCAGAATGGTTGTTCTGCCTCTCGGACCGCTAGAGCTTCGCCGCAGAGAGGGGACCGAAGGTGCAGCGGTTCTCTCGTCATCTTAGATCGGGATCAGCCGGCCTGCACTCGCTGCTCAACGACTGAATCGCCCCCGGGTCTTCGAAGAGCCCAGGATATGCTCGCATCCTGCCGCGACCTATCGCGCAGCTACCCGACGGAGCCGAGCATGATCGCATTGAATCCGCTGTGCACGATGAAGGTGAGGCTGAAGGAGCCGCTGGACGCCGGGAACACCCCTACCGGGCAGCGTGTGATCGCCGAGATCGCCAGCGCCAGCCTGTCGGGACGCCTGAGCGGCGGCCTGGCCGGGGGCAGCAGCGCAGACTGGCTCACCATGGCCCGCGGCGGGCTCGGGCTTCCCGACGTGCGCATTGCTATCAGGACCGACGACGGCGCGGTGGTTCTGATGCGCTATGCAGGGCGGATACGGTTCGTGCCCGGCCAGGCGTCCATCGTGATGATCGCTCCCGTCTTCGAGACCGGAGACCCGCGATATTCGTGGCTCAACGAGATACAAGCAGTCGGCAAAGGCATCCTGTCCGCAGACCTGACAACCCTCGACTACGAAATATGTGAACTTCAATAGCACAGGCTCCGCAGCCATACGGTGAGCCCTTCACGAAAGCTATGAGTTGCCGTGGCACGGCCGGCGCATAAGCGGATGATATTTGCCCGCAGGGTCCCTGGGCGCTGCTCATCGCCGCAGAACGCATAGCCGGCAGGGAGCCGTTTTCCTGGGTGGCCTAGCATGGCACCTTCAGGGTGATAGCGCGGAAGGAAGGCGCCCTTCAGTCAATGGCACCGAGGTAGGTCCAATGTCTGTCTTGCCGGACGAACCTGCTCGTCTCCGCGAGGACGCCACGCTGCCCCTGCCGGACGTACATAGCACGGAACTGCACCGTGCCGGTGGCGTCGAAAAGCCCGCCGTCACGCGTTTCCAGGATGGCGAGGCGGGTCCACCGGAGTGCCGGGTCGAGGCTGAGGGTCCGCGGACGGCCTGACGGGTGCCAGGTGCGCAGGAGGTAACCGGCGTCCCCGACGGCGAATGCGCTGTAGCGGGAGCGCACGGCCCGGTCCACCAGGTCCCGGTCGGCCACGCGCACGAAGCAGAACCTCAGCCCGACCCCGGCGTACCAGCTCTCGGTGATAGCGTCCTCGGGCAGCGTGAGGGCTTTGGCGATCGCGGCTGCGGGCGGCGCTTCGTCGCCGGTCAGGTAGCGCGGGGATCGCAGGTGCAGGCTTATATCCGGGCCGTCGACGGCGACCGTGACCGGGCCGATCCCCTCTTCGAACACGAACTGCGGGGCGGCCTGTCCCCCGTTCCGGCGGGCGAGGACGGCGGCGGTGCCCAGGGTGAGGTGACCAGCGAACAGCAGCTCCTGGCGCGGGGTGAAGATCCGGACCCGGCAGGTGCACGAGAGATCGGCGGGCGGCAGCACGAAGGTGGTCTCTGAGAAGTTGAACTCCCGGGCCAGCCGCTGCATGATCTGGTCGGCGATACCGCCGGCATCGGGGAAGACCGCCAGCTGGTTTCCGCCGAACGGCCGTCGCTGAACACGTCCACCAGGCTGAAATCGAACCCTATGGCTCAGCCCGCCACCACATCCATCTCGACCGCCGCGCCCAGCGGCAGGGCGGCGACGCCGATCGCGGTGCGGGCCGGGTAGGGCTCGGCGAAGTGCCTGCGGTACGCCTGGTTCATCGCGCCGAACTGCGACATGTCGGTCAGGTAGACCCCGACCCGGATCACGTCGTCCAGGTCCTTGCCGATCGCCGCCAGAGTCGCCGCGATGTTGCGCAGGATCTGGTCGGCCTGCTGGGCGACGTCGCCGTCGATCAGCTCGCCGGTGGCCGGGTCCTGGGCCACCTGCCCGGACAGGAAAAGCAGCCCGCCGCCGCGCACGGCCACCGAGAACGGCAGGCCCGATGGTGGCAGCTGGTCACTGGTAACGGCGTCACGTGTCATGGCCGGTGAGTTCCTTTCCCTTCTGTGCTGAGGGTGCTCCAGGCTCGGTCACCTCGGCGCGGCCTCGAGCGCGGCGCTGACCACGTCCAGGCCCAGCTCAAGTTGGTCCGCTGGCTCGTAGCCCAGGCCGAGCCGGATGATGCGGGCGCTGTCGCCGAACCAGGGACCCGCAGCGATCTGCGTCCGCTGCGCCGCCAGGTGTGCGTGAAAGCGGTCGATGTCAGCCGGCCCGAAGGTGCCCGGGTCAAGCTGCATGCAGCAGAACGCCCCCGCCTGCGGGCGCAGCCAGTGCAGCCGGCCGGCGTGCGCCTTGATCCAGCGCTCGACGATGCCGCGGGACTCGGCCAGGACCGCGCCGCGCGCGGCCAGCACCTGCTCCGCTTGGGAGAGCACCTTGGTGGCGAGGAATTCGTCGATGGTTCCGCAGGCGATCGAGGAGTTGAACTTAGCCAGCCGGAGTTGGTCGTACAGCCCCGGGTCGGGCACGGTCAGCCATCCGACGCGCAGGCCCGGCACACCGTAGGCCTTGGACAGCGAGGCGCAGGTAAGCAGGCGCGGCGACGCTCCGGCGAAGCTGGCGGCGGGCGGCCTGTCCCCGTGGGTGGCTTCCCGGAAGGTCTCGTCGATCAGCAGCAGGGCGTCCGGGCAGGTGCGCGACATGGCGGCGAGCATCTGCTCCACCTCGCCCTCGGTGATCGTCACGCCCGCGGGGTTCTGCGGCGAGGCGAACATGACCAGCTGGGTCCGCGGCGACAGCCGGGCGGCGAACGCGTCGAGGTCGATGCGATAGCCGTCGCCGAACCGGGATTGCACGGTTACCACGGGCGCGCCAAGGCCGCGCAGCGCGTCGAACGCCGGCGGGAAGCAGGGCCGCCCGACCAGGATCTCGCCGTCGCCGCACAGCAGGCCAGTGAGGAACAGCGCCCCGGCCGCGCCGGCCGTGATCAGCACCTGGTCATCCAGGATGCCAAGCCGGGCGGCCAGCAGGGCACGCAGCGCCGGGTCGCCGGCGGAGGTGCCGTAGCCGAGGTTCACCTCGGCCAGGCTGGCCAGGCCACCGGGGCCGAGCAAGTCGGCAACTGCCAGATCGCTAGCCATGCTCTCACCGAGGTAGTACCGCGGTTTCCCGTCGATCAGGGCGGTGATCGGGCTGGCCGGGAACTGTCGCATCGACCTGGTCCTTGTCTGGCTGGCGGGTGGTTACCTGGCCATGTTTGCCGGGTGGGGGGTGACGGCGCCAGGGCCAATGCCGCAAAATTGGTTTGTAGATGGAGCCAATCGAGCTTGGTGAGCGCCTGGGCCGCTGGCCAGCGGGCCGCGGGCCGCTGCACGTGCTGCTGGCGGCGCGCCTGCGCCAGCTGATCGATGAGGGCGAACTGCCGCCCGGCGAGCCGCTGCCGCCCGACCGGGCCCTCGCCGCGGCGCTGGCGGTCGGCCGCAGCACCGTGGTCGCCGCCTACGACCTGCTGCGCCAGGACGAGCGGATCATCCGGCGGCAGGGCAGCGGCACCCGGGTCGCCGGGCCCGAGCCCGGCGGCGTGCGGCGGACGACCAGCGCGCCGATCTTCCTGCACCTGCTGGAGCCGGGCGACGGGGTGATCCCGCTCGCCTGCGCCGCACCCGACACCCCGCCGCCGGAACTGGCCGAGGCGTACGCCCGCATCGTGCCAACCCTGGTCGCCCCCGGCGACATCGGCTATTACCCGGCCGGCCACCCGGCGCTGCGCCGCGCGATCGCCGGCCGCTACACCGGACGCGGAATCCGCACCGGCCCGGAGCACATCCTGGTCACCACCGGCGCCCAGCAGGCTCTGTCGCTGCTCGCCCGCGCGCTGCTGGCACCGGGCGACCGGGTACTGGTGGAGGGACCCACCTACCCCGGCGCGCTGGAGGCGTTCCGGGAGCAGGCAGCCGTACCGCGTCCGCTGCCGGTCGGGCTCGGCAACCTGGCGGCAGCGCGCGAGCAGCACGCCGTCCTCGCCTACGTGATCTCGACCTTTCACAACCCGACCGGATCGGTGCTGCCCCCGCTCGCCCGGCGGGCGCTGGTGCAGGCCGCAGCGGCGGCCGGTATCCCGCTGATCGACGACGAGGTGCTCAGCGACCTGGCGTTTCCCGGGGTGCAGGTGCCGCCGCCGCTGGCCGCCTACGCCGACGGCGTGGTCTCAGTCGGCTCGCTCAGCAAGAGCATCTGGGGCGGCCTGCGGATCGGGTGGGTGCGGGCCCCCGAGCCGCTGATCGCCCGGCTCGCCCGGCTGCTCGCTGTGCATGATCTCGGCGGGAACATTCCGGCCCAACTCGCCGCCGCCGAACTGATGCCGCGCCTGGACGAGTTGTCCGCGCGCCAGGCCCCGGCCCGGCAGGCCCACCACGACCACCTGCGCGCCGAACTGGCCCGTCACCTACCCGGCTGGGACGCGCCCCCGGTGCCTGGCGGGCAGACCCTGTGGGTGCGCCTGCCGTACGGCGACGGGACCTCGTTCGCGCAGACCGCGCTGCGCCACCGCGTCGCGATCCTGCCGGGCAGCGGCCTCGACGCCTCCGGGCGCAGCCAGGACTACCTGCGCCTGCACTTCGTCGCCCGGGCAGATGACCTGACCGAGGCCGTCAAGCGACTCGCCGACGCATGGCGCGCCTACCGCCCGCCGCCGTCCCCCGCCATCTCACCCCCCGCTATGTCCGTCTGACGGCGCAGCCACTGCCGCCACGACACGGCGTCAGCGGTTATGCAGCCGCAAGTCCGCCACGCAGAACAAGGCCGCCTGCCAGCAGAAAGCAGCGTTCCCGTTGCGAGTCTGTTGGGACCTTCGCCCCTGGGTGGCGCGCCTATCGGAGGTTAGCGTTGATCGATGGGGTGATCGAGATGCCGGTTCCGGTGGGGTACGTCAGTAGGCGCGGCGCCAGGACGGAGATCGCCGAGCACATCGCAGAGGCGCCGGCGACAGCAGGACAAGCGGCCAGAGGCGCATCTAGTGGCAGCTGTGTGGCGATCTGGCCGCGGTGGATTTGTTACCCTCAAACCCAATCTCGGTTTTCCGACGTCGTTCACTCGGGAGCGGGTGATTAACTGTGTCACGCGCAAACCGATCTGGATCTGAGAGGACACGTCGCTCGTTCACTTGGCCAAGGCGACGGGGAGCGCGTCCAGAAGCCGCAGGCAGCGAATCCGACCTCACAGATATGCTTGACCGACTAAAGAAAGTCAGCCAAGTAGAGGATGCCGAGCGGCAGCTGGCCACCGAAGCGCTTACGGCTATCAGGGACGTTCAGAATAGTGGGCCTAGTGCCCTTCAAGGCATTCTGCCACCACACGACCAGTTGGATGACCGAGCACTTCTTCTACTGGGAACGATCGACACTCTCGCTCTACTTGGTTGCGCGGGAATCCCGTTTGAAGAGGGCGCGGACCGCCTTATCGAAGCCGCAGCTCGTCTCCAGGCCTTGTCAGATCTGTTGAGGCCACGTAAGTCACCGCTCCTGAGCGAGCTATCCCCAGATCAAATGCCTCAAGCCGAGGATATTGCCAGGGCTTCCAATACCTCAGTAGCAGCTCGTTCAAAGCCCATCGTCGCGGCGGTCGTCTCAACATTCAAGGCGCATGCCGATCAGAAGGCCATTGATCGGGAGAGGCAGCTCCGGCTCCTGGGCATTCCACATGCCACCGTGAGGGACTTCTTGGATAATGAGAAAGTGGCGGATATCCTTGGAAAGTATTTCGATACCGCCGGTTCGATCAATCACATCGGAGTACGCCATGCGCGTGCCGGCGACTATGAGTTCGCAATCGCCTTGTTTAGCGCTGCGAACAAACTATGCCCGATACATCCAGAGCCGCTGGTTAATCGTGCTAAGGCACAGGAGTTGTCAGGAGATATGGACAGCGCATTGGCGTCCTACGAAGCCGCCTACGTGATCCAGCCATACGATGAGGAACTTACTGCCATCCTGCGCAAACATGGCCGCATGCCTGGACCGAATAGCCAATGATTCTTGGCAGGCGAAGATCTCTCTCCTCCCTGCGTCGCTAGCCTCCGCCTTTCGCCGCATGCTTACGACCTCCCTCTGCAAGGAACAGTTCTTCTCTGGCAGGGGTGAACCTGCGAGAGCGCGTGACATCTTTATCGGACCATGAGTACACAGAATCTCAGCCAGCCGACAAAGACCGCAGTACAAGGCCAGTCACACCTACCCGCAGGTGCGAGACCTCGGTTAGGCATTTTTGGGTGGCCGGCATCGCGGACACCTCCCAGTCAGGCAAGACGGTATATCTCGTCGATCTTTCCACTGCTGCCACCCAGCAAGGGGATCTCGCCTGCGATCCCTTGGAGCCTGACCTTGGCCCGCAGAATGAAGCGCGCCAATAGCAGCTTCTCCGCTGGCGCGCTGACCAGCAGGCGCAGCTCGCGGTTGGCGTGCAAGTAGTCACTCGTAAGGGCCAGGAAATCCCAGTAGCCCCTCGAGAATCCGGCTCCAGAGCTGACGATGTCTGGATAATACACAGTGCGGCTTTTCTCATGAGCGGGCGCGATCTCGGCGCTAAGCACCCTCGCTACCGTCTCGAACCTCAAGCTGATGCCCACTGAGGTCTTAAGTTCGACCGGCTTGTCGCCGCGAACCTCGCGCGGCGCCATGTCGCGAATCCGTGCATCACTCGTGGGGCTGAGATCAATTATGAGACGAGACCAGCGAAACCGACACTCGGGATGCGAATGGACGACGCAAATTAGTGGCACGTCATAATATACCCGATCGGCCTCCGCGTCGCTCCCGTCATGGACGAGCGTCGTCTCACCCTTTGCCAACGCGATCCTGTTCTCCCGCATAAGGAGCGCGATGTCCTTATCGCCGATAATCGCTTCGTCTCTCTGTTCAAGTCCCGCCTCATCAATCTCAAGAGGCATCTCAAAGAGCAGTGTGAACTCGCTTCCCTCGCCCATTCGAACTGCCTCCTATCGCCAGTCGCCGACCAACACAAATGGTGCCCAGTGGTCAAACGAGGCCCACCGCTCCTCAGCCTTTGTCTCAAGCATCGCCTGACGTAGGGCATCAACCTTCGTCACGTCTCGATTTTCTCGGAGGTGATTGTAGAATCTCTGCATGAAAAAGGCTGTTGAATCGTCCGCCACGCGCCACAGGCTGACGAGCACTGACGACGTGCCAGCGTACAGAAAGGCACGTGTCAGGCCGATAAGCTCGTCACCGGAATGACTCTCGTTGATGCCGGTCTCGCACCCGCTGAGCGTGACAAGATCGGCATCGAGCCCTGGAAGCCCAAACACGTCCTGAGCCGTCAGGACGTGCCCGCCATTGAGTCTCAAGCCAGACCGAAGCGGGTCGACCTCGCTGAAGTAGCCGTGAACGGCGAAATGAACGATGCCCGTCCCGGGGAGGATTCCCTCCACGGCTGATCTGGATACTGCGTCCCCCAGAAACGGTGATGCGCCGAGCAGACGGCCGACCTCCTCGGCTTCGGTTCTCGCGTACGGGAGGTCGCCCCGAGAGTCCCCGAAGACCGCTGCCGTCAAACGGACGCCGCCGTCGCCTTGCTTACGCTTCGCTCGGCAGAACTTGAGCATAGACGCACTCGGCGCATAGATCACGGGGTTACGTTCGATCAAGTAGCTGCCACGGACCGCAAGCGCATGCAGCGGGAGATAATGAAGAATCCCATGCGGAATGAGATAGACGAGGTCATCGGGATTAGCCCACGTAGCCACAGGCTCGATCAAATAGTCGTAGCCGTGCCACAGTTCTTCGAGGCCATCCGCAATTAGCTCCCGCACACGATCGTGTGCGCCCAGGTTGGCACGCACGAAACGGCGAAGCTCTTGCTGATCGAGCGGCAGCTCGACGACTTGAGGTGTCTCGGCGCCGCTCGCTACCCCGAAAACGACCACCACGTCTTGCATCGTGAAGTACTCAACGAGGATGACTCGCCGATCCGAGCTCGCCACGACTTGCTGCACATCCTCGAATGAGGCGGGCTGCCCGCGACGTAGCGCCACGTGTTCGGGAGCAACCTCTGCGAGATCGTTGAGCAGAGACTCCAGTGACTGCCGGGCCTCTCGCGCTTGTACGAGAAGGTCGAGCTGGCGACCGCCGGGGGCGTCCGCCATAGCGTCCAGCGAGCGCGTCGCTGTACGGCTGGAGCGTACGAGCTCGGCTTCTCGCTCGGCCCATGCGGGGTCGAGGTCTCTACCAAGTTCAAGCTTTGTGTCGCGCAGTAGGTCGAGAAGCGCGCGCGAGCGGCTGCGCTCCACGGCCAGAAACGCTTGCTTATCACGCCGGAGGGTGAGGCAGATACGGATCAGGTGCTCGTAGACGGCTTCCTTTCCGCCGAAGAAGAGCACCTTGCGCTTTTCGGACGTCAAGAGAGTCCGAAGCGACTCGATCACATCGGCCGCCGCCTCGAAGTGGGCGCGAGCATTCTCGAGTTCTCCCTGCCGTTCCCCGAGTGCGCCTAGGCCCGCATGGGCCTTCCACTCAAGTTCCGGCAGCTCAAGTTCATGCGCAAGACGCAGTGCGTCACTCAGTGCTTCTTCCTCGCGACCCGCCAGCCCGAGCAGACTGTACGCCTCACCCTCGTACAGCCGGTCCATCGCCATCCCCCGGCGATTACCCTCAGCAGCATGCAGCCTCCGGGCCTCTTCGAGCCAGGCTTGCGCCTGCCCCGCCAAGCCTGCGTCAAGCGAGAAGAGCCCAGCTCTTCCAGCAACCTGCGCCGCGCCTCCGGGCCGACCGACGCGTTCATACAAGTCTCGGGCCGTCTCAAAGTGACGCCAAATGTCATCGACCGCAGTTGCGCTACCGGCGCGGTCACTCCGCTGGCCCGGACTCGCCGTCAACAGCGTATCGGCGAGTGCGTTCGCGAAATCCAAATGAACTGCACCCTGGCCCCCGACGTCCCTGGCCGCTTCAAAGGCACTGAGGGCGAGCTTGAGCTGATCAAGTGCCAGTTCAGGACGCCCAGTATCTTGGTACAGGGTCGCGAGCGAATGCGAGCAGATGCCCGCTGCGCTTGCGCTCTGCTGCATTACCCCTTTGGGCATCGGCAACCCCTGCCACGAACGGCAGATATCCACTGCCATGCGCAGGCCCGCCTCCGCGTCCTCGATCCGGCCGAGCTCGAGGTCAACCCGGCCAGCGATCTCATAAATGCGAGCCAGCAGCACCTCGTACTCCCAGCTGGCAACGCGCTCGGACAGCGTTCGGTTTGGTTGGGGCATCAAGCTTCGTTCGGGCAAGCACAGGTCCACCTCAGCACGCGCCTGGCTTGGCTCGCCCATCGCGAGCAGAACCTCGGCCAGGCCCAGCCGCGCCCCCAGCGCAAGCTGCGAGTCGACGCCGCCGTCCTCACGCTCGCCCACTCTCGCGGCGTGCTCCAGCGCTTTCGCGTACTCATCTCGGGCCGCCGCCCATTGCTGCCGCGTTCGGTAGTCCTCGCCCTTCACCAAGGAGGCAAGCAAGTTGAGACTCGGATCGGCCGTTCGTCGTCCGGCGTCATCCAAGGATTGACTCATTTCTTGCAGTAGCGAGGAAAGGTCGGTCTGCGTCAGTCCGGCGGATGTGACTCCCGCTGACGGCTGTTCTGGGGAATCCGCTGGCTCTGGGACGGCCGCCGGCCGCGTAGCTAGATCCTCCTGATCTCCGGCAGCCATCGGCTCGCTGTGCCGCTCGTTGCGCAGACTTCCGATTACCCTGCACGCGTCGACCGGTTCGCCAGGACCGATGAGCTCCGCGAACTCTGGACTAAGACTTGCGGCCCTACGCCAGTAGGCGCGCTGAATCTCCCGATCACCCAGCAGCGCCCAGACCCCTCCGGCCTTCGCGAGGCTCAGCGCCTCGACATACGTGTCCCCCCGCATCCGCGCCTGCTGGCACGCCTCCTCATACAGGTCTCCGGCACGCACGATATCCCCCTCGAAGAAGGTGACATCGGCGAGCCCTCCGATGCACACCGTCGCCTCGCGTTCGTCACCAAGCCGCTTGAACAACTCAAGCGCCCGCTCAAAGCACTCACGCGCTCGACGAAGCTCCCGATCCTCGAGGTAGACCCGCCCGCGATGTGCGAATTCGCTTGCCTCCGACCATAGCTTGGCATCAGCGCCAGCTGGCGGGGTCACAGGCCTCCAGCCAGGGTAGGTGCCGGACACGGCGCTTTGACTCCTGCCCGTTCGGAACCGCTCAGCGACTCATGAGCCGGCAAACGAGGCGCTGCAGGATCATCATCACCCGGGATCACCGCCACTCATCAGTGATGCTGCTTCAGAGTCGGCCAAGGCCTCCTCTCCCTGCCCGATCATAAGGTGCCTTGCTCGATTGATCCATGGTCGCTCGCGATGTACTGTGTC
>Ga0335078_10016668_pt1 | contig 10908 bp, 7 predicted proteins | sample Lox_Sample_32_FD_206711 | JGI IMG/M metagenome (GOLD analysis project Ga0335078, IMG submission 206711) | Soil microbial communities from Loxahatchee National Wildlife Refuge, Florida, United States - Lox_Sample_3.2 | ecosystem: Environmental > Terrestrial > Soil > Wetlands | place: USA: Florida... | reverse complement strand
TTCAAGAAGTAGCCCGTCTCCTCCATCGTGTCGGTTCCATGTGTGATCACGATCCCGCTCACTTCGGGAATTGCCTGAAGCTCGTTCACACGCCGCGCCAGCTTGATCCAAACTGCGTCGTTCATGTTTTGGCTGCCGATGTTGGAGATCTGCTCCCCCTTCACCGCGGCGAGTTTTTCCAACCCCGGGACTGCCTGGATCAGCGCGTCCACCGAATAGCTGCCAGCCTTGTACCCGGCCTCGCCGGGCTTTGGCTGCGCCCCGGCGATCGTACCACCCGTCGCGAGAACCATCACGTTCGGCTTCGCTGACTGCGCGCCAACGGAGGCAGCACTCGAGGCGAGTGCCACCGCGAGAGACATTCGGATCCAGCGGTTCACGGCTCGCATACGAACCCCCTTCGGTTGAATCGGCCGGGGCGATAGCCCAGGACGGCCGAACTGCACGCGGCCCATGCCTCAGCCGCCCTTTCCTTGATCGGACTCCTTCCAGCACACCCCCTCGTGCCTGTTCGACTTGGCACCACCAACTCCCGGTTACGTCATAGGGATCGGGACTCGCATCGAGCTTCTCCCTCGTGGTCGCAAACGGGCCGCGCCAACGGGCGCCGCGCCGATCGGCTCCCGGGAATAAATTGCTGACGGACGATGCCGGAGATGGAGAGGAGCGCGCTCGGAACGAGTATCGGATCCCCACGCCACCTCGGTGATCGGGTAGGCAACGTGGCTGGTCCCCAGGAAGAGGGCGAACGCGCAGGCCTGCGTCGGAGCTACGAAGGGGAGTGCCGGGGGACGCTTCCCGAGCGCCTTCGCGGCCAGCTCGTGGCAGTCCGCGAAGGGAAGCCGGGATCCCGGCAACGGCCGCCACCACGGCAGCGATCACGCGCGGACAAACGGGGGGAGCGCCCGGGAGGGCCCCGAAAGGAAGCGCGAGGACCGCAGTACCGTGGCCACCCATGACGCCGAGACCCAGTCCAGCCGCGCGCGCGCCGACGAAGATCGCTGCGAGGACTACAACGAGCTCGATCCACAGCACGGCCCCCGCCCCCCTTACGCGATACAGCGTACGAAACCGACATGAGGATGTCCCCGATAATCGGATTAACCCTCGCGGGTACCCCCGATGGCTGCCAGGACCGCGAGTTCATCCGAGAAGACTAGAGCAGTTGCGCGATGCCCGACCCCGGGGCTTCATGGCCAAAGACCGCCGCCAGAAGCAAACGATCTATGGATACGGGCAGCGAGGAAGAAAAGGGAAATCGTGAGAGAATGGCGCTGGTGGCTCCGAGGCACAATCCTTGATCCCGAGACTGGCGAGTGCGGCTGATGACGGGCCATCGATCATCGACGCTGGCTGAGTCCGAAAGCCAAGGCCTCCGAGGCGCTTTGTGGAGCGCGGCCGAGTAACCGAAGCATTCGAACGCCTCGGCGAAACCCAGGTGGAGGCGCTCTCGATTCGTGCCGACGGGAATCCCTTGCGCAGAACGGCAACGAAGGAGTTCTAGAGCGAGACGACCAGACCTCCGGTGAAGCAGCCTTGAACGAACGGGACCCCCCCACTGACCGTGAGCGCCGAACCGCCGGCACCTGCGTAGAATGATCCACTGCTGAAGTAGACCGGCGCCAGGAGCCGGGCGTCCAGCCTCAGGCCAACGACCTTGGAAAAGAAGTATTCAAGACCGACGCCAAGCGTGAATGCAAATCGCCACGTCGCAGCCGGAGTGAACGTTCCAGCGCTGCCGAGGTTCACGCTGCCAGGAAGGTAAAGCGCTGCGCCTAGGCTTCCCGACAGGAAGGGGCGGAACGCTCCGTCAAGGAAACCGACGGTGCCTCCAGCCTGGAAGTAGTGCATCGCCAGATTGAAGGCTGGACTGTTCGAGTAAGCGGGAGAACCGGAAAGGAATTGCGCTTGCGTCCCGGAGTAGATCCAGGACAGCTCTAGCTTGGTTCTCGACTGTAACGCGAAACCCATCGACGCTCCGTAACTCGCGGCGTCGTCAACCCGGAGGGTCCCGCCGGAGGCAACGACGTCTCCGTTCACCGCGTAGCCCGCAAACGCCGCGATATCGATTGCGCCGCCGGGAGTGGAAACGTCCTGCCCCGACGCCGAGCGCGCGAAGCCGGCTAAGGCCAGAAGCAGGGTGACCCGGATCGAGGAATGCATCGAGACCTCCTTTCGACCGTTAGAACCTCGGCTCTCCGTCGGTGCACACGAGACCCAGCGGGCGGCGACCGGCTGACGACCCTGGGATTGCCGCAGGCGTTCGCTTTGCAAGATCGCGCTCAGTGCCCTGGAGAGGGCGGGGAGGCCGGACCAACTGGCGTCCGGTTGCCAATGTCCCACGATTTGGGTCCGGCGAGGTAGATATCCGGGTTTCAGGAAAGCTTCGCGTGACAACCGCGAAGGCCGCCCGCCGCAATTTGGCACTCTCGCTGGCAGCGCACCCGAAGCGAAAGCGCCTCGTGCCTTGCGACGAGCGACCCCTCGAATTTGCATGAAAAGGAGAGAACGCCGGGGACGGCGCTCGGAGGCAAGGACTCCATGGCCCGGCCTTGCGGCTGAAGCACACCAGAGCCGTCCCGGGGTTGATCACTTCCTGTTATACCTGCATACCAGCGCGAGAAGCGCTCGAAGATGCGCTGCGGCTAGGCGCGGGCCGGGCAGGCGCCGGATTGATTCCGTACGACGCGCCGCTGCCCTGCTGGCTGTGCTCCTCCTTCCCGTCCTCGCGGAAGGCGACCCACAGACCTCAAGCCCCACTTCCGACGCAAAGGCAGTGCCGCGGGCGTACCGCTTTGCCGTAACCGGCTACCTGTTCGGGGATCAGTCCGACTACGTGCAACCGACAGTTGACGTCGACCACGGTCCACGTGGAGGGGCGATACAACTGCGAGGCACTGCATACCGGATCTCTCTGGCTCGGCTGCAACCTCGAGTGGGGAGAGGGGCTCACGTTTTCCGTGACGCCCATGTTGGGGGGAATCTTGGGCGACTTCAACGCCATCGCTACGGGACTGGAGTGGGGCCTAGCGTGAGGTCCTTTCGAGCTTTACTCCGAAGGCGAACTCGCTTTCGACGTTTCGGAGGCTTCCCGGAGCTACTTCTACGCCTGGTCGGAGCTGAGCGGGCGGCCCTCGGAATGGCTACGGCTCGGACTGGCGCCTCAGAGGACGCGCGTGCACCTGTCGCCGCGAGTGCTGCAATGGGGGCCCTTCGTGGGACTCACGGCGCGGAACCTGAATGCGGGCGCCTATTGGTTCAATCCTGGGAGAATTGGGTGACCCGATCTAGGGAGGCCGCGTGCCTGCACTCACATGGGTTTGTCTGCTCGATGGGAGACTCGGTTACTATGGCTCCGGCGGGGCGCGAGCGACGTTAAACCGCCAGCCCGCGAGTCGCCTCCACTTTCGGCGCCGGAGGGAGGCTGGCGACGCACTCAGAAATACACGAGTCAACTGGTCGGAGGACCTGCTGCGAGCCAGAGGTTCTGCCGCTGCGCCGCGCCCAAGCCCGGGGCAGTGCGAGGAGAGGCGGAACGCACATGCAGCGAGTGCTTTCATTCTGCGCACGGCCGCTCCAGTGGGTGCTTCCTGCACCGCGCGGGCCGCCCTGGCCGGGTCGCCGCAACCGGTCGTGAGCTGATTGACGGCGGAATCATCACCGGGGTGGGCTCGTGCCGTGGCAGGGGCTGACATCTGAGGAGGGAAAACCATGAGGCACTCACCACAACTAAATACAATGACTCGCCTGGCCGCGTTGCTGCTTGGCGCCATGCTGGTCCTTCCCGTGCCGGCGCGCGGCGCCGGCGTTCGCGTCGAACACGATTCGCTCGGGAACCGGGAGATCCCCGCCGATGTCTACTGGGGGGCGCAGACGTCTCGCGCGCTTGAGAATTTCCCCTTTGACACCCATGCGCTCCGACACTTTCCTAATTTCATCGTCGCCTACGCCTACGTGAAAAAGGCGGCAGCGCTCGCCAACCACGAGGTGGGCATCCTGCCGGCTGACCGCACGAAAGCGATTGCAGCAGCCTGCGACGAGATTATCGCCGGAAAGCTTCACGATCAGTTCGTGATCGACATGATGCAAGGTGGCGCCGGGACCTCGACCAACATGAACGTTAACGAGGTCATCGCCAACCGCGGCCTCGAGATCCTGGGGCACCACCGCGGCGAGTACAAATACCTGCATCCTAACGACGATGTGAACCTCTCTCAGTCCACTAACGACAATTACCCGACGGCCGCCAAGCTGGCGGTCATCCTGCAGCTCCGCCAGACCATCAAGAGCCTCGAAGGCCTGAAGGCAGCACTAGCCGCCAAGGGCGTGGAATTCGCTGACGTAATCAAGATGGGGCGCACCGAAATGCAGGACGCCGTGCCGATTACGTTGGGGCAGGAGTTCAGCGGGTTTGCAGACACCATCAACGAGGCGCTCATCCAGCTCGGCCAGGCCCGGGACGCCTTCTATAAGGTAAACCTGGGCGGTACCGCCATTGGGACCGGCCTCAACAGCCCGCCGAAGTACGGAAAACTGGCCGTCGCGAAGTTGGCCGAACTAACCGGATTCCCCTTTCAACAGTCGAATGACCTGGTCGGCGCCTCCTCCGATGGCGCCGGCTACATCGAGATGTCGGGGGCACTGAAGCGCACCGGCGTTGCCATGTCGAAGATCGCCAACGACCTGCGGCTCATGTCTTCCGGACCGCGCACCGGTTTCTATGAGATCACGCTTCCGCCCATGCAGCCTGGCTCCTCGATCATGCCCGGTAAGGTGAACCCGGTCATACCAGAGGTCACTTCTTCGATCGTCTACCAGCTGGCCGGCTACGACACCACGGTCACCATGGCCGCCGAGCTTTCCAGCCTGGAACTGAACCCGGTGGAGTGCGTCATTGTCTACGACCTGCTGAGCGGCGCAGCTCTGCTCGATAAGGCGGCTCGCGTCTTCACCGAAAAATGCGTGATCGGCGTGGCGGCCAACAAGGAGCGCGACATCGCCATGGTGCGAGGCGCCATCGGGCTCGTCACCGCCCTGAACCCGGTGCTGGGCTACGAGGAGTCGGCGGCCATCGCGAAGGAGGCCTTGCAAACCGGCCGCCCGGTCTACGACCTGGTCCTCGAGAAAGGCCTCATGACCAAGGCGCAGCTCGACGACATGCTCAAGCCGGAGAACATGACGCAACCCCGCGAGTGGCCGAAGAAGTGACGCTGTGAGAATCCCGAGGGAGCGCGGGCGGGGCGCACCCTCTGGTTTCATTGCCTCTGCGGCGGCGAAGATGGCGCCGCAGCCCTGCCTCGAGGCCGCCATGGTCGATGCCGACGCCGCCATTCGCCTGCGCCCGCTGCCGCGCCCCCCCGCTGTCACCCGACCTCCCCGCTGGAAAGCGGCGGTCCCGGTCGCGGTAGGCGTCGCCCTGGCGCTCCTCCCGGCGCCGCCGGGGCTCACCGGCAGTGCCTGGCCGTACTTCGCGGTCTTTGCGGCGGTGATAACGGGGCTTGTGCTCGAGCCTCTCCCCGCGGCAGTAGTGGGAGTGCTGGGCGTGACGCTCGCCGCCATCCTGCGGCTGCCATTCACGCCGGAGCAGGTCGCGCGCCCCGGTTTCGATGCTCCCACCGAGGCGGTGCGCTGGGCGCTGGCGGGCTTCACGAACCCCACCGTTTGGCTCATCTTCGCCGCCTTCATGTTCGCGGTGGGCTACGAGAAGACCGGACTCGGCCGGCGGATCGCGCTCCTGCTAGTCCGGCGGCTTGGCCGGCGCACCCTCGGTCTGGGATACGCGGTGACCCTGGCGGACCTGGTGCTCGCCCCCTTTACCCCGTCGGTGACGGCGCGGAGCGGGGGCACGATCTACCCCATCGTACGCAGCATTCCGCCGCTCTACGGGTCGGAGCCGGGTCCAACCGCACGCCGCGTCGGTTCCTACGTCGTGTGGACTGCCTTCGCGGCAACGTGCATCACCAGCTCCATGTTCCTCACCGCCCTGGCGCCGAACCTGCTCGCAGCCGAGCTCGTAGAGAAGACCGTGCACGTGCGCATAGGCTGGATGCCCTGGCTAACCGGATTTCTACCCGCCGGACTACTCTTGCTGCTCATACTGCCGCTCGCCGTCTACGTAGTCTATCCACCCGAGGTAAAGCGAAACGACGAGGTGACTGGGTGGGCCGACCGGGAACTGCGGGCCATGGGGCCGGTGAGCCGGCGGGAGGTCGGGCTGGCCGTCCTGGTGCTCACGGCCCTCGGCTTCTGGATCCTGGGCCGACAGCTGGTCGACGCCACGCTGGTGGCCGTGGCGGTGGTGGCCCTGATGGTGGCAACCGGGATCGTGAGCTGGGACGACATGCTCTCGAACAAGCAAGCTTGGAACGTGCTCGTCTGGTTCGCCACACTCGTGACGCTGGCGGAAGGCCTGGGGCGCGTGGGCTTCGTCGGCTGGTTCGCGCGCGGCGCGGCTGGCCTTCTCGCAGGGCTTCCCCCCACTGCCGTGATGGTGGCCCTACTCGCCCTCTTCTTCGTGGTGCATTACCTCTTCGCGAGCCAAACCGCGCACACCACGGCGGTCTTGCCGGTGGTACTGGCGGCTGGCGCCGCGATACCGGGTGTCTCGGCGGCGAAGCTCGCCATGCTCCTCTGCTACTCACTGGGGCTCATGGGAGTGATCAGCCCCTACGCGACCGGCCCCGCTCCCGTCTGGTACGGAAGTGGATACGTCTCACAGGGCGACTTCTGGAAGCTGGGGCTGGTGTTCGGTGCCCTGTTTCTCGCGGTCCTTCTCGTCGTCGTCGTGCCGTGGGTGCTCCTAGTCATGCCGTGAGAGACTTTGGAAGCGTCCGCTGGCGATTGGCCGCTAACGAGTCGCGTTGGTCGGCGCCGAAAGCGACGCTCCCTGATCCGGTTATGGAACCCGGCTTCGTCGGGGCACTCGAAGGAGAGAGAGTCCCCTTCTCGGACGCAGGCTGTTCTTCCGCGGCCCGGGACACGACCGAAAAGCACCCGCCCCCACGGAAGCCCCCGCGCGCACGATAAGTCACCTTTGGGTTGTGTGGCGCCTCAGATGAGGCCCTGGCCGGATGCCGGCAGAGCTGCGCAGTAGGATTACCCACGCATCTCCTCAAACAACGTCGAACGGAGGAACACATGCGAACCCGCATTCTGCGCCTGGCCATACTGAGCACCGCCATGCTTCTCGCAGGTCGGGCCGGCGCGCAACAACAACCAAACTCGAGCCCGCTCGATGCTGTGCCCGACAAGATGCCGTTCGACATCCCCTATGGCGCGCCCATAGCGCTTTCGCAAGCCCAGGCGGTGATCGCCGCGGCTGCGGCCGCGGCCGAGAAGCACAACTGGAAGATGAACATCGCGGTCGTCGATTCGGGGGGCAACCTCGTCGCATTCGCTCGCATGGACGGGGCTCAGTTGGCCTCAATCGCGATTTCTGAACACAAGGCACGCGCCGCGGTGACCTTTCGCCGGGAGACCAAGGTCTTCGAGGGCGGGATCCAGGGTGGGTTCAACTACTTGGTCACGCTCGACGGAGTGATTGGTTCGCGCGGCGGGATCCCGCTCGTCGAAGCGGGCAAGCTTGTCGGGGCCATAGGCTGTTCAGGTGGAACCGGATCGCAGGACGAGGTCGTGGCCAAGGCCGGGGCGGCCATCGTCATGTCGGCGACCGGCAAGTAGCGGGGGACCCGAACGGGACCTGCCTGCAGCGGGTCCCTGAATGGCCCTGCCATCGCATGCGGCCAGCCACCCCTCGCCGCAGGTCCTTCAGCAGATCCGCGACACACCGCGCTCTACATTTACGGTACGGCTTTCGGGCTGAAGCGACAGGTGAAAAGTCCTCAGCACAACGGCTCAACCGCACCCCTCTCCTTAGCGTCGCGGCGAGGCGGGTCGTCCCGTCGATACGAGGCCGATCCGACCTTGGGCGGCGGCGAGAGTTTGCGGTGAAAGTCTGCCTGCCTCTCGCCTGCAGTTGGAAACGAGGACAATTCGGCGTCTCCCCTCACGAAAGGCACGAACATGAAGAATCAACCAAAGGCTGGAGGCAAGGCGGCCTCGGAGCTGATCAGCGCAAAGATTGCCGAGTTGGGTGACTGGAGAGGCGACACTCTTGCGCGGGTGCGCGCCCTCATCCGAGAGGTCGACCCCGACGTTTTGGAGGAGTGGAAGTGGAGGGGGACCCCGACGTGGTCCCATGACGGAGGAATCTGCACGGGAGAGTCGTACAAAGCGATAGTGAAGCTGACCTTCTTTAAGGGCGCTTCCTTGAAAGACCCCGCCAAGCTCTTCAACTCGAGCCTTGACGGGAACACCAGGCGCGCCATCGACATCCACGAGGGTGAGGCAATTGACGCGAATGCGTTCAAAGCGCTTATCCGCGCGGCCATCGCTCTCAATACTACTGGCCAAAAGAAGTCCAGGAAGCGCGAGTGAGCATCCGGTAAATCACCCGGACGAGGTTCGACCTTCATAGTCGTCACCACGTAAAACGCCATCGGCCCCTGTTGTCTGGGCGCGCCAGCCTGGCAGCTTGCTCGCGCGGTTGAGGTAGGGAATGCCGCTCCGAATCTTACGCGGCATCGGGCCCCTGACTTCCGCGGGGCGATACGGATGCAAGCGCTGGACATCATTAGCAATTGCATGCAGCGCCGGGTTAAATCCGAACCGGGGCCACAAGTTTCAGAGCCTTCGAGGCGCAAGCTCAAAAGAGCGATGGAGGAGTCCTTCCCCGGCAGCGGCGGGGACACCTAAGGTGAACTGATCACTTCGCCGCCGAAAGGCGTCGTTCATAGAGGACTCGAGCCGCGCAGTTGCTTCGCGCCCGTCCACTCCCGACTGGAGCGGCCCGCGCTTGCCCCGTCCCACGACGACCGTCGAGAGACTTTCTTCCCCGCGGCCGTCTCAGGCGGCGACTGCGGCCGCCGTAATTACGGGACACGAAATCCATCGAAATCGTGGCGGCTCGCCGGGTCCCCGCTCGCAGGCCGACAAACGGCGCTGGAATCCAGCCCCTTCTTTATGCTAGTCCGCTGCTATGAGCCGCATTTACAAATCGCTTCCGCCCAAGGGAACCCTCATCGGCATCGCTTTCAGCGGCGGTCTCGACACCCGCTGCGCGGTCGCCTGGATGTCCGAGCAGGGCATGGCCGTGCACGCCTATACGGCAGACCTCGCGCAGCCCGACGAGGCCAACCCCGCCGACATCCCGCGTGTCGCGCTCCAACATGGCGCACGGGCGGCCCGGGTCCTCGACTGCCGCGAGTCGATGGTGCGCGAGGGCATCGCCGCCATCCAGTGCGGCGCCTTCCACGTAACGAGCGGCGGCAAGAAGTACTTCAACACCACCCCCCTTGGGCGCGCGGTCACCGGGACCGCCATCGTCCAGGCGATGCGAGCGGACGGCGTCCACGTCTTCGGCGACGGCTCCACGCATAAGGGCAACGACATCCAGCGCTTCTACCGCTACGGCATCCTCGTCGACCCGCAGCTCAAGATCTACAAGCCATGGCTCGACGAGGCCTTCGTGTCGGCCTTCGGCGGGCGCAAGCAGATGAGCGAGTATCTCGAACGCCGCAACCTGCCCTACAAGATGGGGACCGAGAAGGCTTATTCCACCGACGCAAACGTGCTCGGCGCGACCCACGAGGCGAAGGACCTGGAGTACCTCGACAAGGGCATGCGTATCGTGAATCCGATCATGGGCGTCGCTCACTGGCGGCCCGAGGTCGCGATCCAGACGGAGGAGGTCGCAGTCACTTTCGAGCGGGGCGTCCCCGCCGCGATCGGCGGCAGGCGCTTCGCGTCGCCCTACGAGCTGTTCCTGGAGGCGAACCACATCGGTGGCCGCCACGGCCTGGGGATGAGCGACCAGATCGAAAACCGGGTGGTCGAGGCCAAGAGCCGCGGCATCTACGAGGCACCGGGCATGGCGCTCCTGCACATCGTCTACGAGCGGCTGCTTTCGGCGATCCACAACGAGAACACTCTCGACATGTACTTCACCCTGGGTCGCCGTCTGGGGCGCCTGCTCTACGAAGGCAAGTGGTTCGATCCGGAAGCGATGATGCTGCGCGACGCGCTCACGCGCTGGATGGCGCCTGCGGTGAGCGGGACGGTGCGGCTCGAGCTCCGCCGCGGTGACGACTGGACCATCCTCGATACCAAGGCCGAGTACATGAGCTACGCCCCGTACAAGCTGTCGATGGAGCGCGTCGAGGAGCCAGCCTTCACGCCTCTCGATCGCATCGGGGCGTTGGAGATGCAGAACCTCTCGGTGGGGGACAACCGCGAGTTCCTGCTCCACCACCTCGAGGCGGTCCGCAAGCTTGGCGCCGGCTCCGCCGGGTCAGGCCTGGGCAAACTGCTCGGGGCGGGAGACGAGGAGTAATGCCCGCCGCTCGCAGCTCGTCGGCTCTCGGGCCATGAAGGGTGCCCTGGTGTCCCGCTCTGATGGGGAGTGAGGCGCGACCGTACGCTTCCGGGGGTTTGGGACCGCGGCTGGGGCGACGGTTCGCCGAACCTGTTGCAGGCGATAGAGTCGTCGCGCCCGCTGATCGAGGACAACGTCGAGGTCATCCGCATCGCAATCCACAAGACGTATCGTAAGTGGTCTTGGAGGAGCCTGCGGAAGCGCCTCCGCGTTCCCGGCGGCGGGCCGTGCTTTTTTGAAGGCTTCACTCGATCGGTTGGGGTTATGAGCGATCCGATATGAAGATGAACCCCCTGTGGCCCTCCGGGCCCAGATGCTGTCCCGCTACCCCCCGGCCATGAACGCCATGCTCCGGATCGTCTGCCCCGCCGGCAGGCCGTCCGATCGCTGAATCTCCTTCCTTCTCGGGAGCCGGCGCATGGCCTGCGCTATCACGCGCCGCAATATCGCTAGACGATACCTCCGGACGCACGTAT
>Ga0335078_10016667_pt1 | contig 10908 bp, 16 predicted proteins | sample Lox_Sample_32_FD_206711 | JGI IMG/M metagenome (GOLD analysis project Ga0335078, IMG submission 206711) | Soil microbial communities from Loxahatchee National Wildlife Refuge, Florida, United States - Lox_Sample_3.2 | ecosystem: Environmental > Terrestrial > Soil > Wetlands | place: USA... | reverse complement strand
GAGATTGCCATTTGTGTCATTGTGAGATGGTGCATAAGTTTTCGACCACGGCGCCAGAGATCTCATTAGCTTAAGAGGGAAGGGATATACCATTGTAAGGAAGAAATAGAGGACGCAGATTATGGGAAAGTAGTTCTGCCGCCATAACTGACTGTTCTCGAGAAGAATACAGATTCCCACGTTCCCGAAGGAGATCGTTTGCGATTTTCTCGGTGGAAACGACGACGTTATTCTGACCGCCAATTGTGAATCGGAAAATTGGTCCATACTGGTCTGCCCATTTTTTGAACAAGAGCCACGAATGCTTCTCTGGCATCTGCAGTAGATTCCCCAGTATCGGTAATCCTATCGTTAGCATCGCCGCCAGAGTTCGGATACCAGGGGGACCAGGGGGTTGCGGCAACTTTGATTTCGGTTTCTGTTTGAATAGAACAGCAAGAAGAACAGCGCCAAGAATTGCGCCTAACACGATTGTGGAGACCATTCCTAAACGTCGTACACGGTTCAGACGAAGAATGAAGGGTCAATCGAAGTATTTATGACTTCAGTGCAGATGTCCGTTTGCGCGGGGGAGATTGGTTTCTGTGCGGGGGGAAATCCGCCGATTGGCTTGCAGCCACGGGGAAAGGCCGATGAACGAGTAGGAACCTCCCCGTATCTCAATTACGGCAGATTGGAGCTGGGAGTGGACTGCGATCTAATAAAGTTTCTTTCATGTGGTCTATTTGCTGAATGCACATCGCTCTTGTGAGTCGCGGTCGTTCCGTGGAAATTATTCACAGACTTGACGCGAATTGACTGTGAATCACATGTACAAGATAATGGGGGGCGCTCCCGGTACGGAGCGGGCCGCGCAAATGCCGGCAATTATTAATACTCTACCTCTTCCAAAAAATTTAACCCCGTCGCACTCAACTCGTTGGCGCCGGTGTCGCAGTTTGCAACTGCCTAAAACCAGTAACTGCCTGAATGATGGATACAACGAGCGCAAGGAACGTAATAAGCCCAAAAATGAATGTGAAATAAACGCCATACACCTCAATCGCTCTCCCCCCATACCCTGTATATCGCATCGTCTCCCAAATCGTCTCTGGCTCCCACTGTTGGAGTTCTCGTACGAGATCATCGAAACGCTCCTTAAAAGCAAAGTTCCATCGGAAGGCAGCGTCCTCCCGAATCATTCCCTCCCACCCGTCTATCTTATCGAGGTAACAGTGACTCCGTTCTCGCAGTTTCTCTTGCCCAGCTCGAGAGACGTCCAGATGCAACGCATTTCTGGCAATGTCAATGCTAGATTCGCTGGTTATAAATGGAATGTGGGGTAGACGAGCGCGGAGTTTCGCTCTTTTAGAACCGCTGGTGATGTCTTGGAAGAACAGCAACATGATTGAGATCGGAACATAATGATGGAGATGACGAACTGCATCGCGAACATTCTGTGCATTTTGCAGGTCTGCGTATCTTGAAGTCCTTGTGACTAACGCATCGAAGACAGTAATTTCTTTCCGATTACATAGGAGGACTTTGTGATGTCTCAAGCCCCCTAGTCTTTTTAAATCCGTGTAGATAAGGATAGTTTTGTCTCCAGTGATGCGCAAATGATCATCGAGAACACGGGTGAGACGAAACCGATACGGCCCATGTCGTTGAATACTAGCGGCATCTAGTTTCTGATATTTGATGTTCGGAATCTGTTCCAGCCCCCCGGCTCGTTGGGAGAACGGGACAGATCGAAGCATTTGCTCCACTTCGCTGAGCTCGGGGAAAGCGATCATCGGTGATTCATCGGAATCTCGAGCACCTTTCTCCTTCCACAATCCGAATAGACAATCACAAAGTCCATTCCTATATTCATTCCATTGGGTTCTAGCAAAGACCCATCCACGCACACCTTTCCATCTCTCTTTCCACAACGGAATAACCTCCTTATCGAACGCACTCCAGGGGCTCTCTCCGCTTTTTGAATTGTCGAAGCGGGACTGCAAGTGGTCTAACAAATAAAAAACGTCATTGATGAACCATTGTAATGCTGGATAGGTCGTATTGGCAGGAATGATATTCTCTGGACTTTCTCGGATATATTCATGAAAGATAAATCGTTCAAGTTGTTGTATTATCTCCATTTTGCCTTCCATAATTTCTCCGAATAGCGGTTCAGGAAAATCGGGCATCGGTTTTGCTGTCATGTCGAAGATATGCCAGTATAACTTTACGCGCAGGGAAGAACTAAATCGAAGTTGAGTTTTTTGAGCTCTGGCGGAATAGATGTCTCTGTATTGCGGCTGCTCTGGGAAAATTGCTCCATCGTCCTCGAAGAATCCTGAGAATTAACTGGGTGTAGATAATGAATAAACCTTTCTTTCTTAGATATTCAAGCTCTACCTCCCTTCGTTCATTGAGTAATTTGTCAAAATAATTAACAGGTTGCTCGCCGGAGTGATCTTCCCTGGCTTCTGTCGCTGTCTCATCGATTTCTTCGTGGTTTCTCTCGCTACCTTCATTCTCCTCAGCCTCTTCATTTCCTTCGCTTCCTTCAGATTCATCGCTTTCCGAGGCAGAATTTTGATCATTCAAATCTGTCTGAATTCCTACATCCGCAGATTGTATTCCAGCCGCCGGCGATAGGGACTCGCGCAACCCACTCTCCAAATCACGCAGTGGGGGTCCATGCTGAGCTCGAGCAGACCGGAAAAAAGTGCTGAGATATCCGAAGATTTGCTCAAGTTGTTCGTAAGTTAACGTATTTGGTCCTGAGAGCGTGGCACTTACCGGCGAGGGCCAACTTCCTATTTCTTCTCCGAGGTTTGAACGGTGGTCGTTCCCTTCCGCATTGTGATCATTCTGTTCGGGTGGGTTATCCATAAAATAGGTTCTTGATGAAAAGCTATAACGATTGGCCAAGCGAGATGGCAGGGAATTACCAGAAATCAACTTCCAATTGAATCCTGAGGGCTTGCAGAGCGCGTCACGATAGCCCACAAGCAGCTTGGATCAGAATGATGGAATGGAAGCGTTGCGATTAATCGTCGTTCCGTCTACTTGGTGCCGGAAAGTTTAAACTTCACAGACTCTGCTTTTGCATGATCCACTAGAGTAATTGAAGCAAATAAGGTTTGTCTCCAAAGACTATTAATTAATATACACAGCCAACTCCCGATATCAGGTTATAATCATTCAGAGGCTACTTCTGCACACTCTTGACCACCCTCCAGTAAAGCGGAGAACTGCAGAGGATTTTGATAATGTCAAAAAAGAGTCCAAAGGGGGTTTCCTTCACAGGAGAGGCAGAAGAGAGAGTCGCTATTCATGTTCGTCAGGATATCACCCGTGCTTCTAGACTGCGGGAAAGCCCGGATGTGCCGATTGATACATTCGGGCATTCCGACTCTCACTCCTCCCAAGCCGAGTCTGAGCAAGATGGTGAACTTTCTCCGGCTGAATGTAGCTGATCAAAGAATCCAAGTATAAGTCTGGGCATTCACACAATGTAAAGGACGAGGCCAGAAAGGAATCGAAACCAGCCTCACGAGAAGCTCATGTTCATCAACATACCAGCAAGGGAAACAAGACAAGAGAATCTGACTCACATCGTCCTCATCACAAATCGAGTCCCCGTAACAGTTCAGACCTCAACTCACAACCGACAGCAGCTAGTGATCGAGAGCATCTCACTCCCTCATCAAGTCGCCACAGACACCACGATGACATGGCCCCACGGTACCTCACTCTTCCATCCGGAGCCAAGATCGCTTATATACCGCCGGCCCCGACCAACAACAGTTCAGAAGTCGTTTCAAAAAGGAACAAAGTCCATCGAACGGACTCAGACCGGGAGAGTGTTCATCGCCATAAATAGGATTGAGATGTGTCTTTCAGTGCTGAGACGACTTTGACTTCGCTTTCGCCAGATCTTGGGCCCTGAGCTTTTGGCGGAATTTTATTCTTCGCGGATAATGAGATCTGTCTCGCCGATTAGCCAGAAACAAGACAAAGGAAATGAGGTGGGGGCGTTATGAATTAGTTGAGATGCGAGCATGTCTAAATTTATTTTCTTGCACTAAGTCCTTCTAGCCAGTCAATGTATTTCTACCTAGCTTAATGGATTAAACACCGTTCTCACATGGAGTGTACACTATCTGTAAAGAGCGGCTGAAGCCTAAAACTATTGAGCGTAACGTGGGAATCCCGGGAAACTAATCGGCCTGCGAGTAAGATTCCTGCTGTCTATGGAAAATCTAATTACATATAGTCTGTAGGGCGTCAGCGGTGTTCATCCCCCTACCACAAAGCCAATAGCCTCAACTGCTAGTCCATAATGTCAAAAACCACTCCAGGAAGAGTCACTTTCCAGGATTACATTCGTAACCATCGTATGTCTTATGATTCTCGGGAGAGAATCGGCTCTGCCAGCCCTACTTCAGTTCCCGCAATCCGTCAAGACGAAGAAATCGGCGGTGTAGGTTGGATGACATTTATCGTTTGTGTTCTAGTGTTGTCTGCAGTAGCACTTGGGATTTACAGCGCAATCTGGGAGGCTTGCAAGAGAGCGGCCAGTTTGGTCAATCTGACCCGTCAGCAGCGAGATATATGGGTAATTTGAGGAGGGAAAGTAGATGGTTTCAATGGTAGTGACCTCCTTCACTTTTTCTCGATATGGAGAAATGGGAACTCATGCTGGGTCCAAGTAAAAACCTTCTGCTTGAGTGCGCCGGCGGATTCGGGTATATCCCAACACCTTGGACATTTCCGCTTCAACTCTAATTACTATTTGAAGTTACAGTTCCGAAAGGAACACGGAGAAATAAAGTTTCTCACCGGACCCTGTTTTGCGTTGCGAGATCCGGTACCGGGAACCAGAATACCTCAACTTATCCCAACAAGGCTAAAAGACCACTAACAAGGAACCTGGCGTCAGAAAGCTCCCAAGTACACTTACGACTGAACTAATATAACCTGACAGCGCATAGCGGAAGGGACTCATGATATATATTATATCGCAACAGGTTTCTCGCGTTCAGTCAAAAACAGCCAGCGGCTTCTACTTTGCCTGGCCATGATAATGAGAAACATCAAACCAGTCATTCGTTTCCATACGTTGATCCGCGACATCCGAAGTCGGCGGCCGTCAAGTACCTTATCCTCCTCCTCCGCAGCTGTATCTCCCTCATCCCCCTTTCTCAGATTATCCTTTATCCCCCGGTATAGTGTCCCATTCGATCTCCCAGTGCCTAAGTCAATCTGTGGGTTAACTTTCTGTCGTGACGATAGCCAGAAACCTATGCAAGGGGAGAACACAACGGTCCAAAATTCCAGTGAAACATAATAGGTTAGTTCGACGGACTTTTAGGGAACGTACTTATCTCAATTCCCGTAGAGGATACGAGAATACTCAGAATGTAATGGTGAACAAATTGATATTGTTGATGAACAAGGATGGGACTCAAATACCTGAGATCTCAGCACAATGTTTAGTACTTCTCCCATTTTATCTAGATGTCGAGTATTGGCAAAATATATTATATATCTCAAAAAATTTCGTGGATAATAAATTGGTGCAAAGTCGACACTATTTTATACCTAACGATATCCTAGGTCCTAACTCTGACAGTGCTAAGACGACTCGTGAGAAGATTTCTGTTGTCTCCACGGTCGGCGGCCGGAGGTGCCGCTAACGCCGACCGTGACACACTCACCCCAAACTCTAATTACATCAAGTTCGTACTGCATGACCAAGAATCCCACAAAATGATAGGATATTAGTGAATAAGGTTCCGCAATTCTATTTGTATTCTGAACGGCCCTCGCTAGCATTGCAGCCTGTAGTTGGAGTGGGAGATGGGCTACCCGCCCGCCACTCACACCCTTCCAACCACAGCAACTGCGGCGAGCAAAGCATCATCAAAAATGCAAATCAACGACCCTCACATTCGTCAAGATAAAAGACAGAATGTCTCAACTCATACTACGCCTGTATTTTCAGATCATTCGTCCTCACCATATCCGGCGTACGGAGCACAGTGGCGAGTGGAATCTTTCCAAGCAGTTGAAGGCGAATATTTATCTTCGCCAGGAACGCAAAAGAACAAAGGAACTAACCACCGCAATGATATAATTCAACAGGTGCAAAAGACACCGAAAAGGGAACAAGGCTCTAAAACCTCACGGCACAAAAGTACACATCCTGACAGACAAGGCTGATATGCCGACAGATAAATCACATATCGCTGTTCCAGAACAGAAAGCTCGGAGCCATAGCGCTCCTCCAACGCAAGTTAAGACGCATCATGCGACTCCACCAACCAACCACAATAGGGAGAAACACCAAGTCCCACACTCCGCTCCGCGGAGCCGGCCTCAAACCCCTCCATTCGATGCACGTCAAATAACACCCCCACCTTCGTCTGCACCACCCTTTCCCGGCCAGTACGGCTATCCTCCGACCTACTCTCCAATTGGTTTTCTCCATCCATTTCAACCAGCACCACCGCCAAGCTATCATAATTTTCCCCATCCTGGCTACACAAGTTATCCTCCGCCTCCCCAGATCTTTGTGTTCTCGCCACCTCATTACCTGGGGCCACCTCCTCAACCTGAGATGCCGCCCGGTTCTGAGGCCACCAACAAGCCCAGAAAAGGAGAGAAACGCCGTAGTCGACCCAGTTCTAGTGGAAAGGGTGGAGTGAAACATGAGAAGGAGCTACCATAGGCTTTCTAAGAAAAACACTTTTCAATTGAATTCGAGCACATTTGAATGCTAGATCAGTCTGATGGGTACTTAAAAGATTTAGTGTTCTGAACCAGTGTCGATCTCAGATACCCCGACACTTTTGATCTGAACACGATTTGAACTTGTTCTCTCATTCCGCTCAACTCACCGGATAGCCAAACTCTAATAGCGTTTGTATTACCTGACCATATTTCCCATAAGTGGGAGAGTGTGGTGAATAAATTGCGGCAGATTTGCGCATCCCACTCATACCTTCATTCACCGCCACCACAACGCCGAGGTCATCAAAATGGCAAAAGACAGCCATCGTGTTCGTCAAGACAAAGTTAACGAAGCCTCTCACAATCGGCAGTTAAAAGTAACAAGGGAAGAAAGTTCATCCGACGAAACCTCAACGCAAGAACTAGTGAGCACGCTCCAAGCGGTTCAACTCAGTCGAACGACTTCTTCACACCCGAAGAAGAAAGGGACTAATCCTGGCGATAAGACGACTTCACAGAGCCAAAAGCCGGTCAAGGGTCAACAAAGTTCTAAAGCGTCCCGGCAGAAAAGTACGCACCCTTTGAGACTGCCAAGTTGATGAAACAGATGAATCGAAGGCGGCGAATCCGCAGCAGAAATCGAGCGGCGGCCCAACACGAGTTAAGAAGCAACAAGTCAACCCTGGTCATAGCAACAAGGAGAAAAATCAAGCCCCACATTGCATTTCGCATCAGAAAGAGCAGCGGAAGCAGCCTACCGATCCAATCGGAAGTTATCAATTACCGCCACCACTGACGGCATCTGCCGGCCCCCTCTTGTGGGATCACCATCTTTCCGCTTACTCCGCCATTACTATTCCCCATCCTTTGGATGAATCAAGACCACCGGCGCCATATGTAGTTTTGCCTCATCCCGCATACACAATGCATTCTCCCCCTCCGCAGATAGTTTATATCCCGGTGCCTTATTACGTGACTCCATCTGTTACACCTGATATCACTAAAGTGGAAGGCAATAAACCGAAGAAAGCAGGAAGGCGCGGTAATCAACCTCCTGGTGGGAAAGGTCGGCGGGAACATAATAAGTAGTTACGATGGGCTTGGGTGGACTCGTAGCCTGTTTCATCGCCATTAACGCAGTGGAGAATTCTACTATGTGGAATCTTAAGTTAATCGGATGGAAATCAGTGATTATGACAAATATCGTATGATCTCAAATAGATCTCAGATGCTTGAGATCTCAACAAAAGTTTCGTTAATTCTCTCATTTCATAAGAACCATCGATAGTGGATTACATACCTCACAGAAGTCCATTTCCTCTAAATTTCATTCTACATGGCAAGGATTTTCGAAAAAGGTAGTGAAGCAACCCAGATAAGCTCACAAAAACTGTTGTGCCTGGTCAGCCTTCTAGCCCGCCCCCAATATAAAATCTATCCCGCCAAATCTGTTTTCGGATTTCCAGCGCGCAATTTCTCTGCAAACATATCTCGAAAGATCTCAGAAACATTTTACATCCGCAAGGATAGGCATTGCGGTGTATCGATGGCCACCAAAGACAATGGTTCAGTCAACCATGAAAGATCAGCGATATCAGCGACAGCTTCGGCGCCTCTCGTCCAAACTCACAGTCATTGCGAGGGTCACAATAAATCAGCTCAATGTGGATATTATCCTCTTATCCAAATTCCCTTTGCCCAAACCGCGCGCCTTGTCGGCAAGGTGGACGTTGTCAGACTTCATTATCCTCCCGGTGACAGTCCTGGTTTGAGGTTCAATATTACATCAGAGTTTTCGAAGTATCCAAAACGCGTCTAACTGCGCCTCTCTCCATTTCCACTCTAGTTTATTATTGTCCCAGTGATAGTCCGTGCAATATGACTTCGAATTTGGCGGAACAATGACAAAACCTCCGAACGATTCCTCTTGGGCGAAGCGCAAGCCTATAACTCCGTGGCTAGACGTCTATATTGGTTACATCACGGGTTTCTGGTTGGGCTACCACTGGCATTGGCAAAAAAGTCGGACCAAACCCAGGACTGGAGAACCTGCAGCTGCAGTGGGTGAAGGAATACAAGGCGACGATCTGGGAGGAAAGCGGCACACTCAAGGCAATAACCTCAATCTGCGATAAGTACGGAGACTGATATAACGAGCATTGATCTCATCTAATTAATGGTGTCAAATCATAATTTGTCGAATAGATGACATGGAGATGCAAGATTAGGAGGAACTAGGATATGAGGGTGCTTGGAAGAAATCATCATAGCAGTTCAATTATGGAGACTTCTGGCATGTGTGAAATGCCAATGAATCAAACGGATATTATTGATTGTGACAAAATACTATGAATCTCAGCTGAGATCTCAAGCCAATTTGTGTTAATTCTCTTATTCATTGCGCACCCTCGCATAGCGAAAAGGCATGTCTGCAACAAGTCGTTTCTTCTAATTTCATTCTAATGCATCACAAACGTCTGCAAAAGAGGCGGGAAAAGGACCCAAATAAGGTTTATCCGGAACATCTTAGATGCCGGCCCGCCATCTACGTTCTTGCCTATCCTCGCATCTACTTTCAAGACGCAAGCTCTCTTCAACTATGTATGTGTACTGAAAGACTCCAAGAACGTTTTATACCCGCAAGGACAGGCATTCCGGTGTATCCATGGCTACCAGTAGGAGCTGCGAGTCGCGTCCAATAAGAATCTCACCTCCATCCGTACCGCAACTCGTAAAATCCTCCCCTGTCAAGCAGAGACACTGTAGCGACGATGATGACATATCCAATCCATGCGGATCTCATCCTGCTACCCAAAATCCTAATGCTTTCGAAACCCGTAATGGCGAGGTCACTACCATTGTTCGCTATCCTCCCAGTGATAGTCCGTCGTCCGAGATTCGATATTCCATCACAGTTGTCGAAATTTCTGAAGATTGCCTGAATGATTCGGTTCGGGAGGAACGGCAGCCTACGCCTCGGACCCTGTCCAGCCGTGCAAGGCATCATGTTCAGAAGATTAAGCAATTTTTGGTTGACAGAGTTGAAAAACAGCGTAAACGACTTTTCAGTGGAAATTGGCCTTTAGTTGAAGAAGGGGATATTAGCGGGTCTCTTCGCTGTGGGAATTTAACGGAGGCGACCAGGATTATGGAGACTACGATAGCTGAAGAAGATGAATAATGATCAATCGAGGCAAGAGCGGCCCAGTCAGGGAAATCACTTCATGAACCTCGATACTTCCTGCATTTCTCTTATCTAACCCTGTCTAATAACAATTAACCAAACAAATGGAACGGAGAGGTTTGAATCAAATGACCTAGAATACTTGTTTGAGATACATCGACTCACCAGAATATAATATCTCACGAAAAGTCGTATTTCTACATAGCCTAGTAGATTATCGAAATTATCGGAGGTGAATTGCGATAGCCAAAGGAGATGGACTGCGTGACGCAAAGTATTTAAGGTTCCCCCACGAATCTTAAACCCCCACACAAACCACCGTCGGATATTCTCGTTAAAAAACCATTCTCCGCTGCACATCCGGCCAAACCTCGGTGAAATAATCCCGAGCACAAGGAAAACACTCTCAACAACGATTATGGCAAAGCTTAACCAGAAATCGAGACATATCCGTAACGAGCGCGTCACAAATGCTTCAACAAGAGAGGAAGGCCTAAGCTTAGCCATCGCGAACCCTTTCAAGTATCTCCGTTCCCCACCACAACCATCTCCACTACCCCAACGAGCAAAGAAAGCATCGTCCTTCTTCAAAATGCTATTTTGTTGTTGCTCCGGATCCCGTCACAGGTAACTACACCGGAAACCTCTTCCTCATCTCCAGTTCATAACCCCGTTTTCGAGAAATATAACCAACTAATTAACGTACCCCGTCGCATATAAATAGGGGTTGTGGTCCATGCAATGCCCAACCCCACTTGACTCGTTCTGAAGGTCCTTTAGATGAGGTTAAATAAGTTGGTCGACCGGACGGACTTGAATGCAGTGTGGCTATCTCTGATGCGAATAATTTTTACCTCCTCAAACCGGTCGGTTGGGTGACGACGGACGGTATCTGAAGGGCAAGGGAATAAATTGGATTTTGGGAGGTTGACGGACTAGAACTTGATTAATTACCATTCTCACTGTTGCTCTTCTAAATTATTACAAAGAGAAGCCACATTAGATTTCTCGCAAAC
>Ga0335078_10016666_pt1 | contig 10908 bp, 10 predicted proteins | sample Lox_Sample_32_FD_206711 | JGI IMG/M metagenome (GOLD analysis project Ga0335078, IMG submission 206711) | Soil microbial communities from Loxahatchee National Wildlife Refuge, Florida, United States - Lox_Sample_3.2 | ecosystem: Environmental > Terrestrial > Soil > Wetlands | place: USA... | reverse complement strand
CTGGCCATCGCGCGTTGACCCTCCGCGACTCGCCCCGCTACCTTCTGCGCGCGCCGCCCGTGCGTTCGCTGCCGCGCGCCTCGGCCAATCGAGCGAGCAGGCGCGACTTGACTACGGGCCGCGGCCGAACGGGCTCCGCAGTCTGCACCAGCCAGTAGACCGACTCCGCCGCCTCGCGCAAGCCCTGCAGACAACTGGGACACTGCGCGCTGAGGTGCAATTCCAGATCGCCGCCCGGCGAAAGCGCCCCGAGCAGGTAAAGCTCGTACTCGTCCTCTAGATGTTGACAGCCCACGATCCCACCACGGCATGCCGCCGATGTCTCAGAAAACGCGCCGCGGCGCGCAGCTCCGACTTCACCTTGGCCAGCGGCTGGTGCAATTGTTCCGCGACCTCGTTCTCGGCACGGCCGCCGAACACGACCAGATCCAGCGATTCCGATTGCTCCCGCGGCAATTGACTCAAAACCTTGGCCAGCAGCGGCCGGCGCTGCTCGATGCGGTGGATCGCCTCCGCGTCCGGAAGCCATGCGGCCCTGTCGGGCGCGATCGCCGGCTTTGCGGAGGGGGTGCGGCCCGCCCGCCGATCGAGGGCCGCGCGCCGCGCGCGAAACACAAGCCAGGCCGCTACGCTGGCCTCGGTATTCCAGCCGGATCGCGACACACGCCACAACTCGGCAAAGACGTCCTCCAGCACCTGCTCGCTCTCGGCGGAGTGGTCGAGAATTCGCCCGATCACGCCCAGGATGCGCGCCGCCATGCGATCATAAAGTTCGATGAAAGCGTCGCGATCTCCCTGCGATGCCTTCGAAAGCAGGTGCTCCAGATCGAGAATCGACGCTGCAGAGGTGGCATCGGCCGATTTGGCTCGTTTCGGCATTTTAAACGGACGCGGAGATTCAAGGCGCGCGGCGCCCGCCCCGCATTGTACCGCAGACGGAATCCGCGGAATTGTCGGCGGCGCGACCGTGCACGTACACGATCATTGTTATAAAGAAAATCGATTGGACATCGCCAAGCCGCCCTTGCTACAAAAGTAGTGGCACGATCCGAACGCGGGCTTGCGCATCCAGGCCTTTTCACTGCCCCCGGCTTGAGGCGCAAGCCCGTGAATTGACCCCTGACAACTGGGAGCGCGGGCATCTTGCCCGCTTCGAACCTGAGGAGAACTTGCGCCGGCGGGCAGGATGCCCGCGGCTCCCGCTTCAGGCCTTGTCGATCCTGCGCCCGCTCTCATTCCACACCGCCAGGCATTTCTCGAAATAGGAGTAATTCGCCATGTGGCATGCGATCGCCGTATTGTTGCCGAAAGAGCCATCTTCCACCGACGGACGGCGCGTGCGCACCGATTCGAAATAGTTCCACAGGTGCTCGCGATCTTCGTTATAGTCCGCCGGCGGGCGATACGAGACCGCCTCGACGGGCTGCGCGGTGCCCGGTTTCATCTCGTGCTCCTTTTCCCAATTCTCCACGTACTGGCCGCGCAGCGCCGGCGGATAGCTCGCCGTGTAGTAGCACGGCTCATGCTCCTGCCCATCCTGCGGCGTCACGGTCAGAACGTCATCGTGAATTTCGATGAAGCCCTTGGTGCCCATGAACCGAGTGATCTCGGGCATTTCGGTGTTCAGGGTCACCCGGATCGATGACCGGAACTTCGGATACTCGTAGATCGTGGTCATAGTGTCGGGCTCGTTGCGCCCGTCCTGGGTCCAGCGGAATAGCCCACCCACCGAGGCGGCACGTTCGGGCGGCGCCGTGACGCCCATGACGTAGTGAATGCCGGTGAGCTGGTGCACGTAGAGGTCGCCGGGAACGCCTTCGCCGTAGTCCTGGAAGCCGCGCCAGCGCGCGAAGCGGATGGGATCGAAGTCGTGCCGGGGGGCCGTTCCCTGCCACGTCTCCCAGTCGAGGTTCTGCGGCGAAAGGTCGGGCGGCGGCGGATACACCCACGCCCCGCAGGGATCGTTGCGGCCAAGCGCGCCCTCCACCAGCATGACCTCTCCGATCTGCCCCTGCTCGATCATTTCCTTCGCCTTGGCGTAGATGATCGAGCTGCGGCGCTGGCTGCCGATCTGCACGATGCGCTTGTTCTTCTGCTCGGCAGCGATAATCTCGAAGCCCTCCGGCACCTGGTGCGTCATCGGCTTTTCGCAGTAAATGTCCTTGCCGGCGTTGCAGGCGTCCACGATGATCTGCTTGTGCCAGTGATCGGGCACGGCGGCAATCACGCAATCCACGTCCTTGTTGCCGAGCACGTCCTGATAGCGGCGGGTGGTGGGGATCGGCTTTCCGACGATCGCCTTGGCCAGGTCGTGCCGGCCGTCATAAAGGTCGCAGGCTATGATGCACTCCACGCCGGGCAGCCCGATGGCCGTCCGCAGCAGGCCCGAACCCTGCATGCCGATGCCGATCATGCCGAATCGCACCGTGTCGCCCTCCGCCAGGGGCCGCAGCGGAGCCACCGTGAGCTCCAGAGCCGCCGCGGCCCGCGAATTGAGCATCGCGCGGCCTATGGCCGCCGCGCCCGCAACTCCGGCCGTCCGCCGCATGAAGGATCGTCTCGAAATGCCATCGCCAGCCATGTTTGCCTCCTGAAGTTAGACTTTTCTCCTCAATGAGATATCGTATCGAGCGCTGCAATACCATAGCAAGCGCTTTGGACGCCCTGCGTCCCATTGCGGATTGGCGAATGGTGAGTGGCGAGTAGCGAATGGCGGGCGAAAGAGAATAGCGTAGCGAATAGCGAGTAGCGAATGGCGAATAACATAGCGATTCAGATAAAGAGAAGCATCGCCAACTTCGCCGACTTTCCATTGAGCTGTTCCCTATTCGCGGCGCCAGGCCTCCAGGTGCTCCTGGTACTCCTCGAGCGTCGCGCCCACCAGAGGCAGGGCGCGCTCCGGGTCGGCCACATACCAGCCGTTGCGGAAGCGGGTGGCGTAGCGCGGGGAGCGGTCGCGCTTTTTGGCGATCACGGCGAGCGTCAGATTCCGGTGGCAGGCGCGGCGCCGCTTTTCCGTGGGGCGATAGCGGATTTCGGGCGGTACGGCATTCGCGCGCTCCAGATTGGCGCGGCAGGCGGCCAGCACGCGGTCGGTGACGGTGTATTTGCGCTTGGGACGCGGGGTGTCGTCGGCTAGTGCTGTAGCGGCGGTGTCCTCACCGCCGGCCATCGGTTTCAAGTCGAGCATGGGTTCCTCCGAGAGTGCGTCCGTTGGTCAGTTCTTCAGTTCTTCAGTTTGTCAGTGCGTCAGCGTTGAGTTTCGCCGTGAGTTTTCAGTCGCCGGCCCCCCGACTAGGCTAGATTCTGACTTACTGACATACTGACTTACTGACTCGCCGACGTACTGCTTTAGCACGTCGGTTTGGGACGGTGGGTAAGATTGGGAAAAGTGGGACGACTTTATTTAACGAGTAGAATCAGGCGATGACCCTGTGGAAAACTGCTGGGATTGGTGCCGGAAGGGTAACAGGTCGTCGCTTGTCCGTCTTCAGTCTTCGGGAAGCTGATCGACAACATCGTCGATTTCCTCGTGGATGCTGCTTGACCGGCTCTCAATGAACGTCATGGGCCCGCAGCAAGGCAATTTAACCTGCTCAGCATCTTCTGGTGGTGGCGGGGTCCCCAGCCCGCGCCACTCCCACCACCGAACGTCTCCCATGCTCCTTGGTCGGCGATTTCCGCTGCAACTTGCCAGGGTTGAAGCGGAAAGCGATCCCCCGTGAGCTGCGGACGGCATCATGGCGGCGAGGAGAAGTTGAGGCCGGATAATGTCGATTGACTTCGAGTTTTGTAACATACATACTGGTCGGTATGTTTGACCATCAGGGCAGGCCGCGAAGGACCCGCGATCCCGAGGGCACGCGGCAACGCTTGCTCCAAGCGGCTTTTCAGGAGGTCTACCGATACGGCTTCCAGAGTGCCGGGATCGATACCATTCTGGCCGCCACCAACGTCACCAAGGGAGCGCTCTACTACCATTTCGACAGCAAGGAAGCCCTGGGATACGCCATTATCGAAGAGATCGTGGCAAAACTCACCAGCGACCGGTGGATGCTTCCCCTCGAAAAGAGCAAAGACAAAAACCCCATCGACGCTTTGATCGGCGTCGTCCAGGCGATACCCCATCGGCCCAGCGACGTAAAGTGCGGCTGTCCCCTGGTCAATCTGGCGCAAGAGATGTCTCAGCTCGACGAACAATTCCGCAAGCGATTGGAGAGGATCTTTCGTGCCTGGCAAAAGGGAATTGCCGCGACTTTGCGGAGGGGGCAGTCGCAGAGGACCGTGCGCCGCGACCTGGTTCCGGAAGAGGCTGCGAGCTTTCTGATCGCGATGGTCGAAGGCTACGAAGTGTTAGCCAAGAACGCGCAAGACGTGAAGGTGTGGAATGTGGGAATCGGAAATATCGTGGGCTGGCTGAATTCTCTGCGAGCGCCGGGCAACGGCAAGCGGGGCTGATCGCATCGATGCGGACGGGCCGGTTTAGCCGCCGTTACATACGAACCGGTTGGTATGTTCACTTCGCCAGCGTCGCGATCGGGACGAAGGGTTCAAACATCGTGAAAAGGAGAACGAACCATGACAAGCAACGCAGTGTCGCGCCGGAAACTGCTGGGAACGGGAGCCTGCGCGCTGGCTGGCGCCGTGAGCCTGCCGGGACGGGCGAGGGCGCGCTCCTGGGGAGGCCCGGAGTTTGCGAACGAGGAGATCGTCCGGAACTGGTACGCAGCCTGGGAGCAGAAAGACTGGGGACCCGTGGATCGCCTGCTCGCCGACAACTTCACTTTTACGAGCCCGAATGATGACGACCACATCAGTAAGAGCGCTTTCAAAGAGCGCTGCTGGAAGTCCCAGATCGATTTTATCCAACGGTTTGACCTGGAGCTGGTGATGGGCAAAGGAAGCGATGCGCTGGTGAAGTATCTTTGCCACACCAAGAACGGCAAATCGTTCCGAAACGTGGAGCACCTCCAAATCAAGAACGGACAATTGGAATCCATCGAGTGTTATTTCGGCGCGCAATCCAGCTTTCCATCGGCGGTAAGCACCGGGCAGAAGTAACCCGCGCGGCGGGCCGATCCGGGTGATTCTTCGCTTTTCTCAGAATGACAGGCTGGCCGAGTTTTTCAGCAAAGTGTCAGAAGCAGTGCACTCGTCAACCTCACTGGGGATATCGGGAAGTCGAAACGAGTGAGCAAGGGGTTCCACCATGAGATCCCGCGAGATTCGGGATCATAAGGCCGATGCACGTGAGGCGTTGGTTCAACAAGCCGCTCACGTCAATGCGGACGTTTCGGCCGGCCCGCTGCGAGGAGCTGCGATTTGGTCGAACCCGAGTAGACGGGATTACGCTCTTGAATCGACAGCGGACGAGTCCTGCGACGCTGCCGATATGTCATTGCTTCCGCTAATCCGAACTGATCCCGCAACCCTCATGCGGGTCTTGCGGCAGTTGGAGGTTATCGCGAAACGACAGAAGCCACGAATCGCGTTCAAGGCAAGGGACAACATCTTGCTCCTGGACTTGGCCGATATTGTGGTGGTGCAAGCCGAAGGTAATTACGTTTCCTTGCGACACCGGCACCGGCCTCATCCCTATCTGGTGCGCGAAACCCTCTCGTCGATGGCGGAGAAGCTCAAGCCCTACGGATTTATTCGCATCCACCGCTCGGTCGTCGTGAATACGTCGGCCGTGGAGGAGATCCGGCCTTTGCCGACTGGAGAGTACAGGCTGCGGGAAAGGGGTGGGAAGGAGTACCTGGTGACGCGTACCTACAAACACAACCTCAGAGATCTGGCTCAACTGTGGGTGGGCCCCGAGCGGCTTTGCGGGTAATGGGCAGGAGGTTCTACTTAACGGAAGGTGATCCATGAGAGGGAAACTGCTGGTAGGTGCGCTCGTGCTGCTGGCGGCAGGTACGCTATGGGCTCAGCGAGCTGCGAAATTCGCCGCAGGAGGCGGCGACCCGCCGGACGATCGCGGCTCCGCGCGGTTGCTGTACTGGAACGAGACTGCGGACGAAGCCGCCGGCCAGATCGCCGTCAACTACGGCCGGCCCGTCTGGCACAAGGACTATGAGGATCCCGCCAACTTCGACGCCCTGACGAAGGGCAAGATCTGGCGCATGGGCAGCAATTTCTGGTCGAATCTCTACACGGACCTGCCGATCGCGATCTCGGGCAAATCCATCAAGCCGGGGCTGTACTTCCTCGGCCTGCAGCGATCCGCGGACGGATCGTCGTGGAGCCTGGCTTTCATTGACCCCGTCAAGGTGCGCAAAACCCACTTGGACGCCTTTCAAATCCAAAGAGCCGCGGTCGAGTTCACCGCTCCCATGAATATCGAACCGGCAGGATCGAATGCGGTGGAGAAGTTCACCATTGTTCTCACCGCTCTCGAAAACGATCCGAAAGACCTCACCCTGAAGGTCTCCTGGGGTCACCTGGCGCTGTCCGCTCCGGTGAAGGTGACGGTGGGAGAGTAGCCGCAGCGCTCGATCTCGGCGGGTGTATAATCGGGCGACTTCGCGGGCGAAAGTGTCGCCTCATCGCGTTCCGGCCGGGCCGAAAACAAACCCAGCCGCTCGGAGTCAGGTAGTGGGTCAGTTTGACGTAGGGGCGGCCTTAAGTGAAACTGACCTGCTACCCAGAGTCACACCAAACATAGGAGGTCGAGTGAAGCACTCGAAAAGGTGGTTCCTGCCGCTGTGTCACTTCGCAGTAGTTCCATTTGCGTTGTTCTTACTCACCGTATTCTCAGCCCAGGCAGCCTTCGCCCAGGGCGCAGGATTTACCGGCATTTTTGGCGGTGGGCCGTTCTACAAGAACGCGGCGGCCAATATTACGGAGATCGAAAATTCCGGCTTCACAGAGGCCATCGTCTGGAGCGTGGAAGTGAGCAGCACCGGCGACCTCAATTTCAACGGCGAGTTTCCGCTGACCTCGGCCGGCGTGTACATCGGCAACGAGCTTCATCCCGATTTTCCCGGCAACATGGCGCAGCTGAAGCAGGGCACCGTGAAGCGCGTCACCTTCAGCATCGGCTCTTCAAATTATGGCGACTGGGAGGACATCACGAACCTGGTGAACGCCCAGGGCACCGGGCCCGGCAGCATCCTTTATGAAGACTTCGCTGCCCTCAAGGCTGCCATCCCGGCGCTCGACGCCATCGACTTCGATGATGAGAACAGCTTCAGCTCTCCGACCACGATTGCCTTCGGCGTGATGCTCGGCCAGCTCGGATACAAGGTGGAGCCCGATGCCTTCGACAACAACAGTTATTGGGAGAACGTCGTCGCGCAGATCAACGCCCAGTTGCCGGGAACGTCGGACGGCGTGCACCTTCAGGCCTATGCAGGGGGCAGCGGCAACAATCCCTGCGTGGGATGGAACTTCGGCGCGGTTCCGGTGTGGCCGGGCCTGTGGGACCAGGTTGACACCCCGAGCGAGGTGCAGAGCATCATGACCGGATGGCACGCCCAGTGCGGCATCAATGGCGGCTTCCTGTGGCTCTACGACGACATCGTGGGCACCGGCCTGGCGGCCCAGTACGCCGCGGCCATCAACAACGCGATTTCGAGCCAGGGCTTCACGCTCTCCAACTCGGGCAACCTGTTCCTGAACCAGAATGCCTCGGGCAACGAGGTCATCACGATCACTCCGTTCGGCGGCTTTAATGGCACGGTGACGCTGAGCGTCTCGGGATTACCGGCCGGGGTGAAGTGGTCATTCCAGGGCACGGGCACCAGGCGCAAGCTGCTGCTGAAGACAAGCGCCACCACGCAGACGGGGTTCAGCACCGTGACGGTGACGGGCACTTCCGGCACCCTCACCGAGACGACGACTTTCACGCTGGCGATCAGCGCGGCGGCCGGTTCGACGGGCAAGGGAACTCCGGTCGATCTGTCGTCGGCATACACCCTCTATGGCATTTACACCGACGGGACGAGTTATTCGACCGGCGGCCTGGATGGCGTCGGTTACTCCTACTCAGGCAACCTCGTGGGCACGTCGCGCGTGTACAGCGGCATCCTGCTCGACCTCGGGCCGGCGAACGATCTCGATGCGGTTGGAGCCGCGGGTCAGGTCATCACCCTGCCCGCGGGCCAGTACTCGAACCTGGTGCTGTTTGCCACAGCGGTCAATGGTAACCAGACGTCGCAGACGTTCACCGTCACTTACACCGATGGCGGCACCACCAACTTTATCCAGAGCCTGAGCGACTGGTACACGCCGCAGAAGTACGCGGGTGAACAGGAAGGCGTCGCCATGGCCTACCGCAACTTCGACAACGGCACGAAGGACAAGCGCACCTTCAGCCTGTACGAGTACCGGTTCGCTCTGAATAAGACGAAAACCGCGCAGAGCCTGACGCTGCCGAACAACTCGCACGTCGTGGTGCTTTCGGCGACTGTGGTCCCGTAAGCGCTGGACAGGAGGCGGTATTCTCGCCTGTCTCGTTGTGACCTCGGCGCTCCTCCCAAGGTTATTTGGATTCGACGAGGGAATTGTTCCACGCGCGAAATTGAATCCATCCTCCGCGTTCATCACCGCGCGATCAGCCGGCTTGACGAACAGTCGGAATCTCGCATCCTGGCGCTCTTCTGAGCCTGGGCGTGCGGGTTCACTGCGTCTGCTTCTGGAACAGCAGCGGCGCAAACGCGATCAGGTTCCGCCGCCAGACCATCCAGGTGTGCATCCCCGGCGTCTCGATATCGGTGTGATGGACGTCCTTCGACGTCAGCCATTCCCGGAATTTGCGATTCGGTTCGATGAGGCGATCGTCGGTGCCGCAGGCGATCCAGAGCAGACGCAATTGCGAATTCACGCTGGAATCGAGGTGCGGGAATTCGGTCGCGTAGTTGTCGCCGAGGCCGCCGCCGCTGAACGATCCGATCCACGCGAACTCGTCGAGATGATTCAGCCCGACGTAAAGCGACTCCGCGCCGCCCATGGAGAGCCCGGCGAGCGCGCGGTCCTCGCGGCCGGCTTTCACACGGAAATTCTTCTCCACCTGCGGAATCACCTCGGTGATCAGCGCTTCACCGAACTTGTCCATATTGCGCTGGATCAGGCTCGTGTCGCGAAAGGCTCCAATGCCGCGGTGCAGGACCTCGGGCGCGCCATAGCCGAGGCTCATCACCATCAGCATCGGCTTCGCCTTGCCCTGCGCGATCAGGTTGTCGAGGATGAAGTTGGCGCGGCCCACCTGCGTCCAGCCGTCGGCGCCGTCACTGTAGCCGTGCTGAAGGTAGAGCACGGGATAGGCGGTCCGGGCTTTGGGATCGTAGCCCGGAGGCGTGTAGACAAAGTAGTCGCGATCGTCGCCCACCACGGCCGAATGGTAGAAGTAGTGGCGGACAACGCCGTGCGGAACGTCGGTGGTCTCCCAGTCCGCTGGCGGCGGGCCCGGCACGTGCACCATATTGGAGAGGAACAGCAGGTTCGTCTTCATCAAGGTATTGGAGGGATCAACCAGGCTGACGCCATCCGCGACAAACGTGTAGCCGTAGTAGTCGGGCGCGAGCGGCGGCGTGGTGACGCTCCAGACGCCCTGGTCGTCCTTCTCCATGGGCTGCGGCTGCGCAGTGCCTTCAAGATTCAATCCGACCTCTTTCGCGTTCGGATCGCGGAAGCGGAAAGTGACGCTGCCGTCAGGATGCACCTCCGGCGAGACGATCGGCGGCGGCGGTTGGGGCCGCTGTGCCTGCGCCGGCGGAGTCTGCGAGGTAGCAGTTGGCGAGGCGGCGGTAGAGGTGGCTGACTGCGCCCAGCAAGGGGAAGTCCCAAGCGCGAGAGTGATCACCAGAAGAAGCAGGCTGCGTTTCATTCTTTCATCCTCCCCCAGTAACGAGTTAGATCGCCAGCAACAGGCTGCGGCCCAAGGCGCCGGTCAACTGGTCCTGTGCGGCCACGGCCGAATCATGGACGATACCGGTCAGGCAGCGAAGGTGATCGGCGAAGTCCCAGGCCAGGTCCCGCGCCTCGCGGACGCTCCAGATCGCCAGCAATCTGCCGATTTTGCCGGTGTCCTGGGCCAGCTCGCCAAGGATTCCGGTGGCGAGAAATTGCAGAGCCTGGGGAAGAGTGGCTTCGAGCAGGGCGTTCACGCTCTCAAAATCGGCATGCTCCGGGCTGGCCTTGTCCGGAACGAGATCGAGGTCGGCGTCGGTTTGCCGCAGAGCCAGCGCCAGATCGTGATTGATATGCGCGTTCATGCCCGCCAAAGCGAACTGGATGCGGTCAATCCCGGGACGAAAGCGCGCCTCGAACAGCGCTTTCCACGAGCTGCAAGTGCTCGGGGACTGGCTCAGCCAATTCGAGATCGCCGTGAAATAAAATTGGGCAAAAACCACGTCGAGCCGGGTGAGCCACGCCGCGTCTTGCCAGCCTCCCGGCGGGGGATTGCTGTCCACTTGCTTCGTGACCATCATGTAGAGAAGGTTGAACCACTTCAACCCGTCGGCACCGGGGAGAAGCGTATCGATACGCTGCATCGTGGCAAGCACGTCGGCAACGGTGGCCGGCGCTGCTCCGCGTGCGATTGTGAGAAGCTCGCTGTCAGTGTGGGAGCCGTTCATCGGCATATCCTATCAGGGATGGCGCAGAACCGTGATGGGATTCCCAAGAACGGCCCTGGGTCAGTTTCGATTTTCCTGCGGATTCTCTTCGCGCTGTCATTCCCGCGAAGGCGGGAATCCAGAGTGAGGAGTCATCGATGGCCTGGATTCCCGCTTCCCCGGGAATGACAGCGAACAAGAGCGAGGCGAAACTTCACACCAGCCACGACCCGAAGACCGGATCAGCCGCGTCCGATAAAGGGCATTTGGGTGGCCATCACGGTAATGAACTGCACGTTGGCATCCAGCGGGAGGTTCGCCATGTAGAGCACGGCGTCCGCCACGTGCT
>Ga0335078_10016665_pt1 | contig 10908 bp, 12 predicted proteins | sample Lox_Sample_32_FD_206711 | JGI IMG/M metagenome (GOLD analysis project Ga0335078, IMG submission 206711) | Soil microbial communities from Loxahatchee National Wildlife Refuge, Florida, United States - Lox_Sample_3.2 | ecosystem: Environmental > Terrestrial > Soil > Wetlands | place: USA... | reverse complement strand
AGGCCATACCGGAACGGCCGAAGACAGGTGAAGCGACCAGGAGTCGTGCGCTGGAAAAGTTCAGAGTTGCCGCCTGGGTTACCTTGGGTGTGTTTATCAAGAAAGGCATTGTACGTATCCTGGCCGAAGCCGGGGCAGGCAGCACGAAAATCCAATTTCGAAAACGGCTCGGGCAGCGTTCCAGACTTTACTGCAGCGACGATTGATCCATAGACAGTATGAGCCATGTTGCCCTGCGAACAACAACCCTACAACCCGCTATACCACGGCAGCAACGTTCTCGCCGCCATGGCGATCACCAGTGCCGCGATGCCCAGAAACGTGCCCATGGGCAGTTCGTAGGTGGATGGATCCTGGCCGGTGGCGCGGATGTATCCGTAGCCGATGACGGCGCCCGCCAGCGAACCGGCGATCAGCGTCAGCAGTGCGCCGCTTAGGCCTAGAAAGGCGCCAACCATCGCGATCAGTTTGATATCTCCTAAACCCAGCCCTTCGCGGTGCCGCAACTTTTCGTAGGCCCACCGGACGAACCACAGGAACAGCGCCGGCAGCGCCGCGCCCAAAACGGCTTCCAGAACCGATTCCGCCCGTCTGGTCGGCCGCACGCCCGCCAGCGTTAGAAAAATTCCCGCTATCGGGGCCGGCACCGGCACGAAAAACGAAAATATCAGGCCTGCCACCGTCCCGCCCAGCGTCAATTCGTCGGGCAGGATGCGCTCCTCCAGGTCGGCAAACAACAGGCCAATCAGGAGGGCCGCGAGCACGCACATCTTAAGAGCCGGTACCGTAGGGCCGAGCGTCCACACAAAATAGAAGAAGCAAAGGCCCGTGAGCAGCTCCACCGCAGGGTAGCGCAGCGAGATGCGCGCGCCGCAGTGGCGGCAGCGTGCGCGCAGGAGCAGGTAACTCACCAGCGGAATGTTGTCGCGCCAGGTTATCGTCTTGCCGCAGGCGATGCAGTGCGACCGCGGACGGACCACCGAAAGATCGCGCGGCCACCGGTAGATGCACACATTCAAGAAGCTGCCGATGAGCAGTCCGAACAGCAGTGCCAATAGGGCTTCCATCATGCGAGCACCTTATGATACGTCTCGATGGTTTTACGAACCATCATATCGATGGTGAATCTCTCCTGTACCGTTTGACGCGCGGCGCTGCCTAAACGACGAGCCAGCTCCGGGTCGCCCGTCAATTCTCGCAGGGCCGCCGCTACCGCTTCGACGGTGTTGTCCACCAGCAGCCCGTTTTCGCCATGACGAATCACTTCGCGCAATCCGCCCACGCCGCTGGCCACCACGGGGACCGAAGCCGACATCGCTAACAACGCGGCTGAGCCTAAACCTTCGCTGTGCGTCAGGTAGACGAAGATTGCGGCGTGGCTGAGATCGCGCTCCAGGTCGCCGGTAAACTGCAGCGTCACTCCAGCGACCAGCCCGGCCTCCACCGCCAGAGCCACGCCTTTTTGCGGATCGCTTTCGTTTGCGAGGGCGAGCACTGAGCTTCCGGATGCCGGATCGAGAAGCGGCACGCCATCGTGCACCACGTCAATCTTCCTTTCACTCACGCCGCCCGCCAGCAGCGCCGATCGCACGCATTCGGAAACCGCGATGTAGCGCCGCGCGCGTTTGTATTTCCAGCGCGAGACCACCGGGAACGCCACCCGCCGCGCCACCACCAGCGGTGCGCCACCGGCCAGGGCGGCGAGGGTATGGCTGCGGGCATCGTGCGCATGCACCAGGTCGTGCCGCCGCGCCTTCCAAAATACTTGCGCCAGGCCGAGCGGCGCCACGGTCCAACCTCGCCTGCGGGCCTCTTCAAACAGCGGCGCACCCCGCCGGGCCAGCAAGCTCTGTTCCACTCCGGCCGCCGCCAGACCCTGCATCAAGCGCAGCACCTGCCACTGGCCCCCGCGCATCTCCCTGCCGGCGTCGAGGTGCAGGATACGCATCAGCTCATGTTTCTCGCTTTAGAGTATTTCAGGAACGTGTAAAAGGCGGCCATGTAGGCGATGATCAGCCCCTCCAGGCCGTCCAGGAAACCCAATTGAAAGAAGTACGTGCGGAGGAAGGTCCAGGGCGGATCCACGATCAGCCGCAGCAGCCCGATTTTCACCTGGCGCGCGGCGAGCTCCTGCGCCGCCAGGGTGGTGTAACGATCCAGCGTCTTGACGTGTTCGGAAAGGGATTCGCACGTGAAGTGCAGCAGGTTAGCCTCGAGATGACCGATGTGTCCGTGGGCCTGGACGCTCTCGTGCACAAAATCGCCCACCCATTTTGCTTTGCGGCGATCATAGAGGCGCACTTTGCGGTCGGGATACCAACCGGAATGGAGAATCCAGCGGCCCAGGTACTGTGCCAGCCGCGGCATGGTGTAGGCGTCGAAGCGGGGTCCATTCTTCTTGAGATTCCAGATCTCGGCTTCGAGCGCCTCGCTCAGCGCCTCATCGGCATCGAGCGAGAGAATCCATTCGTTCGAGGCCTGTTCGGCGGCCCAATTCTTCTGGCCCGCGTAACCGCGCCAACCGGCCTCGATCACGCGCGCGCCGAGCTTCTCAGCCAGTTCCACAGTTCGGTCCACCGACCCGCTATCCACGATCAGGATCTCATCCGTGCAGCGCAGGCTTTCGATGGCGCGGCCGATATTCCGCTCCTCGTTGAGGGTAATGATCGTGGCAGTTATCTTCATGACGAGCCACGTGGCTTCCGCTCAAGCTGGGTCGAAGCGATAGTGGCGCAGCCTCTCGGGCTGCCGCGCCGGCACTCATGCCGGCGCTTGGCGACACAGTGAAGACGCGGTCGAGACACGTCTCGACCCGGCAGGCACGAGTGCCTGCGCCACAGTATGGCGAGCAGTTGGTACCACAGGGGAATTACCGTCGAGGGCAAGCGGTTTTCGGGGCTTTTGCGCATCCTGCTAACGCCCGGGGGCAATGGGCGCGTACGTGAAACACAGAATGAAGATTGCCAGCGAGATCCAGCCGAGCTGGCGCCGGCCGCGATCGAGGTGCGAGGAATCGTTCACCACCGGATGGCGGCGGCCTAAAAACAGTATGGCTGCCCAGAAGGGCCAGGCCGGCCAGAAAAAGCCCAGCGGCACCAGAGCCACGATGGCCACCATCGACACCCGCCGGTGTTTGTTCTCCGCCATGGCATACAGAATATGGCCGCCATCGAGCTGGCCGACGGGAAGCAGGTTCAAGGCGGTCGCGAAAATACCGATCCAGGCGGCGCGCGCTACCGGGTGCAGGTCAATATCTACCGTGCCCACGCCGGGGAAAACAGCCTTCTCTAACAGCCACTGCAGCAGCGGAGTGCCGAAATGAATGCTGCCATGCTCGCCGATCCCGGGGATCACTTTGGAAAATGCCAGCCCCACGGAGAGCGCGGGCAGCAGAAACACAAAGCCAGCCAGCGGGCCTGCTACGCCGATATCGAAAAGTACGCGCTTGGAATAAATGGCCGAACGCACGCGGATAAATGCGCCGAATGTCCCCGCGAAGGGGGGCCCCGGAAGAAAGTAGGGCAGGCTGGCATCCACGTGGTAATACATGCAGGCCAAGTAGTGTCCGAATTCGTGCGCCAGCAGAATGGTCGCCAGGGTGAGAGAAAACGGCAGGCCCTGCAGAATTTCCGCCGGGTGGCGCCATACGCGCGCGTAGGCGTCGAAGCCGTGCTCGATATCGAAAGGCAGATTGCGGGCGAAGTCGTACTGCAGAGCCGAACCCACCACCGTGGTGGTGAGCATGGTCAGCGCGAACAACAACCCATACAGCCAGTAACGCTCGCGCGTGCGAGCCTGCGGGACGAAATGCTCCGCGCTCGCCCGCTCCTCCGTGAAATAAGGGTAAGGGGCGGGAGAAAAATCCTGGGAGGCCACAATAGATGGAGGCGCGCAGGCTACTGCAGCGTCTGTAGCTCCTTGCCGGGCTTGAAGCGCACGGCTTTCCCAGGCGGGATGGAAACTTCCGCGCCGGTGCGCGGGTTGCGGCCGATGCCGGTTTTGCGGGGCTTCACGTTGAACACGCCGAAACCGCGCAGCTCGATGCGGTCACCCTGTTCCAAAGCCTTTTTCATGGATTCGAAGACGGTCTCCACGGCCATTTCCGCTTTGGTCTTGGTGATCCCGGTTTTGTTGACTACTTCATTGATGATATCCAGTTTGATCAAAACAGCCTCCTCCTCCAGGCATGGGGGCGACCGCCCCGTTAACGACAACCTTATGATAGGATTGAAGTTATTTCAATGTCAAGTGAGGGAGCACAAACCCGCATGGCGCCCGTTTCGAGCGAGCAATTCCGCCACGCCTGCGGCCAGTTCGCCACCGGCGTAGTCGTGGCCGCAGTTCTCGATCCGGCAGGCACGCCGCACGGGCTGACGGTAAGCTCCTTCACGTCGGTCTCGCTCCATCCGCCGCTGGTGCTCATCTGCCTGGGCCACGCGGTCACCAACATCGAAGAGTTCCGCCACGCATCGCACTTCGGCCTCAGCATTCTGGGGGAAGAGCAGCGCCGGATCTCTGAGCGTTTCGCGCAAAAGGGGCACGACCGTTTCGACGGCGTGGAGTGGCGCCGCGGCGAGACCGGCGTGCCGCTGCTAGCCCACGCGCTGGCGACCTTGGAATGCGCCGCGCACCAGCGATATACTGCGGGCGACCACGACATCCTGATCGGCGAAGTGGTGCGCATTTACGCGAAAGATGGCGCTCCCTTGATACATTTCGAAGGCCGTTACCGCAAGCTGGCTTCGGACTGAGTGGGGCAGCGCCATGCGCTGCCCATCGGCAGGGCATGGCCCTGCCCCACAGTTGTCCCGAAATCGCCAAGTCGGCGATGCAAATAAGGGATTTGCGCGGAGAGGTCGGGACAAGGTGTCCCGTGGCTACCCCCGGAACCGCTCATCGATTTCCACCTGGTAGCCGCTCGCCAGGCGGTTGGTCTCATTGGCCATGCCCACCACCGCCATCAACTCGGCCAGCATCCGGCCGGTCATGCCCGCCTTCCGCGCGCCGGCCGTGTGCGAGGCGATGCAGTAGCCGCACTGATTGGTGGCGCTTACGGCCAGGTAGATCATCTCCTTGGTGACCGCGTCCAGCGCACCCGGCGCCATGATCTCTTTCACGCTCTGCCAGGTCCGCCGCAGCGTCACCGGATCGTGCGCCAGCGCTTTCCAAAAGTTGTTGATCCAGTCGGTCTGGCGGGTGGCCATGATGTCGTCATAAACCGCCCGCACCTCGGGGCCGGCGTCTGCGTATTCGATCAGTCCAAGTGTGGCCATGCGCCTGATTATCGCGCGTGTCCGGTATGATGGCGGTGCTATTCTCGGAGAAAGGGACGTATGCGCCTCCGGCGGGCACTTTCCATACTGGGTTGCGGGCTGGCATTTCTCGGTGGCGTGTGGGCCTTCCAGCATCCGTTCCGCGAATATCCGGGCGTGGAATACCCAGATTTCCAGTTGCCGCCCGACTACAACGAAAAGACCGAGTGGGTCTTTGCGCGGCTGATGTTCCCCGGCGGCCCGCTGGATGGCTACCGCGGCCGCTTCGATGGCGACTTCCGGCAAGGGCTTTCGCTCTGGACCCAGGACTATCCCCGTGCGGACCGCCACTTCGCCCAGGCGCTACGCCGCTTGAGCCGCATCCACGTCCGTTCCGTGGAGCAGGCCGTTCTGCTGGAAGATGGCGACGCCTACGACTTTCCCTGGCTCTACGCGGTCCAGGCAGGCGAGTGGGGTCTGACTCAGGAAGAGGCCCGGCTGCTGCGCGAGCATCTGCTGCGCGGCGGCTTTTTCATGGCCGACGATATCCACGGAGCCGAAGAGCGAGCCGAGTTCGAACGGCGAATTCATTTCGCGTTTCCGGAGCGTCCCATTGTTGAGATTGCCAACGACGATGCGATTTTCCATTCCGTGTTCGATCTCAACGACCGCTTTGTCATCCCCGGCGCGGAACACCTGGGAGAGGGATCCAAGAAGGGCGGCACGGTGGGGCACTGGCTGGCCATCTACGACGACAAGGGCCGGGTCATGGTGGTGGCCAACATCAATCAGGATACGGGTGATGCCTGGGAGTGGGCGGATGAGCCGCGCTATCCGGAGAAGTTTTCGGGTTTCGCGATTCGCATGGGCGTCAACTACGTGACTTACGCGATGACGCATTGAAACCTGACACAGGCAGGAATGCCCTGACGTGGGGCAGCGCCATGCGCTGCCGACGATCCGGCTGGGCAGCGCATGGCGCTGCCCCACAAGCTGATCGCACCTATAAATTCTTTTTGTTTGCAAGCACTCCTCCGGCTGTTTGACAATTTTTAGATCAGCCTCAGGAGAGGTCTGTGTGCGATTTTCCTCCTACCAGCCGGGCGAATTTTACGACGAAATTTTCGAGTCAACGGGCCGTCCGCGAGCTTATGCCCAGTTGCTGATCGACACAATCGAAAGCCTTTCCGACGGCCAGTTGCTGCGCTACCAGCGCTCGGTCGACCGGCTCCTGCTGCAGATGGGGATCACCTTCAACGTATACGGCGACGATGCCGGCACGGAGCGGATCTTCCCGTTCGATTTGGTGCCGCGAATCCTTCCGGCCAACGAGTGGGAGCGCCTGGAGCGGGGCTTGTGCCAGCGCATCCACGCCCTGAACGAGTTCATCGACGACATCTACCACGACCAGAAGATCCTGAAAGACTGCGTGATTCCGCGCGAGGTAATCCTCTCGGCCGCGTCTTTCCGGCCCCAGTGCCAGGGCCTGGATCCGCCACGCCGCGTGTGGTGCCACATCACCGGGACCGACCTGGTTCGCGATCGCGATGGCCAGTATTACGTGCTGGAAGACAACCTGCGCGTTCCCTCGGGCGTATCGTACGTGCTCGAGAACCGCGAGGTGCTGAAGCGCATCTTCCCCAAAGTCTTCGAAGGCCTGGCGGTGCGGCCGGTGAACGAATACCCGAGCCGGCTTCTGGAGATGCTGGAATCCATCGCGCCGCGGTACGTGGATGCGCCGCGCGTGGTGGTGCTGACTCCCGGCATCTACAATTCCGCCTACTTCGAACACAGCTTTCTGGCGCAGCAGATGGGCGTGCAGTTGGTGGAAGGCCGCGATCTGACCGTCACCAGCGACGGCGTCTTCATGCGCACCACCAAGGGCCTGGAACGTGTGGACGTAATCTACCGCCGCATCGACGACGATTTCCTCGATCCCGACGCGTTCCGCCCGGACTCGCTGCTGGGCGTGCCGGGATTGATGGCCGCCTACAAAGCCGGCCGCGTGGCCCTGGCCAACGCGCCGGGTAACGGCGTGGCCGACGACAAGGTGATCTACGCCTATGTGCCCGACATGATCCGCTACTATGAAGGCGAGGAGCCGATCCTTCCCAACGTTCCCACCTACCTGTGCTGGCGCGATCAGGACCGGAAGCACGTTTTGCAGAATCTGGGGAGCCTGGTGGTGAAGTCCGCCAATGAAGCCGGCGGCTACGGAATGCTGGTGGGGCCGCACTCCACCGAAGAGCAGCGCCGGGAGTTCGCAGTCAAGATCGAAGCCAACCCGCGCAACTTCATCGCCCAGCCGACCCTGGGCCTTTCGCGTGTGCCCACGATTGTGGAAGATCATTTCGAGGGTCGCCATGTCGACCTGCGCCCGTATGTGCTCTACGGCAAGGACATCTATGTGCTGCCCGGCGGTCTCACGCGCGTGGCTCTGCGCAAGGGCTCGCTGGTGGTGAACTCCTCGCAGGGCGGAGGGAGTAAGGATACATGGGTGCTGGCATGACCACGACCAAGCCGCTGCTGAGCCGTGTGGCCGAATCCCTCTACTGGATGGCGCGTTATATCGAGCGCGCGGAAAATGTCGCCCGTTTCGTGGGCGTCAATATGCACCTGATGCTCGACCTGCCTTCCGAGGAAAAGCAGTGGCAGCCGATCGTGGCCACGACCGGCGACGCGCACATCTTCAAGGAACGCTACGGCGAAGCGACGCAGGAAACCGTGATCCAGTTTCTGGCCTCCGACCCAAGCAACCTGAACTCGGTTTTTTCCTGTATCCGGGCGGCGCGCGAAAATGCGCGTTCGGTGCGCGAGATCATCTCTTCGGAAATGTGGGAGCAGGTGAATGCGCTGTACCTGCTGGTGCGGGAAGCCGACATGCGCTCCCCCGACGCCTTGCCAAACTATTTCCACGAAGTGCGCATGGCCTGCGACCAGTTTCAGGGCGTGACGGACTCCACCATGACGCACAACGAGGCGTGGCACTTTATCGGGCTGGGCCGCACGCTGGAGCGCGCCGATAAGACCACGCGCCTGCTCGATGTGAAGTACTTCATCCTGCTGCCGTCGCTGAGCGATGTGGGGACTCCCTTCGATGAGATCCAATGGTCGGCCGTGCTGCGATCCGTGAGCGGATTCGAGATGTACCGCAAGAAGCATGGCCGCATTTCGCCCGCGCGCATGGTGGAGTTTCTGGTGTTCGACAACGAATTCCCGCGCGCGGTGCGCTATTCCGTCGGGCGCGCGGACCGTTCCCTGCACGCCATTACGGGAACGTCGCCGGGCGCGTTTTCGTGCACCTCCGAACAGCGGTTGGGCATGCTCAAATCGGAGCTCGACTACGGCCGCTTCGATGCGACGGTGGCCGGCGGCCTGCACGAGTTCCTCGACGGCTTACAGGTCAAAATGAATAAGATTGATGAGTGCATCCTCGGCGATTTCTTCGCGCAGTGGACGCCGGCTGTTCAGAGCCAGGCACAATGAGGATGCGGGGAGCCCGATGACGTTCTGTTTGGGAATTACGGTTGACCAGGGCCTGGTCGGAATTGCGGATACGCGCCTGCTATCCGGCAACGAAAGCCTGGTAGGGCGCAAGACCGCCACTTATCAAGGGCCTGGATTCTCGTTCTTCGTAATGAACTCCGGCCTGCGCTCGCTGCGCGACAAGGTCTTGCTGAATTTCGAGGAGGCTTTTGTGCGCGCCACCGAGTGCCGCGACCGGCTGTCGAAGGTTGCAGACCTGTTCGCGCGCCAGGTGCGCATCATGGCCGAGCAGGAGCGGCCGGCGCTGGAGACCTCCTTCCTGAAGTTCAATATCCATTCACTAATCGGCGGGCAGATGGGCGACGACACCACGCACCGCTTATTTCTGGTCTATCCGGAGGGCAATTGGGTGGAGGTGGGGCCCGACACGCCCTACCAGATCATCGGCGCGTCGGGATTCGGGAAGCCGATTCTGGAGCGCTCCGTCACGCGAGCCGACAGCATGTCGTACGCCTTCAAAGTGGGCATTCTGGCGTTTGACGCTACGCGCCTGTGCGCCGCCGATGTGGATTTCCCGATTGATGTCCTGCTCTACCAGGCCGGCTCGTTCGAAATGATCGAGCACCGCTACGAACGCAACGATCTGAGCCAGATCTCCAACTGGTGGCAGGAGCGCATGCGGCGGGCGGTACAGGAACTTCCGTCGGAATGGGTCGAAAGCGCTTTTTCGAAACTCACGGCGCAAGCATCTGCGCTATGAAGCGTGGCGCGGGCGCCCTCGTCCGCGCCGTTCCGCTCCACTTACTGCGCCAGGTATCTGGCAAGGCTGCCGTTGCCGCCTATCATGATGGCGTCGTTGTTCGGCTGCACGAGCAGGCGATAAAGAACAAAATTCGGCACGGTTGGCGAAACCCCAGCAGTGCCAAAGGTGCTGTCCAGGCTGCCATTGGCGTTCAGCCGGGCCACCCCCGCCGCCTCGCCGCCGGCCGTCACAAACTCCACGCCTACGAGGCCCCTTTGCAAGGAATCGACCACCAGACTCTGGGGCTCATTCTTGACCTCCGGGGCATCGGGGCCGAAGCGGATCGCAGGCGACTCGTACGATGTATCCAGAGCGCCCGTCAATTCGAATCGTTCCACCACAGCGTCGAGGTTCGTCTTGCCGTCCGGACCCTGGATGGCACCGGCCGCCAGGAACTCGTTGTTGGGCAGAACGGCGATCCCGTTTAAGGTGCCTGCGTCCTTAATTGCGGTGATGGTTCCGCCTGTGGTGGCAAGCAAGGCGCCGCTGGAACTGAACTGCGCGGCCTTCCCCGCGCTATTGTATGCCAGGATGGAGTCTCCCGACAGCAAGGCGATCGTGGACGGGAGATCGATCGGAGTAACCACTTCCACCAGACCTCCTGTTCCGAATGAAGTGTCAGGCGCGCCGGTGGCAAGATAGCGGGCCAGCAACGTCAGCGGAGCGCTTTTGTTGCGAAAAGGCGGAGTGACATTGCCAGTGAGCAGGATCTTCCCATCTGGCTGTGCCAGCACGATCGTGGCACTCGCCCCCCAACCCGTGGGCGCCGGAAAGTTGAGCGCCACTGCGCCGCCGCTTCCGAATGTAGTATCCATTGTTCCATTCGTGTTCAACCGGATCAATAGATTCTCTAAGGCCGTGGACGTGTTATTGAAGGCAAAGAATACCGTCAGGATCTCTCCATTCGGTTGAACCGCCACAGCGAGTGTTAACGAGGAGCCGAGAAAGAAACTCGGCGGTGGCGGCAGAATGACGATTCCGTTCTTGCCAAACGACGGATCTTGGGCGCCATTTGGGAGGAATCTGGCAATCGCTGCGAATACTCCGACGCCTGGCTCATTGACAGACCCGCTAACGACGATGTCTCCGTTCGGAGCCAGCGCTGCGTCAGAGAAACTGAAGGTGTTTCCACTTCCAAAATTCGGCTGTACGACGCCAGCGTTGCCGAAGGTTGGGTCAAGAGTACCCGCTGCACCGAAGACATAGCTAGCCGCGAGTGACAAATCAAGAACGATTGTTGCAATTAAGTAACGAAACCTCATGCGATGTTATTTCCCTCCGAAGTTAGATCGGGGGCTAAAGTGCCCCGCAATTCATGCTAGGCTGCCCAGCGCGACGCAAATGTAAAAGGGTTGTAAAAGGTGCTTC
>Ga0335078_10016663_pt1 | contig 10909 bp, 9 predicted proteins | sample Lox_Sample_32_FD_206711 | JGI IMG/M metagenome (GOLD analysis project Ga0335078, IMG submission 206711) | Soil microbial communities from Loxahatchee National Wildlife Refuge, Florida, United States - Lox_Sample_3.2 | ecosystem: Environmental > Terrestrial > Soil > Wetlands | place: USA: Florida... | reverse complement strand
AGGATGACGAGGCTCTGTTGCTTTCGCTACGATCCTTAAGCAGCGCCCACAATACGAAGCCGCCGCGACGCGAAGCGTCGCGGCGGCTCCATGCCTTGCCTATTTCAAAACCGCGCGGGACTACGCCCCGCAGTTATCGACAATCGCCTTGCCGAACTCCGAGCACTTGAGCAGCTTCGCGCCCGTCATCAATCGCTCGAAATCGTAAGTCACCGTCTTGTTGCCGATACTCTTCTCGAGTCCGCGCACGATCGCGTCGGCCGCCTCCTGCCATCCCATGTGCTCGAGCATCAGCACACCCGACAGGATTACCGAGCCCGGATTCACCTTGTCCTGATCGGCGTACTTGGGCGCGGTGCCGTGCGTCGCCTCGAACACGCCATGGCCGGTGACGTAGTTGATATTCGCGCCCGGCGCGATTCCGATTCCGCCGACCTGCGCCGCGAGTGCGTCCGACAGGTAGTCGCCGTTCAGGTTCATCGTCGCGACCACGTCGAACTCGTCGGGCCGAGTGAGAATCTGCTGCAGCGTAATGTCGGCGATATTGTCTTTGATCAGGATCTGGCCCGGCGGCGGCTTGCCATTGCAATCGTCCCATCCGATCGCCTTGCCCGCGAACTCGCGCTTGGTCAGCGCGTAGCCCCAATCGCGGAACGCGCCCTCGGTGTACTTCATGATGTTGCCCTTGTGCACCAGGGTCACGCTCTTGCGCTTGTGCTTGATCGCGTACTCGATCGCCGCGCGAATCAGCCGCTCCGAGCCCTCGCGCGAGATCGGCTTGATACCGATACCCGAAGTCTCGGGGAAGCGGATATTCTTCACGCCCATCTCTTTCTGCAGAAAGGCGATCACCTTCTTGGCCTCGGGCGTTTCCGCCTGCCACTCGATACCGGCGTAGATGTCCTCGGTGTTTTCACGGAAGATCACGACGTCGAGCTTTTCTGGATTCTTGACCGGGCTCGGCACGCCGGCGAAATGGCGCACCGGACGCAGGCACACGTAGAGGTCGAGCATCTGGCGCAGCGCGACGTTGAGCGAGCGGATACCGCCGCCAACCGGCGTCGTGAGCGGGCCCTTGATTCCGATCAGGAATTCGCGGAACGCCTCGACGGTTTCATCCGGCAGCCAGTTGTTAAACTGGTTGTAGGCTTTCTCGCCCGCGTAGACTTCCATCCACGCGATCTTTCGCTTGCCGCCGTACACTTTCTTGATCACGCCGTCGAACGTGTACTGCGAAGCTTTCCAGATATCGCGCCCGGTGCCGTCGCCTTCGATAAACGGCAGGATCGGATTATTCGGCACTTCCAGCGTGTGGTCGGGTTTGAGCCGGATTTTTTCGCCGTCGCTTGGAACCTTAATAATTTTGAACGCCATCGCCTTGAACCATGACTCCTTTTGTCGAGCGCCCCTCAACCCGCTCAGCGCTCAAAGATGCCATCCCTGAATTGGTTTGGTACCGTCATCATACAAAAATGCCGCGGCGAAAACATAGTGGGGCCCGGCTAATTCGCCGCTCCCGCCACTTCAGGTGGCGATAGCCCGCCGATACCGCTAATAATCGAGCCGGAGCACCTTGACCCAAAGCGATGGATTTCAGTTTTACCCCTGAGCAGGAAGCGTTTCGCGCGCGGCTGCGCGGATGGCTCGAAAGCAATTCGGCCGAGGTCTTCGGCGCTAATCGCGACGCGCTTTCTTCCAGCGCGACCCTCGCCGGCGACGACCATCGATGGACTCGCGTGCGCGAATGGCATCGGCGGCTCTATCAGGCAGGCTACCTCGCGTTGCACTGGCCCAGGGAATGGGGCGGCGCCGGCGCCAGCCTGATCGAGCAACTGATTTACCAGGACGAAGCCCTGCGCCTGGGCCTTCCGCTCTACGGCGCCAATCAGCTCGCGATCGATCGTATCGGCCCGACGATCATTTTTCTCGGCACCGACGAACAGCGCCGCCGCTATCTACCGAAGATGCTCACCGGCGAAGAGATCTGGTGCCAAGGCTACTCGGAGCCAAACGCCGGGTCCGATCTCGCCGGATTGCAGACCCGCGCGGTGATCGACGGTGACGACTTTGTGATCAACGGGCAGAAATTGTGGACCAGTATGGCGCAGCGCGCCGATTGGCAGGTGCTGCTCGTTCGCACCGATCCGAGTGCGCCCAAGCACAAGGGAATCTCCTATTTGCTGGTCGACATGCACAGCCCCGGAATCACGGTTAAGCCGCTGGTCCAGATGACCGGCGACAAGGGCTTCAACGAAATATTTTACGACAACGTGCGCGTGCCGCGGAAAAACCTGGTCGGCGAGCTGAACAATGGATGGCAGGTGTCGATCGCGACCCTGATGTACGAGCGGGTATCGGGCGGCACGCGCCATCCGGTGGAACGCACGATCAACGAGCTGATCGAGCTCGCGAAAGAGGTCACGCTCGACGGCGTGCGCGCATCTGATCATCCTTATATCCGCCAGCGCCTGGCGCAGTTCGCGATCGAATCGCGATGCCTCCGGCTGAGCCGCTATCGTTCGCTCACCGCGCAGCTCAAGGGCAAGGTGCCCGGCCCGGAAGGATCGTTCGGCAAGCTGTTCGCAACCGATCTCAATCTGCGCGTCGCGATTTTCGCGCAGGAGATGCTGGGTCCGTATGCGAATCTAGCGCGCGGATCGATCGGCGCGATCGAAGACGGCCGATGGCCCCATCGCGAGCTCGGCGCGCGCGGACTCACGATCGCCGCGGGATCGAATGAGATCCAGCACAACATCATCGGCGAACGCGTGCTGAAACTTCCGAAGGGATAGATGCCCGCGCTGGGCAGTTGCTGGTCAATGCGACCGCCGCAGTAGAGGAGCTTCTTTGGCTTGTCATATGTAGGCGTGACGAACGATATCCGACGTCGAGTTCACGAACACAGAAGACGGATAGTTCCTGGCTTTACCAGCCTTACGTCATCGACCGACTGCTTTACGCGGAAGAGACCGAAGATGTCGCCGCGGCGATCCAGCGGGAAAAAGAAATCAAGGCGTGGCGGCGTGAGAAGAAGGAGGCGCTGATTGAATCGGCGAATCCTGCGTGGCGGGATCTGAGCCTCGATTGGTAAGCAGGCAAATCGCTCCGCGTGGATTCCTCGCTTCGCAGACTGCGCTCGGAATGACAAGAACAGGTCGAGTAATAAGAGAGGCCGTCCGACAAGAACAAGCGCCCGGATGAGAGCTCAGGCCAGCGCGGCGCTACAGCAAACTTCCCTGCTTGGTTCTTCCGAGATGGCTGTACGCGCGCGGTGTGGCGACGCGGCCCTTCGCCGTTCTCGCGATGAAACCCTCCTGCAGCAGGTAGGGTTCGTAGACTTCCTCGATCGTGTCGCGCTCCTCGCCGATCGCCGCCGCGAGGCTTTCCACTCCGACCGGGCCGCCGTCGAACTTGTCGACGATCGTGAGCAGGATCGCGCGATCCATCTTGTCAAATCCGCACGCGTCGATCTCAAGCAGTTCGAGCGCCTTTAGCGCGACGTCGCGGATAACTTCCGGCGCCTTGTACACCTGCGCGAAATCGCGCACCCGGCGCAGAAGCCGATTCGCGATTCGCGGCGTCCCGCGCGAGCGCGACGCCAGTTCCGTCGAACCCTCGTCGTCGATCTTCACTTTCAGCAGCCGCGCCGAGCGCCGGATAACCTCGGCCAGCTCGGTACGATTGTAGAAATCCAGATGAAACTGCTGGCCGAAGCGATCGCGCAGCGGCGAGCTCAGCAATCCCGAGCGTGTGGTCGCGCCGATCATCGTGAACGGTTTCACGGCGAGACGCATCGAGCGCGCCCCCGGCCCGCGTCCGACCACGATATTCAGCTCAAAGTCTTCCATCGCCGGATACAGGATCTCTTCGACCGCGCGCGATAAGCGATGGATCTCGTCGATAAACAGAACGTCGCCGCGTTCGAGATCGTTCACGATCGCGGCGAGATCACCGGCGCGCTCGATCGCCGGACCCGAGGTCGAGCGCAGATTGACGCCGAGCTCGCGCGCGATGATATGCGCGAGCGAGGTTTTGCCGAGGCCGGGCGGGCCCGAGAAAAGCACGTGATCGAGCACGTCGGAGCGGCCGCGCGCGGCGTCGATCGAAATCCGCAGGACCCTCTTGATCCGCTCCTGGCCGACGAATTCCTCGAGCGTGCGCGGCCGCAGAGAAAGGTCGACCGCCTGCTCGTCGCTTTCCGCCGGCGCGGCCACCGTGCGCGCGCTCTCTTTCGGAACCGCGCGGCGGGCGGTGTTGATCGAGTCATCGCTCACTGAGCAGCACCGCCAGCGATTTGCGGATTATGGTTTCGAGCTCGGCGCCTTCGGCGCTGCCATTGGCCGCGACGGAATCGACCGCACGCTTGGCCTCCGCCGGTTTGTAGCCAAGATTCACCAGCGCCGAGACCGCGTCGTCGAGCGGACCGCCGCCGCCCGAGGAGGCCGCCGCCGCTTCGATTCCCGGCGACGGCGCCAGCGTCTTCAAGTCTGCCGCCTTGTCGCGCAGCTCGCGCACGATTCGCTCGGCAACCTTGGGACCGACGCCCGGCACCGCGTCAATTTTGTCGACGTCTTCGCGGCCGATCGCCGCCACCAGCTCAGCCGGAGTCAGTGTTGAAAGGATCGCGAGCGCGAGCTTGGGCCCGACGTGCTGCACCTGCAGCAACAGATCGAACGTGCGCTTCTCGCCGACGCTCAGGAAGCCGTAGAGATTGAGCGCGTCCTCGCGCACCACTTGCCGGATTTCCAAAAACACGTCGGCGCCGATCGGCGGAAGCTGGTAAAACGTGCTGAGCGGGATGAAAACTTCGTAGCCGACGCCGGCGCTCTCGACGATAAGCCTGCTGGAATCGCGAGACTGGAGCTTGCCGCGCAACGACGCGATCATTGTACTTTACCTGGACCTTGCCCTGACGCCTTCCGTGCGACCACGCGCCAGCTCCGCGGTGCGCGCGCGCTCATCGCGCTCAGCGCCGCCGGATTACGCGCCATCGTCAGATGACACAGCGCGAGCGCCAGCGCGTCGGCGGCGTCGTTGGCCAGCTCTATCGATTCGTCGAGCTCGAAGGCGCGGCGGATCATGAATTTAACCTGCGATTTGTCGGCGCGCCCGTAACCCGCGACGGTCAGCTTGACGTCGGTCGGATTGTACTCGAACAGCTCGAGATCGCGCTGCGCCGCCGCCAGCAGTATCATCGCACGCGCCTCGCCCAGGCGAAACGCGCTCTGAACGTTCTCCGCGACGAAGCTGCGCTCGAGGCTGACCGCGTCGGGTGCGTGATGGTCGAGCAGCGAAGTCATGCGCTCGTAGATGGTTCTCAGCCGATGCGGCCCTGGATCGCGCGGCCGCGTGCAGATGGTTCCCGAATCGATTCGAAGGAATTTGCGCCCGTCACCGTCGACCACACCGTAGCCGGTCACCGCGCTTCCCGGATCCACCCCAATCACCCGCATGCCCCACCAACCTGGGGCGCACCGCCCCGCCGCGCGCGCTCTTAGGCCGAGAGCCGCGCGAGTTCGTCGTCGTCGATATTGAAATTTGCCGCCACGCCTTGCACGTCGTCGTGATCTTCGAGCTCATCGACCAGCTTCAAGACCTGTTCGGCAACGTGCCCCGAAACCTGCACCGTGTTGTCGGGTTCGAGCGTCACCTCGCCGCCGACAAGCGCGATCTTCGCTTCCTCGAGCGCGGTTCTGACCGCGTGATAATTCTCGGGCGACGTCACGACCTCGAATTCGCTGTCGCCCGAATTGACGTCTTCGGCGCCAGCTTCGAGCGCGATCTCCATCAGCCGATCTTCGTCGATCGCATTCTTGTCGATCGTGATCAGACCTTTTTTCTTGAACATCCACGCGACGCATCCCGACTCGCCGAGGTTGCCGCCGTGGCGCGAGAACATGAAGCGCAGATCGGCGACCACGCGATTTCGATTATCAGTCAGCACGTCGGCGATAATCGCGACCCCGCCGGGACCGTAGCCCTCGTAGGTGATCTGCTCGGGTTGCGCGCCGCCTAGCTCGCCGGTGCCCTTCTTGATCGCGCGATCGATATTGTCGTTGGGCATCGATTGCGCCTTGGCGGTGTTGACCGCGGTGCGCAGGCGAGGGTTGGCGTTGATATCGCCGCCGCCAAGGCGCGCAGCGATAGTGATTTCCTTGATCAGCTTGGTGAAGAGCTTGCCGCGCTTGGCGTCGCGCGCCGCCTTCTTATGCTTGATCGAACTCCACTTTGAATGACCTGACATGATATCTCTCGCGACGCCTACGATAGCATAAGCGTCGCGCGGAGGGGGAGCATCCACGAACCGGGTTTCTGCGCCCGTGACGTTAACAGCGCGCCGGAATGTGCCTATGATCGGCGTCAGCCATGATTACCAGAACCGGATTGTTCCGAGCCGCCCCGTTCCTCGCACTGATTATTTTGGCCGCCTGCTTCTATCCTCCGAAGACTCCGCCACCTCCGCCGCAAAAAACCGAGGTTGTGCTGAAGCTTCCTTACGACCTTGCGCTCGACGCGGTGATGCAGGTGATAAAGACGCACGAGTTCAGGGTTCAAGCCAACGATCCAGCTCATGGCGTGATCGAAGCGCAAACCGTCAAGTTCACGCTGGACGACGCCGATTGTGGTGTGGTCGGGATGGCGCTCGGAAAGGAGCAGGCCGCGCCTACTCAGGACTCGTCGGTGGTCTACACATTTCATGTAAAGCCCGCCGGATTCGAATCGAGCAAAGTCGCGATCCAGGCGGTTTTCGCGACCCCCCTGCACGTGCCGTTTCATCCGCTGAGCGAATCCGAATGCGTCTCGCGCGGAGTGCAGGAGGCCAAGCTGCTGAAGGAGATCGAGCGGCAGGCCGCAGTGACGCATCGGCCGACCTACAAGTCCGCGACCGCCCCTGCGCCATCCGCCGCGCCCCCGGTGGTGGTCATTATGCCGACGCCGCAGCCTGCGCCTCTATTGCCGCAATCGCCGCCGCCTCATTCCACGATATCGCGATGAAACTAGCGCCGCGTCCGCGGGTTGACATTTCGCGATTGCGGATCCAGATCGGCCTCAGGTTATGGTAATCCGGCGCGCGCCCGACGCGCGCTTCAACGCCGCTTGCGCAGGCGAGCGGCAACCGGAGGAATCGATGGGAAAATACGGATTGGTCGAGTTCTGGCGGCCTCGCCCGGAATGGTACGCGCTGTCGCGTGAAGAAAAGGAACGCTTCGTCGAAGGTATCCGCGAGAACGTCAGCTCGCTGGAAAAGCGCGGCGCCAAGCTGCTCGGCGTCTACCTGACGCGCGGCACTTCCGATTGGGACGGCATGGCATTTTGGGAATGCCCCAGTATCGAGATGGCCGAGGCGGTGGCCGAAGGCTCCGAGAGCCATCGATGGTACCACTTCTTCGAGGGTTCGAACGTTGCCGGCAACGTGCAGACCCTCGAGGATTGGGTCAAGCACGTGATGCGGATGACCTAGCTACGGCGCGCGGTTCTTTTCGGCTGCTCGCGTTCGACAATCCGGTCCTGGCCCACCGTCGGGACCGGATTACCAAACATGGTCCAGCCGAAATAGGCGATGGCTCCGAGTAGCACGAAAGTCGCGGCCAGCGTCCACGGCGCACCGACCGGCGGCTCGGCCGATTCCTTGCGCACCGTATCGAGGTCGAACTGCGGCTCGCCCGCTGGCGGCGCCTTGACCGCGATTACCTTGACGTCGCGGAAGTACGCGCGGCCGGTGTTGAGACTGGCGTAGCCGCCCAGACGGCAGGCGATTTCAATATCGCCGCCGCGATTACCGACCTTCAGGTAAAATCCGAGCTCGCGCCACGGGGTGTTTCCACGCAAGTCGTGCGACATCGCGCCGTCTTCCATGATACTGATTGACGCGCCGGTGTTATTGTTGCCGACGCTCTCGGTGCGCACCTGCGCGCCAAGGTAGTACCATCCCGGTTCGAGTTCGACTGCCTGCATCCAGCGCGCGTCATTGGGCTTGACGTTATTGACTTCCATCTCCGCCGGCTGCCCGAGCGGATGCAGCCAGGCGTAGCTGGTAACGTCGCCTTTTTGCTCCCATCCCTCGCTACGCCAATGGTCGGGCGCATCGCCCGCGCCCTTGGTGAGATCGCCGTTGACGATCAGGTTCTTGCCGCTCGGCGCTGCCGGGATAGCAGAAGGCGCAGCCTCGGCCGATGGCTTCTGCGACGCTACGGCTTGCGCGGCCGCTGCTTGCGACACCAACGGCTGTGCCGCGGCGCTCTGACTTGGCGACGTCGGCGCCAGCGTAGTCGGCGCGGCCAGAAGCTCGCGCAGGCTGACCATCTGGAGCGCAAAAATGGCAACCAGCACGACAATCGCGATTGTGCGCGATCGCAAAGCGATCGGCGATCTGGTGCGCATCGCTAGATCCAGCTCCAGTTGCCGAAGTTCGAACCTTGCAGCCACATCCGCGCGTAGTATCCGGCGCGATCGATTCGGATCCCGGTCCATATCGGGAAAAAGTAGATGAACAGGATAAACGCGACCGTGAGGAAGGTTCCGCACACCCATTTGCCGCCGTATTCGGTGCGTCGCAGCAGCTCAACCCATATCGCGGCGATCGCGACAAAGCAGACGATTCCCAATCCGGGGCTGAGCCCCAGCATGAACACCGGCAGCATCGTCAGCATCAGCGCCGCCTGCTCCAGCAGCCTCGCCCTGCCCTCCCAGCATTCGACCAGCACCAGCGCCAGCGCCAGGAAGCCCATGTAGACCGCCGGCATGTAGTGATACAGAAACAGCGTGCGGCCGTAGATCGCGTTCGGAACCCAGATGATCAGGTATCCGAAGTAGCCCAGCACGATAAACGCGCGCACCAGGCTTCGCCGCTCGAACCATTGCGCCGCGAGAATGAAGATCGAGGTGAAGGCGCCCCACCACACCAGCGGATTACCGCCGCCCCAGATCGTGGCGACCGGGCCCTTGGCCGGAAAATCCTGCCAGTATGCGATCGGCCGCAGCATCAGCGGCCAGCTTAACACCGAGGAGGAATACGGATGCGTCGCGCTGGCGACGCTCTTCTCGTACCACGCGATCTTGCCGTAGTAGGCGAACAGGTCGGCGATTCCGCCCCACCATCCGAGCGCGTAATGCGGCAGGAAGATCCCGATATAGACGATCCCGCTGACTCCGCCTGCTAATGCCACCGCTCCGACCATACGCCGGAGCCGCATCGGATCTGACACGATACTCGCCTGCCTGCCGCTGCCGCTGAAAGCGGTTCCCCGCCACAGGAAGAAAACCACGAATCCCATCACCAGCACGAAGGTAACCGCCGGAATCGCCAACTTCGCCCCGACCGTCAGCCCGAGCACCACCGCCAGCCACACGAGCGTGCGGCGCTGATCGTTGACGTCCGGAGCTTGCAGGAAACGAAACAGCAGCAGGTACGACCATCCCGCGCAGGTCAGATAGACGATATCCAGGACCGCGATCCGCGAATCGACCAGGAACATCCCGTCGCTCAGCACGAAGGCCGCTGCAAGCACGGCCGCCATCCGCGACGTGAACATCCTGCGCCCGAGAAGATAGGTTATCGCGCTAAGGCCGGTTCCAGCGAGCGCGTTCGGTATTCGCCAGGACCACGAATGGTCGCCGAAAATCCGGATACTGATCGCGATAAGCAGCTTGGCCAGCGGCGGATGGGGATCGAGGAACGGCCGGTTGTGAAGATAATGCCGCGCCTGCCCGACGAAGTGGACCTCATCGAAAACTATTTCGTTGGGAAACCAAAGATGCCAGAACCGGATAGCGGCCGCGATTACCACTATCGCCGCCAGTATCAGCGTATCCAAAGATTCCCACGGCAGTAACTTGAATTCCTCGCGTGGACGCTCGACCGGCGTGCCGATCGAAACACCGAATGCGCTCCAGGTCTCGCTAAGCGACAGCGTGCTGTCGAAAACGTTCCATCCGTGCGCGTATGCGGCGATCGCGGCAAACGCAAGGACGTTGAGCGCCGACAGGAGCATCGCGAGCGGATCGTAGGTCGAGAAGAAAGTCTTCGCGTTCAGGATATGCATCACGTCCGCGAGGTTGACCAGGAAGGTCAGGCTCAGCACGCCGAGCGCGATAAGCAGCGCCGGAGTTTCGACCGCCAGCGGGATCAGAAACACCAGCGCCGGATATAGGTAGCGCTCGTGCATGCGCGGCGCGACCATGAACGATCCGAACAGCGCCAGCAGGATTCCGAGGTTGAGCCGCTCGGGGTCGTCGGGATTGCGCCAGATCAGGTAGCCGATCCAGACAAACAGCGCCGCCAGCATGCTCATGCCGATCGTGAAGTAGCTGACGTGGAATAACGTCGTCGAATCGGAAACCCGCAGGCCGCCGATCAGAGCCATGAAGTTGAAGGCGTTGACCGAGGTCTCGTGATAATAGGCCGCAGTCGAGCCGTAGAGCGTGAAGATCCAGGTCCACGAATCTTCGCCGAGCTGGAACGGCAGGATCAGCAGGAACCCCACCGTGAGAAACACGACCGCCGACGCCACCCACTGCGTGATCCGGCTGTGGAGCATCGTCCACCAGGCCAGCACCGGCAGGAACATCAGGGCCTGCGGCTTGACCAGCGCGGCCATCGCCGCCAGCGCCCATCCCAGCTCGTACTCCTCCTCGATTACCATCGCCATGCTGAGCAGCATCAGCAGCGCCGGGACCGAATCGCTCTGGCCCCATGCCAGCGTGTCGAACAGCAGCGCCGGATTGAGCGCGAACAGAATCATCCCGATCCATGCCAGCTTCTGATCGCGCACCCAACGGCGGATCATCGCGAAAATCAAAAGCGCCAGCACGAAGTCGGCGAACAGTGCCGGACCCTCAACGGTTAGCCGCAATGCGTCGCCACTCAAGCCGAGCGACCGCGCGATCGAGCCGGCCGACCAAAGCGCGT
>Ga0335078_10016662_pt1 | contig 10910 bp, 9 predicted proteins | sample Lox_Sample_32_FD_206711 | JGI IMG/M metagenome (GOLD analysis project Ga0335078, IMG submission 206711) | Soil microbial communities from Loxahatchee National Wildlife Refuge, Florida, United States - Lox_Sample_3.2 | ecosystem: Environmental > Terrestrial > Soil > Wetlands | place: USA: Florida... | reverse complement strand
GATCCTCCCGCTCGGCTTCGGCTGCGGGAAAGAAAAATGAACCGTCTTTTCCTCCTCCGGAATTTCGATGCGCTCGATCTTCTCGAGTTCCTTGATACGGCTCTGGACCTGCTTGGCCTTGGTCGCCTGATAGCGGAATCGATTGATGAAGACTTCCAGTTGCTCGATGCGCTCGCGCTGCACTTTGTAGGATGACTCCAGTTGCTCTTTGCGGGCAGTTTTCGCTGCCAGGTATTGATCGTAGTTTCCAGAATAGAAGTGCAGCTCCTTGTTCCATATCTCAACGATGCGGTCGACGGTGACATCGAGAAAGTAGCGATCGTGCGAGATCAGCACAAACGCATTCGGATAACTGCTCAAGTATTCTTCCAGCCAGTTGCGCGCTTCGAGATCAAGGTGGTTGGTGGGCTCATCGAGCAGCAGCAGATTCGGCTTCTGCAGCAGAAGCTTGGCCAGCGCAATGCGCATTTGCCATCCACCCGAGAACTCCTCGGTCTGCCGCGCCCAGTCGTCGCGGTGAAATCCTAAACCAGTAAGAACCTTCCCCACTTCCGCTTCCAAGGTGTATCCGTCGCGCGCGCGGAACTCGTGCTCCAGTTTCTGATACCGGTCGGCAACGTCGGCGTACGCGGCGCCAGTCGGGTCGAATTCGGACATGCTGTGAGTCAGCTGCTCCATCTCCTTTTCCATGGCGTGGAGATCGTCAAACACCGACATGCACTCGGCGAAGATCGATCGCCCGGACAGGGTGAGGCCATCCTGCGGCAAATATCCGGCCGAAATGCCCTTGGCGCGCGAGATGGAGCCATAGTCAAGGCTTTCGAGGCCGGCGAGAATCTTCATTACCGTAGATTTGCCCGTGCCGTTGGCGCCGACAAGACCGACGCGTGACTCGGCCGTGATGAGCCAGTCGGCGTCCTCGAACAGGAGTTTGTGGCCGTAGCGCTTGCCGGCCGCGTTGAGCTGAATCACTAATTCAGTATAAAGGGCGGGAAGAGCGCATAGCTCTCAGCTCTCAGCTCTCAGCTCTCAGCTCTCAGCTCTCAGCTCTCAGCTCTCAGCTCTCAGCTCTCAGCTCTCAGCTCTCAGCGAAGGCAAATGCAAATCAGGAACATTTGCAACCACTGAATTGCGTGCGGCAGGATAGCTAAGAATGGCTGTCACCACAGAAATCCTATCGGGCGACCACGAGATGCGGATGGCCAATGTGCTCGAGGGCACGGTCGACGACGGCCTGGAGTTCTCGCGCGTACTTTACTTCGCGGCCTTTGGCGAGGATGAGGCGGGCGTCGTCGGCTTCGAACCAGGTGGGATTGCGACGGTCTTCGTGCGGCTTGCGGGTCTGACGCACTTCCATGAGGAAAGCTTTCACAACGTATTCCTGCACACCGCTCGGCTGCCAAAAAACGCCCTTGGAATGGATGTAAATGTGAAAGTGGCGCGGCTCGATGATTCCCATCGCTCCGGCTTCTTCGCGCGCTTCGCGTTCGGCCGCCTGACTGTGAGATAGGCGGGTATCAGGAGCGCCTTTGGGGAAGGTCCATTTATTGCCGCCGTTGGTGTTGACGAGAAGGAATTCGGCGTGGGAGTTGAGTTTGCGATAGCAAACAGCGGCGACCTGTAGAGGCAACGCGAACCGTGATGAACGCGGCGAGGCCATACGAGCGCGATCTTCCTGTCAGTTTACTAGAGAGATATTTCTGGAGTGTTAAATGCAGCGAAAATGGTGCGCTTTCGTGCACTGTACTTCAGGACCCACTGATCGCGGTCGGGTGTTCGGCCTTGGGCAGTCGGTTTTGCTATCGCGGTTTGCGGAATCAGTCAGTTTCTCTTATGCCGGCAGCGAAACGCAGACCACTCAAACCCCGAAGCGTGGCCTCTTGAACACCGTTGGTCGCAATCAGGACCCGGAAGGTTTCCCCCATGCCTTCAGGCGAGATCAGGTGCTTGAGCTGGAGCGCTACTTTGGCCCGCTCCTGCGCAACACGACATTCCTCGAAAGCGTCGCCAAACTGGTTGCACTCCCCGATTCCCATGAGGAATTGCGATTGTGTGACGAGCTTTTGTGTCGTCATTCCCGCTTGCTGAAATGCCGCGGATAGGGCCGCGAAATTCACGTGAGCGGTTAAATCCTGTTCGCCGGGCGCTTCGTAGGGATTCGGACTGGTGGAATGCTGGCGATAAGCCATCAGTGTGCCGTGATGGCGTCCTCGAAGCTGATCATCGCGCGTGTAGCCGTAGTCGATGATCACAACGAAACCTTGGCGGAGGTTAGCGGCGATCTGGCTGATCCAGTGTTGGGCAGCGAGCGAAACTTCGATGCGTTCGCCAGGTTCGGGATCCACGCTGTAACGATCAAGGTAGGCCAGCTCTTCAGCTGTCGGTGGAAGCCATATCTCGGCGAGATGATCGCCATCAATCGCGAGGTGAAGCTTGCCTTGCGCGCTGAGAATTTCGACCGGAAGCGCGTCGAAAAACTCGTTGGCGAAGAAGATGATGGGAGTTTCGGAAGGAGTCGAGCGGCGGACAAAGTTCGATCCCTCCTCGGGGGAATTCGATCGCTCGTCCGGACTCGACCGCTCCTTGCGATTTGAAGGCTCATTTGAAAGGGCAGCTTTGCCGTCGGCGATCTGCCGCTCCAAGTTCTCCATCAGCTTTGCGCGCAGGGCGGGCGAAAACTCCTGCAAGGTGTAAGTGAGGGCGACGAAGAAGTCGGGGAATTTCTTCTGCGACCAATCGAGGACATCGCGGGCGAAGAGTCCACGTCCTGGGCCGAGTTCGAGGATCTCAAGGCGCGGAGGGCAATTGAGAGCTTGCCACATTTCCTCGAATTGGCGGGCGAGAAGCCGTCCGAAGACGGCGTGAACATCACTTGAGGTGAAGAAATCTCCGGCTTTGCCGAACTGGTTCGCATTGCGCGAATAGTAACCTTCAGCTGGGTCGTAGAGGCAGAGGTCCATGTAGCGGGAAAACGGCATTGGACCGTTATCGCGAATCTCGTCTTCGACTTGGTGGCGAAGGGACAGTTAAGACCCCCTCCTGTGTCGATCTTTTAGAATCAGAGATCAAGAGTCGCTAAATCTTTGATAAATAAAGAATTTACGCGCAAATTCTTTATAAATCAACAAGTTGCGTATGTCTGGCTGTTCCTTTATGGAAGACAGCAAGCCGCGTCTCCATGGTTCAGGTTGGTCTCCGCCCACCCCAACGCCGCAAAAAACGCGGCGTTTAGGATGGGGCACCCTCGGCCTGATCGGCAGCCCTCTAGTTGGGAAAATGCAATCGACTATGCGCCTCGCAGTTGCGGCGTGCTAGTGAACATTTCGATGAAGTAATCGTGAAGAGCGTCGTAGAGCTGGCGCTGGAGCTGCCAGGCGAATTGCGGGTTATCGAGGTCACGGGGATGGAGTTGAAAGATGTAAGTGTGCATGGGCGTGGGGGGATTTTTTAGATCGATCAGGATTTCGATAACGCCGTTTGCTTCGCGGGCTGAGAAAGTCAGGAGAGGATGGTCGTAGAGGCGAAGATGGTCGAGGACTTTCGCGAGGTGGGGAGAGTGGGACACTCGATCACGCGGCCATGCGCACGGACGGCTTATCTTGTCCGTTGAAGGCACGTTTCGTTCCAGGAAGAGCCAGATAAATGATGCAAAAGCCGTTGATAAAGGCAAAAAGCATGGGCAGAAAAGCGTGCAGGAACGGCAGGAGAAATACAATTCCGATAGCCGAAAACAGAAGCGTAAGCAGGCGCGCCCAGTTCTGCATCTGGAGAAGTCCGTACCCGGCAATGAGGTGAAGGATCGCCGCGACCAGAACGAAAATGCCGGCCATGTGCCCGAAGCCGGAGAGGACGCGCTGCATGGCACTGCCCTCGGCGGCCAAAGACATAAGTTTCATTGCCAGACTGGACAAGAGCAGGATCGATAGCCCGAAGATTCCATACAGCACGCCGCGCAGAATCTGATAGAAGCCGATCAGGGTAACGGGAAGTGGGCGCATGAGGGCCTCCTGATTGGGGAGAAATATAGCACGGGAGGCGGGCTTCCGGCTCCGAACTCTCAGCTCTTAGCCGTTAGCTACAAGCTCCAAGGTCCAAGCTACAAGCACCCCTAAGACCTAATACCCAACACCTCACCCTACTCGTAGCGCAGGGCTTCGATGGGATCGAGGCGGGAGGCCTTGATCGCGGGGAGCATGCCACTGACGACGCCGACAAAACCGAGAATCGCGGTAGAGACGAGCAAAGTTGTCGAGTTAATGGCGAGGTGGATGTCGCCCTCCTTGCCATTTTCGATAAACGCGCTCCAAAGAGTCATGGAGCCGACGGTCCACGATATGAGATAGGCGAGGATGACGCCCGCAAGACCTCCGAAAAGAGTGATGACGAGGGCTTCGGCAAGGAACTGAACGAGGATGTGCCATCCACGAGCACCGAGGGCTTTTTCCACTCCGATTTCGCGGGTGCGCTGGGTGACTGAAACCAACATGATGTTCATGAGGCCGACTCCACCGATCCCGAGCGTGAGCAGGCCAATGAAGCCGAGAAGGATCTTGATGCCGGTGGTGATGACGCGCAGATCAAGCAGATCGGCAAAGACGTCGAAGACGAAGATGGCGCGCTTATCCTTGGGGTCAAAGTCGTGGTGGAAGGCCATGGAGCGGCGGACCGCCTCGGCCACCTTGGCATGGTCGCCTTCGTATTCCATGGCGATGGCGTTGAGATAGTAGGTGTTCGTGAGGTCGTTCATTGCGCTAAAGGGAACGTAGACCTTGCCATTCAGGTTGTCGTCGCCATTCTGGATGGCGAACTTGAGCACGCCGATAACCTCATAAGCGATGCCATCGATGCGAACCTTTTGGCCAAGCGCATCCTGTCCGGAGAACAATTTCTTTTTGACGTCGGCGCCGAGGACCGCGACGTGGCTGCGGTTGTTCTCGTCCGATTCGGTGAAGAAAGTGCCGTCCTCAATCTCCATGCGGCGCATGTGGGAGTAGTAGGGATAGACACCGCTCACGCCGTATGTGGCACTGCGAATGCCGTAGGCGACGACCGATTGTTTGGCAGCCTCGGGAGAAATGCGCTTGAGGAGTGGAACTTCAGCTTGAATATAGTCAAGGTCGTTGACGGTGAGCTTGATTTCGCTGCCGGCCTTGGTGCCTCCGGCCTGAAGCGAGGTGCGACCAGGGAAGATGAAGACGAGATTGGTGCCCCAGGAACGGAAGGCAATCCAGAGGGCGCTCTCGAAACCGGATCCGTAGGCGAGCAGGAGCACGACGGTGGCAATGCCCCAGGCCATGCCGAGCATGGTGAGGATGCTCCGGCGGCGGTTGTGCTTAAGCGCGCTGTAAGCCTGACGGGAAAGCTCGAGGAACATAGGCGTCTAAGTCCGAAATCGTATTTCCGAAACTTTGTAATTGATAATTTGTAATTTGCAATTGAAAACCCTGAATTCGCGCTGTTCGTTTTCAATTGCAAATTGGAAATCACAAATTACAATTCCCTACTCCTGCCTGAGCGCTTCGACCGGCTCTAGCAACGCGGCCTGGCGCGCGGGATAAAGGCCCGCGGCGATGCCTGCGACGCCCAGCGACGCGATCGCAATTACCGCAGAAGCTGGAACGATGCGCGGCGTATCAAACCCATCGGGAGCCGGCAGCGCTGCAAGGACGGCGACGAATGCAGTCGTGATCGCCAAACCGATGCCGCCGCTGAGCGCGGTCAGGAATGCTCCTTCCACAAAAAACTGCGTCATGATGGCGCGGTGGGTGGCGCCGAGAGCTTTGCGGAGTCCGATTTCGCGCGTGCGCTCGGTAACCGAAACGAGCATGATGTTGATGATTCCGATTGCGCCCAGCCCGAGGGTTACGACTCCAACTACACCGAGGAACAAATCCATCGCACTGAAGATCTGGCCGACCTTTCTGTTGTCTTCGATGGTGTCCCAATCTTCGAAGGCGTCGGTGAGTTTGGCGTCGAAACCGTGCCGCCGGGCGAGGATCTCGTGAACCTCCTGCTTGGCTTCGAGATCGCGATAGGGTGAGAGCGGACGGTAATTCAGGAAGGAAATCGCGTCTTCGCTGTTTTGCTCTTTCAGGCGAAAGAGATTGCGCATGGTCTGAATTGGAAGAAAAATGCGCACGTTCGTGCCGTTGTTGCCCTCCTTGCCGATCTGGGGCACAACCCCGATGATTTCGAAGCTGATGTCGTTGAGCAGGATGCTTGCGCCAAGCGCAGGGCGGCCCGGAAACAGATTTTTCGTCGGCTCCGCCGCGATGACAGCGACGCGGCGGGATTCGGCGTTGTCTTCGTCATTGAACCAGCGCCCGGAACCGATCGGGATGTTACGGATCTGGTTATATTCCGGCTCGACACCGAAGACCTGGCCATTGGCTGAGCTGTAGTCGCTAACCGCACGAAGGTCTTCGCGATTCAGCACCGGGGAGACAAATTTCAACGAGCGGGCCTGGTTGCGAATAGCCAGGTAATCCGCGTACGTGAAATGGTAGGTGCGGCCGGACTGCGTGCTGCCTTCAACCGCCGGAATGCGGCCGGGGAACGTGAACATAATGTCCTCGCCCAGCTGCTTGAGTTGGCGATTCTGGCCGCTGCGAAAACCTTCGCCCAGGCCGACAAGCAGGAGCAGTGATCCGACTCCCCAGGCAATCCCAAACATGGTGAGAAAAGAACGGAGCTTGTGCGCCCACAAGGTAGAGAGCGACTGACGCACGATTTCGAGCAGCATCCGCATAAAGGACCCGGGAGAAAGGTGGGCAGACATCTGGGCGCTCGCCCTGAAGCAAGATACGCAGGATGGGCAGGCGCGGTTCCCCGAAAAAAGACAGATGGGGATATGGCGTTGGACGTGTGAATTCGACTTTTGGTAGCCCAGGAACGGAGCGGCTTAAGGCCGCTTTCTTTCTGTTTCGGTTAGCGCGGCTAAAGTCGCGTCCCTTCAAACCTCTTGCTTACTGCTGGGAGGTTGATTCGTCTAAGCGGCTGTTCCGGTAAAAACAAGGCGAGGTAATAGATTTCGCCGCGAGTCTTATCGATCACACTCAAGGTAAAGGAGGCTTTCTCATGGTGCGAGGAATTCTACGAGCATCGTTGTTTTGCCTGCTGGTCTCGGCGCTCGCCGAGCTGGGTGCCGCGCAGTCGTTCACTCTCGATCTGCCGCGGCAGAGTCAGCATGCGGTGATCACGCAACGAATCGGCATTACCGATATCACGATTAACTATCACCGGCCGCTGGTGGCGGGGCGGAAAGTTTGGGGTGGGCTGGTTCCGTATGGCGAAGTTTGGCGCGCAGGAGCAAATGAAAATACAACGATCACGTTCACGGATCCGGTGACGATCGAGGGCAAGGCGCTGGATCGGGGAACGTATGGGCTGCACATGATCCCGGGAGCGGATAACTGGGTACTGATTTTTTCGAAGAACGCGACGTCGTGGGGATCTTTTACCTACGACAAGGCAGAAGACGCTTTGCGCGTCGATGTGAAACCACGGGCGGCGGATATGCACGAGGCGCTGACCTATGACTTCGACGAGGTGAAGCCGGATTCGACCGTCGTGGTGATGGAGTGGGAAAAGGTTGCGGTGCCGTTCAAAGTTGGAGTGGATACGCATGACATCGTCGAGGCCAGCCTGAAGACTCAACTGCGTGGGTTGACGCAGTATACGTGGATCAGCTGGGACGATGCATCGAATTACTTGCTGGCGGAGAAGGTCGATTTGCCAGACGCCTTGACCTATTCGAACAAGTCGATCGAGAACGAAGATCGATACGACAACGAAATCACGAAGTCAAAGGTGCTGTTGGCGATGAACCGCAAGGACGACGCAGCGATGGCGGAGAAGCGTGCGCTCGAACTCGCGACTCCATTGCAGCTGCATTTGTATGCGCGTGGATTGCAAGGCGAAAAGCGGAGTGACGAGGCGTTCTTAATTTTCCGCGAGAATGCAAAGAAACATCCCGATATGTGGTTTGTGCATTCAGGGCTGGCGCGGATGTACTGCTCGGAGGGCAAGTACGATGACGCCGCGAAGGAGATGAAGGTGGCGCTGGCGGGAGCGCCCGACAACCAAAAGGTGTATGTACAAGGGCTAGTGACCAAGCTGGAGCAGCGGCAGGACATTAATTAATCCAGAAGCGTTTGAACGGAAGGGCCGGGCGAGAATGCCTGGCCCTTTTCGGTTTGATCGTGTTCGTGACCAAGTCTTTCAATAAACACAAGGTCCCTCGACTGCGCAAAATTGCCACAAAAGGTGGCAATTCCGCTTCGCTCGGGATGACAGACCTTTGTTGAAGCCGGAATAACAGAATTTCGTTGAGCGCAGAAACTGCATAGAGGGCTGATTTTAGTAGGCCCACCATGGCGCGGCCGGCGTTCCGGATGGGGCTGCTTGTCCGTCGATCGCGACGTAGACGTTGCGGCCGAAAAAGAAGGGCAGACCCCAATCAAAAATGCACGCGTTGGGATTGTTCGTGGAGCACGTGCCGGAGGCACCCGGAGCCGGACCAGCGAGATTGGCGAAGGCGGTATCGCTGGAATTGGTTTGAATGGCGTTATCCACGCTGAAGTTGACTGTGCTTTGAGCGTCATTGGCTCCGACATTTTGCGCGGAAAGATTGAGTGTGGAGCTGGGACAATAGAAACCCGTATCCACGCTGCACTGTGGTATCGCGTCCTGAAAAAACAAGCCGTTGGAGCCGCTATCGATAAAGCTGTCGATTAACGACTGGTTGTTGAAGTTGGTGGTGAAGTTGTCGTCGGTGGGATCGACGGTGAAAACAGTGGCAGAACCCAAGGCATTGTTGGACTGCGTGCCAATGCCGAAGATCATGGAACCGGTGGCGGTGGCGGCCGCGCCATCGACGGATTGCAGTTCGATGATCACGCCGTTGTTATCGGTGGAAAAACCGACGACGGGATTGATGAGTTGCTGGGCCAAAGGCACAAACGAAGTCTGGCAATTGCCTGTGGTGCCACAGGTGAAGTAAGCGGGCGGAGGCGAAAAGCCGGGCGTAGAGACGCAAGGCGATTGACCGTCGATATAGCAGTCGGTGGGTTCCATGCCGACGCCGAGAATGCCATTGGCGCCGAGCCCGGATTGAGTATCTTCGTTCACACCTCCCTGGGAGCAAGCCACAGGAACCGTAAAGCCCGAGGGATTCTCGATGAGCTGGACGCTGGCGCTGCTTGTTTTCTCGCCGCCCATTTCGATATCGGCCTGAACCATGGGTCCCCAGAGATAAGAGCCGTCGATGAAGTTGACGCAGTTGTATGCGTTGTTGCCGGAGATGGTCACGTTCGGAAATGTGCCGGTGAGGGCGGAGGCAAGGATTCTGAGGCCACTCGAACCGGTGTCGACGAGAATGCCATCGATGGTCTGGCAGGTGGAGGTGCCAGGGGCGCAGACGGTAACACTAGTGAAGGCAGCGTCGGGATAGATCTGGCCGGCAACAGGGCCTCCATTGACGGCGATCGCCTGGACATTATTCCCGGTTGGAGGCGGAGTGGTGCTGTGATTGGAGGAACTGCTGCTGCCTCCACATGCGGCAAGGAAAGTAAAAGCACCCAGGGAAAGACAGCCGAGCAATCGGCTCAGGGTTCGTCGATAGGAGGGTCGGTGATTTGAGAATTTGAGATTCGAGATTCGCGGGCTTACCACAGATCCTCCACTTTCACTCCGTCGGGAACTTCATTGGGCAGGTAGGCGCGGCCGTGATAATCGCGAACGTGACCGGTCATCTGAACCACTAATCCAGGAAGCTGCAGGTTCAGGGGACGCCGGCCGATATAACTGGCCTTATTAGCTTTCACACCTGCGGAATACTGATCGAAGTAGTTTCCGAGCAACTGCTGAAGATCGGGAAGGAATGGGCCATTCCAGGCGATGGCGAAAACCCTGCCTGCCGGGGAAACATATTCGCGCACCAGGGTGCCCGTGGGCACTTTGATCTGGTGAACATTGAAAGCGGCGGATTGCTTGAGTTCGACACTGCCTTTCATCCGCACCTGATCGGCGTCGATCGATGTAACGTCACCGCCCAGAGCCGCGCGGGCCGGAAGTACGGAAAGACACACGATGAGGGCGACACTCCCGAGTAATCTAATCATGGTAGTGAGATGCTGGGGGATTGTGGATTGCTGCCTCACGCAGGGCAAGACTATCGGCCACGATATGCGTAAGACTAAGGACTATCAGCCGTTTGTTGACACTTGTTGACAATTGAACAGGCGCCTTGCAATAGAATAACTGCGCTCTGCCGGCTGGCTAACCCGACGACAATGTTCCGCGGAATTTTCTTGATGAGTGGGAATCGAGAACAAAGTGCTAGTTAAGAATCGATGGCTCAAATACCGACTGTACGGTTGCGCGGTAATCGTTGTTGTCTTCTCTTCTTTACCGTCTTGGGCCGGAAATGACGAAAAACAGCTTACGGAGACAGCCAAGTTTAGCGCGCGAACGCAGTTAGTGCTGGTTCCGGCACTGGTCACGGATAAATCAGGGACGCATATTAGCGGTCTAAAGAAGGAGGATTTTATAGTCCTTGAGAACGGCTCCGAGCGCGCGATCGCTACCTTCGAAGAGATCGCGAGTGACCCCGGTCGAATTGCTTCGGCCAAGTATGCCAACACATTCAGCAATTATGCAGGCGGCGGAATTGCGCATCGCGTTACATTGATCGTGGTCGATCTTCTGAATACACGGTTTGCCGACCAGGCCTATTTGAAAAATGAGCTGCTTAAGTATCTTTCCCAATCACTGGATCGCCGCGAGCCGACGGGATTGCTGACTCTGGACCGAGACGGCATCCACTTGATGCACGACTTTACTTCTGATCCTGCCTTGTTGATTGCGGCGCTCCATCAAGCAAGAGGCGATGCAACAAAACTTGTCGATGG
>Ga0335078_10016661_pt1 | contig 10910 bp, 5 predicted proteins | sample Lox_Sample_32_FD_206711 | JGI IMG/M metagenome (GOLD analysis project Ga0335078, IMG submission 206711) | Soil microbial communities from Loxahatchee National Wildlife Refuge, Florida, United States - Lox_Sample_3.2 | ecosystem: Environmental > Terrestrial > Soil > Wetlands | place: USA: Florida... | reverse complement strand
CTAATTCGCAGAGCCGCCACATTCGAACGCAGCTTTTCAATCGAGAAGGCGCCGGACCGGCAAAGTTCAACGATCTCCTGTTCTTCGCCGGCAATCCTTTGCGCCACGGCAGGGATCTTTTGCGCGATCTCAATGGGGACCGTTTGGATCCCGTGCCGGTCCCCGTGCAGCAGGTCGCCCGGCCGCACTTGCATCTGGCCGACCTGCACGGTCCCGCCAAAATCGAAAACATGGGCATAGGCATGGGAAACCGACAGATTTCCGGCGAACAAATGGAATTGGAGCGTCCGCGCTGCGTCCACGTCGCGGACGGCGCCGTTGGTCACCGCGCCTAGGCATTCGACCGCGCGCAAAATATTGGCGTGTACTTCACCGATGAAGGAGCCTAGACCGGGATGGTGGTCCATGTCTTCCACGACAAGAACTCGCGGAGCGGGAACACTCATGAGGTGCTCCAGCCAGTCCAGGCGGTAGTAATAGCTGTCCCCTTCCATGGGCGGCTCGGAAGTACGGATCCGGACCGTAGCCGCGTAGCCGACCAGCGGAGGAAAATCTTCAAAAATGCAGCGAACGGAGGAATCGGCAAAGCCGGTATTTCGCAAGCGCAAGTTGAAGGCTTCAATCGCGTTCGACACAGCGCAGGAATCCAATTCGCGCAATCTCTTCAGTGCGACAGGATCCAAAGGTTTTGAAGTCATCGAATCTCCTGAGTCGAAAATCCCGCAAAATATTTCAAGCCATCGAGGCATTTCCGGGCTAACCGGTGTCCTCTAAATGGGGGGCCGTCTTTCCAGCCGGTTTAAATTCCGCCCTGAAGTTTAGGATCCGGTTTTCAAGGCGATGCTGCCGGCACGATTTTTCAACGGGATTCACCGCAGGGAACAAGCCCTGCTTTTTTTGCTAGACGGAAGGTGGCGCGCGCAGTGGCTGGCGGCAAAGAAAAAATACATCCGGCCCGGAAAGCAGGGCTTCCGGCGGACGAGGAATTCTGGACGCAATCCTCCGCACGATGATCCGCGATGGCAGAAGGCCCGGCCTCAGCCAATCGCCAAACAGACATTTGAAAGGAGCCGCGAACTTCGACGAGTGGCCCGCTGACATTTCCAGAACCGTGGCGCCCGCTGCCGGCCCATTCTGAATTAAAATAGGGAGGAAACTCCATTGGACGATGCCAAGAACCAATACGCCTGCAAGCAAGAGAAGGCAAACAGAACAGCGATAGCTCGGGATGCGAGTTGGATTCATGTTTGGCCTCCGTGCACGCGGCGGAGGCTGTGTTACTGTATTGAAGCTAGCATCCTGCAAGAAAACATGTCAAGAATTGAACTGGAATTCGCGTACCCTCGAAGCACGGGGATGCGTCCCACCCGAATAAGTTGGACGCCACGGCGGTGAATTTGGATGCGTGGAAACGTATTATTTGTGGAGGATGAGCAAGCCCTGCAAATGACCGTGGGGGACCGCCTGCGGAAGGAAGGTTATGCCGTCGACTACGCCGCAAGCGGAGACGAGGGCTTCGAGAAGGCCACCCAACTTCCGTTCGACTTGATCATCCTCGACGTCATGCTGCCGAAACGCAACGGATTCGACGTCTGCAAGGGCATACGCGAAGCCGGCCTGATCACGCCGATTCTGATGCTCACCGCGCGCGGGCAGACCAGCGACAAGGTCAACGGCCTGAAGATCGGCGCGGATGACTACGTCACGAAACCCTTCAACATGCTGGAGCTGATGGCGCGAGTCGAGGCGCTGATGCGGCGCGCCCCCATTCGCCCCGCGGCTCAAACTGCCAGCCTCGATTTCGGCTCCATTCACGTGGACCTCATGGGAACGGAGGCGACGCGGGATGGAAAGCCCGTGAATCTTTCCGCGCGCGAATTTCAATTGCTGCGCTATTTCATCGAGCATCGCGGCGCGACGCTTTCGCGGGATGAGCTGTTGAAACAAGTGTGGGGCTATAGCGCGGACATGTATACGCGCACCGTGGACGTGCACGTGGCCAGCCTGCGCCAAAAGCTGGAGGACGATCCGAAACAGCCGAAATACATTCTGACGGTGCAGGGATTCGGGTATAAGTTCAAGGCTTAGGATGCACGAGGATCGACGGCAAAACTGCCGGCAAGATGCCGGCGTTACGGAACCGCGCGAGAGATAGAGCATGGGCGGCAGATTATGAAATTGCGCATCAGGGAACGGGAGTTTTCGACGGTCATCATCGTTCTTGCCGTCGTGGTGGTGATTGTCCTGGGCTTGCTGCAATACCGCTGGAGCAACCAGGTCAGCGAAGCCACCGGCATCCGCCTGGCCGACAGCTTGCAGATGTCCATGATCAACTGGCATCTCGATTTCTTCCGAGTGTTCTCCGAAATTTGCGTGGCCATGCGTGTGGATCCGGACTCGAGCACGCGGGAGGACTGGGACCAGTACGCGCGAAGATACGCGGATTGGAAAAGCGCGACCGCGAATCCGAACCTCGTGGCGGGCTTGTACATTTTGCGGCTCGACGGGGGCCCCGCTGCGCGAGTGCTTCGTCTGGCGCCATCCGGCCTGCGTTTCGAGCCCAGCGACTGGCCCGCGAATTTCGCCGAGCTGCGCCAAGAACTTCAGCAGGCCGCGCTACAACCCGGCGCCGACGGATCCTTCGCCACTTCTGCGGGAACGACCGCCGCGTCCGCGCCGAACCCCAATGCGGAATTCGCGAACCGCTTCTATACGGGCGGGCCTCTGTCCGGCTGGCAATTTGAGCCGCGGATTCCCGCGCTGGTCCGCTCGATTGTCCGCAATCCTTCCGGCCCCGCCGGAGGCAAGGAATCCGCTCCGGAGACCATGGATTGGATCGTGATCGCGCTGGACCGCAACGTCATCCAGAACAACATTCTTCCCGACCTCGCCCAGCGATATTTTCGAGGCACGGAAGGCCTCGACTACCAGGTGGCCGTCACCACCAACAGGAACGGTGGAAGTCCCCTCTATTCCTCGGACCCGGGCTTTGGCAGCGGGGAGATCTCCGATGCGGACGGGATGATGAATATTTTTGGGCGATTGCGCGGCAGCGGGCAGGGGTCGCCGATTCATATTTTCCATACGCCGTCGCAGGAAAATGGGCCGGCGGCGTCGGTTGCGGTCACGTGGTTTCCGCTTTTGCGCGATGTGGGCGCGGACCAGGATTGGCGCTTGATTGTGAGGCATCGCCGCGGAGGGGCGCTCGGGGCGTTCATCGCGGATTCGCGCCGGCGCGATTTGGCCATCGGCTTCGGCGTGCTTTTCCTGCTGGTGATCAGCGTGGCGATCCTGATCTTTACGAGCACCCGCGCGCAAAGGCTGGCCAAATTGCAAATGGATTTCGTCACCGCCGTCTCTCACGAACTGCGGACCCCTCTCACGGTAATCAGCTCGGCGGCCGAAAATATCGCCCACGGCGTGGTGGAGGGAAAACCGCAGCTCGAGCAATACGGAGCGGTGATCGGAGCGCAGGCGCGGAAACTTTTCGAAATGGTCGAGCAGATCCTGCTGTTCGCCTCGATCCGCGAGGGCCAGCAGCGTTACAGCCTGCGCCCGCTGGAGGCGCCGGAGATTCTCGACGCCGCTCTTTCCGGCACGTCGGGGCTCATTCGAACGGCGGGGTTTCACGTGGAACAACAGATCGAACCGAACCTGCCGCGGATCGTGGGCGATCTCGCGGCCCTGTCCCAATGCGTGCAAAATTTAATCACCAACGCGCTGAAATACGGGAGCGAACAAAAGTGGATTGGAATTCAGGCGCGGATTAGCGAACACGGACTGACCGGAAAAGAAATTCAGATTAGCGTGTCGGATCGCGGGATCGGAATCGCTCCCGAGGAAATCCGGCACATCTTCGAGCCGTTTTACCGCAGCCCTTCCGTGACGGCCGCGCAAATTCACGGCACGGGGCTGGGCCTGCCCTTGGCAAAAAGCATCATGGAAGCGATGAACGGGCAGGTCACGGTGAAAAGCGCGCCGGGGCACGGCAGCACGTTTACGCTGCATTTGCCTTGCGTGGAGCACTCGGCGCGGCAATTGGAAGCGAAGACGATTGAAGCGGCGCCTTCCCGATGATTGCTATTTATTATTAATACTTACAAATAATATACCTTCCGGAGACGGCCAAAACAGGTTCCACTCCCTCGATCCGATTCCCCGATTGTCCCATCGCTTTTTACAACTTCCTTACAGATCGCCGCTGTGATTTCAATGTAACTTCAAAATCGCAGATCGGAGAGGTTGTATCGAAGGACAGCCGGGGCGTCCCATCGAGTGTGGGAAGCCGCAGTAGGTTGTTCCGTTTCGAAAATTCGACCAACTGCTGGAAAACGGAAAATCCCAATCTGGGATCGAGGCCTACTTGTGTGGAAACATGTCGGGAGCATCTCAGGCAAGGCAATTCTTTTGACCGTGGCGATCGCGCTAGCTGCCGCCGCAGGGTTTAGTCAGATGAACACAGGAGAAATTGGCGGGATTGTCCGAGACCCGGCGGGCGCCGTTGTCGTCAACGCCGCCATTACGGCGGTCGAGAACACAACGCAGCTAAAGTATGCCGCCAAAACGAACGCGTCCGGCGAATACCTGCTGGCGCAGCTTCCCGTCGGACGTTATACCCTCACGGTGAACTTGGATGGATTCAAAGAGATCGTGCAGCCTGACGTTGAGTTGCACGCCGGCGACCGTCTTCGCCAGGCATTCGCCCTGGAACTCGGGGAACAAAGCGAGACTTTGACCGTGAGCGTCTTGCCGGGATTGTTGCAAGTGGAATCCGCCGCGATTCGAGACACGATCGAGCAGCAACAAGTCATCGACTTGCCCCTCAAAGGGCGAAACTTCATCGATCTGGTCGGATTGGCGCCCGGAGTGACGAATCCGCCGGCGGGAACCCGCGGGTCAGCGTTGCAGCAGACTGGATCGGTCTTCGGCATCCTGGGCCAACGCAGCGGACACAATCTTTACCTTGTCGATGGCGTGGCAGTAACGGATGAGGCCTATAACAATATGGTTCTCAGCCCATCGGTGGACGACGTGCAGGAAGTCAATATCAATGAGACTTCGTACGATGCGGAGTTTGGGGGGAAATCGGGCGGGGTCATCAACGTCATCACAAAATCGGGCAGCAACCAGTTTCACGGCAGCGCGTTTGAATTTGTGCGGAACGACATCTTTGACGCGAAGAATTTTTTCGTTTTGCCGGGGGCATCCAAACCGCCCTTTAAGCAGAATCAGTTTGGGACCTCCTTCGGTGGCCCGATTCAAAGCGATAAAACCTTTTTTTTCTTGGATTATGAGGGTGAACGAATCCGCCAATCTCAGACCCAACTTTTTACCGTGCCCACTGCCGCTGAGCGCGCCGGCGCAACCGATCCTGTAACAACCGCTCTGTTGGCGAAAGTTCCTTTGCCGACATCGGCGGCTGCGAGCAACAATTTGAACGACACGGCGCTCTCCATTACCGACTTGAATCAATATAACGCCCGGATTGATCATTCGTTTCGCGCGAACGACAGCGCCCTCGTTCGATTCTCCGCCTTCGACGCCAACGGCTTTCTTCCCTTCGGATCGGCCGCGCTCAATGAGGCTCTAATCCCTGCGTTTGGGTACGACCTGCGCACCCATACCGATAACCTCTCGGCCACTTGGAGCCACATTTTCAGCCCGTCCTGGCTCAATGAACTCCGCTTCGGCTGGCTTTGGGTCGGGGGAGGAGAAATCAGCCCGAATGCCGGAACGAATTTCGCCGGGCAGACCGGCCTTCAAGGCGTGACTTCAAATCCTCTCGACATGGGTTATCCGAGCGTGAGCATCACGGGCTTTTCAGGATTGGGCGAGTCCACGCAGTATGTCCAACGCCAAGACTTGGACTATGAAATTTACGACAACGTTCTGTGGCACCGCGGGACGCATACGGTGAAATTCGGCGGCTATTTCGTGCGCCTGGATGTGAATCTTCTCAACGCGCAGAACGCGAGGGGAACCTTTTCATTTACAGGCAAGTGGACGGGCACCGGGCTGGGAGATTTTCTGGCCGGGGAACCGAACCAGGGAACCGTGGGAACCGGGGGACGAGGACAACTAGCGGGCCGCACTAACTGGGCGCATTTCTACCTCGAGGATAGCTGGAGAATTACGCCCAGCCTCAACCTCGACATCGGCCTGCGCTATGAATATAACCAGAACATGACGGACGCGAATAACGGCATTGCCGTCATCAACACCCTGGATCCTGGGGGACAATATGTCATCGCCAGCAACAATCAGGGTCAAATCTCTTCGGCGGCATCCACGCTGTTCAGTAAAATCCCGATTCCCGCTGTGACTTCGACCCAGGCCGGTTGGAACAACAGTTTGCTCCAACCGCGTCCCTTGCGATTGGCTCCAAGAATCGGACTGGCCTGGTCGTTGCCGGATCGCAAGACCGTGATCCGTTCCGGGTTCGGAATCTATACCAACCAAGCGGCCTATAATATTATTGAAACCGCGACGCTGAACTTGCCCTTCTATTTTGCCGAGGCGGTGACGAACAATGCCACCTTATGCGGAGGGGAGCTTTGCAGGACAGAGAACATTTTAAACGTCCCACCCAATGGGGTCATCAGCGGAAATAATCTCAATCACGATTTCAAGATCGAATACAATAACGTCTGGAATTTGTCGGTCGAACGAAGTCTCTCAAGAACGACTTCGATCCAGGCGCAGTATATCGGCTCCTATACCGTTCACGCTGACAACTACACGGAACAAAACCTCTACCCAGATGCATGCCTGAATCCCGCCAGCAGTTGCCACGTGCGTCCGATATCGTCCATGACCGCTTTTTCGGCAGTCACGTGGGACGGTTGGGAAAAATATAACGCGCTCACGATTACCCTCGCGCAGCATCTGTGGCGCGGCCTCGTCGTCAATTCCGTATATACCTGGTCGAAAGCGCTCGACGACGCGTCCAACCCCGGAGCGGACAACGCGGAGCCCAATTACCCCCAGGATCCGGCCAATCTGGCGGCGGAAAAGGGGCTGTCCGATTTCGACCACCGCCATCGTTTCGTCACCAGCTTCCTGTATCGGATTCCGTTTTTCCAAGACTCGGAAGGATGGAGACACACCGCATTTGGCGACTGGCAGGTAGGAGGTATTTGGACGTTGCAAAGTGGATCGCCCTTCACAATTAACCTCTCGACGGATACGGCGAATAACGGGGAACTAACTGGAGGAAACGCAGCGCAGCGGCCGAACCAAGCTTGCAATCCGAATTCCGGGCCAAAAACAACGGCCGAGTGGTTTAACACATCCTGCTTCACGGCGCCGGCGGTGTTTACCTATGGCGACGCCGGCCGCGACATTACGATCGGCCCAGGCTTGGACGACTTCGACGCCATGCTGCAGAAGGAGTTCCCGATCCGCGAAAACATGAGACTTCAGTTCCGCTGGGATGTCTTCGATTTCTTCAATCACCCGAATTTCAACAATCCGGTCGGACCCGGCAGAACCTTCAGCACAGCGGCAAGCTTCGGTGCGATTACCAGCGCACAAGATCCGCGGGATATGCAGTTTTCCTTGCGGCTCGTTTTTTAAGTAGAGGCTGGGCGATCAAGGAGGGATGCCGGGTTAAGCGGCGTCGGTTCGCGCGGCTGGACGCACGATTTTAGGGATCATCATGCGCATTCCGGGCGCGAGGATGTGAACGGAACGCTGGAAAGCGAATTCCAGAAAGCGCCGGGCGACCGACAGCTTGGAATCGAGGGGGTCGCGATCGCGAAAACCCTCGGCGCGAATCACGAGGAAGCCCGGCCCATTTTCGACTTGCAGGCGGCGGACCGCGCGATACGGCTTGGCATGGAACGCGTTGGCCAGGCGCAAAACGGCGGCCAGCCGGACGAGCGATTGACGCACCGGCAATTCGTAAATTCTCAATTTTGCGTGATCGGGATACGGCAACCCGCGCCGGTGGAATCGCGCCAGGAGCGCCGCGAATTCCAGATCTTTTTTCGTCCAGCCGGGCGGCGGGGAAATCTTGCGGATCATCCGGTAGGATTCCTTGTGGTACGCCTTGCCTTGCTTAAAACGCCCGGAATCCTGGAGCAACGCCGCGGCGTGCAGAATGAATCGCTTTTCGATCTGCGAGTCCATGGCGATCAGGCCGCAATTCGCCAAACCGTCATACAGTTGCAGGGACAAGCGCGCCGTGCGGCGGACGCGGGGAAAATCCGGCGTCACGAAGGAAGCCCATTCCGCGAGGCGGGCGAGTCCCGTGGAACGCAAATCTTTTTCCGCGGGCAATGCTTCCCGCCAAATCCGCAGGGGCGACGTTTTTCCAGCCATCTTGGCGCGATATTGCTTCAGGCGCGAGGAACGTTCGTCATCCAGCTTCGCGCGCCACGCGGCGAGGGCGGGTTCCTCGAAGAGAGTCCGGCTCTTCACGATCATCTGATCCAGAACGGTGAGGTCGTGAATTTCCCCCAGTAAATCCTGCAAAAGCTTAAGATCGGCTTCCCAGCCTGGATAGATCGACGGCAGGAAATTTTCCACGGCGTAGCGAAATTTCTTAAGACCCACGCGCAAGCGGTGATAGGCGAGGAGGCTGCGGCTGCGCTGCGCGCGGCGATTCAAATCGCGAACGCTCTCCCAGCTTTCCAGGACAAGGGATTCGCACGCGGCCCGGTCCGAAACGACATGCCGGTAATGACGGGAGCATTCTCTCCGCCAAGCCCGCCATTGTTTCCTGTCAAATTCGCGGATGGCCGCGCGCGCGCCGGCGCGGTCCTGTTCGTGTTTCTTCTTCAGCTCCGCGAGCAGCGCCTCCGTCGAACCGTCGCCCTGAGCGCCGAGCTTTTCGATCCATTCCGACAGGACTTGCGTGTCGCGCAACGTCCCCAGCTTTTGAAATGTGCGGCGCGCCGACTTTTTCAGGGCTTTCCAATCGCAGGCTGGGTCGATGTCCCTCATGACGTCGGCGATCAGGATGCACCGGCGCAAGGAGATGCGCAGGTCGTGGATGGGCTGGGCGGGCAAGGCCCCGCCGACGTTGGAATGTTCCTCGAGAACTCGGTCCATCCAATAAGGGAGGCCGATTTTTTCCGCGGGTGCGGACTGCGGTTGCGACACGATGAAAACCCGATCCCTTCCTGGATATCTCCCTAAGATATCGGCAGGGGGAAACATTCTAGCCGCGCCGGGCGAAAAAACGCAAATTCTGGATGGTTGAAAAGTGGCGCGGGCTTCAGCCTGCGGGTTTTCGTTCTTGGAAGAGACAACGTCCACAGGCTGAAGCCTGTTCCACAATTCGAATCGTGGAATCCAACCGAATCCGTTAATCCGGCGCAACCGACGTCTGTCCCTTGCGGGCCGAAATTGCAGCGGGCGCGCGGCGAAGTGTTTTCGAATAGTGGTCAAAGACACGCCATCCCAAAAGAACCGCCATCACCGCGGCGTATTCCAAAGGCAGATGGACGTCCGATTTCACCAGCCAGTAGTAGTGGATCACGCCGGCGATGGCGGTCAGATAGATCGCGCGATGCAGCATGGCCCAACGCTTCCCGCCCAGCCTGCGAATCATGCCCGCCGTGGAGGTAATGGCCAGCGGGATCATCAAAACGAAACCCGTGAATCCCACGGTAATGTAACGCCTCTTGATCACGTCAGCCCAAATGCCGGGCAGATTGAAAATCTGGTCGAACGTGAGGTAAACGGCGAAATGGCAGCATCCGTAAAAAAAGGCGAAGAGACCCAGCATGCGCCGGAAGCGGATCAATTGAGGCTGGCGGAGAATCTTGCGCAACGGCGTAACGGCTAAGGTGATGGCCACGAAGCGCAGCGTCCAATCCCCCGTGGCGTGTTCGAGAAATTGCGTGGGGTTGGAGCCCAATCCGCCGGTGAATGCATCCCAAATCAGCACGCCCGCGGGGACGAGGCAAATCAGGAACACCACCACCTTCGTCCACTTGCTGGTAAGAATGGAATTCATTTTTTATTCCGTTCAGTAATATTTTCTCAGGTCCATGCCGGTGTACAGGTTGGCCACCTGGTCCGAATAGCCGTTGAACATTTGCGTGGCCGTGTTCTTGAAAAAGCCCGGCAAGCGGACTTCCCTTGCCTGGCTCCAGCGCGGGTGGTCCACATGCGGATTCACATTCGAGTAGAAGCCGTACTCATGGGCGTTGGTGATGTTCCAGGTGGTCGGCGGCTGATCCTTGACGAATTTAATTTTGACGATCGATTTGATGCTCTTAAATCCGTATTTCCACGGGATCACCATTCGAACGGGAGCGCCATCCTGATTCGGGAGGGTCTCGCCGTACATGCCGAAGCAGAGCAGCGTCAATGGGTGCATGGCCTCGTCCATCCGCAGGCCTTCCACGTAAGGGAGTTCGATCCCCGCGCGGCCCCACAGCGGCATTTGCTTCTTGTCGAAATAGGTTTCGAACGCCACGAATTTCGCGTTGGAGTTCGGCTCCGCCAGCTTGATGATGGTGTTGAACGAATAGCCGATCCAGGGCACCACGATGGACCAGGCCTCGACGCAGCGATGCCGGTAGATGCGCTCCTCGAGCACCGCCAGCTTCAGGATTTCATCCATCGAATACTTGCGCGGCTTGGCGCATTCCCCTTCGACCGAGACGGTCCAAGGCGAGGTCACGAATTTCTGCGCGTTTTTCGAGGGTTCGTCCTTGTCCGTGCCGAATTCGTAGTAATTGTTGTAGGTCGTCACCACTTGCTCGGGCGTAATCTTCTCTGTCGTGCTGTACGGGCTTCCAGACATGCCTTGAAGTTTGGTGTATGCGTACGCGCGAGCCGGTGGGCTGATGAGGTCCGCCACGGTCTTCCCCGCCAGCGCCGCTCCGGCCGTCAGGCCCATTCCATACAGAAACTTGCGGCGATTCATGTAAACATCGCGGGGAGTAATGTCGGAA
>Ga0335078_10016660_pt1 | contig 10910 bp, 8 predicted proteins | sample Lox_Sample_32_FD_206711 | JGI IMG/M metagenome (GOLD analysis project Ga0335078, IMG submission 206711) | Soil microbial communities from Loxahatchee National Wildlife Refuge, Florida, United States - Lox_Sample_3.2 | ecosystem: Environmental > Terrestrial > Soil > Wetlands | place: USA: Florida... | reverse complement strand
GCGATGGCGGAATTCCGGCCCAAGAGTGGCGCACCAGCGGGAGCGGGCATGCAGGTTTCCTATTCGCTCGAAAAACAGAATGGCGAATGGGTTGTGGTGAAGAAAGAAACCGCGGGAGGCGAGATCACTCACCCGTCCACAAACGCTAATCCGCACATGCAGACCACGCCACCGGGAACGACTCAAGACATGCCCAACTTCCAGGATCTGCTGCATCCCGGGAGCCCGAACACAACTGGCGGCCTTCCTCCGGGACACCCGCCGGTCAGCTCGGGCTCGACCCCCAGTTCCAATGGTGGTGGATCCAGTCCAAAAACAAAGCAACCGTAGAGGGTACAAAGGTCAGGTTGGTATTCACGCGGCACAGCTGAATCAGGGTCCGGGGAGTAAGAAATTCTTCGCGGATTCCAGAGTTGATTTTTCCTCCAAACTGCCTAAGGGCATAAACCCCTTCCTACAAAGGCGATAATTCGTCTTCGTGTGGTTTTTCTTGATGAACAAACTGTTTTTCGAGGACTTTCCTGGCCAAGTCCCGCCCGGCAAGCCCAAAGGCGATCGCCAAGCCCAGCATCAGGGCACCAAAAACGATGGAAAAAGCCATGAGGACGGTCTGTTTTGCCAGACCGATTTGCTCGAGAGCCATCGAAAAGGCGAGAAAACCGATCACGATCCGGATCGCCTCGCTCAGCAGCCGCGGGGACGGAAGGCCCGCGTTCACTCCCGCAAGCAAAGCGGCGCGCGAAAAGAAATTGGCCGCGAGCAAACCTAAAAAAAGGATCACAAAAGCGACGAGGATTTGAGGGAGCAGAAGGATCAGCCTCTCAATCTGCTGCTGGAGACTGACGATGCCAAGCACGCTGATACCTACCACAATGAAACCCAACCAGATCAGCCAGAACAGGGCGCGGCTCACCAGCTCCGATACGGACGGAAGATCAGCCTTGCGCAAGATACGGGATGCGCCAGCCTCTTCGGAGACACGGTCGAGCTTCGTTACCCTCAAAACGGCCCGAACAACGAGCTTAAGCAGATAGGCGACCAGCCAGCCAACGAGAATAATGATCAGCATGACCAGAAGTCGGGGGAGGAATTCAGCGAGCATGTGCTCAAGGTTGCTGTAGGCCTGCTGAAGACCGTTCAAAATCATTTCTCTCATGACTCACCCTGTCCTTTCATATTCCAAAGGTTGAAAAACCAATTTTTTTGACGCTCGAACTGCTGATTGAGGTCCTCGATGTCAGCGTGGATCTCCTCGAAATTGGAAACGCGGTGCCTGATCAGAAAAGATGCGACTCGACCGCGATAGATGGGAACCAGAGCCTGAACCAAATGATCCCGATTGAGTACAGAGTGATGATACGAGGCGGCGAATTCGTAGACCACGCGCACCCAAAGCGGATTGCTGAGATGAAAAGTCGTTTCGTCCGCTGAGGACAACTTCGACAGTTCGGCGTAAGAGTCCGGGCTGAGAATGGACCCCAGGATCTGGGAAAGCTCCTCGATGCCGCTCCGATAGATCGCCAAGAGCTTCTTGCGATCCACGCGAACGTACTCGCCGCTGATTTGCTGATCCGGACCAATAGTATGAACCCGGGAAAGCTGGCGAGGATTGAGCCAGATAGAAGCCGTCGAATCAAGGGACCAAAACAGTCCGTTGACCGTCTGGCGAATCGCGGAGACGACGCTGGAACCAGAACTTGCGCGGACCTTCGGACCAAGAAATGTCTGGCAGCAGCGATAGTCTCCCAAAAGTGCTGCAATGGCCATCCACAATTCACCGGTTTCCTGTAACGCTTCATCGTTCCAACTCCCTTCAGCGAGACAACGCGCAGCTAACCGTCCGGAAAAGGCAAACTCAGCAGGTACCAACTCGCGAACGGACCGGCCGAAGAGAGTACGGCTCATCGGAAAGAGAAGATTGCGCGTTAAAAGCCCGTCGAACTTGTGGCGGCTATAGAGCGGAGCAACGAAATCGTAACCCTCGCGATAGACAGGGCGCAGGAGACTGTCAATCCAGGAAGGTACGACGTTTTCCGCCGAAGCTGGGATGACCACGCAGGCTCTCGCACAGGACAAATCCGCCGCAGCCAGAATCGTACGTAATGAGGTCCCAACAGTAAAAACATTGCGGCTTCGTGCGCTGATACGCCGCAAGGTTCGAAGAGATTTGATGCTTCTCCCCACTTCGTCGAGAATCAGCCCTGGCTCCTCGCCCTCGGAGAAACCCGCGCCCGTTGACCCTCCGTCAAGATTGATAAGAACAGCCCTCTCGCGGGGAAAATTCCGGAGAATGGCTTCCTCGGCGGCATGCACGGCAGGGTTCGCCGTGTTGCCGCCTTCATTCGAGGTGATTCCCACCAAAAGATCGACTTCCCCGACGCTAATCAGCTGTCGGAGAAAATCATCGGTGAGGAAACTTTCCTGGGTCATGATGGCCGCCATATTGTCCCAATGCCGGACCGATCTTTCATATCCGCCTTAGGCGGAACCAAAAAAATTGGTAGGGACCCACGGTGAGAAGATAAGGCGTTGATCCCACCCGTGGAAAAGCCGTCCTGCCGAACATTTCGATGGGGATGGCGCCGTTATACTTACGCAAGTCCAGCTCCACAGCCTGAGCCGAACTGGAAAGATTGTTCACCACCAGCACCGATTCGTTGCCCAGTTGGCGGATGTATGCCAACACTCTGTGATTCAGAGGGAACAGAAATTCAATGGTTCCACGGCCAAAAACCGGGGTGGATTTGCGTACCTGAATGAGGCGGCGAGTCCAAGAAAGCAGGGAGTGCTCCGATCTTCTCTGGGAATCCACATTGATAGCCTGGTAACCATAGACAGGATTGGAAACGAGCGGGGAGTACAGCCGCTCTGGATCGGCGGAAGAAAACCCGGCATTCCAGTGACCGTTCCATTGCATGGGAGTTCGCACACCATTCCTGTCTCCTAGAAAGACATTGTCGCCCATTCCGATTTCATCGCCGTAATAGACGATCGGTGTGCCGGGGAGGGACATCAGGAGTCCGTTGAGAAGTTCGATGCGGCGGCGATCGTTTTCCATCAACGGCGCCAGCCGGCGTCGGATGCCAATGTTGATGCGCATGGTTTTGTCGCGCGCGTATTCGTCATACATATAGTCGCGTTCCGCGTCGGTCACAATTGCCAGCGTCAACTCGTCATGATTGCGCAGGAAAATGCACCACTGGGAAAGGTCTGGAATCTGTGGAGTCTGCTGAAGAATTTCAATGATTGGCTTGCGGTCTTCGAGCTTCACAGCCATGAACATTCTGGGCATCAAAGGAAAATGGAAGGCCATGTGGAACTCGTCGCCGGTCCCGAAGTAGGAGCATAGATCGGCTGGCCATAAATTTGCTTCGGCGAGCAGCATTTTCCCGGGGAAAGCCGCATCCAAGCGCCGCCGGAGTTCTCGAATGACCTCGTGGGTTTCCGGAAGATTTTCACAAGAGGTTCCCTCGCGTTCGACAAGGTACGGAACGGCATCCAAGCGAAACCCGTCCACCCCCAGCTCGAGCCAGAATTTCATGACGTTCCAGATTTCCTCGCGCACGGCAGGATTGTCATAATTGAGGTCAGGTTGATGGCTGAAAAAGCGGTGCCAATAATATGACTTTGAAACGGGATCCCAAGCCCAGTTGGAAAGCTCGGTATCGAGAAAGATGATGCTCGCGTGGCGGTAACGGTCGTCCGTGTCGCTCCAAACGTACCAGTCACGGCGTGGATTATCGCGAGAACTCCGCGCCTCGTGAAACCAAGGATGCTGGTCGGAGGTGTGATTGAGGACGAGCTCGATGATGATCCGAATGCCCCGGTCGTGGGCAGCATTCAGAAAAGCCTTGAAGTCGTCCAGACTGCCGTAGCTTGAATGGACCGACGTGTAGTCGGCAATGTCGTAGCCGTCATCGCGTAGCGGCGAAGGATAGAAAGGAAGCAACCACAGAGTGTTTATGCCGAGTTCCTCGAGGTAGGGTAGTTTCTGTTGCAGTCCGCGAAAATCTCCGATGCCGTCGCCATTGCAGTCGTAGAACGTGCGGACGTGCAGCTGATAGATGATCGCGTCCTTATACCAGAGCGGTTGCTGCGGAAGGCTCAACGATTTATACCTTTCGTATCCAATGTTACCGGACCAAGAATGTAGCCGGGGATCCGCTCAAATCTTATCCCGTGAAAGGTGCTGCAAACTCACCGCCGACAGTCCCGGAAGAGGGAGTCTCGCGGCGCTTGCGCTGCCGGCCCTGGCGGCGTAATTTTGCCGAGATTCCCGAAAGGAATCATATATATCGTATCGCGATAGACCCAAAACTCGCGAACCCAAATCTCTGAAGTTTCAATCAAATGGTTGCGGAAGGGACCAGCTTGGGAGCGCAAAACGATGGAGTCTCTTTGAGCCTGGACCGGAGCCGGCTCGGATGGACTGGGTAGACGAGTATGCTGTGAAGACTTTACCCGCATTGACATCGAAGTTTAGTTACGCCACTCTGTGCGCGTCAAAGAGGCGACGCTACGACGTTTCGCGCTCCAATCGAGCATCTGTTCCGAGAAGCTGAATCGCAAGCTCAGCACTGCGTTCAGGCATGCCAAGCCAAATCATAAACATCGAAGACTTGCGCCGCTCGGCGAGAAAGCGGCTCCCTCGAGTTGTTTTCGATTACCTGGATGGCGGTGCAGAGGATGAGTTGACCCTACGCGAAAATCGCCGGGCATTTGAAGCGACGATCTTTCGTCCGCGTCAGGCGGTCGCGATTGGGCACTGCGATCTGACTACGACGGTCCTGGGCACCCGTGTTGCCCTGCCCATGCTCTTGGCTCCCGTCGGCTACAGCCGGGTCATGCATCCAGGCGGGGAAGTCGCAGCAGCCCGTGCTGCGGGTGAAGCTGGGATCGGCTACATTCTATCCACAATTTCCGGATACAGATTGGAAGACGTGAAAGCGGCTTCATCTGGAACGTGTTGGTACCAGCTTTATCTGGTTGGAGGTCGCGAGGCGGCTGAGGCGGCGATCCATCGCGCAAAGCAGGCAGGATTCTCCGCTCTGGTTGTCACGATTGACACGCCTGTTGCGGGAATGCGGGAGCGGGACCTCCGCAACGGCACCAAACAACTTTTTGGAGGAAGTATTCTTTCCAAGATTCCCTTTCTGCCACAGATTTTGCTCCGGCCGCGATGGTTAACTAGATTTTTATTGGATGGCGGCGCACCCATTTTGGAAAACATTGTGATTCCAGGCCAGGGGCCGATGCCGCTCGTGGACGTCACCGCTGCGTTGGCAAACACAGTCGTGACCTGGGAGGACATGCGTTGGCTGCGCGAAGCGTGGCGCGGGCCGATCGTGGTGAAGGGAGTTCTGACCGGCGAGGATGCGCGAAGAGCGGTCGGAGAAGGTGCGGCAGCAATCATCGTGTCCAATCATGGTGGCCGTCAATTAGATGGCGTTTCCGCTTCGCTGTGGGCCTTGCCGGAGATCGTCGCCGCCGTCAATGACCGGGCCGAGGTACTTATGGATGGGGGTATTCGCCGTGGAAGCGATGTGGTGAAAGCGATCTGCCTTGGCGCACGATCGGTGCTGATCGGCCGCGCCTTTGCCTACGGATTAGCCGCCGCCGGCTATGCGGGCGTCACGCAAGCTCTGCAAATCTTGCGGAATGATTTGGAGCGAACCCTGACCTTGCTTGGTTGTCCTTCGATTGCCAACCTCGATTCGTCCTACGTGAACCTCCCGACCAGCTGGTCAAGAAGCACCGGACTCTCCTGATCAAGCCGCGCTGAGGATCCGAACTCGTTGAAAGGTCCCGACGGCAAGGATCTCGCTCGCCTGGATCTGTAGATTTCCATTTACACGGCGGTGCTTCAGGTGACGCGCCCCTGGAAGTATCCCGGGGCCAACTTTGATCTCGAATTCCTTGTCCCGGCCGTGAACCCGGTACGAACTGCAGTTCAGGGTGCAATCTAGCAGGAGTCGAGATATTGTAGTCAGCAGCTTGACGTACCTTCAATTCCTGGAACCCATTTAGAGGTCAGCAAAAAGTAGAGTTTGTAATCGGTCAGCGTTAGCCGTTGGCGTCTTCAATAGCCCGAAGGAGCTTCTGAAGATCGGGCAGCCGGTCTCCATACCCTCCCTGGGCATGAAAAGCCGGAGGGAAAAGAAAGAGAGCAGATGCCATGAAGTTGTCTCCGATTAATTTGTTTCCCTTGAAAAGGGCTTCTGTCTGCATGTTGCTCGGCGTGTGCCTCTGGTGTCCCCAATTAGTCTTGGCACAGGGGCCCGTTGGCGCAGGTTCCAGCAGGACTTCCCTTCCCGATGCTCCCAAACCCCAAGGCAATACGAATTCCAATGCGAGAACCACCCCACGTTTTGTGGGCTACATGACGAACAAGTCCATCGTCTTTCCGGACATCGCGTTTAGTGAGGGCCCTCTCACTCCGGGCGGAAAATTCAAGCTCTTTGTGAATCAGGGCGTTTCTCCTGCATACGTTCTGACGGCGGGAATCAACGCTGCGTATGACCAGGCCCGAGACTCCCCCAAGGATTACGGTCAGGGCTGGGATGCCTATGGCGGCCGTTTTGGAATGGAGATGGCTCGGACGTCGTCGAACAGCTTTTTCAGCACGTTTGTTTTCGCCTCTGCGCTGCATCAAGACCCGCGCTTTTTTCCCCAAAGTCACCCCAGCTTGTGGGGAAGTATCAAGTACTCGGCCCGACGCGTGTTCGTGACCAGAACGGATTCGGGGAGAGACACATTCAATACATCCGCCATCGCGGGGACCCTGGCGGCAGAGGGACTGGCAACCGTGTACTTGCCTGCTTCGGAAGGGACTGCGGCAAGGTACGGAGCGCGCGTCGGAGTGGACCTAGCCTGGAGGTTTGCGGGGAATATGTTCAAGAACTACTGGCCCACCATGTTTCGCAGCCTGGGATTGAACCGACTGAAAGTCATTCCCGGCCCGGGCTCTTGAGGAAATCCTACCTCAAGAGCTAGCAAACGTTTTGCTCGGGGATTGCTTTGCTTGGCAATGCCTCATTTTTGCCCCCACCCAACTCGGGCAGTCGAGCACTGCCGGGATCGAGTGGGGTCGGTTGGATTCGCGTCTCTATTCTTAGGCGATCCGGATCAGCCCGAATAAGTCGCGGATCGTCGCCTATTTGAGGAGGTTCTCACCTGCGTCTCGAGGTGTTTTAGTGTGTAGTCGCAAAGCAAAACAGAAGCGATCCGTTCCTTTCCCCGAAGTAATCGGGCGGATCAAGCAAGTTCTCGTTAGGCCGACCAAACCGAAATCCTGCTAGAAAGGCTATGGCACAGACCCGTCTGGGATGGGCAGAAGATTTATTAGGCCTCCCCTGAACGCACGTATAGTTCGGAAAGTAAGGGCGTCATTGGCAAGCGGATCGGGCCACCTCGACTCCTTTGCGTTGAGATCGCGTACGACTAGATTTTATTGGAGACCCCCGTGTCCGCCTTTTTTGTCCTGATGGACCTGTGTCCCGATTGTTTCATTCGCTCATGAATATCGTGAGTGCGAGAAAATAGAATGAAAATGCAAAAAGTTGATGCAAGCAATTAGGTGCGGAGGTTGAGACCCGGCGGACGAAGCAGATCTTCATGCGCTGAACCGAGATGCTGTAAACCGGGACCAATTCCAGCTAACGTTTTTCTGGTTTGCGGCGTCCCGCCCGGTTCAAAATACGGCGAACTTTCTTGGGAGAGATGGAGAGGCGCGTCGCTACGCGGGAAATCTTGCGGCCCTCGCGCTCCCAGACCCGCGGGATGATAAACTCTGCAAACTCTTCAGCGATCTGCTGGAAAGTTTTTTCACCGGTTGCTCCCTGGGACCACGCCTTTAGGGTTGCATCAATGCTTCCCCGGTGCATCACCTTCGACTTCAGGATTTGAAGATCGTCCCACATGTTGTCGGGCTGGTTGCTCCGGTTGCAAGCTAAGGCGTGGTCATAGGATTCACGGGCTGCGTCCGGGTTGTCAAAAAAAGCATTGCAGTGTGTGAGTCCCTGCCAAAGGTAGGCGCTGGCCAACAGGCGATGGTTCTGCGTGTGCTTGGCGAGGTCAATGGCCTCTTGGATGGATTCGAGAGCACGCCTCGCATGAGTGCCAGGGTCTGTGCTTTCTCCTATTTCCTCGTCTACCCTGGCGTTTTCAATCATGCACTGGAGGACGCGCGCCCGCCCCATCAAGATGTAGTCGCGTTTTTCCTCTCCTAAGCGGTAGGCGATGGTTGCCTTGGCTTCGGCGCGGTCAAAATCGTCATTGTCGAAGAAGATGTAGCCAGAATTCAAATGCACGGTGCCTGCCCCGTGATGATTCGGGTGATGAAGATAGATTGCATTGGCGTCATCCAAGTGAGTCAGGGCTTCTTCGCGCAGCTGACTCAGGCGTGCTCGATCGTGAAGGTTGGAGCCGCGCTTTAGTCCGGCATTCGGCCCGGCTCTACGGCGGCGTTCTGTTTCCTTGTCAATTTTTTTCCGGAGTTGCAGGGCGATTCTTCTCTTGGCCAGGGCCATATTCGCTAGAGAGCGGGCTAGGTTCGGGTGTTGGGGATCGCGTTTCTTGAATTCTTCGATCGCCCGGTTGAAATGCTCAATGGCCTTCTCGTAACGGCCTTCTCTCCTGGCCATCCGCCCATACGAAGAATGAATATTTCCCAAAGTCACATAATCGTCCGTTTCCTGCAACGTCGCCTGAGCTTCGCGCAAGATATTCGCCGCTTCTCTCGATTTGCCCTTCTGAAACAGCAGCCAGCTTTCCAGCACTCGCATGACTGCGGCCATCCGGGAATTGCCCAGTTCATGCGCAAGATCTCTTCCTCGCAGGGTATATGTCAGAGCCTCGTCGTACTCCCCCTTCTTGCGGAGAGAGCGGGCCTTCCAGAAGCAAATGATGGCCAGAGACTGGCTGTCATTCAATTCCTCACCCAAGCCAGCGACGAAATCGAAATGGCGTATGGCAATGTCAGTGGATTCATCCGCCATGGCGACCAGGCCCTCGGCCATGCGGAGGTAAAGGTAGTCCCGAACGGAAAGTTGCGACCGCAGCGAGGTTTCGAACCGGGCCAGAATCTTTTTCAACCGAGGCGGGCTGGCAAATCCGATATCCACCCACTGCGCGAGATGCCCCAAAAAACGAGCGGCGTTCGCCTGTTGGGGAACCAGGCTGTCGAATAAATCAGAGCGTGATTGGAGACACGCAATCCCTTGCGAAATGCGGCGCGCAGCGAGGTCTTCCTGCAATTGAGACAGAAAACCATCGTCAATCTGCGAAACAGCGTTTCGAGAACTCATACTAACTAAGTTTTAGTCCAGGAAATCGTAGCACGCAAGTGTCAGGAACTCGGGGAAGTCGGGGCCGGTCATCATCTCACCGAGGACCCGAGCCGCAAGAGTCAGGCGTTCGCTGGCAGGTAATTGTTCCTTCTGCTGTTCCACCATATCCACAACGAGTTTTCTGGTCACTGTTCTGCCGTCGTGAAGTCTGACGCCGTGCCGCACCCATTGCCAGACCTGTGCGCGACAGATTTCGGCTGTTGCGGCATCCTCCATCAGATTGTAGATGGGGACACAACCCTGGCCTTGGAGCCAGGAATGTACGTATTGCAGACCGACGTCAATATTCCACCGAAGACCTTGCTCGGTGATATCTCCAGGGGGAACAGTCAGCAGGTCCTGTGCGGTGACGCTGCGATGGTCACGCGTGGTTGAGATCTGATTTGCCTGCGGCATGTATTCCTCAAAAACCTTCTTCGCGATGGGAACCAGACCCGGATGAGCCACCCATGTACCGTCATGGCCGGCACGAACTTCGCGCAGTTTGTCTTGCCGCACTTTCTCCAGCGCGCGTTCGTTTTCGGCAGGGTCATTGCGAATGGGAATTTGCGCCGCCATGCCACCCATGGCATGAATACCGCGCCGGTGACAGGTTTGAATCAACAGCTCGACATAAGACGCAAGAAAGTGGCGCTCCATGGTGACCTGAGCCCGATTGGGCAGCACAAAATCCGGACGAGAGCGGAATTTCTTGATGAAGCTGAAGATGTAGTCCCAACGGCCACAGTTCAATCCGGAAGAATGCTCGCGCAACTCGTAGAGAATCTCATCCATCTCGAAAGCAGCGAGAATCGTTTCAATGAGAACTGTCGCGCGGATTGATCCACGCGGAATCGCGAGTTCGTCCTGGGCGAAACAGAACACATCATTCCATAGTCGGGCTTCGAGATGGCTCTCCAGCTTGGGCAGATAAAAATATGGGCCAGTCCCTTTGTCGAGCAGTGCCTTGGCGTTGTGAAAGAAGAAGAGACCAAAATCAAATAGCGAGGCCGAAATCGGCTTGTCCTCGATCAGGAAGTGCTTTTCATCCAAGTGCCAGCCGCGCGGACGGACAACCAGCGTGGCTGGATTTTCGCACACCCAGTATTGCTTGCCTTCAGGGCTGAGATAAGTGATGGAACCTTGTACCGTGTAGCGAAGATTGACCTGACCTTCGATGGTGTTCTTCCAGGTCGGCGAGTTTGAGTCCTCAAAATCAGCCATGAAGACATTGGCGCCGGAGTTCAGCGCGTTAATGATCATTTTGCGATCAACAGGTCCGGTGATCTCTACGCGGCGGTCGAGCAAGTCTCTGGGAATAGGCGCTACCTGCCAATCGGCTTCGCGAACGGCCGCAGTCTCTGGAAGGAAGCCCGGCATTTTCCCTGCATCAATCTCTCGTTGGACCTGCCGACGACGCGCGAGCAACTCCTGGCGGCGGGATTCGAAGGTATTCGCGATCCTAACGAGAAAGGCGGTCGCATCTGGCGTGAGGATTTCGGTCTGAGCCGGGTTTTGGGTCAAGGTTGCGCTGTTCATGGCTTTATCTTAGGCGGTTTTGCAGCCTTGAGCTTGCAGATCGGG
>Ga0335078_10016659_pt1 | contig 10911 bp, 11 predicted proteins | sample Lox_Sample_32_FD_206711 | JGI IMG/M metagenome (GOLD analysis project Ga0335078, IMG submission 206711) | Soil microbial communities from Loxahatchee National Wildlife Refuge, Florida, United States - Lox_Sample_3.2 | ecosystem: Environmental > Terrestrial > Soil > Wetlands | place: USA... | reverse complement strand
TCCAGGGCGTAAAAGCGTGAGCCGGTCCGATAAGGGCGCCGACATCGTGTGCATATTCAGCGATTTTTTCACCAGAAAGGTAAACATGGGGTCTGCCATTTGTCGCAATACTTCTGCTTTTTGAAGCGAGGAGATCCCGGAACTGGTCAAACTGCCCGAAATCTTCCGCAAGGATCAGATGGTGAACCCGGTGATCGTCCTCAACCTCACCGGTTGGGATAATGCAGATCCCCCGATCATTGTCGAGAAACGGCTCCCATGTTTTTTGCCAGGACGGATGAAGCGCATCACCTGTCCCAAGTATTGAAAGGCCCTTGATAGAACAAACAGGGAGAAGCTTTTCCGGATGCATTGAGCCGGATACTGCCATGGAAAAGGGCGAATGAATATGCAAATCAGCATTTGCAAACATGGGTACGTTTTTTTACGCTACAAAAGGATATAAGCGGGCATGTCTCAAGAAAAACGAGTCTGGATTTCAAAAATTGCTGTGGCTATAGGTACTCGTTCCGTTTTCGGGTAATCGGGGTATCTTTCTTCCAGAGTTTAATGTCCCTTGCCCGGTCGAAATAAAACTTTGATTCTTCGGGACGACCCAGCTCCTTCAGGCATATGCCAATCTTGTTCCAGGATTCCATGTTGTTTGGCAGGAGGTTGATGACCATCTTGAAGGTTTCCACCGCTGCTTCGAGGTATTTGTTATTCATCTGCATGACCCCCATTTGTTCGAGGGTTTCACCGAGTTCATAGAGTACTTCTACGTTACCAGGAGCTAATTCTACGGCCCGAAGGAATGATTTTAATGCTTCGTCGTAATCCCCGATCATCCTGAGGCAGATTCCCCTATCGTTCCAGACGTGGGGAAGCTTGGGATCGATTTCGATTGCCCGATCGAACGCTTCTATTGCCCCTCGGTAATCCCGGGTGCGGGCATAAAGACTAACACCCTCCCTGTATGGACCCATCGCCTTTCCAAGAAACCGGTCGATAAAACTCCCCGTTACCGATTCCTGTGGGAGAGCAGCCTCCTCCGGGGAGGGACCCGGCTGCTCTTCCTCGATACTGACGTCTTTGAAGGTCGAAGTAACGTCACGAACGATACATGCGGCAGCAACAAATTCCCCATGGTTGTCAAAGAGGGGGGTGGCTTTCATCCAGAGTGTCCACTCAGTTCCGTCACCCTTCCTGGCCCGGGTCACGGCAACAACCGGCCCGTTTTTGTCCTTGCTTATCACCATGTACCGGGCTTTTCTAATGGCTTCATCAGAGAAAAAGACCATATCAACAAGCATTTTCTGACGTTTACCAAAGAAAGGTTCTGAGTACGCAAAGTTTCCTTTTTCCATTACCGTTTGGGAAGGGACACCTGTAAGTTGTTCCATTGCACGGTTCCATGCAAGGACGTGGCCTTCTGGATCTACTGCAAATTCCGCATCGAGAGAGAAATTTACCAGATCAAAAACAATCTTCCGGGAAAGTCCTTTCGCCTTACCCATGAACCGCTGATCGACGGCATGTCGGATCATTCGCTGCAGTTCAACAAAGGGCATATCGGTATTGTCGCCCTTTTGCAGGAAGAAATTCGCCCCATTGTTTAGCGCCGCGATCGCCGCATGCTCACGACCCACCCCGGTAAAGATAATTATCGGAGTAACATCTCCCTTTGCACGCAGTATCTTGAGAAGTTCGATACCGCTGATTCCCGGCAGATCGTAGTCAAGGACGATTGCATCAAAATTGTTTTTCTGGAGCACTTCCAATGCTTCCTGCGATGTTGTGGCCGTCCGCACGGTGAATTCATGCGAACGTTCCAGTACCAGCCGGGTAACATCCAAAATAGCGGGATCGTCATCTACGACCATTACAGAAAGCATCGGCAATCTCACCATTCAAGTATATTTATTCAATGTATAATCAGGACAGCATATGCTTATAAATCAAACGGATATGAACTCCAACTTGCATTTTCCGGGAACGATTAGCAATTACTAAACCGGGGGCAATTGTTAGTTTAAAAATAATGGACTGAATTTTATAAAAAAAAAGTTGTCCGCGGTGCAGAAAAATCCAATAATTATCCGATATAACTTAACTCTTCATCACTCTGACTTTTTTCGCTTTCAAGAAGTCCCTTAACGACTTTTTCCATCTCAGCTGCGCGATCATTGAGCTGCGTTGGATCTACCGGGACTGAGATGAGACGGGAAAGGACCAGAAGGACGCTTGCGGCGCTCATGGGATCTACGATATAGCCGCTCGTTTCCCCCATAAGGCATACTGCATCGATGCCTCGTGTTCCCCCCATCCCAAGAAGAAGCCCGGCTGCTCCGACGATTCCTCCGCCCGGCTCTTCACGCTCAAATGTAACCCCTGCTTCCGCTATTTCTGTTTTCAGCGCTTCACTGTTCGCGGCTCCGAAAACCCGGGGAGCGTACACCAGATGACCTACTCCAAAACCGCCAAGCGTATAGATTCGTTTTACACCGAGTTCCTGAGCGATGTCGAGATACGCATCTGCCATGAGGTAATGCCCTTCATTAGATGTGCTTTGGAAATCTCCGATGAGAAAAACTACATGCCGGTTTTCTGCCCGGAAAAGATAAATTTCGTTGCGAGGAAGTCTGGCTATCCCATTTTCATCGATTATGACCTGTGGAGGAAAATAAATCGAGTGAATTTCCGCGATTTTTTCCGCGCCAAGCATATGGATCATATATTCGGCAACAAGTTTACCCACCTGACCGATTCCAGGCAGTCCACCGACCAGGATCGGATCAGAGAGAGATTTATCGGTAAACGTTTCAAGGTACCGAATCGTGATATCGTCGATCATTTTTCCGATTCCTGTTTTGCAATCCGTCGATATTTACCATACCGATCCTGAACGGAAAACCGGGCCGGGTGGGCAGGCAAAGTAGGTTTGCCGCATACGGGACAGATTGAAGAAAGAGTATATGTCTGATCAGCGTGGCACCGACGGATTTTTCCACTCATTGATTTTTACCGGACTTGGGTTTTTTCACGAGTTTTCCTTCTCCGCCGGATTTTTCAACCACTGCAATTGCCGCGTTTGATGCTTTTTCGAGCGCTTTTTCGGCTTTTTTGTAATCGGCCGCAGTTACTTTGATCCGGTAGATCGGTGCGCCCAGGTAAAGCAACTCGATGTCAGCTCCGGCCGTTTTTGCTTCACTTGCTTTTTTGAGTGCATTTCGGATAACCATCACACCGTCCGATGTAGATGAGGTCAGGATAAGTTGTCCGGTAACTTCCACTTTCGGTATTTTAACGCTTTCATGGGCGATGTGTACCAGCGCATCGCTCGCTTTTTTTGAGAGGCCCAGTTTCTTAATAGTGGCATCAGAGTCGATGACAACATCTTCAAATACCGCATATAATTCCCCGTATTTATCGAGGATCGCATCTTCTATATTTTTTGCAGGTTCACCGGACTTTTCTGCAACAAAGCCAATCCATTTCCGCGCCTTCGATTCATTTTTCCATTCGCGGATCTTCTCCCGGCGCTGGTGCTCATTAACATCTTTTAAGGAAAGATCGATGTGGCCCCTGCTCCGGTCGACATTCAGAACTTTGCAGACGATTTTCTGGCCTTCACGAATGTGGTCACGGATATATTTTATCCAGCCGGTGGCAATTTCAGAGATTGGAATCAATCCCTGCCTGCCACCATATTCATCAAGAGATACGAATGCTACGAAATCCTTGACGTTTTCTACGGTGCAGACCACCAGTTCAGATTCCTGTGGCCATTCTCTGTCCGGCATGGAAAACTTCTCACTTGAACTCTGAGACGATCTCAGCTTTTAATTGCGCCTTTCCACCTGAGGGTGTTGAAAGATCCCGCCCGCACACAACACATTTTACTGTCGTACTCGCCTTGGAAAAAACGAGTTGCTCATTATCACAGTCCGGGCACTTCAGTTTTAAAAAGCTGCTCCGGTTCGCTCGCGCTTCTCGTACCATTTTTTCTCACTCCGTTAACTCAAATTTTGCAACCCGGTATCCCTTACGCAGGTGAGCCTTCCCGCATACCGTGCACCGGTACCGGACATTAATCTTTTTTGTGGGTTTATCGCCACCGGGGACCTTCGAGAACTTCCCCATATTTCCAACTTTCCCTCTGCGTCCTTTCTGACGGTCAATCCAGTGGAGACCTGTCGTTTTACTCTTCTTGACCTTCTCCACCTCATGGATCTGGTGATTCCTGCAAAAAGGACAGTATGTTTTGAACTTTGCTGGCATCTTCATGATTGTTTTCACCGAAAGTACTGGATATTGAATCCCAGTATTATTTACTAAGGTTCATATTTAAGATATGGGTTCACCTGATCGAATAAGTGAAATCCCATCATCGTTAACCCAAATAATCTCAACGTGGCGAAGAGTGTGTAGTTTTTAGCGCGGAATCTTAAAAAGATTCGGTTGGAGATTCATCTTGTTCTATTTCCCAGGAGGAAGGGCGATCGCCAATACTAGGTTCCTGTCCCGGAGAACCGATGCATTTCTTTCTGGAAGGGTCACAACATCTCCTTTGATAAGGGAGTAATTTCGTCCGTCGATTCCCATAAACATGTCCATATCCTGGAGCACCCGAACCAAGGTATAGGGAGGAGTAAGATGTGGGGAATCCGGTGATGTCCCAAGAGGATTAGCTTTTGGCTCTGAACCTTCCGCATCATCAGATCCCGCTGGTTCCCCTGCGTCTTCCATTGGAGCACCAAACGTTTCATCCGGTGAAGTGAGGGGGACAAGAGGCAGTTTTGCAGCATGCAGTAAGGTGTCCTGGCAATCGAGAAGGCCCGCCGTGATCCGATCAAACATTTCCCGCTCGGCGGGAAGCATCCTTTTTACTTCTTCACGGTCATAGTAATTCCCCTCGGAATGGGTTAATGCAAGGGCGACAATTTTCCGGGAACGGATAGAGAACAGCTGATGCATTGTTTCGCGGATCGCGATTGTTTCTTCTATAAGTGCCCGAGCTTCATCAGAAAGAGGGTCCTCTATCGCGTATACTTTTTTAAGAAGATCTGCAATTTCGGCGTGTGTCCTATCGAAAATATCCGGGGATATCGGAATAAGCTTGCCGGTTTCGCGCTCTGTGAGCAGAATACTGCGCAGATCATCAAATCCCATAGTAATGCCCTGTCCGGAATATGTTATGCAATTTCCGCAATGCCGCGACAGCAGAGGAAAACCGCAACGGCTTCTGGTACAGTAGAAATACCTTTTTGGATTTGATAAGTGCTTCCCATCATCGGCATCTTCAGCGGAAAGCGTGCATCGATTTTGACATCGCGTGTAGAGAAAACCACAGCGTCGATGAGAGGATCAAAACTTTGAAGATCCCGCAATTCGAGCGGTTGTACCCTCATACCGCTGCCGCCGTGAAGTGATGTCGGCATCCGTATGAGACGTTTCGTATCGGTAGTAACTGGTTCGTCTGCAAGTGCAGCTTTTTCATTCAGTCTTTTCCTGAACTCCCCTTCACTTTCCTGGACGATTGCTTTCATTACGCGGTCCTTGAAAAACGTCGGATCAAAAGATTTTTTCTGAAGTGCCGAAATTATTTCCGTACGTTTTCTTAAGAATAAATCTGCGGAATCTTTCCCGACACCGTCCAGTTCTGTGAGTCGGGCCATCGCTTCCTCATGGGTTATGCCTTCCAGAGAGTAAAGATATTCAGCAAGTGTTTCACGGAACCGGGTTGGCCAACCCTTCACTGATGCATCTTCACTGAGCAGAAGAGTTGGTTCGATCCCTATACCGCAAACATAGTCTACGAGCTCGCGGCGTTCGGCGCTTCCCCACCCTCGAAAAGCAAGGTCCCTGACATGCACATGATAGCCCCTCCCTCCCGAAAACACAAGTTCAACCTGTTTGGGATTAATTCCCAATTCTCCGGTAAGCATTTCCAGGAGTTTTTCAGTCTCTTCCTTAACCCTAGCGAGCATCATGTCGTAGGCTCCTTTGACAATATGATCGGCGTCAAGGTCAAAGATCAAATCGGCCCCACACCACCCTTTTTCCGCCATCGTCGGTGCACCGGGTTTCTCGTAATAGGCACTTGAATAGTAGACGTGGGAAGGGACGAGGTTACGGATATAATCAAAAACCTCAGAACGCGAAGAAAACCCTACATGTCGGCGCATCCGAAGCTCGGTTGCTCCCGGGTTAAAGAGAATAAAACCCCATTCCCTTTGTTCCAGCGAGGGGGGGGTCACTAGCATTGCCTTTCGGTAGTAATCCGTGAACCGCTGCCGGATGAACGTGGTCGTGGCCGGGTTCATGCTATCTCCCGGATCATATATGGTCCCCTGCGCTCATATCCCTGCCGGCGGTAGTAGGGTCGGACACCAATTCCGCTCATAATTGCAATCCGGGTGAATCCGGCATCCCATGCTATATCCTCAGCATAGGTTAGAAGCATCTTTCCAAAATTCCGGTGTTGCCATTCCTCAGCCTCCGCCGCTTCATTTCCTACCGGGACAAGACTTCCATAGACATGAAGCTCCCTGATAAGCGCGGCACCCGCCAGCTCTTGTCGGAATTCCGCCGATGGGAAACGGAGCCTGGCAAATCCGATAAGCGAATCTCCTGAAACTGCAGATATAAAATGTTCAGTCCCTCCGCAACATTCGTAACTCATTCTGCGTATTTCCGATTTGAGGTCGGAGGGCAGCCGCCCTATTTCCCTACACCGAATACACCGACATCGCCTTCCCTGCGCCTTCAACCGGTTTTGTGCCAGTTGACGGAAATTGGAGTGTCGGGAGCCGGCAACAATGAGTTTTGCCGGAATGTCGCGCTGAACCCTTGAAAGACGGGTGTATTCCGGGATCAGAGTTTTACCGTAAGCAATAAGATCAACGAGCTGATCCTCATTGTATGGTTTGTACCTTTTTAATTCCCAAAGCTCTTCAATTTCTGAGCCCGGTGTAACAAGGGTCGGGTAAATTTTCAAAAAATCCGGTTTAAAACGGGGATCGGAAAAGAGCATCTCAAACATTTCTTTGTCTTCTGCAATTGTTGAATGCGGAAGGTTGGGCATTATATGGAATCCAACTTTGAGACCGGCATCTCGTAGGAGCTTATTTGCCTCAGCTGTGTCCGCCACAGTGCATCCCCGCCGGTTAAAAGAGAGGATAGAATCATTAAGATGCTGGACACCCAGTTCTACTTTTGTGACCCCGAAACCAAGCATACGATCGATATGTTCCCGCTTACACCAGTCAGGTCGCGTCTCGAATGTTATGGCAACACACCGGACTTGCGCTGTTTCGTTAACTTTCTGGACCTCAGCCACTGAGGGTGTTTGCGGGGATGGAAAGTTTCCGGGGTAGACGTTCATCGCTTCGATGCACCGGGCAACGAATTCGTTCTGGTATTCAACTGGTCGTGCGGTCATCGTTCCCCCCATTATGATAAGTTCCACTTTTTCGACCCGGTGACCAAGCGTTTCGAACTGCCCCAGCCGTGCATGGACTTGGGAGAATGGGTCATATCCGTGTTCCCGGGCCCGTTTTGCGGCAGGCTCTTCCCCCGTATAGCTTTGAGGAGACCCGAACGGGTGGGCCGGTCCGCCCGGACAAGGAAGACACCGCCCGTGAGGACACGGATATGGCGATGTCATGACCGCTACCGGAGCTACTCCCGATAGTGTTCGGGTAGGCTTAACTAGCAGAACCCGACGGAGATTTTCCCGCTCCTCTGGGGTGGCGCCCGCTAATATGGCAGAATTCTTGGGAACTGCGTTCAACCGGTACTTGCGACAGATTTCAATTTTTGCGGCCACAATCCGGTTGTCGCCGGGCGGAAGGGCGAGGATGCGGGAGATGATCTCCCGAATTGCAAGCGCCTCATCCATGACTTAATGTTCAACGGCAACTTGCTGGGTGGGAGCAGTTGCGGTTTCAGGAGAATAGTTCACCACGTGCACGCGGTGATGTCCGTTAATATGGTTTACGACCTCATCGCCAAGGGTCAAAAGGGCATCTTTGTGGGCTTTTTTGTCTTTATGAATATGAACGGGCGATATTTCAAGGGCATCATAGCGTTCAGTTACGATTTCTTCGTTTGTAGTATTCTCGTAATACTTTCTGATGTGAACCATCAGCATATGCAGATGCAGTAACTCTTCCTTTTGCACACTATCGCCTTCTCTGAAAAGTTAATTTTTCCGTACGACAGATATACCTTTTTGGTGACATTTATAAGAGAAAACACTCACCCAAAGGGATTAATCGCGGGGCTCGCAATTGGGGACGCGTTGGGTGCGCCCTTGGAAGGATCTCAACAATTTGGGGTCTGGGTGACAAATATGCTGCCCGGAGGCCGCCATTTCCGGAAAGCTGGCGAGTATACGGACGACACTCTTCAGGCTCTTGCAGTTGCAGAATCCCTCATTGCCTGCGGGGGATTTTGCCCAAACGACCTCATAAATCGGTTTCTTGAAGGATTCAAAAAACGCCCCGAATGGTATGGTCCAACATCCACTGCATTTTTCAAGCTCGTGCGATCGGGCACCCCGCCGCACCTTGCCGCAAAGATCGTCCATCGCCACAACAAGGGCAGCCGGACAAACGGAAGTGTGATGCGAGGATTCCCGCTTGGAATTTTTTACCCTTCAGACGATGTATACAATATAAGCATTGACTGCTCTGCCACCACTCACTTCGATCCTGTTGCCGGGCACGCTTCCGCCTGGCTCACCATGATGGCAAGCGATCTGTGTCGTGGTGTCAGCAGGAAAAAAGCTTTTGTCCGTGCCCGGGCACGGTGCCGGAGCGAGGAAGTGCTGTCAAAACTGGGGAATTATGACAGATATCCCCCTGATCCATCACTCGACGCAGTGAATTGCGCCCATGCAGCGCTTTTTTGTTTTATGAACTCCCGCACATTCGAGCATGCTGTATTATCCGCGATAAATCTTGGAGGGGATGCTGATACAGTGGGCGCCTGTTGCGGCGCACTGGCTGGATCGTACTGGGGGATCGAAAAGATACCTGCAAGATGGACGGATAATCTTGAGGGGTATTCCAAAATCATTTACGTCGCTGCCAAGCTTTGGGAAAAGAGGCTGGATCGCTAAATACACAGAAACTAAATGCGATATTGAACCGCGTCATGCCGGTTTTATTTCAACAAGTTTGAGAGCCCGGCCTTTACTACAGATATCAGACGCGTTACCCAAAACGTCTGCGATAATGTATTTTTCTCCTTCAACTATCCCATCCGGGCGACAAAGCGGATAACTTCTGCATTCCGTTTTATTACAGGAAAATTCCACTTTGATCTTGGAATCCACCATTGCCATATCTGCGCTGATGAGCATTGTAACCGGAGCCTCCATTACCTCCACAGCCGTAGCACCATTGAGATGGACTAAACAATCATGATGAGTACTCCGGACAGTGATGATCCGATACCGATGCCCCTTGTTGAGGTTATTACACGCTTTTTTTACTTTGCAGGTGCCGCACTCCTGAGATTCCCCTTCATAAACAAATTCAATGCCGGGCTTGGCAAGAATTGTCCCAACCAGTGTCACTTTGGTTTTCGTTTCAGCCATGGTTTACCTCATTTCTAATCTGTCAGCCCTGCTTTATTCGCTATAGAGCATCTGGACCAGCTTTTGTGCGGATTCCCGGGTAATACCCATATCAAAGATGGTAAAGCGCTCCGGGCGGATAGTTTTTGCCATAAGGATAGCTTCAACGGCGATTTCATCCGATATTCCAACGTCCGAGGGTGTCACAGGAGCCCCGATTGTCGTAAGAGATTCGCGAATTCCCCTCCAGTCTCCCCCGTGAAGGTACATCGAGATGATCGTTCCGATCCCACAACTCTCGCCATGCAATGCTTTTCCAGGAGCGAGACGATCCAATGCATGTGAGAATTTATGTTCACCTCCACTTGCCGGGCGGGAGGACCCGGCAATGCTCATCGCCACCCCGCTTGAGACAAGCGCTTTGATGACGAACCAGGCTGACTGCTCCTGATGGGGCTTGATGAGATCCGCATTTTTCACGAGAATCTCGGCAGTCATCTTGGAAAGAGCAACAGCATATTCACTCATCGGTTCACCGTTAATCCGGTGCGCCATTTCCCAATCAAGAATTGCGGTGTAATTTGAAATTACATCGGCGCATCCGGCAGCAAGGAGCCGATGAGGGGCAGATGCAATTATCCCAGTATCAGCAATAATGGCAACCGGTGGGTGAGCTTCAAGGGAAACATTGCCTTCACTCATGGGAACGGACGCCCGGGCAGAAGAGATCCCATCGTGTGATGCGGCTGTGGGGACTGATATAAACTGGCGATCGATATTATAGGATACGATTTTTGCAGTATCGATAACCCTTCCTCCGCCGACGCCGACAACAAAATCCATTCCATCGGCCGCTTTTTCGGCTTTCCTGATGACATCAGGATTGATCTCTTCAGTGAGAAAAACCTCAACCCTGCACGAGCGGGAAAGCAAACCCTGCACGGTTTTCCCTGCACGTTCCATGGTATTTTTTCCTGAAATGATAAGGGCCGAATCGCCCAGTTTCAAATCAGAACAAACAGGAAGTATCTGGCCGAGAACGTCGTGACCTATAACTACATCCCGGGGTAATTGCATCCATTTGGACTTGTCGAAGACCTTTTCTTTAAGTACTTTTATAGCATCTGGGCTCATCCGGATTATGAATGATTAGTGATTTCATATACAAATATTACATCGATCCCGTAAAGTACGGAGAACCCTACAATATCGTCGAAACCCTAACCTACGCAATTATTCTTGTCATTGGCGTGTATCTTCTCTACCGTTGGTTTTCAAATTCAACCTGGCTCTCAGAGCATGGAATTAAACTTGATTCGTCTTTCATCCTTGCGACACTGCCGTAT
>Ga0335078_10016658_pt1 | contig 10911 bp, 11 predicted proteins | sample Lox_Sample_32_FD_206711 | JGI IMG/M metagenome (GOLD analysis project Ga0335078, IMG submission 206711) | Soil microbial communities from Loxahatchee National Wildlife Refuge, Florida, United States - Lox_Sample_3.2 | ecosystem: Environmental > Terrestrial > Soil > Wetlands | place: USA... | reverse complement strand
GATTTTATGGTCAATACAAGAAGACGCATCTGACCACCCGTCGTTGACCCTCCGGCATCTGTCATACGGCTGTCAAAGTTTCCTACACTTTAATTTACCGGGAATTCAGGCAGGTGCTGGTAAGTAGTTGAATATTCAGCCCTTCCAGCGATACGCGTGGGCCTGCGGCAGGCCGATGTGGGCCAAGACGCGATAGGCGAACTGGCGGGCAATGTCATCCAAGCTTTGAGGGCGATTGTAGAAGGCCGGGATCAGCGGGTAGATGGTGGCGCCAGCTTCGGCAGCCCGGTACATGTTGCGGATATGGATCTTGTTGAGCGGAGTTTCGCGGACGCAGAGCACCAGGGGACGCCGTTCCTTGAGGCAAACGTCGGCGGCACGCTCGACCAAATGCGAGCCGCTGCCGTTGGCGATGCGGCCGAGCGTGCCGACGCTGCAGGGGAGAACCACCATGGCGTCACTGGGATAGGAGCCGCTGGCCACGTTGGCGCCGATATCCGAGTTGACCTGCTCGCGAATTTTTTTGCTGTTTTTGCCGATGATTTGTGCGACGAGGTTGCTGCGTCCGTTGAGTGCGAGTTCCTCGGCCATCACGCGCAGTCCACTATCGGAGGCGATGAAGTTGACCGTCTGCACGCGCTCATCGGCGTCGACCGTGAGCAGCAGATGCTTGAGGAAGAGCGAACCGCTCGCGCCCGTGGTGGCAATCGTCAGATTTTGAGGTGGATGGGTCAGCAAACGAGTTTCCAGCGAAGCCTGAGGATAGGAACTCAAGGGGACGCAAGTCAAGCCGCCGCCGAAAGCGACAGAAAGAAACCTGGAAGCGTCCGCGGTGTGCGGCTCGACAACAACGACCAACGACCAAGGACGAACGCCGAGTAACTATGGCAAGCCCCTCCATTCTTGGATCGCGCCGCAACGCCGCCCAGCTGCGAGCTTTGGCGGGAGTTGAAAGGGAGCTGCGTGCAAACGATTCTTCGCCCCGCCGTAAGTATCTGCGTGATTTCTGCTCCGCCTTCCAGTCTTATGAGTGCGTCCTGAATTCGCAGCAACTGGATGAAACCGTGCGTGCAGCAGACGTTCTCCTGGTCGCCGACTATCATGCCCTCCCTGCGGCGCAGCGCTACGCGGCCGGCTTGCTCGAACGCCGAGCCCAGCCGGGAGATCGCCCGATTGTCTTAGGTGTCGAAACGATTTTCTCCCGCCATCAGCATGTGCTCGAGGAATGGTGGAGACGCGAAATTGATGCGGCGGAGCTCCGCGAGCGAATTCGCTTTGATACCGATTGGGGATATGACTGGAATCCTTTTTACGAATTGCTGGTCACCGCTCGCGAACACGCCGAGGCGGTGTACGGTCTGGATTGCATGCCACGCGAAGACCTGCGAAAGATCAGCGCCAGGGATCGCCATGCCGCCGATAAAATCGCCGAAATCCGCCAGAAGCATCCCCATGCCATCATTCTGATTCTTTTCGGGGAATCCCATTTTGCGCCGGAGCACCTGCCGCGTTTCCTTCGCGAGCATCTTCGCAACGAACGCTGCTTGACGGTGCTGCAAAATGTGGATGCGCTCTACTGGTCGGCCAGCGAGAACCTTCAGGAGCCCGTCGACGCCGTCAAGGTGAATGATGAAGTCGTGTGCGTCTTCACCTCTTCGCCGTTGGAAAAATATGAAAGTTACCGCTTGTGCCTGACCCGCTGGAATCAACAGAACGGCAATTATCCGGATGCCACGCCCACGGTCTATAACCTGATCGATAGCCTGGCGACATTCCTGCAGATCAATCGCTATTCCTCGCATAACACGACTCAGCCCAAATTCCTGATCGACAAGCTTCCCGAGGTGTACTCGGGGTCGGACACCCGTCTTTTGCAGCTGCTTCTGCGGGCGCTTCGCAAACCGGAGAAGGTAGAGAACATGCTGGAGCGGGTCGATTCTCAAGGCAGTATTTATCTGCCTTCCATTAATGCGTTTTATGTCCGTGAATTTCAAATGAGGTATACGGCGGAGGAAGCGGCACGGTTCCTGCACCACGCGTGTCGCGGGCTGCCTCTGCTCAGAAACGGCAAGGTCCCGCGGGCATCGCTCACGGGTAAAGACCGTCTCTACATTCGTATCGTCGAGCATGCCCTTGCCCGCTTCGGCTCACGAGTGCTTTATCCCATGCGTTCGATCCAAAGGCGGGGGGCCGTTCTGTCGGAGGCGCTGGTTGACCGGATGGTGCGGGAGGCATGCCGCGCAAGTCGCGCTAAATTCGACGGAGCTGCCCAGCAACTTGGATACGGCTTAGGTGATGATCTGTACCACGCTTACATGCGCGGCTCCGTGTCGCCTTCCGGGTTGCGCCGGCTGTTTCTTACTCACATCGATGAACCGGGGAAAGCCTTGTGCTTATGCCAGGAGATCCTTCATCGCGCCGCATCCAGTCACAAGAAACCGTGCGGCTCGGTGCGGCCTTAGTTCTCCGGCAAGTGCTACTCTAAACCTGTCGGATTCCAGGTTGCTCGCTTGAACCCATCATCCATTCGCAAGCTGTTTCAGCAAGTCCGGGCGGGAAAGCTGTCCCCCGATGAGGCCGTGAACCGCCTGCGCCATCTGCCTTTTGAGGACCTTGGCTTTGCCAAGGTGGATCATCATCGTGCGATTCGTGTCGGCATGCCCGAGGTGGTATTCGGCGAGAGAAAAACGCCGACGCAAGTGGCCGAGATTTTTGCGCGACTCGCCCGGCACGATGGAAATATTCTTGCCACCCACGCCAGCCCGGAACAATTTTCGGCAGTGAAAAGAAAAGTTCGCAAAGCACAATACCGCGAGCTTGCACGGGCGATCGTTCTGCATCGCGATTCGACAAAATATGGCAAGGGAACCATAGCTGTCGTATCTGCGGGCACGAGCGACATTCCTGTGGCGGAGGAAGCGGTCGTCACGGCGGAAATCATGGGAAATCCGGTAGAGCGGCTCTACGATGTCGGAGTTGCGGGAATTCATCGCTTGTTGGCGAATCGGGGAACTCTGGCGCGGGCGCGGGTGGTCATTGTTTGCGCCGGCATGGAAGGCGCACTACCCAGCGTGGTTGGCGGCTTGATTGGTGCGCCGGTGATTGCCGTTCCCACCAGCGTCGGCTATGGGGCTGCATTCAAGGGAGTGGCGGCATTGCTGGGCATGATGAATTCCTGCGCTTCCAACGTCACGGTCGTTAATATCGACAACGGATTTGGCGCGGGATATGTGGCGTCGCTGATCAACCGGTTGTGACTGTCGGCCTTGACCGCTCGAACAACTGACGAATAAAGTCTGATCGCAGAAGGGTTCGTGAATTCCAACATCAAGAACGTGGTGTTCTGGCTGGTCGTGGTGATCTCCGCCTTTCTCCTTTGGCAAGCCGTTAAGTCCGGGCAGAATACGCCCAGGTCTCCCGAAATTAGCTATTCGGAATTTCTAACGCAGATTGAGGTAGGAAACGTTCAAAAGGTTACGATTTCGAAGATTCAGGTCAACGGCCAGTATCGGGATGGAGGCTCTTTTCGCGTAACCGCGCCAGCCAGTCAGGATGGAATGCTTAAGACTCTGCATGACAAGAACGTCGAAATCTGGTTCAAGGATGCGCCTGAGGGCGGTCCCGCGGCGTGGCTCCTGAATCTCGCCCCCCTCATTCTGCTCGCCGCGCTCTGGTTCTTCATGATTCGTCAAATGAAACTGAGGCAAAGCCGCGGACAAAGCACAACGGACTTGCCGAGATAAAAAAGGGCGCGGCCGAAGCCGCGCCTCACCCCCAGGTCCAACCACTTACGAGGCTTTCGTCTGCCGCACAACTTGCAGGTTATTCTGCACGCTGAAGGCTCCGAACACCTCGCCGGCGCGGATGCCCGCTACGTTCTTGGCCATTTCACTATCGACTGTCCCGTAGAGGCTCACGTGGCCGTTCTCCACCACGATGCGAATCGGAAATGCTGGGTCGATCGCATACTGGCTCAGTACGGGATCGCGGTAAATTGCCCGCGCCGCACGCAGCCTGATTTGATCGTCAAAGAACGAAGCCGGCGCCACTTTGATGTCGTTTACAACGTCCTTGACTCCGGGCGTGTTCGCAACCGTGCTCAAAGCAGAATCGCGATCAGTATAGGTCCTGGTTTCGCCGCTGACCACGACCACTCCGTCTTGCACCGAGGCAGTCATGTAATTGAAAAGATTGTCGTAGCCGATGCGGTCGTAGTAAAGCTTGCGATCCAACTGCGCCGCAAGCTGAAGATCAGGAAGTTCCTGCCCTGCGACCGCAATCAGGTTGTGCACCCCTTGCACGTGCGCCACTTTGGCGCGCTTGGCCGCGTCCAACTTCTGCTGGTAAACGTCTACATTGCCAGTCAAGGTGACGATTCCATCTTCAACGCTGGCCTGCACGTTGCGGAGTTGTTTCTTGCTTTCCAGCTTTTTCGTGACTTTTGTCTGGATTGCATTGTCATACTGCGATGCCCCGGTCGTTGCCGCGCTCGCACCCACGGCGAATGCACCCAACGCCAGGAACAAACTTAGAATTTGAATGGTTTTTCTCATTTTGTCTTCTCCATCCTCTGCTCGAGTAAACCCAACCACCGGCGAATAGTTTTACTAACCATTTAGTTAATTCGATGAGAAAAACCACCGGATGCACGTAAAGTTTTGTGTGTTTTGTAACATTTCGTGCTGCAAGGATTGGGCTGCGGAAACCAGCTCACCTGCGGGAAGACTCGAAAAACCTGCGCCCCGGAGTATGATGCAGAGCGGAGCGTGCAGCCGTTATACTGCCGGCCTTGTCGAGAGGATGCAGCCATGAACACTGGGTCGTCGTTGCGCGATTGGGGTATTTTTCTGCTTCGGCTGGTGGTGGGGGTCATTTTCGTGATGCACGGCTGGCAGAAATTGTCGATGGGCTTTCAACACGTTGCGGGGTTTCTGGGTTCGCTTGGAATTCCTTTGCCTACGCTGGCGGCAGTCGTCCTTACTATTGTTGAATTGCTCGGCGGGATCGCACTGATCGTGGGGCTGGGTGTCCGTTATGTCGCCGCGTTACTGGCGTTCGATATGCTGGTTGCGATCGTCACGGTTCATGTGAAGAACGGATTTTTTGCGCCGAAGGGAATTGAGTTTCCGTTGCTGCGCCTGGTCGCAAACATCAACCTGATACTTTCGGGAGCGGGTACGCTGAGTGTGAGTTCGTTCAGAAGATGGACGACGGGTTCGACTGCCAAGATGAACGACGCACTGTCCCGCGAGAAGACAATTACTTAGCTCCTGCAGCCGATTGTCGGGCCCGGCTATAGCGCATGGCGATGTTCATATAAACATTGCCGCTGCAGGTCTCGAAGCAGATCACCAAGGCTTCCGTGTCTTCGGTGCTTTTGCTGCCGTGTTCGGAGGTGAGGAGCGCGGGTGGGTGGACGCGAAACTGGAATCCCTGGTCGTTGAGAGAAGTGACCGCGTTTCCGATTACCTGATTGGCGAGTTCGAAAACGGCTTCCCGGACCAGATCGTCGGACTCCGGCAACTCCGTTCCAGCAAACTTGCTGGCGACGCGAACCGCGCATTGCTTGTCCATATCGAAGATGATTCGCCCTTCGATATCGCCAGTAATCCAGATCAGGGCGGCCAAGCCTTTGCGGCGGTAGGCTTCCTCTTCCATGGTTAGATTGCCGATGGACGTGGAGCACTGGAGGCCTTGCGCCAAAACGGCATCGGCGGCGTTGATAAACGGCTGAATCAACTCCATCTTCATTTCAGGCTCCCGCGCCCGCGGCGTTGGCCACGGTTCCGTCCTCACCCATGACGTACTTGATGACTTCATACAGGACTTCGGGTTTGACCGGTTTCTGCACGAAGTGGCGAGCTCCCCGTTGCAGTGCGGCCACGATGTTCTCCTGATATCCCACGGAAGACACCATAACGACGCGTGCATCGGGATGTTTTTGGACAATTTTTTCCGCGGCCTCGATGCCTTCCATCTGCGGCATGGTGATGTCCATGAGCACGATGTCGGGCTTGGTGCGGTCGTATTCGGTGAGGGCGCTCACGCCATCGCCGGCTTCACCGGCGAGTTCGCCACCGAAGCTCTCGATCATTCGGGCCAGGTTTTTGCGCGCAAAGACGGAGTCATCCACTACCAGGTAGCGCACGGGCTGCCCGTCTTTACTACGCTTCATGGGTGCAAACTGCTCCATAACAACCTCCTTACTTCAAAATCCGGCAGAGCTTTGGCCTGCCGGAAGAATTCAATTCTGTCCGGCTCGTGCGGCTTTGCCGCCGTCGCTTTCGGAAGATGCCTTTCGCTCTTGCATGCACTGCGCCATTAAGGTGTTCGCGATCGCGTCCAGGCTCACGACACGAACTGCATAGCCTCGCTCGATTGCTGCCTTGGGCATGCCAAACACAACGCAGGATTCCTCGCTTTGTGCGATGGTGATCCCTCCAGCATTCTTCACAAGGCCCATGCCTTGCGCGCCGTCCTCGCCCATGCCGGTCATGAGGAGCGCGACAGATTTGTTGCCAAATTCTTCGGCGACGCTCTTGAACAGCACGTCCACCGAGGGCCGATGCCCGTTCACCCGCGGTTCATCGCTGAGCACGGCGACATCTCCCAGCGGCAAACGTTTGACTTTCATGTGCCGGCTTCCCGGACAGATGAGCGCGCGCCCAGGCATCAGCAAATCGCCGGACTGCGCTTCCTTGACGCGAATCGCACAGATCTCATCCAGCCGTCGGGAAAACATTTCCGTGAAACCTTCGGGCATGTGCTGCACGATGAGGACGGTTCCGGGAAAGTCTCGCGGCAACTGCGGCAGCACGTATTGCAGCGCCTGCGGTCCGCCCGTCGAAATTCCGATCGCAACCACTCTGGTTGGCCTTTGGCGTGTGCTGGGCGCGGCTTTTTCTTGCGGCTTCTCGGTTACGCGGGTATCGGCAACCTGGATTCCGCGGCTCTGCGCTGCCGCCTTGATTTTTGCAATCAACTCCTGCGCAATCTCAGGCATTCGCGAGGAAACATCAGCCGGCTTTGCGACAAAATCGAAGGCCCCCATCGACAACGCTTTCAGGGTGACCGACGCTCCGGAAGTACTGTGCGAGCTGACGACGATCACCGGGACTCGCTGGGTGCGCATGATTTCTTTCAGCATGTCGAGTCCGCCCATGCCGGGCATTTCCAGGTCCAGCGTCACCACCTGGGGCCGCAATTCTTCGATTTTTCTAAGGCCGAAGTTCCCGTCCATTGCCGTCCCAACCACTTGAATGGAGTTGTCAGCGGCAAGGATCTGCGGGATGAGTTTGCGCATGAGCGCGGAGTCGTCGACAACCAGGACCCGAACTGGAGTTGTCATGCCTGCGCCCCCTGCGCTGCCTTGGCGCTGCGCGCCCGCTCGGAGCGCGAGAGAAGCATTCCAAATACGGCTCCGGCTTCCGCGTCGTGCCGCATTTTTGTGAACCGGCCCATGACTGCCGCTAGATTCAAGATCAGAACCACCCGGCCATCTCCCAAGATCGACGCCCCGCTGACCAGATCGGTTTCCACCGTCTGATCATCCAGCGCCTTAATCACCAGTTCTTCTTCGCCTTCGAGCATGTTGACCAATAATCCGAACTTGTCGTCTCCCAACTGGATGACAAGTACAAAAATCTTCCCGCGCCGTTCCGATGCCGGGGAAGTGGGCAGCGCTCCCAGCCGGATAACCGGCAGGACTTGCTCCCGTAACTGCAGCATTTCACAGCCATTCACGCAGTGCAGATCGCTTTCATCAGCTCTGGCGATCTCGCCGACAGTATTCAACGGAATTGCGTACAGCCGCTGCTCAACCCGGAACAGCAAGGCTTTGATGATGGCCAGAGTCAGCGGCAATTGCAGACGGAACTTGGTTCCTTGTCCCGGACGGGTTTCTACCTGAACACTTCCTTTTAGCCGCTGCAACACGGTTTGGACTACATCCAGACCCACGCCCCGTCCGGAGACTTCCGTGACCGTCTCCGCGGTACTGAAGCCGGGCTGAAAGATGATTTCGAGCACTTCGGCTTCGGTAAGACGCTTGGCCTTTTCCGGGCTGAGGAGACCGCGTTCCACGGCCCTCGCCTTTACCTTTTCTGAGTCGATTCCGCGGCCGTCGTCGCTGACTTCTACAATGACCTGGTTGGCTTGGTGATATGCGTCCAAGCGGACCGTGCCTTGTGCCGGTTTTCCGGCGCGAATACGTTCCGGTGCGTCCTCAATTCCGTGACTCACCGCATTGCGCACCAAGTGCGTGAGCGGTTCCGCGATGGTATCTAACAGCCCTTTGTCCAAATCGGTGTCCTGGCCCAAGACAAGCAATTGCACGTCCTTGCCGCATTGCTTGGCCACATCGCGCACGATTCGCGGAAAACGGCGAAACAACTGCTCGACTGGCACCATCCTGACCTTCATGACCGAGCGCTGAAGATCATTCAATACGCGCGCCTGGAAGGCCATGGCATCGGCGAACCGGCCGCGCAGCGCATCTTTCGGATAGTGTTTGGTGAATTCGTTTAATGCCTGCTGCAGCATTGATTTGCCAACGATCAACTCGCCGACCAGGTTCAAAACTGTATCCACGCGCTCCGCGTCGACTCGCAGGATGTTGTCGCTGGAGACGGTTGCAGGCTTGGCCGCAGATATTTGCTGTGGTGAAGAAGGCGCATGCGCATCCGCTACCGCCAGGGAGTGAGGTTCACCGGCTTCGTCTTGGGTGCTCGGTTGCGGCTTTGCGGGGGTGGTTTGCGGCTGGATCTGGAGCCGATCTACCGCTGCACTCGCGATGATGGTCGGGATTTTGCATTTGGCGGCGATTTCGGCATCCGACGCCTTGCAAGCCAGGATCAATTCCACCGACTTGCTGTTTTCCGCCGAGCCTGCCTCGGGTCGCGAGGCGACGACAACTCCCAATTCGCTTAGCGCTTTCAACAGCAACTCGCGTGCGGCGATCGGCATGGCGCAATGCGGATCAACCTGCGCGACCACGTGATACACCGGCTTGCCTTCATTGGCAGCCGACTGCATGGCAAGCTGTTCGTATTCAGTCCAGACGGTCTGAGGCTTTGCTGCTGATTTGGATTTGCGACCGCGAGTCTTCTTGCTTTTTGGATCTTGGGTGAGTTCGCGGATTTTCTTTTGCAGAGACGCGGCTTCCGGCAGTTCCGATTGATTGCGGTACGAGCTCAGCATCGCGCCAAAAAAGTCCGCCGCGCTGAACGCGATTTCGGCCAAAGAATCGTGAGCCGCTGCCGTTTCCATGGCCAGGGCATCTTCCAGTTCATGGGCTACTTCGCTCAATTCCTGGAAACCGGCGGCGGCCGCATCCCCCTTCAAGGTATGAACGATGCGCCGCATGGTGCGGACGGTCTCGGCATCTCCCGGCTTCTGTTCGAGCTTGAGCGCCTCTTCATTCATGGACTGCAGAAGTTCCTGGGCAGTCTCGAAGAAGAGTTCTCGCAACTCCGCGCCCCGCTCGTCGGAAAACTGGGTCACTGGGTCACCTCGATCTTCTGGTACGCCGTTCCGGTTTCGCGATAAATCATGTTGAACTTGTCCGTTAGGCCCAGCAGGCTCTCGGCGTGACCCACGAACAGGTAACCCGCCGGATTCAAGCAGCGCGCAAACTTGGCGATCAGCCGTTTTTGTTCGGCTTCATCGAAGTACATCATCACGTTGCGGCAGAAAATCACGTCGTTGTGCTGCGGCAGGTATTCCGTCTTCAGATTGTGAAAATCGAAATGCACCAGATCTTTCAGGGCTTTCTTGACGGCATAGCGTTCGCCGACTTTATCGAAGTGGCGGAGCCGATAACTGTAATCGACCGAGCTCATCTGGGTTTCGGTGTAAGCGCCTTCTTGCCCGGCACGCAGCACGCTGTAGCTGATGTCGCTGGCCAGAATTTCCACTTTCCAGGGAATGGGAACGAGCGGCTTCGGCAGGGCTGAGTCGTGCTGGCCGGAAGGATTACGCAAGACGTGATACGACAATGCATCCGCGACCAGCATGGCCATGGTGTAGGGCTCCTGGCCGGTAGAACAGCCGGCGCTCCACAAGCGCAACGAGAAGTCGCGGGCTTCCTGCTTCTTTCTGAGCAGGTCATCCAGGACGTGTTTGTGAAACAGGTCGAGTTGCGCCTTGTTGCGGAAGAAACTGGTCTCATTGACGGTCAGGTTTTCCAGCAGCTTCGCCAGTTCTGCTTTTCCTTCGTTGCTGATGAGCAGCCGATAATAGCTATAGAAGGAATCCAGCTGGCATTCTTTGAGACGGCGCTGCAAACGGTCCTGCAAAAAATGGGCGCGGCGCGAATCGAAATGCATGCCGCACTCTTGATAGACCAGAGTCTGCAAGAGCCGCATTTCCGAATCTGAGAACTGCAACTGCAAGCCCGGGCTTGCCATATCAGTGTTCCCTGATTTCTGTAGATGGTGCGTTGCTGCCGACGGGCCGGCTGTTGGGTGCGGCGCTTGCGCTTGCCTGAGACGCCTGCCGTGTCGACCGCGAAGTGGAAGCTTCCAGCAGTTTTGCCATGTCGAGCAGCACGATCAGCCGTCCACGGTATTTCCCGAGTCCGGTAACGCAATTCAATCCACCCTCCAGAAACTCGGTCGGCGGAGGTTCCACGTCGCTGCCGGGGATCTTCAAAACCTCCGAGGCAGAATCGACGATCAATCCGGACAGCCGTCCTTTGTGCTCAAGGACCAGAATGCGGTTGCGCCTGCTCGGAATGAGGTCTTTCTCTCCCAGTCTTTTTCGAAGATCAATCACGGAGACAATTTTTCCGCGCAAGTTGATGACTCCCTCCATGTAGTCGGGCGCATCCGGAACGGCGGTGATTTCCGGTACCCGCACAATTTCGTGCAGGGCGGTGATGGGGACTCCGTAACATTCCCGTCCGACTTTGAA
>Ga0335078_10016657_pt1 | contig 10911 bp, 11 predicted proteins | sample Lox_Sample_32_FD_206711 | JGI IMG/M metagenome (GOLD analysis project Ga0335078, IMG submission 206711) | Soil microbial communities from Loxahatchee National Wildlife Refuge, Florida, United States - Lox_Sample_3.2 | ecosystem: Environmental > Terrestrial > Soil > Wetlands | place: USA... | reverse complement strand
TTCCCGCCTATGTCGCATCGGCGACGCTCAAGGATCACGGCCAGACGTTCGTCGCACACCTGCGGCGGCCGTTCGACGCCAACGCATTCACGGTGCACGACCGGACGGTCGTGATCGACCTCACGCCCGTCGCGCACCCGGCTCCGCTTCCTTCGCCCGTGGAAAAGAAATCGGCGCAAAAGCACACGCCCGCGAAGACGCGGTCCGCGAAGGCGCTTGCGAAGAAACTCAATACGATCGCGCCCGCGGCCGCGCCGTCGGCGCCAGTGCCCGACGCCGCGGCGGCGCCCGCGCCCGCGCCGGAACCTGCAATGTCCGCGCCGCCGGCGAGCGTCGCCGTCCATCTCGCCGCCGGAGACCGAGGCACGGGCCTGCGCTTTGACTGGCCGGGCGCGACGCCGGCTGCGGTTTTTCGCCGCGGTGGCGCGACCTTCATCGTGTTCGGCGCACCCACGTCGCTCGATCTGACCGAGCCGCTGGCGAAGGGGCAGTCCGTCTTCGCCGAACTCGCCCAGATTGCCGACAAGGACGCGACGATCCTGCGCGTCGTCACGCGTGACGCGCTGCAACCCTCCGTCCGCCGCGACGGCTCGGCGTGGATCGTCGATTTCGGGCCGCAGGCGGCGCCGGTCGATGCGCCGATCGCGTTCGAGCCGCATCCCGAGACCGAGCCCGCGAAGATCGTGCTGCACGTTGCCGGCGCCGGCGCGCCCGTCCGCATCGCCGATCACGATTTGGGCGAGCTTCTTGCCGTGCCCGTCGCCGATGTCGGACGCGCGGTCGATGCGGAGCAGGATTTCGTCGATTTTTCCGTCCTGCCGAGCGTCGAAGGCATCGTGCTCCATCCCGCGGTCGCCGATCTTGCCTTCCATGCCGACGCCGATCAGCTCGAACTGACGCGGCCCGGCGGCCTCGAGCTCTCGAGCGACGGCGACCGGCTTTTGGGCCATCGTCCGGCCGGTGCCGCGCACATCTTCGATTTCACCGCCTGGCAAGGTCCGGGCAAGCTCGATTACGACGAGCAGCGCGGCGCCCTCGAGCATGCGATCGTCGCCGCCGCCCCGAGCGACCGCACCGCGCCGCGCCTCGCGCTCGCGCATTTCTATTTCGCCCGCGGGTTTGCCGCCGAGACGCTCGCCGTACTCGATGCGATCGGCCATGACGATCCGGCGGCGCTGGCGCAGCCGCCGGTGGCGGCGCTCAAGGGTGCCGCCTGCCTTCTCGTCGCCGATCTGAAATGCGCGGCCGACGGGCTGCGTCAGTCGAGCCTTGACGGGCAGATCGAGGTTGCGCTGTGGCGCGCGTCGCTTGCGAGCCAGGAGGGCGACGAGGACGGAGGGGCTAAGGGATTTCTCGCCAGCGTCGGCCTTCTGCCCACATATCCCAAGCCGCTGCGCGAGCGCTTTGCGCTCCAGGCCGCGGAGGCGATGCTCGATACCGGACGCGGGGCGCTGGCGAGCCCGCTCGTCGATCTCGTGCTGAACGACCGGCCGGACGATCACGAAAAAGCCATGGCGCTTTACCTCGAAGGCCGGGTGCAACAGCTCTCCGGCCATCTCGACGACGCGCTCAAAAGCTGGGACGCGGCGGTCGATCTCAACGACCCGCCGTCGCGCGCGCGCGCGCTTTACGCCCGCGCTCTCGCGCTTTTCGATGCGAAGCAGAAAAGCCGCAGCGAGACGATCGAGGCGCTCGATGCGCTGCGGTTTGCCTGGCGCGGCGACCGGTTCGAGTTCGTCCTTCTGCGCAAGCTCGGCGAGTTCGAGCTCGCCGACGGCCGCCAGGCCGAAGGGCTCCAGGCGCTCAACACGGATGTCGTGAATTTTCCCGACCTGCCGGACACCAAGGATGTCGCCAAGGAGGCCAGCGACGCCTTCGCCGCGCTCTTCCTCGGCGCGCACGGCGGCGATCTGCCACCGTTGCAGGCGCTGGCGCTCTACGACCAGTTCCACGATCTCGAGCCCGAAGGCGCGCGGCGCGATCAGATCGTGAAGCAACTGATCGACCGGCTCGTCGCGGTCGATCTCCTCGATCGCGCCGCGGGGCTCCTCGACGCACAAGTCAAGAACCGGCTCACCGGCGCGGACAAGGCGCGGGGCGCGACGCAGCTCGCCGTGCTCCACCTCATGAACCATGAACCCGACGCGGCGCTCCAGGCGCTCGATCTCGATGTCGGGCACGACGTCTCGCCCGACCTCGCGCGCCAACGCATCCAGTTGCGCGCCCGCGTGCTGATGGAGCTCGGCCGTTCGCCCGACGCGCTCTCGCTCATTGCGGCCGACCAGAGCCGCGATGCCGATCGGCTCCGGGCCGACATTTATTGGCGCAGCCACGACTGGCTCAACGCGTCGCGCGTGCTCGCGCGGCTTGCCGGCGCGCCGCCCGCCGACGGCAAGATCGATCCCGAGACCGCCCGCATCGTCGTAAGTCTTGCCGCGGCGCTGACGCTCGACGACGACCAGGATTCGCTCGCCAAGCTGCGCGTGTCGTTTGGTCCCGCGCTCGCGGCGTCGCCTTATGCCGATGCCTTCGCCGTGCTGGCCGGCACCGGCGCGGCCGCGGGCGGCGCAGGGAAGGGCGCCACCGATCCGCTCGCGCTCGCCTCGCAGGTGGCGCAACTCGGCGAGCTCAAGAGCTTCATGGCCGCTTACAAGGACGCGGCCGGCGATCCCAAATCCGGCTCCGTGAACTGACGCCTAGTCTGCGGCCGCGCCGTAGAACCGCGCGGCATCGGCATGCAGGCGCTCGCGCGACTGCGGGCGAAGATAAAGCATGTGCCCGCCCGCATAGAGCTTCAGCGCGACGCGCTGCGCCAGCGCGGCCGGCATGTGGTCCTTGATGTAGCGGCTCACCATGTAGGGCGTCTCGAGGTCGGCGACGCCGTGCGCGATCATCACCTTGAGCCGCGGGTCGAGCGCCAATGCGCGGCGCAGCGCGTCGCTGGCCCCGACCGTGCGCATGGCGAAGCGCCCGCCGCCCCAATCCCAGTGGCGGCTCACCTCGCGGTTCAGAAGCTCGTACGGCTGATCGGTCTTGAAGCCAAGCTCATCGCGCACGTAGGCGACGAAGGCGCTGGTGAAAGGCGCGATCGTGGCGTCGAGCACCGGGTCGTCATAGGCGCCGCGGCTCCACGGATTGGGATCGACCTCGCTGACGGTGGCGTCGTATTGGCTGACGACGCGGCCCTCCTTTTGCTGCACCTGGTTCAAATAGGCGTTGACTGGGATCCGCCCGCGCCAACCGGCGATCCTGGCGGCGTCGAGCCCGGTGAACGCGGCGAGTTCCTGGTAGATCGGCTTTGCCGCGTCGCTGTCGAGCGGGCCGGCAAGCGCCACGAGATAGTCGGTGAGGGCGAAATGCTCAGCCTCGTCGAGCGCGCCCTTATCGAGCGCCTTGTCGCCCAGCTTCACCGCCGCGTAGGACGGGAGCCGCAGCGCCCATGGCAGGGGTCCGAGCGGCCCGCCCAGCATCAGTCCGAACTCAATCGCCGGCGACACCATGACGATGCCGGCGAGCGCTACGCCGTGCTCGGTCGGAAGCGATTCCGCGAGCCGCGCGGCGCGGAATCCGCCATAGCTCTCGCCCGCGAGATAGACCGGCGAAGCGAGCCGTCCGGTCTTGGCGAGATGGAGTCGGATGATCTCGCCGAGCGTGTCGAGGTCCTGGTTCAGGCCCCAGAATTCCTTCTGCGCCTTGTCCGCGTCGGTCGCGCGGCTGTAGCCGGCGCCGACCGGATCGATGAAGACGAGGTCGGTGAAGGGAAGCCACGTGTCGGGATTGTCCACGACCGTGCCGCCCTCGGGCTGGGGCGAACCGTTGCCTGGGAATTTGAGCGCGCGCGGACCGATCGCGCCGATGTCGAGATAGGCCGAGGCCGCGCCCGGCCCGCCGTTGAAGAGGTACGTCACCGGGCGATGGTCGGTGTCGCCGCCGCCGCTCGCGAGCGTGAATGAGACATAGAAAATCTCGGCCGTCGTTTCGCCCTGCTCGTCCTTCAGGTCGAGCGTTCCGGCGGTCGCAGTGTAGGCGAGCTTCTTGGCCCCGAGCGTGATCTCGTGCTGCGTCACGCTGTCGGCGGGGAGGAGCGTGCGGTGCGATCCTGCCGCGGGCGCTCCTTGTTCCCGCCGAGCCGGTCCTTCCTGCGCCTGAAGCGCGGGGGTGGAAGCCAAAAGCAGAACGAGAACGGAAACTGAAGCGGCGCGCCACATGCGGCGAGCCTAGTGCAGCCGCACGTCCGTGACTATCCCGCGCCGAAGCTCTGCACGAGGCTGCCGGCGACGAGATACCAGCCGTCCACCAGCACGAAGAAGATGAGCTTGAACGGCAACGAAATCGTCACCGGCGGCAGCATCATCATGCCCATCGACATGAGGATCGAGGCGACGACGAGATCGATAACAAGAAACGGCAGGAACAACAGGAACCCGATCTCGAAGGCGCGGCGCAGCTCGCTCACCATGAAGGCGGGTACGAGGACGCGCAGCGAAATGTCCTTGGGCGTCGCAACCGGCGCGAGCTTCGCCATGTCGCTGAAGAGCTGCAGATCCTGGGTGCGCACGTGATCGACCATGAAGTCGTGGAGCGGCGCCACGCCGCGGTCGAACGCCTGCTCGTCGGTGATCTTGTTCTCGATGAGCGGCGCGACGCCATTCTGGTACGAGGCTTCGAGCGTTGGCTCCATGACAAAGGCGGTGAGGAAGAGCGCGAGGCTCACCAGCACGATGTTGGGCGGCGTCTGCTGCGTGCCGAGCGCGTTCCGCAGGAACGACAGCACGACGATGATGCGCGTGAACGAGGTGACGGTGACGAGGATCGCCGGCGCCAGGCTCAGCACGGTCAGCAGGACGAGGAGCTGCACGAGCCGGCCGGTCGACGAACCGCCTTCGCCAAGATCAAGCGTCACCGATTGCGCGAGCGCCGGCTCGGCGAACAGCAGAACCAGAAGGCCGAGCGCCAGAACGCCAAGCCGCTTCATTGTCTCGCCTCCTGCAACGCGGCCGGAAATCCGCCCGCGCGCTCCGGGCCGCCGTGCTCGATCACGAGGTCGCCGGCGAGACCAAGCAGCACGAGGTGCTCGACGCCGTCGCGGCGCACCAGCACGAGGCGGCGCTTGGCGTCGAGCGGCAGAACCTCGACGATGCCGAGCCGGCGCTTGCCGCCGGTCGAAGCGAGCCGGCCCATGAATCCGAGCCGCCGCGCGATCCAGGCGAGCGCCAGGATGAGCCCGATGACGAGGACGAGGGCCGAGAAATACCAGGCGTAGCTTTGAATCATCGCGTCAGGTCTCGCTTTCGCCGCGGCCCGCCTGCGCGCCATAGGCGGCCGCCGCGCGGCGCTGCGCATCGCTGCGCTGCTGGCGCTGTAGATCGGCGGCAAGCCGGTCGAGCGTTTGCAGAAGGTCGCCGAGCGCGGCCGCGAGCGCGCCGCGCTCGCCCACGGGCGCGGCCGTGGCGTCCGCCATCGCCGCTTCGACGGTTCGGCACAGGCCTTCGAGATCGAGGGCCGCGCCAGCCGCGACCGCGGCGCGGGCGCGCTCGAGGCTGGCGGAGATTTGCGCGATGCGATCGGCTCCGGTCATGTCCGTGTCTCCCGTGGCGGCAGACGCCCGTTGGCCTTCAGGACGTAGAAGAGGATCTCGGCCACGACCGCGAAGGCCGCCGCCGGAATGCGCTCGCCAACCCCCACGGCGTCGAGCATCTCGGCCAGATCGGCGTTCTCGCGCACCGCGATGCCGTGCGCGCGGGCGAGTTCGATGATGCGCTCGGCGATCGGCCCGCGCCCCGACGCGATGATGCGCGGCGCCTGTCGCGTCTCGTGCTCGTAGCGGAGCGCGACGGCGAGCGGCGGGCGATCGGATGAGGAGCGTTCGGCCAAGCGCGGACTTTCTATCCTTGCAAGCGGGCCGATTGTCGCTTGCTTATCCTTAATTTTCGGTTTCGAGCGCGGCGTCGCGCGGGGGCAGGGCTTTACGCGTTTTTAACTCAAATCCGGCGATCATCCGCCGCGATGGACCTTTCGCAAATTCCGCTGTTCGAGGCGCTGACCAAGCGCATGACATGGCTCAGCGAGCGGCAGTCCGTGCTCGCCGAGAACGTCGCCAATGCCGATACGCCCGGCTATGTGGCGCACGATCTGCGCCCGCCCGATTTCCGCCAGATCCTCAGCCAATCGACCTCGCAGGTGGCGCTCGTCACGACCCAGCCGGGTCATATCGCGGCCAAGCGTGATCTCACCGAGATCGAGCTCGAGGAGCCGGAGCACGGCGACGGCAGTTCCGGCAAGCACGTCTCGCTCGAGCAGGAAATGATGAAAGTGTCGCAGACCGCCAACGACTACGCGCTGGCCGCAACGCTCTACCGCGCCAATCTCGGTCTCGTGAAGACCGTGCTCGGCCGCAGCAGCTAGGGGCGCTTCGATGGATTTCAACACGCCGCTCGACATCGCCTATTCCGGCATGACCGCCGAGAGCCAGCGGCTCAAAGTGATCGCCGAAAACCTCGCCAATGCGGATTCGACGGCAGAGAAGCCGGGTCAGAATCCTTATCGTCGCCAGGTCGTGACCTTCACCGACGTGTTCGACAAGGCGATCGGCGCCAACACCGTGAAGGTCGGGGCCGTGATCCCGGCCGGCGGATCATTCGGCAAGCGCTACGAGCCGGGTCATCCAGCCGCCGACGCCGACGGCTACGTGCTGACGCCCAACGTCAATCCGATCACCGAGCTCATGGACATGCGCGACGCGCAGCGAAGCTATGACGCGAATCTCAACGTCATCGACGCCGTCAAGGCGATGGTGAGCCGCACCATCGACCTGCTGCACGGCTGAGCGCCGGGAGAAACGGGATGGCCGCAATCAATTTCTCGGACGCCGTCAACGCCTATCAGAACGCCGGCCGCATTGCGACCGGGCCGGCCGCTCAGGCTGGAACCGATGGCGGCTTCGGCGACATGCTGCGCGAGGCGGCGGGAAACGTCGTCGACACGATCGCGAAGGGCGAGAAGGCCTCGCTTCAAGCGGCTTCGGGCCAGACCTCCGATCTCACCGCCGTCACCGCCGCTGTCAATAACGCCGAGGTCGCGGTCCAAACCGTGGTCGCGATCCGGGATCGCGTGATCGCGGCCTATCAAGATATCATGCGGATGCCGATCTGATGAATGCCAACGACGCCATCGAGATCGGCCGCGAGACGATCATCGTCGCGATCAAGCTCGGCGCGCCGGCAATGCTGCTGGCGCTTGCCGTCGGTCTCGCCATCGCGCTGCTGCAGGCGCTGACGCAGATCCAGGAGATGACGCTCACCTTCGTGCCCAAGATGCTCGTGATCCTGCTCTCGCTCATGCTGTTCCTGCCGTTCATGCTGTCGACGCTGACGAGCTTCACCGAATCGTTGATGAGCCGCATCATCTCTGGATAGCGGCGTCCGAGGGGACCCATGCCGCTCGAACAGCTCCTGCCGGCCAATCTGTTCGCCGCGCTCCTGATCTTCTGCCGGATCGGCGCGGCGATGATGCTGCTGCCGGGGTTCGGCGAGGTCTATGTGCCGCAACGCTACCGGCTCCTCCTGGCGCTGGTGATGGCGGGGCTGCTGACGCCGGTGCTGTCGCCGATCCTGCCGGCGCTGCCGGCAAGCCCGGCGCAGGTCATGATCATGGTGCTCGGCGAGATCACGGTCGGTGTCTTCATCGGCACGCTCGCGCGCATGATGGTCGCGGCGCTCGAGACCGCGGGCATGATAGTGTCGCTGCAACTGGGCCTGTCGGCGGCGACCATGTTCAATCCCCTGGCCGACCAGAACGGCAGCCCGCTGCCGGCCGCGTTTTATGGCATGCTCGGCATCGTCCTCATCTTCCTCACCGATCTCGACCATCTCATGCTGCGCTCCGCGGTCGACAGCTATGGCCTGTTCCGGCCCGGCGCGCTGCCGCCCTTGGGGGATCTGGCGGGAACGGTCGTGCGCTTTGCCGCAGGCTCTTTCCAGCTCGCCTTCGAGATGGCGGCGCCCTTCATCATCGTCGGCCTCGTCTTCTTCGTGGCGCTCGGCATCATCGCCCGCCTCGTGCCGCAGCTCCAGGTGCTGTTCATCGCCCAGCCGCTGCAGATCCTCGGCGGGCTCGTGCTGTTCGCCGTCGTGCTCGTCTCGGGCATGCGCTTCTTCCTCGAGGCGTTCAACCAGCAGCTTGCTTTCCTCGCCGGGGGATGAGGCGTGGCGCAAGACTGGGATGACGGCCAAAAAACCGAAGACCCGTCGCAACGACGGCTGCAACGCGCGCGCGACGAGGGCCGCGTCGCGCAGTCGCGCGAGATCAACACCTGGTTCATGCTGGCGGCGATCGGCGTCATCCTGGTGTTCGTCATGCCGCCGGCGCTGGCGCGGATCACGCGCGGGCTTGCCGCCTTTATCGATCCGGAACGCTTCATTGCCGCCGACGGCGTGGTGTGGGAGGCGGTCGGCGCCACGCTCGGGGGCATTGCCCGGACGATGGTCGTGCCGTTCGCGATCCTTATGATCGCCGCTGTCGCCGGCAGCCTAGTGCAGACGGGCTTCGTCTTCGCCATCGAGCGCATCGGCTTCGATGCGAGCCATCTTTCGCCGCTCGCCGGAGTGAGGCGGCTTTTCTCGCTGCGCGGCTTCATCGAACTGGGCAAGAGCGCGGCCAAGGTCGGCGTCGTCGGCGTCGTCACGGTCATGATGTTGCGCGGCGAGGTCGATCGCGTGTCGCTGATGGCGGCGCTGACGCCCGAGGACACGGTCGCCGAAATCGGCCGCGTCGTGCTCCGCCTGCTCGCCGGTATTCTCGCGGTGATGACCGTGCTGGCCGGCGCCGACTATATCTATCAGCGCCTCCATCTCCTGCGCGGCCTGCGCATGACGCGGCGCGAGGTCAAGGAAGAGCACAAGCAATCGGAAGGCGATCCGCTGATCCGGGCGCGGCTGCGGCAGATCCGGATGGACCGGGCGAGGAAGCGCATGATGGCCGCCGTGCCGGGCGCCTCGGTCGTTATCACCAATCCGACCCACTATGCCGTGGCGTTGAAATACGAGCTTGGCGATTCGGGCGCGCCCACCGTGGTCGCCAAGGGAACCGACCTGATCGCCCTCAAGATCCGCGAGGTCGCCGAGGAGAACGGGATCCCCATCGTCGAGAATCCGCCGCTCGCGCGCGCGCTCCACGCCGGTGTCGAGATCGACCGCGAAATCCCGCCGGAACACTACAAGGCGGTGGCGGAAATCATCGGCTACGTGTTCCGCCTCAAGGGTAAAATCCGGCCGCGCGCGCCCGCGATGTGATAGATTTCGACGATGGTCGCGCCCTTCGAGCGGGACCGCGGCTTGGCCGCGCCCGATTCCCAAACTGTGACAGACGCAATGGCTCCGCCCGCACCGCCGGCGCGGCCCGCGGCCTCGCTTCCCAGTTGGGTGCAAGGGTTGAGCGCGGCGGCGCTGTTCCTCGCGCTGGCGGCCTTGACGCTCGGCACGCTTCTCTTCACCGAATTTCTTCAGGGCGAAGTCGCGCGGCCGGCGGCGCTGCTGCTTGCGGGCCTCGCGCTCCTCTGCGGCAGCGCGGCGGTGGTCGCGCGGCTCGTCTATACGAGCTTCGTCGGCCGCCTGGCATTACTGAGCCAGGCGCTCGAAGCCTCGCCCCAGGCGCAACTCATCGTCGGCCCCGACGGCGCAGCGGCTTATGCCAACGCGGCCTTCCGCCGCTTTTTCGGCAGTCCGGCGCGGCCACTCGAGGCGATCGCGCACGGCATTCAATCGGCCGAGGACTTCGCGCGTCTGGCCCTCGACGCGCGCGAGCGCGGCTCGGCCAACGGCCGCATCGCCGTGGTGGATGCCGGGCGGCAGACCTGGTTCGGCGTCATGGCGCACCGGCTCGCCGGGCGGCCGGGCCATATGCTGTGGAGCTTCGAGGACGTCACCGCGCGCCACGAGATGGAGCAGGTGATCCACGATGAGCAGCGCAAGCTCGCGGATTTCCTCGACAGCGCGCCGGTCGGATTCTACTCGGTCGATGCCGCCGGGCGTTTCCTCTTCGTCAACGAGGCGTTCGCCGACTGGCTCGGCGCGACGCCCGGCGCGCTCGTCGAAGGCGGCGCCAGACTCGGCGACTTCCTCGCCGGTCCTTTAGTGGCAGGTACGCCGCCGCATGCGCCCTTTGCCGGCGGCGGCGAGCGCACGGGAGAGGTCGTCCTCAAGAGCCGCTCGGGCCGCCTCTTCCCCGCAATCATCACGCAAAGCGTGGTGCGCGGCAGCGACGGACTGCGCACGCGCTCGATCGTGCGCGACCTCTCGCCCGAGCGCGAGCACGAAGAGCAGGCGCGCCTTTCGCGCCAGCGCTACCAGGGCTTCTTCGCCAACGCCCCGGTCGGCATCGCGCTCGTGAGCCGCGACGGCCGGCTCGAGGAGGCGAACGGCGCGCTGTGCGATCTGTTCGGGCTCGCGCCGGCCGATCTCGTCGGCAAGAATCTGGTGGGCTTCGTCGATCCGGCCGAGCGCGCGCTTGTCGCGACAAGCCTCGAGGATGCCGCCGCGGGCCGCGCCGCCGCTTCGCCCGTCGAGATCCGCCTGCGCGGCGCGCGCGACCGCAGCGCCGCCGTGTTCGTGAGCCGGCTTGGCGCGGGCGAGAGCGGCGATCCCGGCCTCATCCTGCATTTCATCGACACGACCGAGCAGAAGAGCCTCGAGGCGCAATTCGCGCAGTCGCAGAAGATGCAGGCAGTGGGCCAGCTCGCCGGCGGCGTCGCGCATGACTTCAACAATCTGCTGACGGCGATGATCGGCTTCTGCGATCTCCTGCTGCTGCGCTTCCGGCCGGGCGATCCGTCCTTTTCCGACATCATGCAGATCAAGCAGAACGCCAACCGCGCCGCGAACCTCGTGCGTCAGCTCCTTGCGTTCTCGCGCCAGC
>Ga0335078_10016656_pt1 | contig 10911 bp, 9 predicted proteins | sample Lox_Sample_32_FD_206711 | JGI IMG/M metagenome (GOLD analysis project Ga0335078, IMG submission 206711) | Soil microbial communities from Loxahatchee National Wildlife Refuge, Florida, United States - Lox_Sample_3.2 | ecosystem: Environmental > Terrestrial > Soil > Wetlands | place: USA: Florida... | reverse complement strand
TCATGAGCACGCCGAGGTCGCCATGCACCGCCTCGGCAGGATGCAAAAACAGCGCCGGCGAGCCCGTGGAGCTGAGCGTAGCCGCGATTTTTTGCGCAATGATGCCGCTCTTGCCCATGCCGGTGACAACCACGCGGCCGTTGCTCTCGCCGCAGCGCACGATGAGTTCCACGGCGCACTCGAAAGCATGACGCATCGGCCCCTCAAGGCGCGCTGCCAGCGCTTCGAGCGCTGCCGCCTCGGTGCGCACCAGCGCCGCGGGCTCCAGATTTGCGCCATCCTTCTCGCGGATCATCGGTTTCTGATGGTATCAGCTTTGTGGCGAGCCGCTGCCGGCCCTTTTGCGCGAGGGCAAAGGCTGGGTACAATCGATAGTGAGAGGTCGATTTCCTTGAAACGCAACACCCTCGTGCTCGGCGCAGTTTTGCTCATTCTGGCCACCTTTGCCTGGGCGGGCTGGGCCAACTTCGAATACCGCAAGCAGGCCGCCGAGAAACTGGCTGCCGCAAACGTGCAGGGCACTCTGGTGGCCGACACTGCCGGCGGCACGCCGGGGTTCGTCTCGCCGCTGAAGGGCAAGCCGGCGCCGTCTTTTACGCTCGAAGACCTGAGCGGCAAGAGGGTCGCGCTGTCGGGCTACAGGGGCAAGGCTGTGCTGATCAACTTCTGGGCGACCTGGTGCGCGCCCTGCCGCATCGAAACGCCGTGGATCATCGAACTGCGCAACCAGTATGCCGGCCAGGGATTCGAGGTGCTGGGCGTTTCCACAGACGACCTGGACAGCGACAACGCCAAGACGCTGAGTAACGAGAAGAAAGAGATCGCCGCGTTTGTCGACAAGATGCATATGCCGTACCCGATCCTGCTCGCAGGCGACGCGCTCGACCATCCGTATGGCGGGTTGGACGTGCTGCCGGAGTCGTTCTTTGTGGATCGCGCGGGAAAGGTCGTGGCGGTGCAGTTCGGGCTGACCTCGAAGTCCGACATTGAGGGGAATATCCGGAAGGCGCTGGCGGAGTGAGTCAGGACACCCGCCGCGCCGGGGCAGGTCAGGGCCTCAGCCCTGACTGCCGAAGTGGGCTCAAAGAGACTCGGGCTTTAGTGTCCGCCTGAGAACTCGAAAATCCGCTGACCTGCTAGCTCGCTATGCGGCGAAGCGGCGCTAACTTGCCGCTCTTTGTCCAATAGCGGGATGCAACCGGACCCATTGGAGTAGGTCTCACGCAGGCTCTTTAGCCCCTGTGAGAAAATCTGGAAACCCAATCGAGGGCTCCGTTGACCGAATCGCAGACTCGAATCGGGGATTGACCGGCTCCATGAATAGGGCGTGCTACAAATCCCGTCTCGTTGTGCCGGCCATCCTCGGATTGGCGGCACTCGTCGCCCACGCGCAAGCCCCTGCCGAAAATGCGCCCGCCCGCTCCATCGTGAAGCAAGCCGATGTCGAGTATTTGTATCCCGAGCAGGTGACCGTGCCGGCGGGCAAGCCGGACAAGCTCGTCCTCCACTTCCGCGTGGCGCCGGGACTGCACATCAACTCGCACTCGCCGAAAGAGAACTTCCTCATCCCGACAACGTTCTCCATCCCCGAAGATTCCGGCGTGCGGCTCGAATCTGCCGATTACCCTGCCGGCGGCGAATTCGTCGAGTCTTTCGATCCCCATGAGAAGCTCAGCGTTTATACCGGGGAGTTCGCCATCGACGCGCGTGTCATCGCCAGTCCCGGCGACCACCTGGTGCAGGCCAAGCTGCATTACCAGGCCTGCACGAACAACACCTGCCTGCCGCCGAAGACGATGACCGTGGCGATCGATGTCGTGGGTAAGTGAGAGCAGCTTTCAGCCTTAGCCGTATAGTTCGGAATGCCGAGCTCCCGCAGGCAGGGTAAGTTCGCGAAGTGCGGATTCACGGAGGGAGCATGGGCCTTCAGGCCCATGAAGGCTGAGGCATAGGCGTGCCTTCAGGCCCGGGCTGTCCCAACTACGCTCCCGTCTTCTTCTCAATCTTCGCCCACGAATCCTTCAGCGCCAGCGTGCGGTTGAAGACCAGCTTCTCCGGAGTCGAGTCCGGATCGAGGCAGAAATAACCCACGCGCTCGAACTGGTAGCGGTCTTCCAGCTTCGCGCTGGCGAGGGAAGGTTCGAGCTTCGCGTCGGCGATCACTTCCAGCGAATTGGGACTGAGATTGTCGAGAAAGCTGCCGCCTTCGGGCGCGTCGCCCGGAACGGGCCTGGAGAAGAGCTTGTCGTAGACCCGGATTTCTGCCGGGATGGCGTGCGCGGTCGAGACCCAATGGATCGTCGATTTCACCTTGCGGCCGTCGGGTGAGTTGCCGCCGCGGCTGGCCGGATCATAAGTGCAGCGAACTTCGAGACTGTCGTCGGCGGACTTTTGGACTGACGTTGCGGTTATGAAGTAGGCATTGCGCAGGCGCACCTCCTTGCCCGGAGAAAGCCGGTAATACTTGGGCGGAGGAACTTCGCGGAAATCGTCCTGCTCGATGTAGAGCTCGCGCGAGAAGGGAACCTGGCGTGTGCCGGCCCCAGGATCCTCGGGATTGTTGGCGACGTCGACGAACTCGACCTGGCCTTCGGGATAGTTGTCGATGACCAGCTTGAGCGGGCGCAGCACGGCCATGGCGCGGCTGGCGCGGCGATTCAGGTTGTCGCGCTGGAAGTGCTCGAGCATCTCAATATCGACAATGCCGTTGGTGCGGCTGACTCCGGCGGATGCAACAAAGGCGCGAATGGCTTCGGGCGTGAATCCGCGGCGGCGAATGCCGGAGAGCGTGGGCATGCGCGGATCGTCCCAGCCGCGCACGCGACCCTCCTGCACGAGCTGCAGCAGCTTGCGCTTGCTGAGCAGCGTGTAGGTGAGGTTGAGGCGGTCGAACTCGATCTGCTGCGAGGGAAAGATGCCGAGCTGCTCGATGTACCAGCGGTAGAGCGGCTGGTGATCGGCGAATTCGAGCGTGCACATGGAGTGTGTGATTTGCTCGATCGAGTCCGACTGGCCGTGGGCGTAGTCGTACATGGGGTAGATGCACCACTCGTCGCCGGTGCGGTGGTGCGTGGCGTGCAGGATGCGATACATGACCGGATCGCGCAGATTGAGGTTGGGCGAGGCCATGTCGATTTTGGCGCGCAGTACGCGGCTGCCGTCGGGGAACTCGCCCTTCTTCATGCGCACGAAAAGGTCGAGATTCTCTTCAACGGTCCGGTTGCGATACGGGCTGTCCTTGCCCGGTTCGGTCAACGTGCCGCGGTGCTGGCGAATCTCGTCGGCGGCAAGGTCGTCGACGTAGGCCTTGCCGGCCTTGATGAGCTGCAGTGCCCACTCGTAAAGCTGCGGGAAATAGTCTGACGCGTAGCAGAGCCGCTCCCAATCGAAGCCGAGCCAGCGCACGTCTTTCTGGATGGAATCGACGTACTCCTGCTCTTCCTTTTCGGGATTGGTGTCGTCGAAGCGCAGGTTGGTCTTTCCCCCGAACTCATCCGCCAGTCCAAAATCAAGAAAAATAGCCTTGGCGTGGCCGATGTGGAGATAGCCGTTGGGCTCGGGAGGAAAGCGCGTCTGGATTTGCGCGTCGCCGAACTTCCTGCTGCTCACATCCTCGGCGATGATGTCGCGGAGGAAGTTGGAGGGAGTGCGGAGCTTCTCATCGAGAACGGGCTCGACAATTTCGTCGATCTGTGCAGGGACAGATGCGGCTGAAACGTGATCGGCCTCGATTTCTGGCTTGCTTCCCGGGTTCGAGTCTTTTATCAGCGCCATGCTCTTATTTTTTCACGGATTCGGCGAAGCAGCGCTGGTCCAGGAGGGCAGATCCGTATATTTGTCAGCCTGGGCTTGTGCCAATTCATCGCATCTCTCGTTGTCGAGATGGCCTGAATGCCCCTTTATCCATTGGCCGCGTATGGTGTGCTTCTCAGCCAGCGCATCGAGCTCCCGCCAAAGGTCTGCGTTCAGGACTGGCGTCTCCCGTCCCTTCTTTGGCTTCCTCATCCAGCCGTTAAGACGCCACTTGAAGCGCCAAGACTCGATCCCCTTCAGCAGATATTGACTATCGGAGATGAGCAGGACCTCGCAAGGCTCTTTGAGTGCCCTCAAGCCCTCGATGGTCGCTGTCAGCTCCATTCGGTTATTCGTGGTGTCGGAATCCCCTCCTGAACGCTCCACCGAGTGTTTTCCGTATCGCAAGATATAGGCCCAACCGCCGGGACCGGGATTGCCCACGCAGGCACCGTCCGAGATGAGCGTAACTTTCTTCATGGGGATCCTTATCTCCCTGGTGTGCATCACTTGAATTGACGGAAAAAGAGGCGTTGAACCTGGCCTTGCTCCGGCCACCGGCTTGTCCTCGATGGCATTATTTCCAAGGATTGATGACGCGCACGCCGGTTGGTTCGAAATGGGCCACGTTGCGCGTCGCCACGGCGAAGCCCCGCGCCGCGGCGCATGCCGCGATGTAAGCGTCCGGAGCGACGGCCCGTTTGCCGAGCTTTTCGCAGCGCGCCGCGATGAGGGCTAATTGATCGGCAGCGGCCGCGTCGAAACTGAGCATGCGATCCTTAAACAGGTCGAGCACCTGATCGATACGAGCCGCAAGAGCGTTCTTGCGTTTGCCGTCCGGAAGCTTCAGCACTCCAAACCGGAGTTCGGCGCGGCTGACAGTGGTGAGGAACAGGGTTTCGGCCGCCTGGTTATCCAGCCATTCCATTACCTTCAAGGACGGCTGAGACTTGAGCGGCTCGCTAACGACGTTCGTATCGAGGACGATCACTCGAAATCTGCTCCCCGAATCCGGCTTGACTCGCGGGAGAATACGAGATCGTCCGTGTTTCCGATTTCGCTGGCGATGCGATGGATTTCGGAACCGATCTTGAGGCGCTGGGAGGGCCGGACAGTTTCTTCCAGAATGATGCGGACCTCGGCCTCAGTGGACCGGCCATGGCGGGCGGCGCGCACACGCAGAGCCCGGTGAGTCTCTTCAGTCAGGTTACGGACTGTCAGTGTGGGCATGCAATCACCCCATGACGATTGTATGCAATGCTAGCGCAATTGTAAAACTGCCATCATCAACCGTGGAGTTCAAGTTTGGCTTCGGCTTGGCGGATGCGCTCCAGGGAGACGTCGCGGCCGAGTACGGCCATGGTCTCAAAGAGAGGCGGCGCGTTCTTGCGCCCGAAGACGGCGACCCGGATCGGCTGAAAGGCCTGCCCTGCCTTCAATCCCAGAGACGATGCTGTTTCGCGCAGTGCCTTCTCGAGCGAATCGTGATCGAAGGCGGTTGTCGCGAGTACCTGCTCAGCGTGCTGCAAGACTCGCCGCGCCAGCGCCGCATCGCCTTTCTGCGGAATCAGCTCGGCCGGATCGTAGGGCGGAAGCTTGTCAACAAAGAAAAAATCCGCCGCCGTGACCGCCTCCCGCAAGGACTTGATGCGCTCGCGGATGAGCGGCGCGACCGCGAGCAGTTTTTCCGGCGTTGCGTGCAGGCCGGCCTGATCGAAGAACGGCTGCAGCCTGCCGCTGAGTTCCTCCACGGATAGCGCGCGGATATGCTCGGCATTGAGCCACATCGCTTTGGGATCGAAGGGGTCCTTCTCGGAAAAGTTCACGACGGCGTTGGCGCGGTTGACGTTCTTGAGCGTGAATGCGGAGGTCAGTTCTTCCAGCGTGAGATACTCGCGATCGTCCTTGGGCGACCAGCCCAGCAGACAGAGAAAGTTGGCAAACGCCTCAGGTAGAAATCCAGCATCGCGATAGGTCGTCACGCTGACAACCGGCCCGTGCTTGCGCTTGGAGAGCTTGGCGCCGTCGGGAGCGACGAGCAGCGGCAGGTGCGCAAACTCCGGTGGCTCAACACCAAGCGCTTCGAAGATGAGCAGATGCTTGAACGTATTGGTGAGATGATCCTGGCCGCGAATGATGTGGGTGATGCGCAGGTCGGCGTCGTCGGCGCACGAGGCGAGATGATACGTCGGCATTCCATCCCACAACCCCAAGGACGAAGACCAGTCCTTGGGGACCCCGGCCGACCGCAGCAGCGCGAAATCCTCGACTTCGTCGGCGAGCTTCGACTGCGTGCCGTAAACCGCGTCGTCGAACTCGAGAATGCGGGCCGCGCCGATTTCCGCTTGGGTGTTGCGCGGCACGCGAAAGCGCAGCACGAACGGCTCGCCGGCTGCGGCGCGACGGTCGCTCTCTTCGTGCGACAACTCGCGCATGCCGGGATTGAAGAGCCATGCTCCCTGTGCCGATGAGGGCTCGTCGCTCTCGGCGCGGGCGGGAGTGAAGTCGCGATAGGCGAGTCCCCTGGCAAAGATCGCCTGGGCCGCCTGGCGGTGCAAGGCCAGCCGATCGGATTGCTTGTACTCTTCGTCCCAGTTCAGGCCCAGCCAGCGCAGACCATCGAAGATCGACTGCACGCTGGCTTCGGTGTTGCGCTCCACATCGGTGTCATCGATGCGGAGGACTATGGTTCCCCGATTGTGGCGCGCAAAGAGCCAGTTGAAGATGAACGTCCGCGCGCTGCCCACGTGGAGAAAACCGGTGGGCGACGGCGCAAAGCGGACGCGAGGAGAAGCTGCGGAAGGATCAGAATCAGGCATCGTTCTAAATCTGATTTTAGCGTGCTGCCGGCGGCGCAAGCCCTCAGCTATCAGCCATCTGCTTCGAGCTCAAGCGAGGCATTCATCCTGCGGCGCAGCGCGCGAAACAACGAAGCGCTCACTTCGCCTGCAACGACTTTTGCGCCGCGGTCCGCCAGATGGCTTCCATCTGCTCGAGTGAGCGGCCCTTGGTCTCCGGCACAACGCGACCCATGAACCATGCCGCCAGTACGCCCATCACTCCATAAATCCAATAGGCGAAACCGTGCTTGAAATGGTCCACGAGATAGGGATTGTTATCGAGAATGGGAAACGTCCAGCTGACGAGATAGTTGGCGATCCACTGCGCGGCGACTGCCACGGCCATGGCTTTGCCACGAATCTGGTTGGGAAAGATCTCGCTCAGCAGCACCCAGGTCACCGGTCCCCAGGAAACGGCAAAGCCGGCGGTGTAGACCAGCATGCAGACCAGCGCCACCATGCCTTTGCCGCCCAGCCAGAAGTCCGTGCCCAGCGAAATCATGCTGATCGCCATCACCAGCGCTCCGATGATCTGCAGGGGCCGGCGTCCGAAGCGATCCACGGTCACAATGGCGACAACCGTAAAGATCAGGTTGACCGCGCCCACAATAATCGTTTGGAAGAGCGAAGCGTTGGTGGTCAGGCCCATGCCTTTGAAGATATCGGTGGCGTAATAGAGCACCACGTTAATGCCGACGAACTGCTGGAAGACCGAGAGCATAATTCCAATAAAGATGAGCAGCACGCCGAAGGAAAACAATTTGCCGGAATGATGTTCGCTGAGCGAGGCGCGGATTTCGGCGAGTTCCTTTTCGCCTTCTTCCCGTGTGACCAGCTTGGCCAGCACGTCGCGCGCGCCGCTCTCGTTTCCTCGCAGCATCAGGTATCGCGGAGTTTCGGGCACAAAGAACAAGAGGATCAGGAAGAGGCCTGCGGGAATCGCGCCGGAAAGGAACATATAGCGCCAGCCGATGGAGTTCAGCCAGACGTCCCCGCTGCCCGATTTTGAGATTCCGAAGTTGACGAAGTAAATCACCAGCATGCCAAAGATGATGGCGAACTGGTTCCACGCGACGAGATTGCCGCGCACCCTGGGCGGCGCGATCTCCGCGATATACATCGGCGAGAGCATCGAAGCCAGTCCCACGCCGATGCCGCCAAGAATGCGATAAAAGACAAAGTTCCCCATGTACCCAGGCCCGCCATGGCCGATCGGCGCAAAAGGAAACTCCGGCGCAGAGGCGCCCAGCGCCGAAATAAGGAAAAGCACCGCGGCCACGATCAAGCCGCGCTTGCGGCCGACATGCGTGCTCACCCAGCCGCCGATCAGCCCGCCGACAATGCAGCCGATGAGCGCGCTCGAAACGACAAAGCCGAGCAGGGAATTGGCGGCGTTGGCCTGCGCTGGGTTAGCCAGATCGGCAAAGCGCGGATCGATGAAGAAGACCTTCAGACTGTTGACCGCGCCGTTGATGACGGCCGTATCGTATCCGAAGAGCAATCCGCCCAGCGTGGCGATGAGGGTGAGCAGAACGACGTGGGGATTCAGGCGTGACATAGGGACCTTGCAGGTAAATCGATTTCCGCCAGTGTACTACGATGCGTCTGCCTCGGACCGGGCGTCTTTTTTCGATTCCCGAAATGCAAGGACTGCGAATCGGCCCGGAGGTTGGCAGCCGGCGAAGGGGCAGTCCTGCCACCGAGTCCCCGCCTCACAATTCCGCGCTTGACAATCTTCGCTGCGGGTCAATATTTTCTACGGAATTGACACATTCCCCATCAACAAAGCCAATCGGCCGAAGGGTGCGGCGAACCCGTCAGAACCCCTCGCTTGATTCTTCCCAGCCCTCATAGGTGCTGTTGTTCCGGTGTGCGCTCCATCTCTCGCAAGTCCTGAACAAGGCATTGTCGAGAAGGGCCGCCGATTCTAACCTTTCTGTTCGAAGGAACGAAGTAGCCGAGGGCCTGATCCGGGAAGGGGGCTCGCTTCTTTCCATCGCTGTAGAGGAAGTTGCGTCATGAAATATGCAATTTTCAATTGCAGCGAGGTGCGCCATCAAAGGAATCGGATTGGCGCGCGGTTGAAGGGCGCCTTTCGTTCGGCAGCGCAAATCGATATAATCTGGCCTGGCCCGGGTGTTCAAGGGCCAAGGATCGTTTGGAGAAAGGCTCTTCCAAATCAAAATATTGATTTCCAAAAGCGGGAGTAGTTCAGTGGCAGAACGTCAGCTTCCCAAGCTGAATGTCGCCGGTTCGATCCCGGTCTCCCGCTCCACGCTCATGCACGGATCTGGAGTTCTGGATCTCCGGCATGGATTCAGTGCTGAACCCGTCTCATCCAACCTGTGCACGTAGAGCGCGCCCCCTCTTTCCGATCGCGGCCCGGCTGAAATCCGCAGTAGACCATCACTGCAGAGCACGCTCTCCCAACGGCATGGCCATGCCTGGCTGGCGCTGCTGAACTAGAATGGCCGCGTAACCGCATACTGGATTCTGCCCCAGGACAAATGAAAGATGGCCTCGTGATGAAAGTGTTTTTCGCCGTCACGCTCTTCGCTGTTGCGTTCGCCGCCGCTCCAGCGATCGCCCAGCCGGCTCGCATGCAGCCACCGCCGCAGGTGGATCAATGGCATCTGCAGCATTATCCATTCGACGATCCCAATCTGCCGGCGGAGCAGCGCATTAACAATCTTCTATCACTGATGACGGTCGACGAGAAGATCGATTGCCTCGGCACGATTACAGGCGTTCCGCGGCTTGGGGTCCCCAACATCGGCAGTTCCGAAGGTATTCACGGAGTGGTGCAGCGCGAGCCTCGTTTCGGCCGCGAGCCAGTCACGACGACGCAGTTTCCGCAGCCGCCCGGCATGGGCTCTACCTGGGACCCGGAGCTGGTGCGCCAGGCTGCGGGAGTCGAAGGCTATGAAGCTCGCTTCATTACGCAGACGGCAAAGTACAACCGCCAGATTCTCATGCTGTGGGGACCGCAGGCGGACCTCGATCGCGATCCTCGCTGGGGCCGCAGTGAAGAGGTCTACGGCGAAGATCCGTTCTTCAACGGGACAATGGCAGCGGCTTTTGTGCATGGTTTGCAGGGCGACGATCCGAAATACTGGCAGGCCGCGGCGCTGCTCAAGCACTTCCTGGCGAATGAAAACGAAGACAGCCGCAACAGCTCATCTTCTGATTTCGACGAGCGGCTCTTTTGGGAGTATTATTCGGTTCCGTTTCGCATGGCCTTCCAAGAGGGAGGCGCCAAAGCGGCGATGGCTTCGTACAACGCATGGAACGGAACGACGATGGCGGTCAACCCGATCTTGCGCAGCATTGTCACGGACAAGTGGGGCGTGGACGTGCTGTCGAGCGATGGCGGGGCGGTCACGCTTCTGGTAAATCCGCGCCATCTTTTCGCAAATCAGGAAGCCGCCGTGGCGGCCTGCATTAAGGCAGGAATCAATCAGTTTCTCGATCGCTACCGCGACGAGGCGAAAGCGGCGCTGAAGGACGGGTCTTTGACCGAGGCCGACCTCGACGAGGCGCTGCGGCGCAAATTCCGCGTGGAGATCAAGCTCGGCCTGCTCGATCCGCCGGAATTGGTTCCCTATACGAGCATCAAGGACTCGCCCGAGCCGTGGAACACCGATCGCGATCGCGCTGTTTCGCAGAAAATGGCCCTTGAGTCCGTGGTGCTGCTCAAGAACCAGGACAACCTTCTTCCGCTGGATAAGAGCAAGATCAAATCTATCGCCGTGATTGGCCCGCTGGCCGATAAGGTTCACTGGGATTGGTATGGCGGCACGCCGCCTTACGCGGTCACGCCGCTTCAGGGCATTCAAAAAGAAGTTGGCGAGAACGTGAAGGTGAACTTCGCTGCCTATGACACGCCGGACGGCGAAGACGCGGCTCTCAAGGCGGCGGGCGAATCCGATGTCGCCGTGGTCGTCGTCGGCAACGATCCCACGTGCGGCGACCAGGCGCGCGCCTGGTACAACACGCCGACTGAAGGCGGCGGCATCACGCTACCGTGCACAGTGCCCAGCGACGGACGCGAAGGCCGCGACCGCGAGACGATGGACCTGTATCAGGAACAGATCGTCAAGCAGGTCTTCATCAAGAATCCGAAGACCGTGGTCCTGCTCATCACTAGCTTTCCGTTCACCATCGACTGGACAGAGGCGAACGTCCCGGCGATTCTCACCATGGCGCATTCTTCGCAGGACGAAGGCACCGTGCCGGCCAGGGTTCTCTTCGGCGACTACAATCCCGGCGGCCACCTGGT
>Ga0335078_10016655_pt1 | contig 10911 bp, 11 predicted proteins | sample Lox_Sample_32_FD_206711 | JGI IMG/M metagenome (GOLD analysis project Ga0335078, IMG submission 206711) | Soil microbial communities from Loxahatchee National Wildlife Refuge, Florida, United States - Lox_Sample_3.2 | ecosystem: Environmental > Terrestrial > Soil > Wetlands | place: USA... | reverse complement strand
AGAAACATCGAAGCGCATTGGTCGACGGGCTTCGGCGGAGCGCGCCTGATCTCCTGGTCGGGGACGGTGCTGCCGGACGCCAACGGCCACGTGCGCCACATCATTGCCACGGGCATCGACATCACCGATTCCAAGCGCCTGGAGACGGCCATCCTGGAAATCAGCGGCCGGGAGGAGCGCCGCATCGGCCAGGATCTCCACGATGGTTTGGGCCAGCATCTCACGGGCATCGCTTTTATGAGCAAGGTGCTGGAACAGAAACTCGCGGATCAAGCGGTGGCCGAGGCTGCGGATGCGAGCAAAATCGTCAGCCTGGTGAACGAAGCCATCCACAAGACGCGCGAACTGTCGCGGGGGCTGCTCCCCGTCGTTTCCGATGCCCAGGGGCTGATGTCGGCGCTGGAGCATTACGCCGTGGAAGTGGGGAACCTGTATGGCCTTTCGTGCCGCTTCGAGTGCGACCGGCCGGTCTTGATCCATGATGACGTCGCCGCGAACCACCTGTATCGCATTGCGCAGGAAGCCGTGAACAATGCCATCAAGCACGGTTACGCGAAAAACATTCTCATCAGCCTGGCTCCTGACGGCGGCGGCGCCGCGCTGCGCATTACCGACGACGGGAGGGGCCTTCCGGAAGACGTTGGCCGTAGCCCGGGCATGGGGTTGCACATCATGAACTACCGCGCAAAAATGATCGGCGCCACGCTCGAGATCCGGCGCGGCGTGCCGGGCGGAACCGTGGTGGCGTGTGCCCTCCAGCCGCATAGCGTCCCGGCGGAAAGAGCATGACGACCGCCCGGCCGCGCGAATCCGGAATGACCCGGGTCTTCGTGGTGGACGACCACCCCATCGTGCGCCAGGGACTCTCGCAACTGATCAACCGCGAGCCGGACCTGATGGTCTGCGGAGAAGCAGAAGATGCGCGTACGGCGCTGCACTCGATCGACCCGTTGAAGCCGGATATCCTGATCGTGGACGTGTCGTTGGACGGTCCGGATGGCATCGAGCTCCTGAAAGCGATCCGGGCTCGCGATGCCAGGCTGCCGGTGTTGATTCTGTCGATGCACGACGAGTCGTTGTACGCCGAGCGGGCGTTGCGAGCGGGCGCCAACGGCTACATCATGAAGCAGGAAGCCACGGACAGAGTATTGGTCGCCATACGCCAGATCCTGGGCGGTGAGGTATACGTCAGCGAACGGATGGCCAAGAAGATGGTGCAACAGTACATCACCGGCTCCGGAGTTACGAACCGTTCGCCGATCGACGAGCTCACGGACCGGGAATTAGAGGTTTTCCGGCTGATCGGACAAGGCCACGGCACCCGCCAAATCGCCGAAGAGTTACACCTGAGCGTGAAGACGGTGGAGTCCTACTACGCCCACATCAAGGAAAAGCTCTCTCTCAAGAATGCCCGCGAGATGGTGCAGCATGCCATCCAGTGGATAGCGGGACAGAAGCCTCTTTAATTTGCCGCCGAGCTGAAGCCCTCCGCACCGGCGAACTTCCGCCGTACGGGCGAACTTTCGCCGCACCGGCGAACTAGAGTTCGCCGCGGCAAGCTGCAGCTTGCGCCACGCGGCTTGAGCAGAACGGTAACCGCATATTCACGACGATGTAACCGGCGAGTGTTATATGGTCGGTATGGAAAACTCCGGACCGCCGCTAGTTCCCATCGATTTGGGCGCTTTGTTCGCCGAACCGGTGAAGCGCTTGTTGACACCGGTGGAGCCCGCCATTCAAAAACTTCTCCTGGTGGACCGGCTGGGAGAAATGCTGCGGTCGGCATGCCGCCAGACCCAGGGCAACGAGGTTTTCGAGCGCCTGCTTTCGCTGCTCGATGTGACTTACGCCGTGGCGGCAGACGATGCCGCCCGCATTCCGGCCACCGGCGCGGTGGTTGTTACGGCCAATCACCCATTCGGCTTTCTGGAGGCCGCCATACTCGCCGCGGTGCTGCGGCGCGCACGGCCGGACTTCAAAATCATGGCCAACTCGCTGTTGGCTTCCGTTCTGGAGTTGCGGGAGCATTTTGTTTTCGTAAATCCCTACGGGGGAAGCAGGTCGGTCCGCGAGAACCGGAAGCCGATGCGGGAGTGCCTGGAGTGGCTGGAAGGCGGCGGCGTCCTGGCGTTGTTCCCGTCCGGCGACGTGGCGCGGCCGAGTTGGCGAGACCGCGGGATTGTGGATCCGCCGTGGAATGCGGCCGTGGCGCACCTCATCCGCATGGCCGGATGCGCCGCTTTGCCGGTTTATTTCAAGGGCGCCAATGGTCTGGGATTCCAACTGATCGGGGCGCTGCATCCGAGATTGCGGACCGCGAATCTGCCGCGCGAGATGCTGAACAAGCGCGGCAAGAGCATCGAAGTGCGCGTCGGCCGTCCGGTTTCCGCCGCCGCCCTCAAATCGTTTTCAAGCGAGCGCGAGACGATCGAATATCTTCGCTTCCGGACTTTTCTGCTTGCCAGCCGGCGGCCAACGCCGGGCAATATCGTCCGGCTCCCGATCGGCTTTTTCCCTAAACGGCGCCTGATGCCGCTCGCTTCCGAGACTCAACGAGACCTCCTCATTCAGGAAGCCGTGCGCCTGCACCCGGTATGCGAGAACGAGGAGTTTGCGGTGTACCTTTCGGGGGCGGATGCCACTCCCAACATCCTGCGGGAGATCGGAAGGTTGCGCGAGCTGACTTTCCGGAAGGCGGGCGAAGGCACCGGCGCTCCGCTCGATTTGGATCGGTTCGATCCGCATTACCTGCACCTGTTCCTGTGGAGCAAGGCGGCGCAGGAAGTGGCCGGAGCTTACCGGCTCGGTCCCACGGCGGATTTGCTGCCCCGCTTCGGCGTGGAGGGGCTCTATTCCAGCACGTTATTCCGCCTCAGCCCGGAGTTGTTCGAGCGCACGGGACCCGCCCTGGAGATGGGACGCTCATGGGTCCGGCCCGAGTACCAGAGACAGTATGCGCCGCTGCTGCTGCTGTGGAAGGGCATCACGCGGTACGTCTCCGCGCATCCGGAGTGCGCGGTGCTGTTTGGCGCCGTCAGCATCAGCAACGATTACAATCCGGTTTCACGCAGTTTACTGGTAAGTTATCTGGAGACGCAACAGGACTCCGCTCTGGCGCACTGGATCAAGCCCAGGCATCCCTATCGGCGGAACCACGGCGTGCGATGGCAGGCGCAGGCCATGGGCCAGTTTGCCCAGGACCTAGAAGAGCTTTCCGCCCCCATCGCCGACCTGGAGCCGGACGGCAAGGGGGTGCCAATTCTCATCAAGCAGTATATGCGGGCCGGCGGGCGGGTTCTCGGCTTCAACATTGACCCACGTTTTTCGAATGTTCTCGACGTCCTGATGATGGCCGACCTGCGGCGCGCGCCGCGCGCGGTGCTGGAGCGCTACATGGGGCGGGAAAGTACCACCGCTTTTCTCCGGCGGCAGTGACAGCCGGATTTCCGTATCCGGCGTCACACTTGCTGGCAAGCGGGGATCCCGATTCCATGCATGTCGGCGGTGGCGCTCTAACAGAATCGCATGGTGCATCGGCGCGCCTGCACAGGGCTGGCGGGTAGGCGGCAGGATCGCATCGGGGGATCCCCGATCCCTCCTATCGTAGGAATCACGAAAACAAATACAGGCTGCCACGTATTGAGACTCCGGAACAGTTTTCCTACAATGCCCATGGATGTTTGGGACGCTGCACTTAGAGGCGTAGTGGCTATGTAACAAGGATCACAGCAGAGCCCTCCGAAAATGTAGCGTCCACAACAGATCGATAGGAGAGGAGGGCCAAGTATGCCAGCCGAAACCGTTCCATACGGCCGCAAGACTCACAGGCCGTCACCGGTCCCCGAAGTTCACATCCTTTGGATTACCGCAGGCCTGGGCTGCGACGGAAATTCCGTATCCGTTACCGCAGCCACCCAGCCCAGCATCGAAGACGTTCTTTTAGGCGCCATCCCCGGGCTACCGAAGGTCCACCTGCACAATCCAGTCTTAGCCTACGAATGCGGCGACGACTTCATGAAGCATTTCTACCTGGCGGAGAAGGGCAAGCTGGAGCCTTTCGTGCTGGTTGTGGAAGGCTCGATACCCAACGAGAAGATCAAGAAAGAAGGCTACTGGGCGGCGCTGGGGACGGACAGCCAAACGGGCCAGCCGATTCCCACGACGGAATGGATCGGCCGTCTGGCGCCCAAAGCTCTGGCGGTGGTGGCGATCGGGACGTGCGCGACATACGGGGGAATCCATGCGATGGAAGGGAATCCGACCGGGTGCATGGGTTTGGCGGATTATCTGGGCTGGGATTGGCGATCGAAAGCCGGACTGCCGATCGTCAACGTTCCCGGCTGCCCGGTGCAGCCGGATAACTTCATGGAGACGGTGCTGTACCTGCTGTATCAAGTCGCGGGGCTGGCGCCCATGATTCCGCTCGACGACCAGTTACGTCCGACGTGGCTGTTCGGCAAGACGGTGCACGAGGGGTGCGATCGCGCGGGCTACTACGAGCAGGGGGACTTCACCACGGAGTACGGCTCGCCCAAGTGCATCGTGAAGCTGGGCTGCTGGGGTCCGGTGGTGAACTGCAACGTACCGAAGCGGGGCTGGATGGCGGGCATCGGCGGATGCCCGAATGTAGGCGGGATCTGCATCGGGTGCACGATGCCGGGCTTCCCGGATAAGTTCATGCCGTTCATGGACGAGCCGCCGGGCGCGAAGATGTCGACGAACGCGGCGAATATCTATGGCCGCGCGCTTAGTTCTCTGCGTTCGTTCACCAACACGAGCCTGAATAAAGAGCCCAAATGGCGGCACGCGCGGGCTGAACTCACGACCGGGTATCACGCGCGGACTTACTGAAAGGCAAAGGAGCGATCGAATGAGCACGCTAACTGGAACGATGACAGAGACTCCGGCTAAGGCCAGGAAGCTGGTCGAGATGAACTGGGACCCGATTACCCGCATAGTCGGCAGCCTGGGAATCTTTACGAAGATCGACTTCGAAAACCGGCAGGTAGCGGAGTGCCACAGTACTTCATCGATCTTCCGCGGCTACAGTATTTTCATGAAGGGCAAGGATCCGCGGGACGCGCACTTTATCACGAGCCGGATTTGCGGCATCTGCGGCGACAATCACGCGACTTGCGCCTGTTACGCGCAGAACATGGCGTTCGGCGTGCGCCCGCCGGCGTTGGGCGAGTGGATCGTAAATCTCGGCGAGGCCGCCGAGTACATGTTCGATCACAATATTTTCCAGGACAACCTGGTGGGCGTCGACTTCTGCGAGCAGATGGTGAAAGAGACGAATCCGGGCGTGTGGGCCAAGGCGCAGAAGACGGCATCTCCCAATTCCAATCTGCACGGCTACCGGACCATCGCGGATATCATGACGGCGCTGAATCCGTTCACCGGCGCGTTCTACCGCGAGGCGCTGGTGATGAGCCGCATGACGCGCGAGATGTTCTGCCTGATGGAAGGGCGGCACGTGCATCCGTCGACGCTGTATCCGGGGGGCGTGGGGACCGTGCCGACGGTGCAACTGTTTACGGACTACATTGTGCGGCTCATGAAGTACGTGGAGTTCATGAAGAAGGTGGTGCCGCTGCACGACGACTTATTCGACTTTTTCTACGAAGCTCTGCCGGGTTACGAAGAGGTGGGACGGCGGCGCGTGCTGCTGGGGTGTTGGGGATCGTTCAACGATCCGGCCGTGTGCGACTACACCTACAAGAACATGAACGAATGGGGCCGCGCGATGTACGTGACTCCCGGAGTGATTGTGGACGGCAAGGCGGTGACTCACGACCTGGTGGACATCAACCTAAACATACGGATTCTGCTGGGCAGCTCGTATTACGACGATTGGGAGCACGGCGAGACGTTCGTGCGGGAAGACCCACTGGGGAATCCGGTCGACCAGAGACATCCGTGGAACCAGACGACGATTCCGAAACCGCAGAAGCGGGATTTCGCGGGCAAGTACACCTGGGTGATGTCGCCGCGGTGGTACGATCAGCGGACGGGCGACTACCTGGCGCTCGACACGGGTGGCGGGCCGATCGCGCGGTTCTGGTCGACGGCGCTGGCCGGCCTGGTAGACATCGGCTATATTAAGGCGACTGGGCACAGCGTGAAGATCTACCTTCCGAAGACGGTGTCGTTGCCGGAGGTTGAGTTCGAGTGGAAGATTCCGAAATGGAGCAATGCCATCGAGCGGGACCGGGCGCGGACTTACTTCCAAGCGTACTCGGCTGCGGCGGCGCTACACTTCGCCGAGCAGGCGCTCAAGGAACTCCACGCGGGGCGGACCAGAACGTGGACGGATTTCAAGGTGCCGGACGAGGCGATCGGGTGCGGCTTCCACGAAGCGGTGCGCGGCGTGCTGTCGCACCACGTGGTGATCCGGAACGGCAAGATCGCGAACTATCACCCGTATCCGCCGACGCCGTGGAACGCGAACCCCCGGGACGTTTATGGCACGCCGGGGCCGTACGAGGATGCGGTGCAGAATACGCCGATTTTCGAAGAGAACGGGCCGGACAAATTCAAAGGCATCGACATCATGCGCGCGGTGCGGAGTTTCGACCCCTGCCTGCCTTGCGGCGTACACATGTATTTGGGCAAAGGCAAGGTACTGGAGACGGTCCATTCGCCCACTTTCGGAGTGCATTCCTAGGAAATGGGATGCATCCGTGGCCGGTGTCTTGCCTCCGCCGGCCACGGCTTTGCGCAGGACGCGAGCAGCCATGCCAAAAATGACGGAAGTGCAGCAGCAGAGCGGGCGCATCGAGAAACTGATCCGCGAACTGGAGGCCTCCGCGGATCCGGATTCGCTGGCGACGGCGCGGGACTTGGTGCAGACGCTGATGGAACTTTATGGCGAGGGTCTGTCGCGAGTGGCGGAACTGCTGGCGCGGAAGGGCGAGTACGGCCGGCAGATCTTGGAAGAACTCGGCCGGGACGATCTGGTGGGGAACCTGCTGGCGGCGAACGGGCTGCATCCGCTCGATCTGGAGACCCGGGTGCGGCGTGCGGTGGATAAGCTCGACGCACGCTTTCACTCTCAAGGCGCGGTGGAGTTAGCCGGCATTGACGAGGGCGTGATCCGGCTACGCCTGCGATCGAACGGCGGCTCGCTGAAGCCGGCGGTAGAAGCGGCTCTGTACGAAGCGGCTCCGGATTTGACCGGGCTCATCATCGAAGAAACGGCGGGCGCCGCGAGCGGGTTCGTCCCATTGGAAAAGCTGGCGGGAGCGCGCCGCGGCGTGCCGGTGAACGGGGACGGAGCGGGCCTATGAGCGCCGGCGGCGTCGCGCACTCGCTGGATGTCCTGCGCCAGTTCGCCGGGCGGCGGCGCGCGGTGGAATCCTGCGAGCTGTGCGGGTTGGAGCTGGCCGGCGATCATCCGCACCTGGTGGAGCCGAAGACCCGCAAGCTGGTGTGTTCGTGCAACGCGTGCGCGATTCTTTTCGGCGGGCAGAGCGGTGCGAAATATAAACGCGTTCCCGGGCGAATCCGGTATCTGGCCGATTTCCGGCTGAGCGGCGCGCAATGGGAAAGCCTGATGATTCCGATCAACATGGCGTTCTTGTTCGAGAGCAGCGCCGCGGCGAAGGTGGTGGCATTGTATCCGAGCCCGGCGGGCGCCGCGGAATCGCAATTGCCGCTCGACACCTGGAGCGAGATCCTGGCGGAAAATCCGGCGCTTGCGGATATGGGCACGGACGTGGAAGCGCTGCTGGTGAACCGGCTGGGACCGGCGCGCGGGTATCCAGAGGACGAGTATTACCTGCTGCCGATCGACGAATGTTACAAGCTGGTGTGGCTGATCCGGAAGCACTGGCACGGATTGTCGGGCGGTCCGGAGCTGTGGCAGCAACTCGAGGCATACTTCAGCGGTTTGAAGATGCGTGCCGGAGCGTGGCATGCCTGAGTTGAGCTTCCAGATCGAAGCCGCCAAGGCGGTTCCGTTCGCGGCCGCGCCGCTGCTGAGCTTCGACCTGCGCATGACGAACACGGGTCCGGAACGCGTGCACACCGTGGCGCTGCGGTGCCAGATCCAGATCGAGGTAACGCGCCGGCGCTACAGCCCGGACGACCAGGGGCGTCTCGCCGATTTATTCGGCGAACCGCAGCGTTGGGGCCAGACGCTGCACAATATGCTGTGGACGCAGACCGGCGCGGTGGCGCCCGGGTTCGCGGGTGAGACACGCCTGGAATTGCAGGCGCCTTGCACGTTCGATTTCAATGTAGCCGCGGTGAAGTACTTCAACGGCTTAGAGGACGGCGAGATTCCGCTGTGTTTTCAATTCAGCGGCACGGTGTTTTATGAATCGGGGGAAGGCTTGCAAGTGGCGCCGATATCCTGGGACAAGGAAGCGCGGTTCCGGCTGCCTGTGCGGGTGTGGAAAGAGATGATGGACCTCTACTATCCCAACAGCGCGTGGCTGTGCCTGCGCCGGGATATTTTCGAGCGGCTCCATCAGCACAAGGTGCGGATGGGGATTCCGACCTGGGAACAGATGTTGGAAAGCCTGCTCCAGGGGGCCGAAGCTGAGGTGCTCCGATGAGTCTGGAGTCAGTCGAGCGGCTGGCGAACGCGGTTCTCTACGAGGGTTACATACTCTATCCGTACCGGCCCTCGTCGGTGAAGAACCGGAGGCGCTTCAACTTCGGCGTGCTCGTGCCGCCGGCATACAGCGACCTGCAGGCGGGTGAATCGTCCGCCATGCAGACGGAGTGCCTGGTGTGCGGAAGCCGGCGGACCCGCGTGGACGTGAGAGTCAGGTTTCTGCAAGTGATGCCGGGCGCGTGGCAGGAGGCGGCGGAGCGGGAAGCGAGCCTGATGGATGGCGAGTTGGGCGAACTCGTGGCGCAAACCCGGTCGGCGGAGTTGTTGGCGGGCGAAAGCGTGGGCGCACCGATTCACGGCATGGTGACAGTGGGCGCGCGGCTGCTCGCGGACGGACTATTTCGCGTTTCCGTGCGGGTGGAGAACCGGACGCCCATCGAAGGCGCGGAGCGGTTGAGCCGGGACGAGGTGCTGCCTTATTCGCTGGTGGCGGCGCACACGATTCTGGCGGCGCGCGACGGCGAGTTCGTCTCGCTTCTCGATCCGCCGGATGAGTTCCGGGGGGAGGCCGCGGCCTGCAAGAACATCGGAACGTGGCCGGTGCTGGCGGGCGAGCCGGGATCGCGAGAAGTGATGCTGGCATCGCCGATCATCCTTTACGATTATGCCCAGGTGGCGCCGGAGAGTCCGGGCGATTTATTTGACGGGGCGGAGATCGACGAGATTCTGACCTTGCGAATCCTGACGCTCACCGATGAAGAAAAGCGGGAAGTGCGCAATGGCGATGCGCGCGCGCGCCAAATTCTGGAGAGAACCGAAATGCTTCCCGACGAGCACCTGATGAAGCTGCACGGCGCCTTACGCGGATTGCATCCGGTCGAGGAACAGAAATGAACGAGTGGGAATGGCAACTGCTCGAAGACAAGACTCCGGTGGAAAGCCTGGTGGCGGATGGTGTGGATATGCGGGCTGGCGACCGAGTCCGTCTGCGTCCGCGCAAGGGCGGCGACGTGTTCGACCTGGCGCTGGAGGGCAAGACCGCGACAATCGAGTGCATCGAGCAGGACTACGAGGGCAAATTCCATTTGGCGGTGGTGCTGGATGAAGATCCGGGGCGGGACATGGGGATGCTGCGCCAGCCCGGCCATCGGTTCTTTTTCAACCCGGAGGAAGTGGAGAGTCTGAAATGAACGGGCCGCGGATCCTGGTGGCGGGCATCGGGAACATATTTCTGGGCGACGATGCCTTCGGCGTCGAAGTGGTGCAGCGCATGGCGCGCCGCGGGACGCCGGAGCATGTCCGGGTGGTGGATTTCGGGATTCGGGGTCTGGACCTGGCGTATGCCTTGCTGGAGGATTACGATGCGGCCATCCTGGTGGACGCGGCGGCGCAAGGAGAGGAACCCGGAACACTGTATGTCCTGGAGCCCGAGACGCCCGCTACGGATGCGGAACCGCAAGCGGCCCTGATGGGTGCGCACGGAATGAATCCCATGCGGGTGCTGGAGACGGTACGCGCGATGGGCGGGCGGCCCAAGCAGGTTTTGGTGGTCGGGTGCGAGCCATCCACGCTGGGAGAGGAAGGCGAGGGAGCCATGGGTCTGAGCGCGCCGGTGGAAGCGGCGGTGGGCGCCGCAATCGTCATTGTCGAGTCGCTGATCGCAGAGATCACCGAGGCGCACCAGGCAGTCATGGTGGCGTAACGAGTTTCGGAAAGGAGACGATTTTCGCATGGCACACACAGAGCATCATTCGGAAGACACAGAGGCGCGGGACACGCTGTTGATGATGGCGGGTGTGTCGCTGATGATCTTCGGCGCCGGGCTGATCTTGGCGAACCCCATCGTGCGGAAGTTCATGGGACAAGCGGGATTGGGCGGGCTTAACCTGTTGCAGGCCGCCGTTCCGGACCTGGAAAAGTACATGAAGTTACGCAACATGTGAAACGGGGCAAGGGAGTCTTGGTCCGTCGAGGAGGCTGGTTATCGCCGTCTATCTGATCGATCCCGGAGTCAGCCGGTTCACGGTCCGCGCGTTCGCGGGCGGATTGTTGTCCGGACTGGGGCACAACCCGGTGGTAGGAATCCGCGATTTTAGCGGGGAGGCTAGCTGGGATCCAGCCGTGCCGGAGCAGGCATCGCTGAAGTTGAGGATCCGCGCCGCATCTCTGACGATCGAGAACGACGCGAGCGAAAAGGACCGGCGGGAGATGGAACGCGCGATGCAGGAGGACGTGCTCGAATCGGCGCGCTATCCGGAGATCGTATTCGAGAGCAGCGCGGCGTCGCCAAACGGAAACGGCCGTGTGCTGATCGACGGCCACCTGGCGCTGCACGGGATGACGCGTCC
>Ga0335078_10016654_pt1 | contig 10912 bp, 6 predicted proteins | sample Lox_Sample_32_FD_206711 | JGI IMG/M metagenome (GOLD analysis project Ga0335078, IMG submission 206711) | Soil microbial communities from Loxahatchee National Wildlife Refuge, Florida, United States - Lox_Sample_3.2 | ecosystem: Environmental > Terrestrial > Soil > Wetlands | place: USA: Florida... | reverse complement strand
TGGTGAGCAAGTGACGGGGCATGTGGTGGAGTCGGTGTACGCATTTGACCAACCGGTGATTCCCGCAGGCAGCCTGGTGACAGGGCATGTGACGGAGGTAGCGCCAGTTTCAAAGTTGCTTCTAGCGCGCGCGTATGCCAGCGGCGATTTCTCACCGACCCGGCAATTCAGGGTGACTTTTGATCGACTGGTTCTTCCCACCGGCGAAGTACTTGAAATCGAAACTACAGTAAGTGCCGGTTCGGCCGAAGTGGTTCATCTTGTAACCAAGGAAAGCCGCAATGACCAGAAGGAGCACAAGAGCGTAGCCGCGCGAGCGGTGGATGCCGCCGGGCAGGAAGTGAAGGATGGCGTGCACCAAGCAAGCACTACCGCCCATCATGCGGCCGACGAGATTCGCAGCCCAGGGCGCTGGCAGCGGTTCAAACAGTTTTTGGCGAACCAATCGCCATACCGGCGGCAATACATAACCGTTGGGACGCGGTTTAATGCGGTGCTGAATCAGGAACTGGATTTTGGATCGGGGTCGCGGACGCGCGAAGAGCTTACGGCTTTAGGAAGTGTGCCGCCTCCGGACACGGTATTGCGCGCACGGCTGATTCTGGAAGTGAGTTCGGCCACCGCGACGCGCGGTAGTCCGGTGGTGGCGGAAGTGACGGAGCCGTTGTATTCGACAGATCATAAATTGATTCTGCCGGCGGATACGCGGCTGATCGGGCGCGTGCTGGAAGCCCGGCCTGCGCGGCATTTACACCGCAACGGGGAACTACGCGTGATTTTCGAGCTAATCGAACTACCTGGCGGAGCATTGCAATCGGTACAGGGCACTCTCGAAGGAATTGAAGTCGACCGCTCCGCGCATATGAAGCTGGATGAAGAAGGCGGCGCGCATGGCACCGATAGCAAGACACGATATCTGGCGACGGGGGTTGCAATCGCGATGGCTGCAGTTGCGGCGCACCCTGATCCGGATCGTGGCACGGTAGACACGGGCGGCGATCCAGCGGTGCGCGCGGGTTCCGGGGCTTCGGGGTTCGGACTGGCCGGGACGCTGATTGGACTGGCGGCAAAATCGAATTTGGTTTCGATTGTGTTTTCGGCGTATGGAGCTTCGGCATCGATTTATGCGAATTTTCTGTCGCGCGGGCACGAAGTGGTGCTGCCCAAAAATGCGCCGCTGGAAATTGGATTGGGCACGACGCATACGGGGAACCGCAAACACTAGTGCTTTTAGGCGAAGGCTTCTGAGAAACTCCAAATATGCATTTTCTTCGATTCGCGCTCGCCGGCATCTCATTGTGTGCCTGGTGGAGTGCTGCAGCCGCTGACAAAACGCCGTTGCAATCCCCGTGGGACGCCCATCCCGTCGCGGTCACGGATGCTCCTTATGCTTGCCCCACAGTTCCGGAGTTGCCGCATAACTTCGCCACGAATTCCTATTACACCGATGCACATCATTCGATCATCGATCCGGCGTTGAAGAAAAAGTACGAAGACTCGGTAAAGGGTATCGAAGACTTTTCTCGCGCGGTAGTGAAGGCTGCTGATGCTTACCAGACCACAGGCAGCCGGGCCGCCGCGCAATGCGTTTTGGAGCTGTTGAATGCAGTGGCGGAGCAGAAGCTCCTGACGGGAAGGATGGACGGCGGACAAGCGTCCTATGTTCAAGGCTGGAATTTGGGTGCGTGGGCCGTCGCGTACCTGAAGGTGCGCCCAAGCGGGATAGCCTTGGAGAACAAGGGGTCGAATATCGCGGCGTGGCTGAAGAAGCTGGCGGAAGACAATCGCGAATATTACGACGAGAAGCGCCAGCACCATCGTCCGAATGACTCCGACAACAACCATGTCTATTGGGCGGGATTCGCGGTTGCCGCGGCGGGCATCGCCAACAATGACCGCCGATTATTCGATTGGGGAGTGGATGCCTACCGGCACGGGGTGAGTTACATCCAGCCGGACGGCACGCTGCCGCTGGAGATGGAGCGCGGGCAGATGGCGCTGCACTATCACCTATATGCGCTGGCGCCGCTGATCATGCTTGCCGAATTTGGGGAAACCAACGGCGTGCCGCTTTATACGGAGCGCGAATACGCGATAAAGCGGCTGGTGACGCGGTGCGTTTACGGATTGCAGGACCCGAGCTTCTTCCAAAAGCAGACGGGAGTGCCGCAAGTGACCGATGCGAAGGTGCAGGCGTGGCAAATCAGCTGGGCGCAGCCGTACACGAGGCGATTCCCTGCCGCGGAGATCACAAAATTGTTGAAGGAAGCCGACTGGCTGAACTACACGATGCTGGGAGGCTTGCCGCCACCGTGAGGGTGGGTGCTGCGCAAAGTGCGGATCCAGGCCGGCGCTAGGAAGGATCCGTCAGCACGGCGATGAGTGTGAAGCTATCCCATCCTTTTACGCCTACGGTTTGAATCTCCGTGGCGCTTACGCGTTTGTCGGCAGCGACGCGCTCGTGGAAGCGGCGGCAGCCTTGCACGTCGGGGTCGTCGCTGTTGGCGTCCAGGACGCGGCCCCGACTGATGGAATTGTCCGCGACGATGACGCTGCCACGCCTCGAGAGTTTCACCGCCCAATCGAAATACTCCGGCATATCGGATTTGTTGGCGTCGAGGAAGATCATGTCGAAGGGACCGCGCCGTTCCGCGGCTACCTGGGGAAGCAAATCCAGCGCCTTGCCTAAGCGCAACTCGATCACATCGTTCAGGCCAGCCCGCGCATAGTTCGCGTTGGCTACCTCAGCGTGCTTTTCGCTGGCTTCCAGCGTGAGTAGCTTCCCGCCCGGAGGCAGTGCGCGCGCCATCCAGATGCCGCTGTAACCACCAAGCGCACCGAGTTCCAGAATGTTGCGCGCTCCGACGAGGCGCGCCAGGATGTGTAGCATCTTGCCTTGCGCCGGGGAAACCTGAATGTTCGGAAGACCCGCGGAGGCGCTGGAAGCGAGTGCGGCGTCCAGGGCCGCATCGCTTGGAACAAAAAATCTGTTGATGTATTCGTCGGTTGCTGTCCAGATTTCCTGAGTCATTCGGTTCCTCTTGGCCAGTCTAAAGACCGGCCGCCACATCGTCTTTTAGAATCGCCAGCCGTAGCCCAGGGCCACTTGGATGCTGTGCTGGAGCTTGCTGCCGGGAAAAGATTCGACAACACCGCCGACATTTACGTTGCCGGTACCGAAATAGATGTGCGTATCGCCTGCTTCGATACGCAAGGTGGAACGCTCTGTGGGATAAAACTCGACGATGCCGCCGAGATCGAGAACGAAAGTCGTGGAACGCGAGTAGGTATTGCCGGAGGCGGTGATGCTTGTGAGCGCGTCGGAGTAGCTGTTGAAGCCCGGGCGAACTTTGCCGAAAAAGCCGAAATGATTGCGGCGGATGCCGCCTTTCAGTCCGACAAGAGTTTGCAAGATGGTGCCGCCGTCGTGGGGGCCGGAGGGGCTGGTGCTGAACGGAAAATAGAGTACGCCGCCATCGAGATAAAAGACGCCGTAGAAACGGTAGGAGGCGTAGCCGCCGAAGCCCGGTTCGGTGCGTACGTTTTGCGGCAGTCCTTCGCGAGAGATGGTCATAGCGCTGAAGAGCGGGCCGAATTCCCAATTGCCGGGAACGTTTGATTCGCGGTCGTTCTCGACGAGTTTGCCGAGGCGATAGCCGACGCCAAAGCTAAGTCGCGTGGTGTCGTCGATTTTGCCGGGTTGCCGGAATCCTGCAGCGGTACGGGCAGGGACACGATAAGGATCCCCCTGGATATCCGCGCGGAGGATCCAGCGCGGGGAGGGGTAATACTCGATGCCGCCGCCGAGATTGAGGACGAAATAGGTGGCGGGCTGCGTCGCAAAAGTGCCGGGAAGTTGTGCCGACGGCACTTCGACGCCGGTGAAGTGCAGTAAGCCCGGCCGCACCAGGCCAAAAACGGAGAGGCTGCGCGTCTGAATGACCTTCCCGCGAATCCCGAAAACGGCCTGAGTTGTTTGGCCGCCTTGCACCAGGGGCAGCGGGATACCGTGCTCTGGGAAAAAATCCACTTGCGATTCGAAGGCGAGGCGGCGGCTGAAATTCCAGTCGAAGCGGCCGCCGAAGCCGGAAAAGTTCGTGGCCATTCCGTTGGAATTGGTTTCGCGAATCAGGGAATACTGCGCGCCAAGCTCTACGGGAGAGTATTCCTCCTGTGCGCGGGTGGGCAGCGCGGTGAAGGCAAGGACGACCAGGGTAAGGGCGATGAGTTTGTAAGCCATAAATAGCGCCGGGCGCGTCAGGACACGGATGCGTGGCGGCGCACAAAAGTATGCACGGGCCGCACGCGAACCGCAATTTTGCGCCAAAAAGTCCGGCAGAAGGCGGCACTACGCGACAGAGCCACTAAACAGGATGAGTATCGCGGTATTCATCGGCCGCGGCGAGGAAGCGGTCGATATCCTTTTTGAGCAGATAGTAGGGAGTCGACAGGCGCACCTTGGAAGGCATCCCGCCGCGAATGCGGATCTTCTTTTGTTTCCACATCCACAATTCCGGCTGCGGCATAGTGTAAGGAGCGATGGTGATCGTAGCGATGCCGCAACGCAGCGTGGGATTGGGAGAAGTCCAGGATTGCGCGCCACGATCCACCATTTCCGTGAGGATGTAATCGGCCATTTTGCGATGGCGCTTCTCGATGCGATCGAGGCCGATCTGATTGGCGAACTCGATGGAGGCTTTCAGGCCGCAGAGCGCGGGCACGTTGGAGCTGCCGATGCGTTGGAAACGTTCGGCGCGGATTTTGGTGTCGTCCCAGCCCTCGGTGGCGATGGTGTTCCAGACGCGGTCGATGACTTCGTCGCGCACATAGAGGAAACCGGTGCCTTTGGGTGACTGCAGCCACTTATGCGGGCTGGCGGAGTACATATCGCAGCCCAGGTCGCGCACGTTGAGTTTCATCATGCCCGGAACGTGGGCACCATCGACGGCGGAGAGGATGCCTTTCGAGCGAGCCAGAGCCGAGAGTTCCTTCGCTGGCAGCACTACGCCGGTGACGGTGGTGATGTGGCTGAAAAAGAAGACGCGCGTGCGCGGGGTGATGGCATCGTTGAAAAGATTTAAAACCGTGGCGGTATCGGGCAGCGGGCGCGGCAGAGTTACTTTTTTCACGACGATGCCGTAGCGCTTGGCGCGCAGATTCCAGGGATTTTCGCCGCCGGGATGTTCCTGGTCGGTGATGACTACTTCGTCGCCGGCTTTCAGGTCGAGGCCGTTGGCGATGAAGCTGTTAGCCTCGGTGGCGTTGCGCAGCAAGGCCAATTCATCCCGCTTGCAGCCGATAAACTCGGCGAGCGGATCGCGAAACTGGTTCCACGCGGCATATCCCCAGATGGGATAGTCCTCAGGATCGGCTTGCGCAAGGCGCTCCGAATCGCGGTAGCCGTCGAACACCGCTCGCAAGACTGGCGTCGGCGAAGAGCCGACGGTGCCGTTGTTCAGATAGACCTCGTCCTCGGGGATGAGGAAGAGTTTGCGAACTTCGCTCCAGTAGGCTTCTTCGTTGGCGTCGTAGAGCGAGTGGTCCGGAAGTTTGTCGGGAAATTGTGACAAGATGTCGTGGCAAACTTCTGGCGATGGCGGAATTCCGGCGCTGCCAAGTGCAGCCATTCCTGCGAACGAAGACAAAAACGCACGGCGATCGAACATGGAGCCTCCGAGGAGCTTTCGCGGATTCTAACTCGAATTGTTATGGGCGGACAGCGGCTGAGTCAGAAAAGTTGCAGGCATACCGAAAAGTGAATAAGGTAGGCGCGAAGTGGCGGTGGGACGGAGGATTCTCTTGATGCGAATACGGATGGTCTGGATCGCGCTAGCGATTTGTGGGATTTACGTCAATGCTCCGAAGGTAGCGGCGAAGATTCCGCAGGCTGTGGAGGAGCCGCTCCGTGCGCTTTTTCAGGTGCAGGAGTACGACCAGGCGGCCATTTCTCCGGATGGAACGAAAGTGGCGTGGTCGGAGCCGCAGAAGGATGAAGACGGGGCGAAGACCGGCAAGAGCGCCATCTACGTTGCTGAAGTCGAGAAAGCCACGAAACCACAGCGTGTGACAGCTGGCGTTGGCGGAGCGTTCTTCGACGAGCGCGGAGTGGCCTGGTCGCCGGACAGCAGGCATTTGGCGTTTCTCTCAGACGCGGCGTCGGGCGGCCAGTTGCAGCTGTATGTGTGCAATGCGGATGGAAAATCTACAAAGAAGTTGACGCAAGCGAAAGGGCTGCTGGCCATCCCGAAATGGTCGCCAGACGGAAAATCGATCGCCCTTCTGTACACCGCGGATGCCACGCGGGAAGCCGGGCCACTGGTGGCGGAAACTCCGGAGACCGGCGTCATTAAGGACACATTTTTTGAGCAGCGGCTGGCGTTGGTGGATGCTGTGGACGGTATGGTGCGCCCGATTCGAAAAGCCTGGTGATGACCGCGGCCAAGGGCAACGGAGACAACAACTGGTGGATCGCCCAGCTTTATACCCTGAATGCCTCGACGAAGGAGATGAAGTCAATTTATAAGCCCAAGCTGCAGATCGCGCGGCCGGTGGTCTCGCCGGATGGTTCAACTGTGGCGTTTGTAGAAGGGCTGATGAGCGATGAGGACTCCGTGGGCGGCGATGTCTTTCTGATTTCGACGGCCGGAGGCGACGTAAAGGCGCTGACGCCGCAGCGCAAAGCGTCGGCGTCTTTGCTGGTATGGACGAGCGAGGGGAAGATCATCAGCATGGAAAACGCGGATGGCGAATCGAGCGTGATACGGATCGATCCAAAAAGCGGAGCGATCGATCCGCTGTATTCCGCACCCGAAATGTTGAGCAGCGGGTATTGGTCTACGAGTCTTTCGCTTACTCCGGATGCAAAGGCCAGCGCGTGTGTACGCAGTTCGTTTGCGAATCCGCCGGAAGTTTGGGTAGGAGCCATCGGCAAGTGGAACCAGGTGACGCATAAAAACGCCGGGCTGAAGCCGGCCTGGGGCGAAGGGAAAAGCGTGCACTGGAAGAACGATGGCATGGACGTGCAGGGCTGGCTGATTTATCCGAAGGACTTCGATCCCGCGAAGAAATATCCCATGATTTTGTCGGTGCATGGCGGGCCGGGCTTCGCTATTCAGGCGAGCTGGCCGGGCATTCCCTTCGATAATGTTATGGCGTTGCCTTCGAGAGGCTACTTCCTGTTTCAGCCGAATCCGCGAGGCAGCTTCGGACGCGGGGAGGAATTCACGCAGGGTAATATCCGCGATTTCGGCTACGGCGATTGGCGCGACATCATGAGCGGCGTGGAGGCGGTGCTGGCGAGCGCCCCGGTGGACCCGGAGCGCCTGGGACTGACCGGTTGGAGCTACGGCGGCTACATGACCATGTGGGGCGTGACACAAACAAACCGTTTTCGGGCCGCGGTGGCTGGCGCAGGGATCGCGAATTGGTCCAGTTATTATGGGGAAAACAAAATTGATCAGTGGATGATCCCGTTCTTCGGCAAGTCGGTGTACGACGATCCGGAAGTGTATGCGAAGAGCGCGCCGCTGACGTTCATCAAAAATGTGAAGACGCCGACGCTGATTCTGGTGGGTGACAGCGACGGCGAGTGCCCCACGCCGCAGTCGTATGAATTCTGGCACGCTCTGAAAACCCTAGGGGTGGAGACAGATCTGGTGGTGTATGAGCACGAAGGGCACATGTTCGTACAGCCGGCACACGTGCGCGAAGTGATTCAACGCATGGGCGACTGGTTTGATGCGCATCTGAACTAAGCTACGCTACAGTGGCTTGGCTCTTCCCTGCTCTCCAGGGCGAGTCCAAGACAGCGGGGCGATATACTGGATTGGGGGTCAATCTGAGTACATGAGCCGTGTCGCCAAATCTGCAATTGTCTGTGTTGTGTTTCTGTGTTTATTGATGATGCTTCCGGTGCGAGCGCAAAACCCACTGGGTGCACTGCGCGGCACCGTGGTCGACGCCACGGGCGCGCGTGTTCCTTCCGCGGTAGTCGCTGCTAATAGTCAGGAAAAGTCGATTTTCCGCAAGACACCAACCGACGCGCATGGAGAGTTTCGCCTGGAAGACCTGGCCCCCGGTTCCTACGAAGTGATCGTCAGCGCTCCGGGTTTTGCGGAAGCACGTTCGACGGTAGTAGTGGCGGTCAGCTTCGTTCGGGAAATCAACGTCACACTGCGACCGAAGACGGTGTCCGAGAGCGTGCTGGTAAACGCTGCGGCGCAATCGATCACCACGGAGCCAATCGACACGGCGAGCGCAGTACATCAGGCAGTCATCTATCAGCAGGATTTGCAGAATGTGCCCCTGGCGGCGCGAAGTTTCGCGAATATTGCGTATCTTGCGCCGGGAACGGAGCCTGTGGAGCCTTCCGATCCCACCAAGGCGCGAATCACTGCGGTGTCTACCGGGGGAAGCTCTGGCTTGAACAACGAGCTTTCCGTGGATGGCGGCGACAATTCCGACGACTACATTGGGGGATTTCTGCAGAACTTTTCTCCCGACGCGATTCAGGAATTCGCGTTTCGCACCGCGCAGGCTGAAGCGGACACCGGAGGAACCACGGCAGGATCGGTGGTCATCACGACGCGCAGCGGCTCCAATAACTGGCATGGAGAAGGCGCGTTTTATGAGAGGGCGGCGGCGCTGAACGCGCGCTTCCCTATCGATAATCCAGCGCCGGATCCTAAGCAGCCGTTTTCGCGGCAGAATTATGTCGGTACGTTGGGCGGTCCAATCGTGAAGGACAAGCTGTGGTTCTTCACGTCGATGGAGTATGTGCACGAGAACGCCAGCATTGCGTACAGTCCCGCGAGCACGGAACAGTTCAACGCGCTGGCTCAGCTTGCGAGCATGGGGCTGATTCCCGGTACTAGCTCCATCGCGGTGCCGCCCAACGTGCTGGTGCCGTTTCGCGATTATCTGGACACCTTCCGGGTGGACTGGGCACAATCCGAGCGCTCGCGCTGGTTCGTGCGCGCTTCGACAGATACGTACATAACACACAATGCTTTGGTGCAGCAGGGCGCGCTGCCGTCGACGGGGGTGACTTCGCATAACAACTATTTCAATTTCCTGGTGGGCCAGCAGTACACGTTCTCGCCATCGTGGTTCGGATCCCTGGTGCTGGACGCCAGCTCTCTGCACCTGACGCAGACACGCAACGATACCCTGGGATTCGCGCTGGCCTTTCCGTTCACTACGACTTCGAGTGCAATCACCGGCTTTGAGACTTATGGCGACAATCAGTTCGTGACGGGCATTGCCAACTTTCCGGTGCTGCGGAATCAGGAAAAGTATCAGCTGCGGTATGACGTGAGCCATGTGAGTGGGAGGCATGCGCCGCGATTTGGCGTGAACTTCATTCACGAACCGGTGCTGAGCGGGGCGTTGTCCGCCAATGCGGAGACTTTGGTGACGTTCCCTCAGGACCCTATCTATTACCTGGCGAATCCGACGCAATTCGCGACGGACTACCAGAACGGCGCCGTGTCCACGCCCGCCAGTGATGGCAGTTTTTCGCAAAACGTACAGCGGTTGGGGCTTTATGCCGAAGATTCGTGGCGTGTGGCTCCAAGCCTGACGGTGAACTACGGTTTGCGGTATGACACGACATTTGAATTGTTCCTGGCGTCGGGCCGTGATCAGAGCTTCAATCCCGCGCTCAGCACGGGTTTGGTCAATGGCATTCCGCACGATTATCGCAAGGCCTTCGCGCCACGGCTGGGGATTGCTAAGACGCTGGGCAGTTCGCAAAAGACGGTCGTGCGCGCCGGGGTTGGCATGTATTACGACGACTTGGCGCAGAACGGTTGGGTGTCCGCGTTTCAATCGGTGAACGCGGGGAGTTTAGTCAACGGGCCGGTCAGGCCGTCGTTGATCGATCCGAACTACCACACGCCGTATGCGCTGCACGCCACGGCGGGGGTGCAGCATGCGTTCAATGCGAATTGGATGTTCAGCGCCGACTATACGCGCGAAACGGGGATGCACGGCTACCGGGACTACGAGTTTCCGCAAGCCGCGGTGTTCCGGTCGGATAATCGCTCCGCGTACGACGGTTTGTCGCTGCACTTGCAGGGAAACATCGCACATCGCGTAAACCTGACCGCGAATTACACGCTTTCGAGTGCTAAGACTTGGGGATGTGTGCTCGGCGAATTGTTTGATTATGTGAATGGCGTTTGCAATCCGGACGACGCGTTCGCTTCGGGGGATTATGGCCCGTCGGGCGAGGATGTGCGGCACCGCTTTGTGATTGCGGGAACCTTTCATGTGCCGGGAGGAGTGTTGTTGTCGCTCCTAGGGCAGGCGGAAAGCGCGCGGCCGTTTACGCTCACTACGCCGGATGGCACGCGCGCGGTGGTGAACGGCGTGGAGACGTCACTGGACGATATGCGCGGCTCGCCGTATGTACAGTTTGATTTGCGGGCCAGCCGACCGGTGCAGTTCGGCGAGCGCTGGAGCATCGTGCCGTTCGCGGAATTTTTCAACCTGTTCAATCGCAACAATCCCGGAGCGTTCTATGTGACGGATATCTCCGCGTTACCGGTTCCAGTGAACAATCTGGCGAATGCTACGGCGCTCTGCCCTACGCCGGCTTGTAATGTTCCGATCACCAGCCTGAACCAGCTGCGCTTCGCTGCTGGTGCGTTGGGCGACTTCTTTGGACCCGGCACCACCGTCGGCATACCTTTCGCCGCGCAGCTCGGCGTCAAGATGACTTTTTGAGGCTGGGAAGTTCGTCGCGCCTCGTTGAGTTCCGCTAGATAGTGGGTGTTGAAATCCCTCGGCCCGCAAACTGCGCGGGCCTCAGGATGACACGGGCTTTGCGAGATCTAAGTATTCAACTTGAGAGCAGAAGCGCTGCGCTCTTCTTCGCCTCCCTGTACAATAGAAAATGAAGGCTTTGGAA
>Ga0335078_10016653_pt1 | contig 10912 bp, 6 predicted proteins | sample Lox_Sample_32_FD_206711 | JGI IMG/M metagenome (GOLD analysis project Ga0335078, IMG submission 206711) | Soil microbial communities from Loxahatchee National Wildlife Refuge, Florida, United States - Lox_Sample_3.2 | ecosystem: Environmental > Terrestrial > Soil > Wetlands | place: USA: Florida... | reverse complement strand
TTCTGGCAGCGCCCCGGCCCGCGCCGGGCCCTGGCCCTCGGGGCGGCCGTCGGGGTGGCCGCCCTCGGGCGCGACGAGATGGCGCTGTACGTCCCGCTCGTCCTCGTCCCCCTGGCGCTCCTGGCCCACCTGGGGTGGCGCCGGCGCCTGGTGCTGGCCGGGCTGGGCACGCTGGCCGCCCTGGTCACGGTGGCGCCCTGGGTCGGCTACAACATGCACCGCTTCCGCGACCCCACCTTCATCAGCTCGGGTCTCGGCATCACGCTGGCCTCGGCCAACTGCGACCGCACCTACCGCGGCCCGCTCGAGGGGTACTGGTCGGTGGACTGCGCCCTCGACGTGCGCGTCGACCCCCACGCCGACCAGTCGGTGCAGGGGGCCCAGTACCAGACCGAGGCTCTGCACTACGTGCGGGCCCACGCCGGGCGCCTGCCGGCGGTGGCCCTGGCCCGCCTGGGGCGGGCCTTCGGCGCCTTCCACCCCATGGAGCAGGTGGCGCTCGACGCCACCCTCGAGAGCCGCCCCCGGCGCTGGGCGCTCGTGGGCCTGGTGTCCTACTACGCCCTGGCGGCGACGACGCTGGTGGGGCTCGTGGTGCTGCGCCGCCGGCGGGTGCCGGTGCTCCCGTTGCTCGGGGTGGGCGTGGCCGTCGCCCTCACCGTCGTGGTCACCTTCGGCCAGACCCGCTACCGCACGCCCCTCGAGGTGGTCCTCGTCCTGGGGGCGGCGGTGGCCCTGGGCGCCCCCCGGCGCCGCGCCCGGCACCGCCACGACCTCGGAGGCACCTCCGGCGCGTCGGGGGAGGGCGGCGCCGAGCTCGCCGCCGCCCTCGCCGTCCTGGACGCGGCGCGCCCGGCGGCCCCCGACACCACCGGCGGCCCGCGCCCGGCACCGGTCCTCGTGGGGGCGGGCGCTCGGGCGCTGGACAGCGCGCCACGCGCCGAGGCAGCCTCTGGCGCGACGGTGCTCGTGCGCTGACGGGAGGAGGCAGGGTGGTGGCCCGACCGGGCGTGCTCGTGGTCGTGCCCGCCTGGAACGAGGCGGACTCGGTGGGCCACGTCGTGAAGGAGACGCTGGCGACGGTGCCCGAGGTCGAGGTCCTCGTGGTCGACGACGGCTCCGACGACCACACCGCCGAGGTGGCCCGCCACGCCGGCGCCGCAGTGGTGCGCAACGACGCCAACCTCGGGGTGGGGGCGGCCGTGGGCGTGGGCCTGCGCCACGCCCTGGCGCACGGCTACCGCGCCGCCGTGCGCCTCGACGCCGACGGCCAGCACGACCCCGCCGACATCCCCGTGCTCCTCGGGGCGCTCGGCCACGACGACGACCGTCCCCGCATCGTCATCGGGGCCCGCTTCGCCGGCAAGGGCGGCCACGACGACGTGGGGCGACCCCGGCGCCTGGCCATGACGGTGCTGGCCCGGCGCCTGAGCGCCGTGACCGGCACGCGCCTCACCGACGTCACCTCGGGCTTCCGCGCCCACAACCGGGCCGCCCTGGCCGTGCTGGCCGGGCCCTACCCCTCGGCCTACCTGTCCGACACCGTGTGCGCCCTGCTCATCGCCAGCCGCGCCGGCGCCCAGGTGGTCCAGGTGCCGGTGGGGATGCGCCCCCGCTACGCCGGCCGCCCCAGCCAGTCACGCTGGCAGGCCGGCGCCCACCTGGCCCGGGTCATGGGCTCGGTGGCCCTGGACGTGGCCCGGGGCCGCCCCGGGCCCGCCCTCCCCGCCTGACGGACCCGGCGACGCCCCGCGCCCGGCCTCAACGCCGCCGGAGGTGGCGGCCGCGACGGCGCTGGCGCACCTCGGCCACCACGGCGTCGGCGGCCAGGGCGGCGACGGCGATCCATGCCAGGGTGCCCGCCGACTCGAAGTGCGTGGGCCAGTTGAACTGCGCCGGCCAGCGCCACAGCGCCTGGCCCCGGGTCACCACCACGTCGAGCGCCACCACCGCCGCCACCGCCGTGGCGCTCAGCACCAGCCGGCCCCGGCGCCACCACAGCGCCGGCACGGTGGCGGCGCCGAGCGCCACGCCGGCGGCCGGCGACACCGCGGCCGCCACGAGGGCCCCCACGGCGAGGGCGCTCACCACCACCGCCGACCAGTGCGGGCGCTGCCCCGCCGACGACAGCGGCGAGGCGAGCACCGGACCCTCCCCGTCCGACGGCGGCGGCGGCGACACCGGCGCCGGGTCGCCGAAGGCGAGCGCCCCCGTCTCGTCGCGGCCGGCCCCCGCCCCGACCCCCACCGGCGGGCCCGTGCCGGCCAGGGCGGGCCCGGTGTCGTCGGCGACGAGGTCGGGCGGCGCCTCGGCGCGAACGCCCCGCCGCAACGGACGGGGCCGACGCAGCCGGAGGCGGCGACGGGGGCTGCACCCCACCACCAGGCACACCACGACGGCCGCCCCCGACACCACGAGGGCCTCGTCCACCGTGCGCTGGGGCGTCCAGTCGAGGGTGATGATCATGGTGCGCCCCGGGTGCGCCGGTGTGACGAGCCAGCCGTTGGCGTAGCCGTCGACGAGCTGGGGGGCGCCCAGGTCGTCGCCGTCGGCGGTGGCGTGCCAGCCGGCGTTGGTGCTCTCGCCGAGCACCATCCAGAACGGGCCCGTGGGGTCGCGCACCTCCACGCGCGCCGAGGTCGCCGTGGCGTGCAGCACGGTCATGGCGGGCGCCGGTCCCGACGTCGCCGGCGGCACCCGGCCCGAGGGCGCCGGCGCCATGGGCCCGCCGCCGGGGGCGGAGTCGAGGACGAGGTCGTCGATCTGGACGTCGGCCGCCCCGGGGAAGCCCGGTGCGCTCTGCAGCTCGTGCACGCCGGGCCCCAGGGTGATGCCCGCCGCCGCCGCGCCGCACCCCCGCACCTGCAGCGCCCCGAGCGACTCGGCGGCGGTGCTCGTGCCGGTGACGGTCACGGGCACGGGCACGCCGTCCACGGCGAGCAGGTCGCTGCGGCACACCGGCGGCACCTGCCCGGGCGAGCCCGGCCCGCGGGTGGTCATGCCCGGCACGTCCACCTCGGCGATGCCGAGGGGGAGATCGATGGGCCGGTTGGCGTAGTAGTCGACGTCGGTCACGGGGCGCACGGCGTCGAAGGTGATGCGCACGTTGCTGCCCGTGAGCGCCGGGAACGACAGCGGGACGGTCTGGGTGGCCCACGGCGTGGTGCTGTCGGCCAGCGGGGGCAGCTGCACCACGCGTTGGCCGGCGCCGGCGCTCACGGTGACCTCGGTGGGCACCGAATGGCGGCCGTCGGTCACCACGTCCAGGGCCAGATGGTCGAAGGTGACCGGCCTGGGCAGTCGGTAGTCGAGCCACGTGCCGCTCTGGGTGCCGAGGCCCGGGCTCCACACCGTGGCCGGGTTGCCGTCGAGGGTCGCCGAGGCCCGGTCCCCGATGTCACCGGGCAGCCGGCCCGACGAGTAGGCGGCCAGCACGCCGGGCACGGTCGTGCCGAGCAGGTCGTCGATGACGTCGTCGGGGGCGAGGGCGGAGACCTCGGCGGTGCCCGACAACGCGAAGGTGCGCGCCGTGGGCAGCGTGAACTGCCGGTCCAGGTCGACCTCGGGGTCGGTGCGGGGCGGCACCGCCTGCGACCGCTGGCGGCTCATGACCAGGGTGAGGCGGTGCGACAGCGACGAGGTCCCGGCGGCGCGCAGCAGGTCCTCGGGCATGCGCACGATCTCCTTGGCCGAGATCCCCGGGATGCGCACCTCGGCGAAGCCCACCCCCGAGGTGCCCGCCGAGGAGGGGCCCGGCGGGTCGGTGGCGTCGATGGTGATGCGCAGCGTCCGGAAGCTGCGGGTGGGGAAGGTGACGGTCTGGCCGCCGGCGGTGCGCGAGCTCGGGCCCAGGGACAGGGTCACGGGACGGCCGCCGTCGAAGCGCAGCGTCACGCGGGTGATCCAGCGGTCGTTGGTGCCGAACAGCGGCTGGACAAGGTTGAGGCTGCCGGTGCTGACGGGGTGGGTCAGGGTGACGCGCAGGAACTGGCCCACGGGGTTGTCGAAGGCGCCCACCGTCCAGGCCGTGCGCAGGCTGCCGTCGAGGGCCTGGTCCGGACGCGACTCGGGCGTGTAGGTGATGGGGTTGCCGTAGCCGCTGGCCTGCACGCCCTGCACGCCGGCCAGCAGGGCCACGGTCTCGGTGTCGGTGCCGTCCGACGCCGGGAACAGGGGCAGGGGGGCGTCGCGGGTGTCGGTGGTCGGCGGCCCCGCCCCCGGTTGCTCGGTGGCGCCGTAGTTCTCCCGCACCGTGCCGAACTGCTCGGCCTGGAGCCGGTTGCTGTCGGTCACCACCAGGGCGGCGCCCCTGGCGAGCTCGCCCCGCAGGGCGGCGGGGTCCGAGGCCAGGCTGGGCGAGTACAGGACGGTGGCCTGCCCGTCGAGGAGCCCCGTCCCCGCCGCCGCCACCAGGCCCTGGCCGCTCCCGTCGACGAGCAACGGGGCGCGCGCCCCCTCGGTGCGCACGATGGGCCGGGCGCCGGGGACGGCGAGCACCGCCAGCGGCGGGGGCGAGGCGGCGTCGTGGGGGAGGCCCAGGGCGGTCTCGTCCACGAGCGGGTAGTGCTCGGGCTCGGCCTGGGTCACCCGCCGGTCGCCGAAGCCCACGGGCGCCTTCAGGCCGGCGGGTGCGGGGTCGAGCAGCTGCCACAGGGCCTGGGGGCGCGGCGTGGCGTAGCGCTCGTACTGGTAGTCGGAGTCGACCACGAGGTCGCCGGCGCTCATGAGGCGCAGCAGGGGCGCCAGGGCCGAGGGATCCACCGTGAGCGTCTGGACCTCCTCGTCGAGCGCCATGAGCAGGTCGGCCGACCCCGGCGAGCCGTAGGGGACGAGGCCCCGGTCGACCTCGGGCCGGGTCATGAGGGCGGGGAGCACGGGCTGGAGCGTCGATCCCCACCGGTAGCTGGCGAAGTCGATGCCGGGCTCGGTGAGCACCCTGGTCTGCGCAGCCCCGCGCTGGTCGTCGAGGTAGGTGGCGGCCTGCTGGAAATACGAGGGGACGGCCTCGGCGTGCTCGAGGTCGGCGGCCACGAACTGCCCGGTCCACAACGACGGCAGATCGGCGCCCACCAGGGCGGCGCAGGCCGCCGCCGTGAGGATGCCGACGGTGCGCCAGCGCGCCGCCACGGCGGCCACCGCGCTGCCCAGCAGCACGGCCACCCCGAGCACCACGAGCGGCGCGGCGCGGTTGGTGCTGCGCAGGGCCAGGCCCACCGTCGAGTCGCTCATCCCCGTCTTCACCAGCCGCCCCAGGGGCGTGGGATCGGCGAGCGGGTGGGCCCCCACCGCCAGCACCGTGCCCAGCGCCACGAGACCCACGAAGAAGGTGCGCTGGCGCCAGCGCGTCACCACGGCCCCCACCACGGCCGCCGCCGGCACGGCGAAGCTCACCGCCAGCAACCACAACGACGTCATGTACGGGCCGGCCATGGGCAGGTACAGCCCGAGGTTGTCGACGCCGTAGGTGTACCAGTAGCCCAGTCCCCGCAGCGTCTCGGCCGCCGAGGTGGTGAGGGCCACCGTGGGGACCGACTCGGTGTAGCGCAGGATGTCCATGCCGTAGGCGCCTTCGACGGCGAGACCCTCGGCCCACCACAGCGACACCAGCGCGCTCAGCACCACCACCTTGGCCGTGGTGGCGAGCGCCCGGCGCCACGCCACCCGGCGCGCCGCCAGCTCCCACAGCACCCACAGCAGCGGCCCCGCCCCCACCAGCAGCAGACCGGTGGCGTTCGTGCTCCCCACCAGGGCCACCACCAGCGCGAAGAGGGCGGCGTGGCGCCAGCCCCCGCGCCGCAGGGCGCGCGCCACCAACCCGATCATCCACGGCAGGCCCACCCACGGCAGCAGCAGCACCGACTGGCGGGCCTCGTTCTGCATGACGTAGGGCGACAGCATGTAGGCCAGCGCCGCCACCGCCGCCCCCACCCCGCCCAGACCGGCCATGTCCAGCGCGGCGGACCCCGCCCGCACCGGCGAGGGGGCCAGCGTGCGCAGGAGGAACAGCACGCCCGCACCGGCCAGGAACAGCAGGCTGCCCGTCCACAGCCGCTGCGCCACCCACGTGGGGACGCCCAGGGCGTGCGTGAGCGCGTAGTACGGCCCCATGGGCAGCAGGTAGCCGATGTACTGGTGGGTGACCGTGCCCATCGACTGGTCGGGGTCCCACATGGAGGCCACCTGGGACAGGAACCGCGACGGGTCGAGGTACAGGTCGAGCTCGGTGTCGGCGCCGACCATGCCCGGGGCCGTGCACAGCAACGGGATGTAGGCCACGGCGGCCAGCCCCAGGTGCACCCCCCAGGTGCCGGCCACGCGCCGGCGCGGGCGGGGACCGGGCGGCGCGGCGGCCGCGTGCGGCTCGGGGGGATCGTGGTCGTCGGTCACGGTTGGGCAGGAGGTGGACACCTCGGGGGCGGGGCCTCCCCGGGTTCGCCCGGCAGCCTACGGGGTGGGCCCCGGCCCGCCGTCGCACTCGGGCGGCGCGAGCGCCGTGTAGAAACGCAGGAGGAAGGGCCCCCGGGCCCGGCGCGTGCGACGCCGGGACCGGCGCGCACGGACCGGGAAGGGGGCCGGCCGGCGCCGCGGGCGACGATGCGATGAGCGGCAGCCTCCGGACCGACCTCTACGAGCTCACCATGGCCACGAGCTACCTGCGCCGGGCCATGGACGGGCGCGCCACCTTCAGCCTCTTCGTGCGGGCCCTGCCCCCCGAGCGCGGCTTCCTCGTGGCCAACGGCGTCGAGGGCTGCCTGGCGTGGCTCGAGGACCTGGCCTTCGGGCCCGAGGACCTGGCCTACCTGCGCGGCGCCGGCTTCGACGACGAGGACCTCGAGCGCCTCGGGCGCCTGCGCTTCACCGGCGACGTGTGGGCCGTGCCCGAGGGCACCGTCGTCACCGGGGGCGAGCCCCTCCTCGAGGTCACGGCGCCGCTGCCCGAGGCCCAGGTGGTCGAGACCTTCCTCCTCAACCAGATCACCTTCCAGACCGCACTGGCCTCCAAGGCGGCCCGCTGCGTGGTGGCGGCGGGGGGCCGCATCGAGCTCGTCGAGTTCGGGCTGCGCCGCACGCACGGCGTGGAGGCCGGTGACGCCGCCGCCCGGGCGGCGGCGATGGTGGGATTCGCGAGCACGAGCAACGTCGAGGCGGCCCGGCGCTACGGGATCCGTCCCGCCGGGACCATGGCGCACTCCTACGTGGAGGCCTTCCCGAGCGAGCTCGAGGCCTTCCGCGCCTACGCACAGGACCACCCCCGCGGCGTGACGCTGCTCGTGGACACCTACGACCTGCTGGCCGGCGTCCGCCACGCCATCACCGTGTTCCGCGAGACGGGGCTCGACCACGGCGTGGCGGTGCGCATCGACAGCGGCGACCTCGCCACCGTGACCCGCACCGTCCGGGGGATGCTCGACGAGGCCGGGCTCGGGGGCGTGCGGATCTTCGTGTCGGGAGGGCTCGACGAGCACGACCTGGCCGCCCTGGTGGCAGCGGGCGCCCCCGTCGACGCCGCCGGGGTGGGCACCCGGCTGGGGACCTCGGCCGACGCCCCCTTCCTCGACAGCGCCTACAAGCTCGTGAGCGTGGGGGACCGCCCCGTCATGAAGCTCTCCCCGGGCAAGGTCACCCTCCCCGGCGCCAAGCAGGTCTTCCGCGGTCCGGGGCTGGCCGACACCATCGCCCTGCGCCACGAGGCACCGCCGCCGGGCACCACGCCGCTGCTCGTCGAGATGATGGCCGGGGGGCGGCGCCTCGGGCCCGCCCCCGCCCCCGCCGACGCCCTGGCCGGCGCCCGGGAGCGCTTCCGGTCCGACCTGGCCGCGCTCCCGGCGCAGGCCCTGGCCCTGGTGGCCCCCCAGGCGCCCGTGCCGGCCCGCAGCGCCGCGCTCGAGGAGCTGACGCGGTCCGCCGAGGCCGCCGCCCGGCGCGCCGCCGGGCTGTCGTGAGCGGTCCCGCCGAGGAGTCCCCCCTCGGGCTGCGGTCGTGGACCGACCGGGCGGTGGTGGGGGTGGCGCTCATGGCCCTGGCCTCGGGCTTCGGCCAGTTCGGGGCGGTGGCGGCCCTCGGCGACGTCGCCGCCCACTTCGGCCGGGTGGTGCACGGCACCTCCATCGCCGACCAGGCCGGGCTGTCGGTCACCGAGCTCGGCGTGGGCCTGGCCGTGCTGCGCCTGGCGTCGCTCGGGGGCCTGCCCCTGTCGGGCCTGGCCGACCGCTACGGACGGCGGCGCATCCTCGTGGTCACCTGCGCCTGCGGGCTGGGGTTCACCGTGCTGGCGGCGGCCAGCCCCGGCTACTGGTGGTTCGTGGTCATCTTCGCCCTGGGCCGGCCCCTGCTGTCGGCCACCAACGCCGTGGCCCAGGTGAGCGCGGCCGAGGAGACCGGCACGGCCCAGCGGGCCAAGGCCGTCGCCCTGGTGGCGGCGGGCTACGGCGTGGGCGCCGGGCTCATCGCCGTCATCCACGGCCTGGCCAAGAACACCCTCGGCTTCCGGGGGCTGTTCCTCCTGGCCACCGTGCCGCTGTTGGCCGTGCCCCTCCTGCGGCGCTGGCTCGTCGAGCCGGGGCGCTTCACCGTCGCCGCCGCGGCGGCCACCCATCCCGTCCCCGTGCTGGGCGCGGTGGCGCCGCCCTACCGCGGCCGCCTCGTCGCCGTGGCGTCGCTCGCCTTCGCCGTGGCCGTGATCGCCGGGCCCGCCAACAGCTTCGTGTTCGTCTACGCCCAGAACGTCCTCAAGCTGTCGGGCACCACCCAGTCGCTCATGGTGGTGGCGGCCTCGGTCTTCGGGCTGGCCGGGCTGCTCGGGGGGCGGTGGCTCGCCGACCACGTGGGGCGCCGGCCCACCGCCGCCGTCGCCATGGCGGCCATGGCCCTCACCGGCGTCCTCACCTACAGCGGGTCGCGCGCCGCCCTGCTCGTGGGCTACGAGCTGGCGGTGCTGTCGGCCTCCACCTTCGCCCCCGCCGCCGGGGCGCTCGCCAACGAGCTGTTCCCCACCTCGGTGCGGGCCTCGGTGGCGGGCTGGAACGTGGCCGCCAGCGTGGTGGGGGCGGTGGCCGGGCTGGTGTGCTTCGGCCTGCTCGCCGAGGCCGGCAACCGCTTCGCCGTGGGGGCCGAGGCCACCTTCCTGCCGGTGATCCTGAGCACGGCGTTGTTCGCCCTCCTGCCCGAGACCCGCGGCCGCGAGCCCGAGGACCTGTGGCCCGAGGGGGCCTGAGGTCCGGTCCCGGCTACGTTTCGCGCCGTGGAGCTCCTCGACGTCCTGCGCAGCACCGGCGCGGTGCGGGCCTTTCTCCCCGATGCCGTGGACGACGCCACGCTGTGGCGCATCCTCGACGCCGCCCGCTTCGCCCCGAGCGGCGGCAACCGCCAGGCCTGGCGCGTCGTCGTGCTGCGCGACCCGGCCCGGCGCGCCGCGCTGCGCGACCTGTACCTGGGCCCCTGGTACGAGTACCTGGCCCAGGGGGCGGCGGGGCTCGTCCCCTGGGCGCCGGTCACCGACCGCGCCGCCGAGGCGGCCGCCGTGGCCGGTGCCGGTGCCTTCGCCGATGCCGCCGGCGAGGGCGGGTTCGCCGAGCACCTCGACGAGGTGCCGGCGCTGCTGGTCGTCCTGGGCGACCTGCGCGCCCTGGCGGCCGTCGACCGCGACCTCGAGCGCTACGGCTTCGTGGGCGGCGCCTCGCTCTACCCCTTCGTGTGGAGCATCCTGCTGGCGGCGCGCGCCGAGGGCCTGGCCGGGGTCATGACCACCATGGCGGTGCGACGCGAGGCCGAGGTGCGGTCGCTGCTGGGCGCGCCCGACCACCTGGCCGTGGCCGCCGTGGTGGCGCTGGGACGGCCCGTCCACCAGCCCAGGCGCCTCACCCGTCGCCCCGTCGAGGCGTTCACCACCGTCGACGCCGTCGACGGGCCCGGGCTGTCCGGGCCGGGCTGAACGCGGCCCTCCCGTGGCCCGGGCGCCGCGCCGGCGCGTCGAGACCGTCGAGTTCCGGGTCGAGGACCCCGCCGCCGTGGTGCGCGCCATGGACGCCATCGCCGACGCCCACGACGGGTGGGTGAACCTGCATCCGGTGCTTCGGCCCGAGGACGAGCCGCCGCCGCGCCAGGGGATCACGACGCTGCTGGCGGGCCCCGTCCACGACGTGCCGGTGTGCACGTGGGTGGCCGGCACCGTCAGCCGGCGGGGCCTGCAGGACGACCGCGTGGGGCTCCAGCACGCCCGCGGCGAGCGGGTGCGCCTGCGCCTGGCGGCCGGGGGGGTGGCCATCCCCGACGACTGGCGCCTGGTGCAGGACCACCCACGCCGGGGCCTCGTGCTGGCGCTGGCCCCCGACACCCCGCACGGCGTCGTGGTGGCCTGGCTGCTCGAGGCGGCCGCCGTGCTCAGCGCCCTGCGCCTGAGCGGGGACTGGCGCGCCGAGATCCACCTGCCCGCCGCGGGCCCCCCGTTGTAGCCTCCGGGCCGTGGCCCCCCTCCGCATCGGCGTGCTCGGCGCGGCGCGCATCGCCCCGGCGGCCATCGTGCGCCCGGCCCGGGCGGTGCCCGACGCCGAGGTGGTGGTCGTGGCGGCCCGCCAGCGCGAACGGGCCGAGGCCTTCGCCGCCAAGCACGGCGTGGGGCGCGTGGCCGGCTCCTACGACGAGGTCATCGCCGACCCCGAGGTCGACGCCGTCTACAACCCGCTGCCCAACGGTCTGCACGGCCGGTGGACGGTGGCCGCCCTGCGGGCGGGCAAGCACGTGCTGTGCGAGAAGCCCTTCACCGCCGACGCCGCCGAGGCCCGCGCGGTGGCCGGCGCCGTCCCGGACGGGATCGTGTGCATGGAGGCCTTCCACTACCGCTACCACCCCCTGTTCGCCCGGGCCCGCCAGCTCCTCGACGAGGGGGCGGTGGGTGCACCGCGGCGCGTCGAGA
>Ga0335078_10016652_pt1 | contig 10912 bp, 10 predicted proteins | sample Lox_Sample_32_FD_206711 | JGI IMG/M metagenome (GOLD analysis project Ga0335078, IMG submission 206711) | Soil microbial communities from Loxahatchee National Wildlife Refuge, Florida, United States - Lox_Sample_3.2 | ecosystem: Environmental > Terrestrial > Soil > Wetlands | place: USA... | reverse complement strand
CAGGTCCGCCAGCACCCGCTGGCCCAGGACCTCGCAGCCGTTGATCCAGGCCAGGCTGTCCCCCGGGACCGACATCGCCTGCAGCTCGGCGCACACGCCCATCAGGTCGGCCACGACCAGCCCGGCGATCATCCGGGCGGCCTGGTCGTCGGCGCCGCGGTCCAGCGAGAAGAGGGAGACGCCGCGTTCTCGCACCGTCCGCCCCACGCTGACCCGGCCAGGGCCCGGCGGCCCGGGCTGCAGCCAGGGGCCCACCGCCGAGGCCCGCAGCGCCGGCAACTGGGCCGCGGGCGCCGCCACCATGGCCGGGTCGGTCTGCAGCAGCCCGGCCGAGACGCTGGCCCGGTCGACGAGCACATCCCGCCGCGGATGGTAGGCGGGGATCAGCGCCGCGCGCTCGCGCAGCCCGCCCGGGGTCAGCAGGCCGACCAGGTCGTCGAGCACCGGCACCCGGCGGTCACCGGGCGCGGCCGCCTGCACGGCCAGCGCGTCGGCCAGGTACGCGGCCGCCGACCGGCGGTGCCGGTCGGGCACATCAGACCAGTCGATCATGCCCATGACCAGCGCGGCGGCTCGCGCCGGATCGCCGCCGCGCAGCGGCTCGTAGTACCCGGGCCCGGCCGGGCCGAAGCAGCCGAACGGCGCGCCCGGCTCGGCGCACGCGGCGGCCAGTGCCCCGGCCAGCCAGGCGGAGCCGGTCAGGTCGACGACGATCACGGGCTTGCGCCGCCTGATCGCGGCCTGGGCGAGCATGAAGCCGGTCTCGGTCAGCGCGGGGCCGTCCTGGCCGGCCGGACCGGGCCCGGCGCACAGCACCCCGCCCTCGGCCTCGCCCCAGGAGATCTCGGCCGGCCGGCCGGTCGCGACGTCGATGCCGACGCAGCCGCCGTCCCGGGTGACCACGCCGCCGGACCGGAGGGTGGCCGTGGTCAGCCACCGCCGCGCGGCCACGACCAGGCCGCTGCGCCATTCGGGCGGCCCGGTCAGCCGCCACCGCAGCCAGGTCAGGCCGAGGACCTCGGCCGAGGCCAGGATCAGCGCGGCCGGGAACTGCTCCGGCAGCCAGTGCCCCAGGCCGGCGAAGGCGCCGAACGGGCGCAGCAGGTGCCCGGGGTAGCGGCCGATGCCGCCCAGGTAGCCCAGCACATGCCGGGGCCCGGCGGCCAGGTCCGCTCCGGCCCGGGCCGGGCCGATCGCGAGCACCCACAGCACCCCGGCGCCGGCCGGGACCGCCAGCCACTGCGGCCGCCACCGGGTGAGGAGGCCGATCGCGTACAGGACCACCGTGAGGATCAGCGTCAGCTGGGCCAGCAGCAGGTGCGCCAGCACCACGGCCAGCGCCACGACAGCGATTAACTCGCCGTGGCGGGGGGTGTCCCTGGGCTGGAGTGAGCGCGGCGGGTTATCAGCCTGGCCAGCAGCGGAGTACGGCATATGGGGTCAAGGCTCCCAGTCCTCCACCGCGTGTGTCCAGGCCCCCGGGAAACTCCCCTCCTCGCCGTCGGGGAGCGGGTTCGGGCCGGACTCGACCACGATCCGGAACAGGTCGGGGCGGAGCACGGCAATGGTCAGCGCGACCGGGCGCCCCGCCGCCGGGTCATCGAACCGCACGGTCACCAGGGCCGCGGGCTGCCCGGCCGACAGGCGCAGGCTCCTGGCCACCGAGGGCGGCGGCGGCTGCATCTCCACGTGCACCGCGCGCGGCTCGCCGACCGGCGTCAGCTGGCCGTGCTCGGGATCGGGGCGGGCGGGCGGGGCGGTGATCGGCAGCAGCGTCAGGCCGGCCGCGGGCCCGGCGCCCGGCGCGCCGATGAACGGGCCCGCGATCTCCTTGAGCAGGTAGGTCGTGCAGAACGCGGCGGGCTCGCCGCCGGCCGTCCACTGCACCCGGAGCACGCCGACCGGGTCGGCGGGCGGGATCTTCATGGCCCAGCCGATGTCCTCGGGGACCTGGCGCCAGGAGGCCTGCCGGCTCCGGCAGGCGATCTCTCCGCCCATCGGGTCGGCGCGCGAGGCGAGCCCGGGCACGCCCTCGATCGGGATCAGGTACTCGGCCGGGCTGATCCGGTAGAGCTGGCCGTCCGGCAGGCGGCGGAGCAGGTGGCGGGTGGCCAGCTCGTCCACGGCGGCGTCGATCTCGGCCGTGCTGACGTTATAGCGGCGGGCCAGCGCGGTGTGCCGCGGCAGCCGCCAGCCCGGCTCGTGGTGCACGAGCGCCGCGGCGATCCGGTCCGCGAGCACGGCGACGGCCGGCCGCGAGGTCCCGGGCTGGCGACGGCCGCCCAGGATGGCGTCCGGAGCCCGGTCGCGTGCCTCCCGGTTCTGGCCGCCGCTAGCCGACACGCGGGCCTGCGTGAATGCCGACCTGCTTTCCCCCTCCGGAACCGGTTCCTCCCTGGCGCCCGGCACGCTGCTCACCCACTCTGGATGGCGCCGGGAATATGCAAGCCGATGAAGCAGAGGCCCCCGAACAGCATGTTCCCGATGTTCCTGGGCACCGGCGCGCGCGGCCATTCGGCACCCGGGCCGGCCAGCGGCAGGCCTAGCACGCCGGCGTCCGCAACCGAGAACCACAATGTAATCGCCCCTCCGGGCCCAGGCCACGCCTACTGCTCCCTGGGTGGCTAGATTAGGGACGGAAGGTGGAGCGCCAGGGACTCCAAGATGAATGCAGAGTTAACATCTGTTGGCATCCATCACCATGGCGCTCGGCCCGGGTTCCGGCCGCTGACCATCGACCAGAAACTAGTGACAAGGCCGAGGTGTTCAAATCGGCGCAGCGCCAGGTATGGTCCGCAGTTTGGTGACCGGCAAGCCAAGCAACCGTGAAGGTAAGCCAGGCGACCATGAAGATCACGATCTTTAGCTGGATCACCAGGGCGGCGCCCGGTAGGTTTTGACTATGGTCGAGCACCGGCAGGAATTCCAGCGTGACCTGGAGACCATCGAAGCCAAAGTCATCGAACTATTCGCCATGGTGGCCGAAGACCTGCCCGGGGCGACCCAGGCCCTCCTGACCGGCAGCAACGACATGCTCGAGGCGCTGACCGAGCGCGAGCAGGCCATCGACGCCCTCTATCTCGAAATCGAGGGCCTGGCCAACCGGGAAATCGCGCTGCAGGCACCCGTCGCCTCAGACCTGCGCTTCTTGCTCTCCGTGCTGCGAATCGTGCCCGAGCTCGAACGCTCCCACGATCTCGTCATGCAGATCGCCTCCCGGGCCAACCACATTCTCAGCGATGACCTAACGCTGCGCAGCCGGGGACTCGTCGAGCGAATGGGAGACCTGATATCTGACATGTGGCGCCAGGCCGCCGACTCCTGGTACCAGCGGGACCGTTCGGCCGCGGCCGCGCTGGAGGAACGTGATGAAGAGATGGATGAACTGCACACCAGCTTGGTCGCCGAGCTTGCCTCAGGACAGATGGCGCTCCCGGTGACGATGGAGATGAGGCTGGTGGCGCACTTCTACGAGCGTCTCGGCGCCCATGCCGTCAACATCGCCCGCCGGGTGGTCTACCTCGCGGGGTCTCACAACCTGGCCTGAAGCGGTTCGCGGCGGTCAGTGCGCGCGATGCTCAGGGATGATCACGACGGCGCACGCCGCGTGGTGCGAGACCTGGCTGGACACCGAACCCATCATGAGCCTGCCGAACCCGCCGCTGCCACGGGATCCCACGACCAGCATGTCAGCGTCCCGCGAGGCATTGACGAGTTCTTCCGCCGGATTCCCCGCGGTCACGCTCACGGTAACCTCGGGCTGCGTCCCGCCGATCTCGCCCGCGACCTTGTCCACGGCCTTCTGGACCGCCGTCCGCACGAGGTCCTGGTCGTCCGCGGAGTAGGTGTGCAGCCCCCAGAAAGCCATCGTGGCCGGGCGAGCCGGGCTCGGGCGGACGGTCATCACCGTCAGCGGGACCTGGCGCAGCACGGCTTCGTGCATCGCCCAGCGCAGGGCATTACGCGAATGAGCAGACTCGTCCACGCCGACGATGATTCCCGACATCGATGCTCCTCAGCCCATCCGGCCGGTGACGTAGGCCTGCGTGCGGCTGTCCTGCGGGTCCTGGAAGATCTGCTCGGTCCGGCCGTACTCGACGAGCACGCCCGTGCGGGTGTCACTCTCGGGGTTGACGAGCACGGAGAAGAAGGCGGTGCGGTCGCTGACCCGCGTGGCCTGCTGCATGTTATGCGTGACGATGACGATGGTGAACTGCGTCTTGAGTTCCTGCATCAGGTCCTCGATGGCGGTCGTCGCGATCGGGTCGAGCGCCGAGGCGGGCTCGTCCATGAGGACGACGTCCGGCTCGACGGCGATCGTCCGGGCGATGCACAGCCGCTGTGCCTGACCGCCGGACAGGCTCAGGCCCGAAGTGTTCAGCCGGTTCTTGACCTCGTCCCACAACGCGGCCTGACGTAGCGAGCGCTCGACGATCTCGTTCAGCTTGTGCTTGTTGCGCTCGCCGTTGATGCGCGGCCCGTAGGCGACGTTGTCGTAGATGGACTTCGGGAACGGGTTCGGCTTCTGGAAGACCATGCCGATGCGCCGGCGGACGGCGATCGGGGAGACATCCTTCCCGTACAGCGACGCACCGCGGTAGTACATCTCGCCTTCCACGCGGGCCCCCGGCACGAGGTCGTTCATGCGGTTGAAGGCCCGCAGCACCGTCGTCTTGCCGCTCCCGGACGAACCGATGAACGCCGTGATCTCGTTCTCGTAAATCGACAACGAGACGTCCGTGACGGCCTGGAAGGAGCCGTAGAAGATAGCGACGTCCCTCGTGTCGAAGATGGTCGCGCCGGGCGTGTCGGCGACGGGCGCATCCGACCGCCGCGTCTGCAGCGCCGCCGGCGCGGGCAGCTCGGTCTTGGCGGCGAAGTCCTGCTCGGGCTGTTCCATGATGTTCCTCGCGCGGTTGTCGGCTGAATCCAGGATATTCCTAGCGCGAATATCTGGAGAATCGTGCGGTAACGAGGCGGGAGGCGATCATGAGGATGAAGGCCAGGACGATGAGCGTGAGCGCCGCGCCCCAGCCGCGGTCCTGCGCGCCGGGGTACGGCTGTGTCGCGTTCGTGAAGATCAGCAAGGGCAGCGCGGTGTTGGCCCCGCTGAACACGTTCGCGTTCAGTGTCGTCAGACCCCCGAGGATGGTGAACAGCAGCGGCGCCGTCTCGCCCAGGGCCCGGGCCACGGCGAGCAGCGCGCCGCTGACGATCCCGCCGATCGCCGCGGGCAGCACCACGGTCACCGTCACGCGGGCCTTGGTCGCCCCGAGGGCGTAGCTCCCTTCGCGCAGCGCGTTGGGCACCAGCCTCAGCATCTCGTAGGTGGAGCGGATCACGATCGGCAGCATCAGGCAGCCCAGGGCGAAGGCGCCGGCCAGGCCCGAGAAGCCGAAGTGCAGCACCCAGATCGAGAAGATGAACAGGCCCATCACGATCGACGGCACGCCCGTCATGACGTCGGAAAAGAACCCTATGGCCCGGGCCAGCGGGTTCTTGCCGCCGTACTCGTTGAGGTAGATCGCGCCCAGGATGCCGAGCGGCACGGTGATGACCGTGGCGAGGCCCGTGATCTCGAGAGTGCCGACCACCGCCGGCCCGATTCCGCCCTCGTTCGCGGGCGCCACGATGGAGGGGATGGGGCTGGTGAGGAACGACCAGTTGATGATCGAGATGCCCTTGGCGACCACCGTGAACAGGACGAATCCGAGCGGGATGATCACGAGCACGAACGCGAGCACCATCAGCGCGGTCGCGATGCGGTTCTTGGTGCGCCGCCAGGACGGCGGCTCTCGCAGGTCGGCCTTCTGCTCGTCGCCGGTGACAGCAGCCATTAGGCACCACGCTTCCGCCGGGCGGAGCGCTCCACGACCCCGCGGGCAATGATGTTGATGATGATCGTGAAGGCGAACAGGAGCACGCCCATGCCCATCAGCCCGGCACGGAACACCCCGGTGGACTCGCCGAACTGGTTCGCGATGACCGAGGGCATGCTGTAGCCGGGGGCGAACAGATGCGACGTGATCTCGGGCGACGAGCCGATGACCAGGGCGGCCGCGATCGTCTCACCCATCGCCCGGCCCAGCCCGAGCAGCACCGCCCCGACGACCCCGCCCTGGCTGTGCGGCCAGACGGTGCCGCGGATCATCTCCAGGCGGGTGGCGCCCAGCGCGTACGCGCCCTCCCGGTCGATCGCCGGCACCGTCGCGATGACCTCCCGCGACAGCGAGGTCACGATCGGCGTGATCATGAAGGCCAGGATGATGCCGCAGGTGAAGAACGAGGGCCCGCCGGTGGGCGGCCCGAACAGGTTGCCCAGCACCGGGATGCCGTTGACGCCCGAGCCGATCGAGGCGTAGATGTGCTGGATCCAGGGTGCGAACACCAGGATCCCCCACAGGCCCCAGACCACGGACGGGACCACCGCCAGGAGGTCGATCACGTACACGATCGGCCGCGACCACCGGTACGGCACGACCTCGGTCAGCAGCAGGGCGATGCCCACGCTGACCGGGACGGCCATCACGAGCGCGATCAACGCCGTGACGGCCGTGCCGTAGATGAAGGCCAGCCCGCCGAAGTCGTTGGCCGCGGGGTTCCAGTTGTTCGTGAAGATCTTCAGGCCCTCGGTGCTGAACCACGACGCGGCCTGCTGGCTGGTCGTGACCGCGATCAGGACCAGGATCACCAGCACCAGCAGGCCGCACGCGAGCGCTAGGCCCTGGAAGCCGCGGTCGCCGAGCGGCCGCCGCTCCGACAGGGCGCCGGCGGATCCGGCCGGGACGGCCTGATCCGCCGGCGCTACGGCGCTCACGAGGACGAGCCGATCTGATCTGCCTGCATTACAGCGCTCAATGCAACAAGCCGATCTGATCTGCCTGCATTACCGGAGTTCCCCCCTATTACGAAGTTATCTTGCTGAGCTGGGCCTTGGCCATCTGGTCGATGCTGGCGGGCAGCGGCGCGTAGCCCAGGCCGGTCAGCAGGCTCTGGCCTTGGCCGATCAGGTAGCCGATATAGGCCTTTAGCATTGCCGCGTCATTCGCGTTCGGCTGCTTGGCGTACACCAGAACCCAGGACTGATAAGTGATCGGGTACGCGGTCGGGCTCGACGACCAGACCGCGTGGAACGTCAGGTCCGGCGCGACGGTGACCCCGGCCCCGGCGGGGGACGCCGACGACGGCGACGGCGCGATGTAGGTGCCGGACTTGTTCTCGACCGAAGCGAAGGTCAGACCGGAGGCCTTGGCGTCGGCGTAGTCCACGTACCCGATGGCCCCGGGGGTGGACTTGATGATCTGTGCCACTCCGGGGTTGCCGTTGCCGGCGTGCGCAGTGTGGGGCCAGTTGATGGTCGAACTGCTGCCGAGCGTCCACACGCTGGGCACGGCGGTCATGAGGAACAGCGAGAAGTTCTGCGTCGTGCCCGACGAGTCCGCGCGGACCGCGATGGTGATCGGGGTGCTGGGCAGGTTGACCCCCGGGTTGATCGCCTTGATCGCCGGGTCGTTCCAGGTCTTGATCTTGGCCTCGAAGATGTCCGCGATGACCGTCGGGGTCAGCTTCAGGTTGCTGACGCCCGTCAGGTTGTACGACATCGTGATCGGGCCGAGGAAGACGGGGAAGTAGAGCACCGTCTTGCCCTTGAAGTTCGCCGTCTCGTCGGAGGGGATCGGCGAGTCCGAGCCCGCGTAGTTGACGACCCCCGAGGCCAGGTCCGTCCGCCCCTTGCCCGACCCGCCGGAACCGTAGTTGACCGTCATGTTGGGCTGGATCGACTTGAAGGCTGAGATGGCCGACTGCTGGTAGACGGTCTGGAACGTCGATCCGCTCCCGTTGAGCGTCCCCGACAGGCTGGCGCCGCTGGTCGACGAGGATGAGCCACCGCTCGGCGTGGAGCTCGTCGAGGAGGGCGATGACGAGCATGCGGCCAGGGACAGGGCCACCACAGCGACGGCGGCGACCCCCGTCATCGTGACCTGCTGTCTGCGTCGAACTTGCATAACGGGTACTCCTTATAGGTCTTATATGGCTTCTCAACCGCGATGGACCCAGCCCCCCGGGCTGGCCGGTCAGCCTGCGGGACCGGTCAGCCTGCTTAAGACTGATGTGCCAGTACAGTCTGGCCGCGCCGGCGGTACTGGCGGGCAACCGCATGGCGAACGGATGGCGAACAGATAGGGGGCGGAAAGTTAACAGATGTGCCCCACGTTCCGCGCCAGTCCAGCGGCGGGGTGGACCTGGGTTTGGCCCAGCGCCGGGGGCGGACCTGGGCTGGCCTAGCGGCGGGGGCGGACCTGGGCTGGCCTGGCGGCGGGTGCTCGGCGTCGAGTCCGAGAACGCGACGGGGACGACCCCCAGGCCGCATGCACTGAGGATCGTCCCCGCTGACTCGCTGAGCCGCTAGGCCGGTGGCGCTGGCCGGCCATCCGGTGGCGCTAGACGGCCACCTCCAGCTCGGTGACCCGGCCGATGTCGGCGGACACCACCCGCTCGGCCCGGATGTTCCCGGGCGCGAGCACGCGCAGCGTCCAGGACCCGGGCGCGGCGAAGAACCGGAACCCGCCGTCCTCGCCGAGCGGCACCTCGGCCACGAAGTCACCGCCCGAGTTCAGCAGGCGGGCGTAGCCGACCTGCACCGCCGACCCGTTCCTGGTGACCTTGCCCTGCACGACCGCCTGGTTCCCGGCGTCCTTGGCCGCGCTCACCGGGGCCCCGCCGGCCGGGGCCCCGCAGCCCTCGGCGGTCACTTGGCGTCTCCGACCTCGATCGGGACGCCGACCAGGGAGCCGTACTCGGTCCAGGATCCGTCGTAGTTCTTCACGTTCGGCTGGCCGAGCAGCTCGTGCAGCACGAACCAGGTGTGTGCCGAGCGCTCGCCGATCCGGCAGTAGGCGATCGTGTCCCGGCCGAAGTCCAGGCCCGCCTCGTCGCCGTACAGCTTGCGCAGCGCGTCATCGGACTTGAACGTGCCGTCTTCCTCCGCCGCCTTCGACCACGGGACATTCTTGGCCGTCGGGACGTGGCCGCCGCGCTGGGCCTGCTCCTGCGGCAGGTGGGCCGGGGCGAGCAACCGGCCGGCGAACTCGTCCGGCGAGCGGACGTCGACCAGGTTCTTGTTGCCGATCGCGGCAACCACCTCGTCACGGAACGCGCGGATGGCCTGGTCCTGCTCTTGGGCGTGGTAGCTGGTCTTGGCCCGCTGCGGCACCTCGGTCACCAGCTCGCGGGACTCGAGCTCCCACTTCTTCCGGCCGCCGTCGAGCAGCTTGACGTTGTGGTGGCCGTAGAGCTTGAAGTACCAGTACGCGTACGCGGCGAACCAGTTGTTGTTGCCGCCGTAGAGGATGACCGTGTCGTCGTTGGCGATGCCCCGCTCGGAGAGCAGGGCCTCGAAGCCGGCCTTGTCCACGAAGTCGCGGCGCACGGGGTCCTGCAGGTCGGCCTTCCAGTCGATCTTGACGGCGTTGCGGATGTGCCCCTTGTCGTAGGCGCTGGTGTCCTCGTCGACCTCGACGAGCACCACGCCCGGGTCACTGCCGTGCGCCTCGACCCAGTCGGCGCCGGTGAGGACGTCGGATCGGCTCATATGGAAACCTCCTTGTTGGCTTCGGCCGGGATCAGCCCGTGGCGGCCCGGCCAGATACGTCGGATGAGCAGATACATCTCGCAGCCCAGGCAGAGCCCGAAGACCCCGTTCAGGAACGCCGCGAGCAAGCCGGCCGAGGCGGCCGCCATCCCCAGCGGCGTGATACCCGTTGCGTAGCCGATGACCCCTATCGCGCTGATGACCACGCCGATGCCCTGGGCGAACCGCGGCGGCGCCTCTGGCTCGAGCTCGCGGGGCGGCCCGAGGCGCGGCCGCACCAGCCATCGGAAGATCAGCCCGTAAGGGGCGTTGCGCATGCCGAAGATGGTGGCAATCGCGAAGACCAGGCCCTGCGCGGCCAGCAGCCACACGTTTCCGGTGATCAGGACCACGGCGAACACCACCATGGTGATGAGCGCGCCGAAGCGCGGTCCTCTCGGATCGATGTCCATCTGCGGTGTCCCTTCGGGTGTGCTGGCGGGGTAGGTCCGCGACTGCGGCACCCGCCCGGCGCGCTTCCCGGTCCGGCCGGCCCCCGCTACGCGGATGGCGGCCGATGGCGCGCCTTGCCTCGGCAGCCTGCTCCGGCCGGTGCCGCGGGGGCCAGGCAGACGGGGTTAGGGTCAGCTGGCGGCCCCGGGGGGCTGTGGCGTGACAGGCTGGCTACTGTCCGGTAAGTCGCGACACAGCGCGGTAGCGACCCGGCAGAAGTCCACGGCACGCCGCCTGGTCAGCATCGGCCGGGGCGGCCGGGTGGTCCCGGCCGGGTAGCACGCTGGTATCCAGGCCCGCACAGACCTGATGGTATGCGCGGCCGGGCGTACTGTCACCGTCCCCCCTTTTCCCGATATGGATCATAGGAAAAGCTTACGACACATCCTCAACTGCGGCGATAACATCGGCCCGGCGGGGCTGGCCGCTCGCGCGCCTGACGATCCGGCCGTCCGGGCCGATCACGAGGACCGTGGGCGTCCGGCGGATGTCCAGGCGCCGGACCAGGTCGAGATGCGACTCGGCGTCGATCTCCACGTGCGCGACCCCGTCGGTGGTCCTGGCCACGTCGGCCAGGATCTGGCGGGTGGCGCGGCACGGCGCGCAGAACGCGGTGGAGAACTGCACCAGCGTGGCCCGCTGACCCAGCGGCAGGCCAAGTTCGGCGCCGGTGATCACAACTGGCTCGCTGGCCGCCGGGTCATCCGGTGCCATTGCGCCCGGAGGTGCCGGATCGGCCGCCACGGACACGGTCCGCATGCGGCCGTTGGTCCGCTGCCAGACCAGCCCAGTCGCTACCGCGACGGCGAGCGCCGCGATGAGCGCAAT